>ENA-OQHN01000272-OQHN01000272.1-human-gut-metagenome-genome-assembly--contig:-NODE-272-length-19206-cov-6.922795_pt1 | contig 19206 bp, 11 predicted proteins | sample MGYA00242564_ERZ504721 | MGnify/ENA primary metagenome ERZ504721 (study PRJEB26092, sample SAMD00036212) | human gut metagenome | host: Homo sapiens | study: EMG produced TPA metagenomics assembly of...
GTAGCTACAGCTACGACTACTCAATGATTCGCGGTTCTGAGTTCACTCCTACCTACTAATGTAGGCACCAACCAGAAGAAAGAGGTTACCGAACTCACTAAAAAGACACTAACTACTACAAATATATATGGGACAACGTGGCCACTTATACTGACAAGTGGAGCAAACACTCCTTTACCGGTATGCTGGGTGCATCCATGCGTCAAGAGCAATACCGCCTGCTCGAAGGTACCGCCACCAACGTGCCCGAAGGTGAGGACGTGTGGAAATACATCGCACTGGGCAACAAGGAAGGCGCTACGGTGAAAGACGACGGCTGGAAATACCGCGGTCTCTCCTATTTCACCCGACTGAATTACAACTACAACGACAAGTACATGTTGATGTTCACCTTCCGTGCCGACGGCTCGTCCAAGTACAACGACAAATGGGGCTACTTCCCCTCCATCGGTGCCGCATGGGTCATCTCCCAAGAACCGTTTATGAAGAACCAGAATATCTTCGACTACATGAAGCTGCGTGCCAGCTGGGGTAAGCTGGGTAACGACAAGATTGCTGCCAGTGCAGGCTTCGCAAGCATACAGAACGTACAGTCCGTATTCGGTCCCAATACCGCCATCGACGGATTCATCAACACCACCAACTTCAGCTGGCTGGGTTGGGAAGTAGTGAACGAAACCAACGTGGGCGTCAACTTCAGTACACTGAAGAACCGCTTGAACGCCGACATCGACTGGTACTACCGTCTGACTGACAACGCCGTGATTTCACCCAAGCTCCCGATGAGTGGCGAGCTGCTGGCCGGCAACAACGGACAGATTCTGAATACCGGTATCGACCTCTCCTTGAACTGGAACGACAAGATTGGCCAGGACTTCAATTACAACATCGGCGTCAATCTCTCTTATCTGCATAACGAAGTGAAAAGCCTAAAAGGAAACATGAAAATCATCAAAGGCGGAAAGACCGTGAATATGGTGGGCGAGACGATGAACTCATTCTATGGCTACAAGGTCATCGGCATCTACCAGACTCCTGAACAATGTGCTGCCGACCCCATCGCCGTGGCCAACGGACTGGAACCCGGCGACTTCATCTACGAGGACGTGAACGGCGACCATGTGATAGACGGAAACGACAAGCAGGTGTTGGGCTCATACGTGCCCAGCTTTACTTATGGCTTCAATGCCGGATTCTCTTATAAGAACTTCGACTTCAGCCTCACTACCTACGGACAAGCAGGCGGCGAACTGTGGAACCGTAAGCGTGCCCTGCGCTATGCAGCCGACTACTATAACTTTGACCGTGCACAGTATGAGAACCGCTGGACGGGTGCAGGCTCTACCAACGAACATCCGTCGGCCAAGGCTCTTCTCAAAACCTGGAACAAATCAGACAGTAACAACGCTTCCTATTTCGTAGAAAGCTCCGATTACTTCCGCATCCAGAACATCACGCTGGGCTACTCGTTCAAGAACTTGAAGATAGGCAGCTACGTGATGCCGGGACTCCGCCTCTCATTGACGGCCGACCGCCCCTTCACTACCTTCAAGGCCAACAGCTTCACACCTGAAGTGTCGGATGCCGAAGGTTGGGATACCGAAGTATACCCTCTGACTTCAACCTATACTTTCGGAGTGCAAATAGATTTCTAAACCCTAAAACGTAAAAACAATGAAATTCTTAAAGAAAACATTCGCATATATACTTCCGGCCATGATGGTACTGGGAGGAGCTACCGCTTGCACCGATTTCATAGAAATCGATCCGGAGAACAAAGTTCCCGAACAAGGCGTGGACTTTACCAACAAGAACAATATGTACCAACCCGTAGTGGGTGCCTACTCCAAAAGTACGCACACAGGGCATGCACTGGTGCAACGCGCTATTGATGTTCACCCGCGACGGTGACGTGTGGTCGGGCCGTACCGATGACCAGGGCGATGCCGTGGCCTTCGGACGCAAGTTCAACTACAACAACTCATTCTGGGCACTGAACCAGGTATGGATGAACTTCTACGACATCATCCGCATCACCAATGCCGCCCTGCAAAGCCTCGACGGTTATGCCGAATATCTTGCTGCAGGAAGCGAAGATTACAAAACCTACGAATCCTATTGCGGCGAAGTACGTACCATCCGTGCATGGGCCTACTATTGTCTGGTGACCAATTTCGGTCCCACCGTCATCTACCGTGACAACCTGCAGACCGATTTTCGCCGTTCTACCGTAGAGGCCGTATATAATTATATGCTGGAAGATTTGAACTACGCCATCGACAAACTGCCCCGCATGCGTCCCAACCAGATGGAACACAAGGGAGCCGTGACAGCCTTCACCGCCCAAGCATTGGCCGCCCGCATCTATCTGCTGAAAGGAGACTATGCACAAGTGGAGACACTGACCGATGACATCATCAAGAACGGTGGATTCCGTCTCTACGACGACTTCTACCAGCTGTTCAAAATTCCCGGAAAGTTGTGTGACGAATCTTTGTTCGAATGCCAGGTAACAGACTACGGCAATGGTTCCGGCGATTACCTGGGCGTAGACCAATGGTTCAATTTCCAGGGTCCGAACATGGCAGAGAGGTATGATGAAGTAGTGAACGCAGACGGTACCATCAGCTACAAGCAAGCCGAAGGCACCAAGTCCATAGGCGGCTGGAATTTCATAGGCTATGAACCCGAGTTCGTGGCATGGGCCGAAGCCCGTGGCGAAGGTGTGCGTGCCGAAACTTCTTTCCTGAAAGCCCTGAGCAAGACGCGCGAGGGTTGGCAGGTAGGTCCCACATCGGCCACCAAGACCGACTGTTGGAACGGCAAAGGTTACCTTCCCTACAATCAGATGACTCTTCCACGTACAACCTACGGAGCCAACAATAATGTGCGTATCATCCGCTATGCCGAAGTACTGCTGATGAACTCCGAAGCCAAAGTCAGACTGGGCAAGGATGGAGACGCAGGCTACAACGAAGTGCGCCGGCGTGCAGGCATGAGCACCAAAACCGGTGTTACCCTGAAAGACGTGATGGACGAACGCCGGATGGAACTTTGCGGCGAATGGTGTGCCCGTTATGTGGACTTGGTGCGTACCGGCGATGCCGCCACCGTACTCGGTCCCAAAGGATGGACAGCAGAAAAGACTTATTGGCCCATACCGGCCAACCAGTTGGACGACCTTCCTGATTTGAAGCTGGAACCCATTGACGGAATTGCCGAATAAATCCGTTCCAATATGGTAAAAAGATTCCTAATCAGTTGTGGAATAGCCTTTGCCGCTCTGGCGACAAAGGCAACCCCTGACGATTCCATCAAAGTGGTGAAGGGGCAAGTCAGTGACTATTACATCACTGTAACCCAAGACCGTATCGTAAAAGGACACGTACTGGACACCAACCGCCAGCCACTCGCAGGCGCCACAGTCATGTTCTTCGCAAGTCCCATGCACAATACCACTGCCCACGACGGCAGCTTTGCCATCAAAGGAGCGAAGAACGACGTGCACCTGTATGTCTACTATCCCGGGAAAAAGATAGTGAACAGAATCCTGGCACTGGATGAAACCGATATTGAGGTAGTGATGGAAAAAGAGGTACACAAGGCAACCGCAATCTGCCGCCCCGCCCAGGCGACCCGGTGGTATGACCCACAGGCGCCTCTGTCGCGCACCTTCTGCAATCCGATGAACATCAGTTACAACTTCGAGCCTTTCAACAACAATGTGCGTCCCAACGGTTCGTTCCGTTCCTCTGCCGACCCGATGGCTGTGGAATACAAAGGAGAATACTTTCTGTTCTCCACCAACCAGGGCGGTTTTCATTATTCCAAGAACCTGGTGGATTGGGATTTCGTTCCTGCCAGCTTCCAGCGCAAGCCTACGGACGATGACCAGTGTGCGCCGGCCGCCTATGTAAGCGGCGACACGCTGTTCTATACCGGCTCCACCTACGAAGGTCTGGCCGTGTGGTACAGCACGCATCCCAAAACGGGACGTTTCAAACGTGCCATCGAAAAGAACGTACTTCCTTCATGGGATCCTTGTCTGTTTCTGGACGACGACGGCAGATTGTATCTGTACTATGGCTCCAGCAATGAATATCCCTTGAAAGCGGTAGAACTGGACCGGAATGATTTCTACCCCATCAGCAAGATTCACGATGTCATGATGCTCCGCCCCGAAGAACACGGCTGGGAACGTTTCGGCATGAACAATGACGATGAAGTGACACTCCGCCCATTCACAGAGGGCGCTTACATGACCAAACACAATGACAAATATTATTTCCAATATGGTGCTCCGGGCACTGAATTCAAAGTCTATGCCGATGGCGTATATGTTTCGGATTCCCCGCTGGGCCCGTTTGTCTACCAGAAGCATAACCCGATGTGCTACAAGCCGGGCGGTTATGTGCAAGGTGCCGGTCATGGAGGCACGTTCTGCGACGTGAAAGGCAATTACTGGCACGTGGCCACCTGCATGCTCTCCCTGAAGTACAAGTTCGAACGCCGCATCGGTCTTTATCCGGTGGCTTTCGACAAGGATGGTGTCATGTATTCGTCCACTGCCTTCGGCGATTATCCCAACTGGGCAGAACCGATGGACGTAAAGAACCCTGCAGAGCGTTTCACGGGATGGATGCTTCTGTCCTACGGCAAACCGGTGGAGGTATCATCTACGGATAGCATCCATGCAGCTTCCAACCTGACGGACGAAAGTATGCGCACCTACTGGGCAGCCCGTTCCGGCAACCCCGGCGAATGGGCCGGGATAGACCTGGGCAGTACAAAGAATGTACGTGCCGTGCAGTTGAACTTCTACGACCATAAAGCGGTTCAATACAACCGTGCCATGGATATTTATCACCAATACCGTATTTTTGCTTCCGAAGACGGAAAAGAATGGACATTGGTCATAGACAAGAGCGACAGTGACAAGGATTGTCCGCACGACTACATCGAGCTCAACGAGCCGTTGCGTGCCCGTTATCTGAAATACGAGAATGTGCACATGCCTACGGGAAATGTCGCCTTGTCCGGCTTCCGCGTCTTCGGGAACGGTGACGGCGATGTCCCGCAAGCCGTGAAAGGACTGACTGTGAAACGTGACAGGAAAGACCGCCGGAATGCCCTTATCTCCTGGCAACCCGAAGCAAGCGCCTATGGCTACAACATCTACTACGGCACCGCCGAAGGCAAGATGTACAATGCCATCACGGTACTGGGACAGACGGAATATGACTTCCGCGGACTGGATGCGGACACGGACTATTACTTCACTATCGAGGCGCTGAACGAAAACGGCCGCTCGCCATTGTGCAAGACGACAAAAAATTAAACACAAGAAATAAAGATATGAAAAAACCAATAATGATACATGTGCTGGCTTTGTTCCTGATTTCCACATTGGCGGGCTGTGCATCCTGCTCTTCCGACTTGAAGGAAAACGGGAAAGAGAACGGAAAAGAGGAAAAGCCCGACACAGAGGAAGTACGTCCCGAATCATTCGCTTCGGATGACGAAATGCTTGATTACATCCAGAAGGTACATTTGAACTACATGTGGGACGGTGCGGAACCGACCTCCGGACTGGCACGCGAACGCATCCACCTGGATGGGGATTATCCCGAAAAGGACCAGAATGTTGTCACCACCGGCGGCAGCGGATTTGGTATAGCCGGACTGCTGGTAGGCATCGAACGCGGCTTCATCCCCAGGGAAGAAGGCGTGAAGCGCCTGACCAAGATTGCCGATTACCTGAAACGCGCCGACCGCTTCCACGGCGTATGGCCCCATTGGTTGTACGGCCCTACCGGCAAGGTGAAACCTTTCGGACAAAAAGATAACGGCGGAGACTTGGTGGAAAGCTGCTTCCTGATGCAAAGCTTGCTTTGCGTACGCCAATACTTCCGCGACGGCAACGAGCAGGAAAAGGCGCTGGCAGAGAAGATTGACCAATTGTGGAAAGAGATGGAGTTCAGCTGGTATCAGAATGGCAAGGATGTCATCTACTGGCACTGGTCTCCCGAATACAACTGGGAAATGAACTTCCCGCTGGAAGGCTACAACGAAGCATTGATTGTGTATGTGCTCGCAGCCTCCTCCCCCACTTATCCCGTTCCGGCTTCAGCCTACCACAACGGCTGGGCACGCGGCGGCGGCATCAAGTCCGACTCTGCCCCCTACGGCCTGCCTTTGGAATTGAAACACAACGGAGCCGAGAAACTGGGCGGTCCCTTGTTCTGGGCACAATACTCGCACATCGGTCTGGACCCGCGCAACCTGAGCGACCGCTATGCCAACTACTGGAACGTGGTGCGCAACCATGCCCTCTCCAACTACCGCTACTGCGTGGAGAATCCCAAACAATACAAAGGTTACGGCGAGGACTGCTGGGGACTGACCGCCAGCTACTCTACCAAAGGCTATGCAGCCCACTGCCCGGGCGACAACGACCATGGTGTCATCACACCGACAGCAGCCTTGTCCAGTTTTCCCTACACACCGGAGGAATCCATGCGTGCACTGAAGTATTTCTATTCCAAAGGCGACTGGATTTGGGGCAAGTACGGATTCTACGATGCCTTCTCCGAGGGAAGTGACTGGACGGTGCCCCGCTATCTTGCCATCGACCAATGCACCATTGCCCCGATGATTGAGAACTATCGTTCCGGCTTGTTGTGGAAACTCTTCATGAGCTGTCCCGAGGTTCAGGAAGGATTGCAGAAGCTGGGATTTAAGGCTTAGGGATTTACGATTGAAGTTAGTATGCGACATGATGGAGCAGCTAAGCTTAAGTTGAATTTCTATATCACTATTCCCCTCCCCTTCAGGGGGCCGGAGGGGATAATCAAAATTATATCATATGAAGAAATACACATTATTAGCAGCCTTGGCTTTCTCTGCCCTCACCGTGACGGCAACGCCCAAAGAAAACACATCCCAAGGCAATCCGCAGGAGATGGATAAATTCATTACGGAGCTGATGGGCAAAATGACGCTGCACGAGAAAATCGGTCAGCTCAACCTGCCGGTAACGGGAAACATCGTCACCGGACAAGCCAAGAGCAGCGACGTTGCCGGTAAAATCCGCAACGGTGAAGTCGGAGGTCTGTTCAACCTGAAAGGCGTGAAGAACATCCGCGAAGTGCAGAAACTTGCCGTAGAGAACAGCCGCCTGGGCATCCCCTTGCTGTTCGGTATGGACGTGATTCACGGTTACGAAACGGTATTCCCCATCCCCTTGGCACTCTCGTGCAGTTGGGACATGGAGGCTATAGAGAAATCGGCCCGTATCGCCGCCATTGAGTCGAGTGCAGACGGTATCTGCTGGACGTTCAGCCCGATGGTGGACATCTGCCGCGATGCCCGTTGGGGACGTGTATCAGAAGGCAACGGTGAAGACCCCTTCCTGGGTTCAGCCATTGCACAAGCCATGATTCGCGGTTATCAGGGCAAGGATATGAGTGCCAACAACGAGATAATGGCTTGCGTAAAGCACTTCGCACTGTATGGCGCCGGAGAAGCCGGCCGCGACTACAACACGGTGGATATGAGCCGCAACCGTATGTTCAACGAATACTTCCCTCCCTACAAGGCTGCCGTAGAAGCCGGTGTGGGTAGCGCAATGACCTCCTTCAATGAAATTGACGGCGTACCCGCCACTGCCAACCACTGGCTACTGACCGACGTTCTGCGCAACCAATGGGGCTTTGATGGCTTCGTGGTGACAGACTATACAGCCATCTCCGAAATGATAGACCACGGAATCGGTGACCTGCAGGAAGTATCCGCACGTGCCCTGACCGCCGGAACAGACATGGATATGGTAGCCGACGGATTTATCGGCACACTGGAAAAGTCTCTGAAAGAAGGCAAAGTGACCGAGGCCGACATTGACAAAGCCTGCCGACGCATCCTAGAAGCCAAATACAAGCTGGGACTGTTTGCCAATCCGTATAAATACTGCGACGTGAAGCGTGCCGAAAAAGAAGTGTTCACTCCCGAACACCGTTCCATCGCCCACCAGATTGCCACAGAGACATTCGTACTGCTGAAGAACCAGGACAATCTGCTGCCCTTGCAACGCAAAGGCAATATCGCCTTGATTGGCCCGCTTGCCAACACCCGTGCCAACATGCCGGGCACTTGGAGTGTGGCAGCCACAGCAGACAAATACAGCACCCTGCTGGAAGGTTTCAAGAATTCTGTCGGCTCCAAGGCCAACATTCTCTATGCACAAGGCAGCAACCTGATGTACGATGCCGACTACCAGACACGCGCCACGATGTTCGGCCGTGAACTGCCCCGTGGCAATGACCAAGAACTGCTGGACGAAGCCCTGAAAGTAGCCGCACAAGCCGATGTCATTGTAGCCGCCCTCGGCGAGTCCTCCGAGATGAGTGGTGAGAGCAGTAGCCGTTCCGAACTGGAAATGCCGGACGCACAGCGCCACCTGCTGGAAGCATTGCTGAAAACGGGCAAACCCGTAGTATTGGTATTGTTCTCCGGACGTCCCGTAGTGCTGACTTGGGAGAATGAAAATGTTCCTGCCATCCTGAATGTATGGTTCGGAGGTAGTGAAGCTGCAGACGCCATTGCCGACGTAGTGTTCGGAGACGTTTGCCCCAGCGGTAAGCTGACCACCACTTTCCCGCAGAATGTGGGCCAGTTGCCTATGGCATACAACCACAAGAATACCGGCCGTCCTCTGAAAGAAGGCAAATGGTTCGAGAAGTTCCGCAGCAACTACCTGGATGTGAGCAACGACCCGCTGTATCCTTTCGGCTATGGCTTGAGCTACACCACCTTCCAGTACAGTGACATCACGCTCAGCTCCAAGCAACTGAATGCGGACGGCAAGCTGACCGCTTCCGTAACCGTAACCAATACGGGTAACTACGATGCAGATGAAATCGTACAGCTCTATATCCGCGACTTGGTGGGCAGCATTACCCGCCCCGTGAAAGAGCTGAAAGGCTTCGAGCGCATCCACCTGAAAAAAGGCGAAAGCAAGCAGGTGACCTTCACCATTACCCCCGAATTGCTGAAGTTCTACAACTACGACATACAGTATGTATACGAACCCGGCGAGTTCCATGTAATGATTGGACCCAACAGCCGCGATGTAAAGACTACGAGTTTTGAGTTGAAATAGGTATAGTTTTGCTTTTAGGTAAGAGGGCAGTCCGCGAAAACCGGGCTGCCCTTTTTTAACACCGTCACCAAATCTTTTTTGCATTTTGATTGTTCAGAGGAGAAACTGAATGATTTATCCACTAAAAAATCAATGTAATGAAGAAGAACCTAAACCTTCCCAAGAAGAAAACCGGAAGACTGAGAAACCTATTTCTGACGGTGTGCCTGCTGGCAAGTGTCGCCGCATCGGCGCAGGAGAAAACAGTAACCGGTACCGTGACCGATGCCCTGGGTGACCCGCTGATTGGTGCCACCGTATTGGTGCAGGGAACCTCCAATGGCGTGATTACCGACATAGACGGCCGGTACTCCATCCAGGCCACCCCGGAGAACACATTGGATTTTTCCTATGTAGGCATGGTGAAGCAAGCTGTCAAGGTAGGCAGCCAGTCGGTAATCAACGTCCAGATGAAAGACGACTCGCAGATGCTGGCCGAAACCGTTGTCATCGGTTATGGCAGCGCCAAGAAGCGAGACCTTACGGGCTCCATCACCAACATTAAAGGCGACGAAATCGCCAACAAGCCGGTGGTCAACCCCGTATCCGCACTGCAAGGAAAGATTGCCGGCGTGCAGGTGATAAACTCCGGCAAGGCAGGCTCCGACCCGGAAATCCGTGTACGCGGAACAAACTCCATCAACGGCTACAAGCCACTCTATGTGGTGGACGGACTGTTCAACGACAACATCAACTTCCTGAATCCGCAGGACATCGAATCCATGGAGATACTAAAAGACCCGTCGTCGCTCGCCATCTTCGGTGTGCGCGGTGCCAACGGCGTGATTATCATCACCACCAAGAAGGCGAAAGAGGGACAGACACGCGTCAATATCAACGGCTCGTTCGGTTTCAAGTCCGTCACCGACAAAATTGCACTGACGGATGCCGAAGGCTTCAAACTGCTGTACAACGAACAGTTGAGGAATGAAGGCAACCCGGAATACAACTTCTCGGACTGGACGGGAAACACCAACTGGCAGGATGAAATCTTCCAGACTGGGTTCATCACCAACAACAACATCAGCATCACGGGTGCCTCGGACAAGAACAGCTTCTATCTCGGTGCGGGCTATGCCTACGAACAAGGCAACATCAAGCACGAGAAGTACAGCAAGATTACGCTGAACATCAGCAACGACTATAAAGTGACGGACAACCTCAAGGTAGGTTTTCAATTCAACGGGGCACGCATGCTGCCCGCCGACACGAAGAGTGTGGCTACAGCCCTGCGCGCAGCTCCGGTGGCGCATGTATTCAACTCCGAGTACGGCCTCTACACCTCACTGCCCGGATTCCAGAAGGCACAGATGAACAACCCGATGGTGGACGTAGACCTGAAGGCGAATACCACGAAAGCCGAGAACTACCGTGGCTCGGGCAACGTGTACGGGCAATGGGATTTCCTGAAACACTTCCAGTTCAAGGCCATGTTCTCCCTGGACTATGCCTCGAACAGCACACGGACATACACCCCGGTTATCCAGGTATATGACGCAAGCGTCGAGGGAGACATAGCCACGCTGGGCAACGGCAAGACCGGAGTGTCCCAAGCCAAAGAAACGGAAATGAAGGTACAGAGCGACTATCTGCTGACCTACACCAACTCCTGGGGAGACCACAGCGTGACGGCCACAGCCGGTTTCACCACCTACTACAACAAGCTCGAGAATCTGAACGGCGCCCGTACCCAAGGGGTAGGCCTGGTCATTCCGGACAATCCCGACAAATGGTACGTAAGTATCGGCGACGCAGCCACCGCCACCAACGGCAGTACGCAGTGGGAGCGCTCCACCGTGTCCGTGCTGGCACGCGTGCTCTACAACTACAAGGGCAAGTACCTGTTCAACGGCTCCTACCGCCGCGACGGTTCTTCCGCCTTCTCCTACACCGGCAACCAGTGGCAGAACTTCTACTCCGTCGGCCTGGGCTGGCTGATGAGCGAGGAAGCATGGATGAAGGACATCACCTGGCTGGATATGCTGAAACTGAAAGGCTCATGGGGCACACTGGGCAACCAGAACCTGGACCGCGCCTATCCCGCCGAACCGTTGCTGACGAATGCCTACTCCGCCGTGTTCGGCACCCCGTCTGCCATCTATCCGGGCTACCAGCTTGCCTACCTGCCCAACCCCAAACTGCGCTGGGAGAAGGTGGAAGCCTGGGAAGCCGGTGCAGAAGGCAACTTCCTCCGCAACCGCCTGCACTTTGAAGGGGTGTACTACAAGAAGAAAACCAAAGACCTGCTGGCCGAAGTGCCGGGCATCTCGGGCACCGTACCGGGTATCGGAAACCTTGGCTCCATCGAGAATTCGGGCGTAGAGCTTGCCTTGAGCTGGCGCGACCGGATAGGCGACTGGAACTACAACATCGGAATGAACCTTGCCACCATCAAGAACAAGGTACTGAGCCTCGTGCAGGAAGGCTACTCCATCATAGCCGGAGACAAGCAGCAGAGCTACACAATGGCAGGATACCCCATCGGCTACTTCTACGGCTACAAGGTGGAAGGCGTCTACCAGACCCAGGAGGAGATTGAGCACTCTCCCAAGAACACACTGGCAACCGTCACCCCGGGCGACCTGAAATTCCGCGACGTGAACGGTGACGGTGAAATCACCACGGCAGACCGTACGATGATTGGTAATCCTACACCCGATGTCACCTACGGCTTCACGCTCGGCCTGGGCTACAAGAACTGGGAGCTTGCCGTTGACATGATGGGACAAGGCGGCAATCAGATTTACCGTACCTGGGACAACTACAACTGGAGCCAGTTCAACTTTATGGAGCAACGCATGGACCGCTGGCACGGTGAAGGGACCAGCAACACCCAGCCGCTGCTGAACACCAAGCATACCATCAACAATCTGAACTCCGAGTATTACATAGAGGACGGCTCGTTCTTCCGCATCCGTAACGTGTCGCTGGCATACAACTTCGACAAGGCGCTGATTTCGAAGATAGGCATGCAGGCGCTGAAGCTCTACGTGAACATACAGAACCTGAAGACGTGGAAGCACAACACCGGATATACCCCGGAACTGGGCGGAAGTGCCATCGCCTTCGGGGTGGACGACGGCAGTTATCCGATGCCGGCGATTTATACGTTCGGATTTAATCTGACGTTCTAAAAGCCTCTCCCCTAAAAAAGAGTAACTTCAAACCTCCCCCGACTCCTTCAAAGGGAACGGGGAATGAAAAATATAAATTTATGAAACTGATAAAATACATATTTACATTGCTGGTGGGTGCAACAGCCCTCTCACTGACATCCTGCAACGACTTCCTGGACCGCGATCCGCTGGGGCAGTTCACGGAAGATGACTCTCCCAACGCCCTTGTAGGCGGGAAGATATTCAACGTCTACTACCTGATGCGCTCGTACGACATCACTGCCGGTATTCCTGCTTTTATGGTGCACATGGTGCGCAGCGAGGACTCCGAGAAAGGCAGTGACGCCGGCGACGGCAGCAACGAGGCCGCCATGTGGGACGACTTCGAATACACTGCCTCCAACGGGCCGCTCAGCGCCTATTGGGGACAGAACTATAAAATCATCTACCAGTGCAACGAAATCCTGGACGACATTGAGAAGAGCGGACACAAGGACGACACCGAAGCCATCCGCAACCGCGGCGAAGCGCTCTTCTTCCGTGCCTGGTGCTACTTCAACCTGGTACGCGCCTTTGGCGAAGTGCCGCTGGTCACCATCAAGGTAGTGGAAGCCTCCGATGCCAACGTGCCCAAGACCACGGCGGAAAAGATATACGAACAGATTGACAAAGACCTGACCGAAGCCGAAGAATGCCTGCCCCTGCGGTGGGACAGCGACTATACGGGACGGCTGACCTGGGGCGCCGCACGCTCCCTGCACGCACGCACCTATATGATGCGGAACGATTGGGACAATATGTACACAGCCTCCACCGAAGTGATAAAGTCGGGCATCTACAACCTGAATACACCGGTCGACAAAGTCTTCACCGTAGAAGGGGAAAACTGCGGCGAGAGCATCTTCGAACTGCAATGCGAAGCCACCGATGCCATGAAAGAGGATGCCAGCATCGGCAGCCAGTTCTGCCAGGTGCAAGGGGTGCGCGGAGCCGGCGAGTGGGACCTGGGATGGGGCTGGCACATGGCCACCAAACTGATGGGAGAAGCCTTTGAGCCGGGCGACCCGCGCCGGAACGCCACATTGCTCTACTTCCGCCGCAGCACGGACGAGCCCATCACACCGGAGAATACCAACCAGCCTTATGGCGAGTCACCCGTATCCACCGCCATGGGTGCCTACTTCAACAAGAAGGCCTACACGGACCCGACACTGCGCCGCAAGTACAGCCGTATGGGTTTCTGGGTAAACATCCGCCTCATCCGCTATCCGGACGTGCTGCTGATGGCTGCCGAAGCCGCCAACGAGAAAGGGCTGACGGGCGAAGCCGCCGGGTATCTGGAACAAGTACGCGCCCATGCCCGCGGCACACTGGCAGACGTGCTTCCGAAGGTAGAATCTGCCAGCCAGTCTGTGCTGCGTGACGCCATTCGCCACGAACGCCGCGTAGAGCTGGCACTGGAACCCGACCGCTTCTACGACCTCGTGCGCTGGGGCATTGCCAAAGAAGTGCTGCAAGCTGCCGGAAAGAATTACCAGGACAAGAATGCGCTGCTGCCTCTGCCCCAGACAGAGATAGACAAATCGAACGGAGTACTGGTACAGAACCCCGACTATTGATACCCGGCCAAAGGAAACAGCCGACCCAATCAATGGCAAAAGGTCTGTTTTATAACTTGCTATCAATCAAAGCATTGCTACTGCAAAGAGCTGCAAACTTTTTGCAGTGGCACTGCAAAAGTGTTGCAGTAGCACTGCACAACAGTTGCAGTGTCGCTGCAAAGCAGTTGCAGTAGCGCTGCAAATCGTTTGCAGTATCACTGCAGAGAAATTGCAGCACCGTTGCAAAGAAGTCATAGCGCCACTGCAATAGAGTGACGGCAATCTAAAAACAATGAAGGGAACATACTTACAAACAATTAATTCAATATGAATATGAAGAAAATTTTCAAGAGAACAAGTCTGCTGCTCGCGACCGCTTTAATAGGTGTCACCGCCACCGTGCAGGCGCAGAAATCTCCGCAGGACATGGACCGCTTCATCGACGCACTGATGCGCCGGATGACTGTGGAAGAGAAAATCGGCCAGCTCAACCTGCCCGTGACCGGAGAGATCACTACCGGTCAGGCAAAGAGCAGCGACGTGGCCAAGAAGATTGAGCAGGGGCTCGTGGGAGGGCTTTTCAATCTGAAAGGAGTGGCCAAGATACGCGACGTACAGAAACTGGCCGTAGAGAATTCCCGCCTGGGCATCCCCCTACTGTTCGGCATGGATGTGATACATGGCTATGAGACCATCTTCCCCATCCCCCTCGGCCTCTCCTGCACGTGGGATATGGCAGCCATCGAGCAGTCTGCCCGCATAGCCGCTACAGAAGCCAGTGCCGACGGTATCTCATGGACATTCAGTCCGATGGTAGACATCAGCCGTGACCCACGCTGGGGACGTGTATCCGAAGGGTCGGGAGAAGACCCGTTCCTCGGAGGTGCCATCGCCCGCGCCATGGTGTTGGGGTATCAGGGAAAAGACCCGGACGACCAACTGAAACGGAACGACGAAATCATGGCATGCGTCAAGCACTTCGCACTGTACGGTGCCGGAGAAGCCGGACGCGACTACAACACGGTAGACATGAGCCGCAACCGCATGTTCAACGAATACATGTACCCCTATGAAGCAGCCGTCCGCGCCGGAGTGGGTAGTGCGATGGCCTCCTTCAACGAAGTGGACGGCGTGCCCGCCACCGCCAACCACTGGCTGATGACAGATGTACTGCGCAAACAATGGGGCTTCAACGGTTTTGTGGTGACCGACTTTACCGGTATCTCCGAAATGGTGGAACACGGAATCGGCAACCTGCAGACCGTTTCCACCCGTGCGCTCAACGCCGGTGTGGACATGGATATGGTGAGCGAAGGTTTCGTAGGCACGTTGAAAAAGTCGCTCACCGAAGGCAAAATAACCATGAAGACGCTGGATGCAGCCTGCCGCCGCATCCTTGAAGCGAAATACAAGTTAGGGCTGTTCGATGACCCTTACAAATACTGCGACCTCAGCCGTCCCGCACGCGACATCTTCACCCGCGAGCACCGCGCCGCTGCCCGCCGGATTGCCGCCGAAAGCTTTGTGCTGCTGAAAAACGAACCTTTTGAGGGACAAGGCAAGAAGTCTTCTCGTCCCGTCCTTCCCTTAGAGAAGCAAGGCACCGTCGCCGTCATCGGCCCCCTGGGCAATACCCGCAGCAACATGCCCGGTACCTGGAGTGTTGCCGCACGCCTGGACGACTATCCCTCTCTGTACGAAGGATTGAAGGAGATGACAGCCAGCCGGGTGAACATCACCTACGCCAAAGGTAGCAACCTCATCAGTGATGCAGCCTACGAGGAACGCGCCACCCTATTCGGCCGTTCGCTGAACCGGGACAACCGTACGGATAAGAAACTGTTGGACGAAGCTTTGAAGGTGGCCTCCGGTGCCGACGTGATTGTAGCCGCCCTGGGCGAGTCTTCCGAAATGAGCGGTGAAAGCTCGAGCCGTACCGACCTCGGCATCCCCGACGTGCAACGCACCCTGCTGGAGGCCTTGCTGAAGACCGGCAAGCCCGTTGTACTAACCCTCTTCACCGGCCGGCCGCTGACGCTCACCTGGGAGCAGGAACATGTGCCCGCCATCTTGAACGTATGGTTCGGTGGCAGCGAAGCGGCCTATGCCATTGGCGACGTGCTGTTCGGCGACGTGAACCCAAGCGGTAAGCTGACCATGACTTTCCCGAAAAACGTGGGGCAGATACCCTTGTTCTACAACCATAAGAATACCGGACGACCGCTGGCAGAAGGCAAATGGTTCGAGAAGTTTCGCAGCAACTATCTGGATGTGGACAATGAGCCGCTGTATCCCTTCGGCTACGGTCTCTCGTACACCACTTTCCGGTACAGCGACATCGCCCTCAGTACCCCGGTCATGGGACAAAATGGCTCCACCACTGCCGTAGTCACCGTGACCAATACCGGCAAGCGTGACGGCGCAGAAGTCGTGCAGCTCTATATCCGCGACCTCGTAGGCAGCATTACCCGCCCCGTACGCGAGCTGAAAGGCTTTGAAAAGGTGTTCCTGAAAGCGGGCGAAAGCAAGACCGTATCCTTCAAGATTACCCCTGAGCTGCTCCGCTTCTACGACTACGACCTCAACCACGTGGCCGAGCCGGGAGATTTCGATGTGATGATAGGTGGCAGCAGCCAGGCAGAAAAGACAGCCCGACTGACACTGAATAAAATAAAATATTTAATATTGCACTCTAAAAACAAGAAAACATGAGATATACTACTTTACTCCTTTGATTTTTGCAGCATTCTGCTCCTTGGCAGCTGCAAGAGCCAGCCCTCCGCACAGAACGGACAGCCGCTGGAAGTGATGACGTTCAATGTCCGCCTGGATATTCCTTCGGACAGTGTAAACAACTGGAATTACCGCAAGGGTGACGCCTGCCGTATGATAGCCTACTACAGCCCCGACTTGCTGGGCATGCAGGAAGTGCTTCACAACCAAATGGAAGACCTAAAACGCGGGCTGCCGCAATACACAGCACTCGGTGTGGGGCGCGACGACGGCAAGGAAGCAGGCGAATACTGCCCGATATTCTTCCGGACCGACCGGTTTACACTGGTGGAATACGGCAATTTCTCCCTCAGCGAGCAACCCGAAACTATCGGCATCAAGGGCTGGGACGCTTCCTACAACCGTGTCACCACCTGGGCGATACTGCAGGAAAAGAACAACGGACAAAAGTTTGTATATTTCAACACCCATCTGGACAACGACGGAAAGACAGCCCGCAAAGAGGGCGTGCAACTCATTCTCGACAAAATCAAGGAGATAGCACCGGACATGCCCGCCATCATCACCGGTGACTTTAACTGTACGCCCGGTGAAGAACCTCTGCAAACGCTGGAAAAGGGAGGAATGGAAAATGCCGCAAAGACAGCTGCCGTCACCTACGGTCCGTCCTGGTCTTTCCATGACTTCGGCCGTCTGCCGGTGGAGGAACGCGTACTGCTGGACTATGTCTTCGTGACCAAAGGCGCAAAGATAGACCGCTACCGCGTTATCCAAGACAAACCGGAGAACAGCTACCTTTCCGACCACTGTCCTATACTTGTTGAATTGACCGTGCAATGAATATAGATAAGTAAATGATAAAAAAACAAGTAAGCATTGGTACAATGAAAATACAATACAGTTTATTATTGTTCCTGCTGTTGCTCGGTTTCACGCAATGCAAAAGCCCCGCCGCCAAAGAAGACCGGCTGAGCGACGATGCCCTGATGGACACCGTACAGCGCCGTACCTTCAACTACTTCTGGGAAGGTGCCGAGCCCAACAGCGGACTGGCACGCGAACGCATCCACATGGACGGTGTCTATCCGGAGAACGACCAGAACGTAATCACGTCCGGTGGAAGCGGCTTCGGCATCATGGCTATACTTGCCGGTATAGACCGCGGCTATGTCACCCGCCAGGAAGGGCTGGAACGAATGGAGAAAATCGTCTCCTTCCTCGAAACCGCTGACCGTTTCCACGGTGCCTACCCACACTGGTGGTATGGCGATACGGGCAAGGTGAAACCCTTCGGGCAGAAAGACAATGGCGGCGACCTGGTAGAAACAGCCTTCATCATGCAGGCGCTGCTCTCCGTCCACCAGTACTACATCGACGGTTCGCCCGCCGAGCAAGCCCTCGCCGCCCGCATCGACAAGCTGTGGCGCGAAGTGGACTGGAACTTCTACCGCCAGAACGGCCAGAACGTGCTCTATTGGCACTGGAGTTCGGAATACGGTTGGGAAATGAACTTTCCCGTACACGGTTACAACGAATGCCTCATCATGTATATCCTTGCCGCCGCCTCGCCTACCCACGGCGTGCCTGCAGCAGTCTATCACGAGGGCTGGGCGCAGAACGGGGCCATTGTAGACCCTCATAAAGTGGAGAATATCGAGTTGCATCTGCGCTATCAAGGCACAGAAGCCGGACCGCTCTTCTGGGCACAATACTCGTTTCTCGGCCTCGACCCCATCGGGCTGAAGGATGAATACTGCGCCAACTACTTCGACGAGATGCGTAACCTGACGCTTGTGAACCGTGCCTACTGTGTCCGCAACCCCAAGCACTACAAAGGTTTCGGGCCCGACTGCTGGGGACTGACAGCCAGCTACTCCGTCAACGGATATGCCGCCCACGCTCCCAACGAACGCGACGACCAGGGAGTCATCTCTCCAACTGCCGCCTTGTCATCCATCGTCTATACCCCGGAACAGTCGTTGCAAGTGATGCGCCACCTCTACGAGATGGGAGATAAGGTCTTCGGCCCCTATGGCTTCTACGATGCTTTCAGCGAAACGGACAACTGGTATCCGCAGCGCTACCTCGCCATTGACCAGGGCCCGATAGCCGTCATGCTCGAGAATTATCGGTCGGGACTGCTGTGGAAGCTCTTCATGAGTCATCCGGATGTGCAGAAAGGGTTGAAGGAGTTGGGGTTCTCAACAGTCAGCAAGTAACTTACTATCATAAAAATCCCCTTCTGAAACTTGTATTCTCTGATGAATAGCGAGGTACAAGTTTCAGAAGGGGATGTATTTACAACCTATTCACCGCCGCCACCGGAACCACTGCCACCGCTCTTCACATCATCATTGCTGATAGTGCGCGCAGCCTTTTCACGCTTGCCTTCAACTCACCGATACGGTAGCTGACGCTTATGCCAAAGCGTTGGCGGCTGTACTTATAATTGCTTTCCCGTATAAAACCGCTGCCTTCGGTGGTGGAGCTTTGGTCCATATACTTCTTGAAGAAGTTGCTGGCAAAGGCAGACAAGGTGAGGCGCTTGTCCAAGAAGGAC
>ENA-OQHN01000273-OQHN01000273.1-human-gut-metagenome-genome-assembly--contig:-NODE-273-length-19200-cov-15.910240_pt1 | contig 19200 bp, 14 predicted proteins | sample MGYA00242564_ERZ504721 | MGnify/ENA primary metagenome ERZ504721 (study PRJEB26092, sample SAMD00036212) | human gut metagenome | host: Homo sapiens | study: EMG produced TPA metagenomics assembly of...
GGTTCCGCCATCTGGAACAACCTGCTGCAAAGAGGATATACTAATCTGACAGGCCGCTCCCACAAGGAGCTGGACCTGTTGGATGGAGCTGCTGTAAAGAAATTCTTCGATGAAGAGAAACCGGATGCTGTGGTATTGGCTGCCGCCCATGTGGGCGGCATCATGGCCAATCTGCAATACAGAGCGGACTTCATCTACCGGAACTTACAGATACAGCAGAATGTGATTGGTGAAAGCTTCAGACACGGAGTGAAGAAGCTGCTCTTTCTGGGCAGTACCTGCATCTATCCGCGTGAAGCTCCGCAGCCGATGAAAGAGGAAGTGCTGCTGACATCGCCGTTGGAATATACCAACGAACCGTACGCCATTGCCAAGATTGCCGGACTGAAAATGTGCGAAAGCTTCAACCTGCAATACGGCACGAACTACATAGCGGTGATGCCTACCAACCTGTATGGACCCAACGATAACTTCCACCTGGAGAACAGCCATGTGCTGCCCGCCATGATACGTAAGATTTACCTTGCCAAATGCCTGAACGAAGGCAACTGGGATGCCGTACGCAAGGATATAGACCTGCGCCCGGTAGAGGGTGTGAACGGAAGCTGCACCGATGAGGAGATACTGGCAAAGCTGGCAAAATTCGGAATTACGCCGGAAGCCGTTACGCTGTGGGGCACGGGCAAGCCGCTGCGCGAATTCCTCTGGAGCGAAGAAATGGCGGATGCCAGCGTACATGTGTTGCTGAACGTGGACTTCAAGGATACGTATGCGGCAGGTTCGAAAGAGATACGCAACTGCCACATTAACGTGGGAACCGGAAAGGAACTAAGCATCAGGGAAGTGGCGGAAAAAATCATGGCGGAAATCGGCTTCAAGGGCGAACTGAGATGGGATGCAAGCAAACCGGACGGCACGCTGCGCAAGCTGACGGATGTAACCAAACTGCACAACCTGGGATGGCACCATAAGGTGGAGATAGACGAAGGTATACACCGGTTGTACGAATGGTACCTGAAAGGTATCTGCATCAATCACCGGACAGATTGAGAAAAGCCAGGAAAAAAATGATAAATTTATACATTTTTCATTTTTTTCTTGGCTATCAAATACATTTGACTTAATTTTGCCGGAGAAATATTCCTTATATTATCTGCCTGTCCGTAACAACCGCTTATGTGACAGGCAGTAGCGTAGCGTACTCTACGGCAAATATTCCTTATCATACATGTTGAGACTGAAAACTATTTCACTGCTGGGACACCCGGGTGAACTTGACACGTTGCCGGAAGGCAAACTGCTGATTAACACCATTAATGCACATTCTTACAATACCGCACGGAAAGACGCCGCTTTTGCCGAAGCGCTGCTGAAAGGCGATGCGCTGATTCCGGACGGAGCGAGCATCGTACTGGCATTCAAACTGCTGCGGCATGAGAAGATAGAGCGCATTGCCGGATGGGACTTGTTTCAGTACGAAATGAAAAAACTGAACGCGAAAGGCGGTACTTGCTTCTTCTTAGGTAGCAGTGATGGTACTTTACAGAAAATAAAAGCCAAAGCCGCCGGGTTGTATCCCAATATCCGGATAGAGACCTATTCCCCACCCTATAAAGCGGAATTCTCCGAAGAGGATAACCGCCGGATGATAGAAGCGGTGAACCGTGTAACGCCCGATTTGCTATGGGTGGGAATGACTGCCCCCAAACAGGAAAAGTGGGCATACGCACATCTGAAAGAGCTGGATGTAAAAGGTCCGATCGGTACCATCGGCGCTGTGTTCGACTTCTTTGCGGGAAATATACAGCGTGCCCCCTTATGGTGGCAGGAACACAGCCTTGAATGGCTTTACCGGCTCATAAAGGAACCCAAGAGAATGTGGAAAAGATATATCATAGGCAATACCATCTTTCTGGGACACTTATTAAAAGAAAAAAATTATCAAATTAATTAATTTATACACAAAATGAAAAAAGGTAGCATTAATCTCCGGTATCACCGGACAGGACGGTTCGTTCCTGGCTGAATTTCTGATTGACAAAGGTTATGAAGTTCACGGTATATTGCGCCGTTCATCTTCGTTCAATACCGGACGTATCGAACATCTGTACCTGGATGAATGGGTACGCGACATGAAGAAAGACCGCCTGGTGAACCTGCACTATGGAGATATGACGGACAGCAGTTCGCTCATCCGCATCATACAGCAGGTGCAGCCGGATGAAATTTATAATCTTGCCGCACAGAGCCACGTGAAAGTTTCGTTCGACGTACCCGAATACACGGCGGAAGCCGATGCGGTAGGTACGCTGCGTATGCTGGAAGCCGTGCGCATTTTGGGCATGGAGAAGAAGACAAGAATTTATCAGGCATCTACTTCGGAACTGTTCGGTAAGGTGCAGGAAGTGCCGCAGAAGGAGACGACTCCGTTCTATCCGCGCAGCCCGTATGGCGTAGCCAAACAGTATGGTTTCTGGATTACGAAGAACTACCGCGAAAGCTATGACATGTATGCCGTGAACGGTATCCTCTTTAACCATGAGAGCGAACGCCGCGGCGAGACTTTCGTTACACGCAAGATTACATTGGCTGCCGCACGCATTGCACAGGGATTCCAGGACAAGCTGTATCTGGGTAATCTGGATGCACGCCGCGACTGGGGATATGCCAAAGACTATGTGGAATGTATGTGGCTTATCCTGCAACACGACAAACCGGAAGATTTCGTTATCGCCACCGGAGAGATGCATACCGTACGCGAGTTTGCTACACTTGCCTTTAAGGAAGCCGGCATAGAACTGCGCTGGGAAGGCGAAGGCGTGAACGAGAAAGGTATCGATGTGAAAACAGGAAAGGTACTGGTGGAAGTGGATCCGAAATATTTCCGCCCCTGCGAAGTGGAACAACTGCTGGGTGACCCGACTAAAGCCAAGACGCTGCTGGGTTGGAACCCGACAAAGACCAGCTTCCCGGAACTTGTAAGAATCATGGTGGAACATGATATGAAGTTCGCGAAAAAGCTGTACCTGAAAGCCCAAATGGCAGAATAACAATTACTTCGAAATAATGAAACATTTTTTTAGTCTAAGACCTTGGATACTGGCAGCGGTAGTTCTTGCTTCGGCAGGGACTACCGTTGCCGCACAAGGCAAAATGGAGGCCTATCCGGCCAATGAGAAATGGTTTGTAAGCGGTTCGGTAGGAGCCGGAGTATACGTAGGCGATTATGACATGCATGCACAGTTCGGAAACCGCATTTCCATTACGGGCGACGTAAGCGGCGGTAAATGGATTACTCCCGTATTAGGCGCCAGATTGCAGATAAGCGGAATGCACGCTTCGGGCGAAGCCATGAACGGAAGCAGCGAATCGTGGAATTTCATGATGTATCATGCCGACATCATGGTGGACGTGCTGAACTGGTGGTGCGGTGTGGACGAAGAACGTACATACAGCCTCATTCCGCTGGTGGGCGGCGGTGTGGCACGCCCCCGGACTGAATACCACCACAGGTGTGCTTACCGTAGGTGTACTGAACCGCTTTAAGGTATCGGAACATCTGGACATCAATGTCGAGCTAAAAGGTAATCTCGTAGGGGACAAGCTGGACGGATGCGCCAGCGGAAAGAAAGGTGAAGGTGCGGTAGCACTGACTGCCGGACTGACCTACAACTTCTGATATACAGAATATAGAACTAAACATTGACAACTGATGACAAATAGGACAAAGGTACTGTTTCTGTTTCTGGCTATGCTGGGCGCGATAAGCGTCCGAGCATACGCCCAACAGAAAACCTCCGAAAAGATTTCGCCCAAAGAACGGTGGGCGTTTGAAACCAATGCAATGGACTGGCTGTTGCTGTTGCCGAATGCCAAAGTGGAATTTGACCTTTCAAATTCTACCGACAACCGGTGGGTAGTGGGCATAGGCGCCAAATGGAACGGCAATGCCAAAATCAGTATGAACGAACGCATACAGATGAAAATCAACGATTACAGACTGGAAGTGAAAAGATATGCCAAACCTTCCTTTACCGTAAAGACGGGACAGTCCAAGATTCCCAAATTCTGGCGTACCTACTACTGGGGCTTCTATGCCGGATACAGCAAGTTTGCCGGAGCATGGGGAAAAGGCATCGCCGGCGATATGTTCCATGCCGGACTGACCGGCGGATGGCAGCTGCCCGTATACAAATGCAAACAGGGCGCAATAGACCTGGACCTGGGTCTGAGCGTGGGAGCAGCCTATGCCGAATATGACAAATATAAATATGAAGATAACCACCTGATACGTACAAAGAGCAGAGACAGGCATTTCCTGCCCTACCCCGTAGTGAGCGATATACGCGTAGGATTCGTGTACCGCTTCAGCTCTATCAGAAACAAGTACAGTCAGAGACAAAAATAAGAGATTCGTATGACAAAAGATTGTAAAAAGAAAAGTATATGGGCGAGGCTGATAGTGATAGCTGTACTGGCATGCACGGCAAGTAATGCGCAGGCACAGCTCATTGCCGGAAGAACAAACGCACTGCTTTGGGGAAACCTGACTCCGAACTTCTCGCTGGAACTGGTGACATCGAACCGGACCAGCGTTATGGCGGGAGCTTTCTACAGCCTTGACCAGAACCCGCTGGATTGCAGCATCAAAGGTGCGGAAGCGCAAGTGAGATACTGGGTGAGCGGACGGGCAATGGTGCAGAGCTTCATAGGCCTGGGCATACAGGGCATGAGGTATAACGCCACGTTCTCGGATACACACCACTTCGGCGATGCCGTAGGCCCGGGAATGGTGTACGGATATGTACTGCCGCTGGGCAAACGCTTCAACATAGAATTCAGCGCCGGAATATCACTGATGTGGTACAGGGAGAAACGCTACGAGAAGGGATTGCCCGCACCGGGAGACTACAACACCACCGGACACAAGGTGATGCCCATGGGACTGGGAATTTCGTGTACTTACATTTTTAAATAATACGGAGAATGATTACTGAAAGATTAAAAATATGGATCCTGCTTCTGGTTGTGGCGGGATGCGGTACCGGCACTGCCCTGGCGCAGAAAATGGTGAAGGTATCGGGTACCGTATATAACATTGCCGAAAACCGGAAAGTGCCTTTCTCGGACGTGACGGTAGATGTGTATGCCGCCAAGACCGTAGCCGTGGGCGAGGATATGAAGAAGATACTGGACAGCAACGACCAGGAGAAAACATTGCTGCTGGACCAGGAAGGGAAAACGACCACCGACGAGAACGGGTATTATGAAATACTGGTTCCGGACAACGGTGCGCTGATTTTCAAAGTGGGACTCTCGCCCTCGGTATTGAAGGAAGTGAGACATCAGATGAAAATAGATGTGAGCATCGACGAAGGAGTGATGCTGGAGAGTGTGACCGTAACCGCCATGCGGCTGGTTCTGAAACCGGAGCCGACAGCACCGAAGATGATCGGAAACATGCTGATTCCGTACAATACCTTCAAACTGCCTCCTTACTTCGGCAACCGCTTCTCGCGACTGATTATACAGCCGTACGTACTGGACTGCGAAACGAACGATACGGTAACCTTTGCACGCCCGTCCGTATACGACGGCAAGGAATATGCCCTGACGCAGGAACGCAAAATGGGCTATGACATGGACCGTGACCCGCTGCGTCCGTACATCAAAGCGGAAGCGCTGACTACAAGGGCCATGAACCTGGACTGGACGGATACCATCATCGTGCCCGACCCCAACCGGAACTACAGTTGCTTTGCCATCGTGAACCTGGAAGATTACAGCGCGTCGAACTCCAGAACGTACCAAATCAATACGTGCCAGACCAAACGCCCGATGAAGTTCCTGCAATACAACCTCTTCTCGGAGCAGATGGATCCGTTGCAGCACAAGGAAAGGGCGCAGATAGAGAAAAGAAATACATCGGACAAGATACAACTGTCTTTCCTCATCAACTCCGACCAACTGACGGACACACCCGAAAATGCGCAAAGCCTTGCCATGCTGAGAAACAAGCTGAAAGAGATAGCCGAATCTCCGGGTACGGTATTGAAGGAGTTCCACGTAATAGGTACGGCTTCTCCGGACGGTCATTACAACAGTAACCTGAACCTTGCCGAAAGACGTGTACGAAAGATAGAACAGGAAATTACATCTGCACTGCCACGATATATTCTGGAGCGTGTTTACCGCAACCCGCATGCCGAAGTGGCTTCGTGGGAAGAAGTGGTGAAACTGCTGGAACGCGACGGCAAAAGTACGGAAGCCGGCAAGGTGAAAGAAATTCTGGCAAAGAACAAAGGCATAGAGGCACAAGGCCGAGCGCTGAAACAGCTTGACTGGTATCCCACCGTCATCGTGCCTTATCTGGACGAACTGCGCGTGGTGAACTATAACTGCCTTTATGAGGTGTACCGTGAACCGACTGACGAGGAAGTTATGGCACTGTACAAAGAAAAAGGTCTGAAAGGTGATTACACACGCTATGAATACTGGAAGCTGTTCCAACTGATAACCGATGAAAAGGAGCTGGAAGCACTGTACCGCCGTGCCTACGAAGTATCACTGGAACAAAAGCATCCGTGGGCGCTTGCCGGCAACAACCTGGCGGCTTCTTACCTGGAGAGGGATACCGTGGATACTTCCATACTGGAACCGCTGATAGACCTGAGCATCCACTCCACCGACTATTCGCGCATGAATGCCGACGGAAGCCGTACGGAAATCGTGAACCGGCTGGAAGTGGTGACCAACCAACTGTGCATGTACATCAAGAAGGGAGACTTCGAGCACGCCAGCGTATTGGTGAAGATTCTGCCGGAGGACAGCAAATTCGACCTGCTGAAAGCCTATACATGGGCTTTGGGCGGCTACTTCCAGGGCGGAACGACTCCGGAAGAGAAAGAACGTGCACACAAGACTTTTGAAACCATCAAGGCTTCATCGCCCCAGAACGAAGTGGTGATGTACATGGCGCTGGATAACCGCGCCGGCAACGCCGCCGCCAAGGCTTCGCTTGCCAAACTGCCGCAGGACAGCGCACTGACCTGGTACTTCAAAGCCACCTTGTCTGCCAGAGAGGGTGAGATAGAGTTCATGAATACGGTGATTGCCCTGTCCGAATGTTTCAAACGCGACAAGAGCTTCGTGGCTACCGCACAGAACGACGGTGAATTTAACGAGGATATCATACAGGCAGCTATGGATATGTCTAACCTATAACCATAATAAGGATTGAAAATGAAATTGAAATATATGATTCCGGCACTGTGCATCTGCACATGTACGGCAATGCCGGAAATGCTCCATGCGCAGGACGACAGCCTGAAGAAGGACAGCACCGAAAGGCCTTTCAATGCAATGGACTATGTATTGCAGAAACGGTATATCCCGCAGGGAAGAGAAGTGAACAACAGCCAGCCGGGCAAGAATTTCTCCCTGTCGGTAATGGGCGGTGTGAACAAACTGAGGGGCAGTTCTTCACTGCCGGCATGGTTCAACGGCGGTATTGCCCTGACTAAGGATGTAAGTTCATTCAACTCCTACCGGGTGTCTCTGTTGGGCGGCTTCAACGACGAGCTGAAACAGGGCGGCATCGAGCTGGACCACCTGTTCAACCTGTCCGATTATATCGGCGGGTACAAAAGCGGCGCACACATCAGCCTGTATACCGTATTGGGTATAGGCGGCTATGTGAGCAAGCGCGACGGTATGGATGCCAAGATAGCCGGCGGAGTGCACGGCGGCTTGCAGGCACGCTATCATCTGTCGAGAAACTGGGACTGGTATGTGGAACCCAAACTATATCTCTATACCGACGGAATAGACGGTGCGGACTGCCCCAAACGGTATGATGTGGGATATGGCGTGTACACCGGACTGACCTACCGCTTTACCGGTCTTCCCATCAGGATGAAATCGGAAGATATGGGCGATAATATGTTCATAGAAGCGGCTATCGGTACGCAGGGCGATTTCGGAAAGCCCGTGCGCAACAATCTGTCCGGACTACAGACGTTAGGTCCTGCCGCTTCACTGGCGATAGGTAAATGGTTCATGCCGCTGGGATGGCGCATCAGCGGCTTCGGCGGTTTCCACTATACATTTAACTCGGACAACTGCAAGAGCGAGGAAGTGTATGGAGGCGGCAGAGCGGAAGTGCTGGTGAACCTGAATACGCTGGTTTCGCCGAGTGTGGACGACCCGAGACTGGAAGTGAACCTTTCCGCCGGCTACGAATTCGGAGCACTGGCGCACAGAAGCAGCGATTATGCACAAAAGATCCGCCCATTCCACGGTCCTACCGGGTCTATGCAACTGGTATATTTCCTGTCAGACCAAATCGGTATCACGGGTGAGGCGCGATACAGCAAGAGCTTCTATACGCAACCGTTCAAGAGCGGCATCACACAGGACAGACACATGCAGAATGTAGGCGTGATGTTCGGTGTGCAGTACCGTAGAAGAAAGGCCGACTTCGATGCCAGACGCGGCTTCTTCCAGCCTTATAACTTTGCGTATGCCACCGTGGGGACCAACTTCCCCATGCGCACCGCAGGTGTGAAGATGAAGGATATTCCCGATATGCTGGGACAACAGATAAGCCTGGGTGTGGGACGCCAGTACACGCCGCTGTCTGCCGTAAGAGGAAGCATCGAGATTGGGCGGTATGCTTATCAGCACGGGGGTGTGTATCCGCTGTCTGTCACCGCCGACTACATGCTGAACCTTACCAACATGATAGGCAATTATAGCGAAAACCGCATATTCGACCTCAACGCCTTTGCCGGTATTGTCTATACGCACCACGAAATGGAAGACAAGAATTATTTCGGCATCCAGGGCGGTCTGCAACAGAGCTTCAAGCTGAACGACCGCTGGAACATCTTTGCGGAAGAGTATCTGAGAGGTTATAAAGGCAAGATTACTCCTTCGGCACGTGCATATGCAAGCGGAGAATATACGTTTGTCTTAGGAGCTTCCATAGGAACAAGTTACCGTTTTTAAAGCAATACATAAGCATCATGACTATCGCCATTGATTTTGACGGCACAATCGTAGAGCACCGCTACCCTAAAATAGGGAACGAAATCCCTTTTGCCACCGATACGCTGAAGATGCTGATTAAAGACCGCCACCGCCTGATACTGTGGACCGTACGTGAAGGAAAGCTGCTGGACGAGGCCGTGGAATGGTGCAGGGAACGGGGCGTGGAGTTTTATGCCGTCAACCGGGACTATCCCGAAGAGGATGCCGCCCATCACGGCTTCTCGCGCAAGGTAAAAGCGGACCTCTTCATTGACGACCGCAACCTGGGCGGCCTGCCCGACTGGGGAGACATCTACCGCATGGTTCAGGAGAAGCTGACGTATGAGGAGCTGTATCGCGATACCGATAAAACTCCGCAACAAAAGAGAGGCGGTTTCTGGAGCCGGTTCAGGAAATAATCCTTTTTTGATATATATCAAACAGTACCTTAAAATAACTCTTTAAATTTGCAACGTCATTTAGAAAACGATAGAGTAAATTAGTTTTTGAAAGAGAAAGGTTAGTTTTTTTAGGGTACACTAAAAAAATACCGGGCAGCACACGGAGCACAGGAAAAAGATTCCTGCCGTAGCTGTCCGGTTTTTTATTTGCTTGCCGGAACCGGGAGGTTGCCGGATATTACTGTTTCCGGTATTCCTTGGGCGAAAAGCCGGTGTGATGCTTGAAGTATTTGCCGAAGAAAGACTGATTGGCAAAGTGCAGCTCGTCGGCTATCTCCTGAATGCTCTGCTCGGAGGATTTCAGCATGGCTTTCGCTTCCAGAATCACGAGGCTGTCAATCCACTCGCCCGCCGTCTTTCCGCTCACCTCTTTCACCACGGTAGAGAGGTGCTTGGGCGTAAGGAACATCTTGTCGGCGTAAAAGGACACGCTCCTCTCCTCTTTGTAAAACTCGTACACGTACCGGATGAAGCGTTCGAACAAATCTTCCTTGCGGCTTTTGGGAGTGCGCTCCTTCACGGCATGTCCCTGATAGATATCGTATATCTCGTAGAACAGCGCCATCAGCAATCCCTGCGTAATCTCCTTGCGGTAGGGATTGTCCTTCAGCTTCACCTTACTCCACAGGAAAGAGTGATATTCCTCGAACGCCTGCAACTCGTCGGCAGTGACGGCGATGCAAGGCCGCTCCTTTATCATGAAGAACATGGGAAACAGTTGCTGCATCGTGGGTATCACCAGGTCCATGAAGTCGCGGGACACGGCTATGAAGCTGCCTGAAAAATCATCGGAACGCTCGCCCTGCTGCACAATCTGCTCGGGCAGGATGATGCAAAGCATCCCTTCACGCATTTCATAATCCCGCAAGTTGATGTTCAGCTTGCACCAGCCTTTCCGGCAGACGGCAAAGCAGGCAGCGTTCAGACGCGTTGGATATGGCGTGAAAGGGATGTCCCTTATATCATCGAAAATAGCGAAATCATTGCCGATAAAGTCAATCATGGGCAGGTGTTGTATACCGGAGATATCAACGTTGCGTATCTGTTTTGTATTCATTATTCATGCGCTTTGCCGGCAAATATAGGATTATTCACGGAATTATTGGTTTAAAAATCGTGAATGTTATCCTAATTCATTATTTTAAAGCCGATGAAGAAGGTACGCGGCTGCGTGGGACCGTAGAAATAACCGGCATCGCGGAACTCGCCCTTATCCAAGTCTTTCTGGAAGCTGTTGAATATATTCTGCACACCGGTGTTCAGTTGGAACTTGATGTGGTCGTGCAGCACGAAGGTATAGTTCAGCTTCAGGTTGAGGTCGAAGAACTGGGGCGTGGTCTCCATGCGGTCTTCCGCGATGTATCCGGCATAGTGCGGTACAATCATCTTGCCCGTATACGTGCCGGAGAGGGAGAAGTCGAAATTCTTCAGCGGAGCGGACGAGAAGGTGAAGTAGCCGTAATAATCGGGCGTGCGGGGCATGCGCTTGGTGGTCAGGTCCTTGCCGTCCACCTGTGTCCAGACTTCCTCGCGGGTGTAGCGGCTGCGTTGCGCGGTAAAGCCCAACTGGAGCTGCGCTTCCTTGCCGTGGGCAATCTTGGCGTCGAGGTTGGCGCCGTACACGCGGGCGCCGTTGCCGTTGCGGCGTTCCTTGATTACATCGCCCACATCGTTCTTGCCGATGTCCTCGAGCACGAATACGTGGCGCAGGTCGGTATAGAAACCCTCTACAAGGATGTTTGCCTGCCAGTGTCCCAGGTGGGCGGTCCAGTCTACCGAGCCGCTGTAACTATTGGAACGCTCCTCACGCAGGTTGTCCGCCAGCTTGATTTGCACGCCTTCGCCGCCTACTGCGGTGACGTGCAGGTCTTCATCGTAGGCCTGCGGGGCGCGGAAACCGGTGGAGTACGTCAGGCGCGCCTGGAAGTCCTCGGTAGGCTTATAAAGCAGGTTGACGCGGGGACTGAATATCAGTTTGTCTATCAGGTTGTGCTTGTCCAGGCGGGCGCCGACGAGCATGGTCAGTACGTTCATCTTCCACTCGTTCTGCACGAAGGCGCTGGCAATGCGCACATCCTGCTGCATATCGCGGTGATAGCCCGTCATGACATCGTGCAGGGAGTTGTTCTGATACTCCAGCCCGCCCGTGAAGGTGGCGGGGGCGAAAAGGCAGTTGTTCATGTTGCCCACGTACATGCCGCCTGCCACCCATGTCAGGTCGTCCGTCTTGCCGTAGGCGTTCATGTCCTTCTGTGCGCCGTAGTAGCTGTTGCGGTCGGTGTGCTGGATGGAGCCGTACAAGGAGATTTTATGCTTATACTCGCGCCAGAAGAGGTCGTAACTCAATCCGCCGCTGTTAATGATGTGCTTGGTCTGCTCGGTGATGTCCGCCTCGTGGGGCTGAAGGTCGAACTTGTTGCCGCCGCGGCGGAACTCGTTGGTGGTGTGATATTCCAGATTGATGCGGCTGAAATGCGTGGGACGGTAGTAGGCGCGGAAGCCGAAAGTGTTCATGTTCAGCTTGCCCAGTTCGGAGAAACCGTCGCCGTCACGGTCGTACGGATTGCGGTTGCGGTAGCTTTCGTAGAGGGCGATGCCGTAAGAGTTGTCTTTTGACACCAGGGATACGTTCCCACCCATGTACTGCTCCCAGGACTTGCCGTCCATGTTGGAGAACATGCTCGACACCTGAAAGGAGTTGTTAATGGGGTCTTTGGTGATGATATTGATAGTTCCGCCCACAGCATTGGCGCCGAACAGCGCCGAACCGCCGCCGCGTACCACCTCTACCCTCTCGATCATGTTCACCGGTATCTGCTCCAGCCCATATACCCCGCTCAGCGCACTGATGACGGGACGGCTGTTTATCAGGATTTGCGAGTACGGACCTTCCAGACCGTTGATACGCACCTGGGGGAAACCGCAGTTCTGGCAGTTGTTCTCCACCCGCAGGCCCGACTGGTAGTTGAGTGTCTTGGCAAGGTCGGTGGAGTTCACCATCTCAAAGAGCTTGGCGCTCATCACGTTCACCACCACGGGAGCGGCCTTGCGGCTCACCTCGTTGCGGTTGGCGGACACCACGACCTCATCGGTCATGAAGCTTTCCTCTTCCATCTGGAAATGCACCACCGCCGTAAAGTCCTTGTTTACTTCAATCGCCTTTTCCTGTGTCTTATAGCCTACGGCGGATACGCGCAACGTATATTTGCCCGCCGGCAGGTTCTTGAACTCGAACTGACCTTCTTCATTGGACACTGTTCCCTGTCCGCTGCCTACAATCAAAACGGTGGCATACGGTATATTCTCTTCCGAACCTTTTACAAGAACATGGCCGGAAATCATGTTGCCTTCCCTGATAGGGTTTGCGGCAACGGCTACGCCGATACCTGCCACAGCAAGCATCAACGCCAATATAATTTGTTTCATTTGAATAATCGCTTTTATTTCAGTTACTTAATGATACCAATTCTGTACCGGTACTTGGTACGGCAAGTACCAAAGGCAGGTACGACGGATACCAAACATTGGTACGGCGAGTACCAAAGATTGGTACATCGAATACCAAGCATCGGTACAACGAATACCCAACGTTGGTATGGAGCATACCAGACGTTGGTACAACACTATCAAAGGGTAACGGAATAAGGGGGAGCGCGGAGAGAGGGCATCCGACACGCTTTTCCCTTTATGACGGGCGTATCGGTTTCGCTTTCCATCACCTGCAACAGAGAGCGCATCGGGTGTTGCAGCTCGCAGCAGTCCGGCGTGTCCGAACTGAAGTGCGACAGCAGGCCGATGACAATCAGCGAGTCGGTGGAGTGCGAATGCTGGTTATGGAAAGGGTGCGAGTGGGTTATCAGCACCCCGTTGACGTAGTGGACGTGGGTAAACGCCGTTATGCTTGCCTGGTACGCCACGAAGAGTGCCAGCAAGCATAATGCGCATATGGTTCTTTTTATTCCTCTCACGTCTTACGGTTTGTTTCTTGAGTTAAGGACGGCAAAGGTAATACTAATTTCGGTTTGTACCAAACAGAAATTCATAATCGCGCTTGGAAGCGGGAACAGCCCACTCCTCCGGAATGAATTTCCACTGGCCGAGCGCACGCGGCTCGATTACCTTCTTCTGTTCGATGTATTGCATCAGGTAATAGCGCAAATCCTTGTCGGTAGAGCTGATGATGCGTTCCTTCAACTCGTCCTGGGAGATGCCTGCACCTTTCGTCAGCAGTTCCCCGCCGCCGTTGCCGCGATAGGAGTTCAGGGCTACCGTGTACATCTTGTCCATGTGGAACGGGGTGCCGTCTGCCATGCTGAGGATGGTTACCTTACTGCCGCACGGCTTCGTGACGTCTACCGTGTAGATGATGCCCGCGGCGGAATCGAAATTGAAACTGAAGTTCTTGAAGGCAGCCCTGTCCGCAGCGCCCTCGCGGGGTTGGTCGCGAAGCAGCAGGATGTGGTCGTCGGGCGAAGTCATGCGGTTGGTCCATAGGTCGTAGGACATCTCCAGGGCATCGCGCACTTCCTTGCCCGAAAGTTTCATGGTGTAGAGCATGTTCTCGTACTTGTAGAGGTTGAACATGTCGTACACGTAAATATCCCCTTCCTTAATCTGCGTGTCGTAGGACAAGGGAGCCGCCAATGAAATTTCGGCGCCACTGATGTCCAGCTGCAAGGTATGGATGAGGTCGATGAAGGCGGAAGAACCGAAATAGGCGGGACGGGTGGAGACCGTCTTCGTGAAGCGTCCGATTCTTTTCGATACGAAATCCTGAATGGTGGCGTACTGCGGCGAGAAACGTTTCATGAATTCACCGCTGATGCCGTAGGGGGCGGTTTCGGTGAGCACGCCGTCAATCTGCTTGTCCGTAACCTTGCCGTTGCGCAGGGTCACGGTAATGTCGATGTCGCTCACCACGATGCCGTTGCTGGCGGGGTCCATCACCAGTACGGAATCGCCTGCCACGTTCTGCACCTTCTTGCATTCACGGGCGTGGTCGTGGCCCATAAGCACGATGTCGAAGCCCGGAACATTGCGGGCTACGTCCAGCGAGGCATTCTCCCGGTATTTGCCGCCCATCAGCAAGGCGTCCTGTCCGGCATGGAACATACCGATTACAATATCGGGACGCTCCTTTTCGCGGATTATCTTCATCCACTTGCGGGCGGTCTCTTCCATGTCGTCAAAACGGAGTCCCCGCCACAGATTCTCGGAGAGCCACACCGGAATGGCGGGCGTTATCATGCCGAGAACGGCAATCTTCACTCCGTCGCGCTCCAGCACCTTGTAGGGCCGGAAGTGGGGTTCGCCCGTAGCGGTATCGATGATGTTGGCGCCCAGCACCGGAGCACGGCAGTCGCCCGCCCAACGGTCGAAAACGGCACGTCCCGTCTCTACATCGTGGTTGCCCATATTGGCGGCATCATAGCCCATGAAGTTCAGCATATCGGCGGTTACGTGGAGCGATACCGTGTCGATGTAGTTATAGTAATAGGCAGTGGGCTGGCCTTGCAGGATGTCGCCGTTGTCCAGCAGAATCAGGTTGTCCTTATAGGTTTCGCGCGCTTTCTGCACGAATGCGTGCACGCGTGCCAGGCTTCCGGCGGCCTCCCGCTGAAGGATGAAATCGTGGGGATAGAAATTACCGTGGATATCACTGGTCTGTACTATTTTCAGTTTTACTTCTTTATCCTGCGCGGCAACTGCTCCAATCAGCAGGAACATCCACGCAAGACAGCAGGTCAGTCTTTTCATTTCGTTGTTCTGTTAATGTATAAATACCATGTGTAAACTGCGCAAAGATATAATAAAACTCACAAAAAGGCAGTAGGGAAAGATTGTTTTTCGTACTTTTGGCGCTCATTATCAAAAAAAGAAGCTGACATGACACAAATCTTTCACAGCATGATAGCTGCCATTCTCGGCATATCGGAAAAGCAAATCGGGCAGACACTCTCCCTGCTCGACGACGGAGCAACCATCCCGTTCATCAGCCGCTACCGCAAGGAAATGACGGGCGGACTGGACGAAGTGCAGATAGAATCCATCCGTACCCATTACGAAAAACTGAAGGAAACGGCGAAACGGAAGGAGACCATCGTCGCCACCATCCGCGAACAGGGGAAAATGACCCCGGAACTGCAAAAGCGCATTGACGACACGTGGGACAGCACCGCCCTCGAAGACATCTACCTGCCCTACAAGCCCAAACGGAAAACCCGTGCGGAAGCCGCCCGCCAGAAAGGACTCGAACCGCTTGCCACCCTGCTGATGCTCCAGCGCGAGCCTCATCCCGAACAGCGTGCCGCCGCCTTCGTGAAAGGCGATGTAAAGGATGCGGACGATGCCCTGAAAGGTGCGCGCGACATCATAGCCGAACAGGTGAGCGAGAACGAACGCGCCCGCAACATGCTGCGGAATACCTTTGCACGCCAAGCCCTGCTGACCGCCAAAGTGATAAAAGGCAAAGAGGAGGAAGGTGCCAAATACCGGGATTACTTCGACTGTTCGGAACCCCTGAAGCGATGCAGCTCGCACCGCCTGCTTGCCATCCGCCGCGCCGAAGCGGAAGGTCTGCTCAAGGTGAGTATCAGCCCCAACGACGAAGAATGTGTGGAACGGCTGGAACGGCAGTTTGTACAGAGCAACAACGCCTGCGGGAAGCAGGTGGCGGAAGCCGTGCAGGATGCCTACAAGCGTCTGTTGAAACCGTCCATCGAGACCGAGTTTGCCGCGCAAAGCAAGGAGCGTGCCGACGATGAAGCCATCCGCGTCTTTGCGGAAAACCTGCGGCAGTTGCTGCTGGCATCGCCCCTGGGGCAGAAAAGGGTGATGGGAATAGACCCCGGATTCCGCACCGGCTGTAAGGTGGTGTGCCTGGATGCGCAGGGCAACCTGCTGCACAACGAGAATATCTACCCGCATCCGCCGGTGAACCAAAGCAAAGAGGCGTTTGCCAAACTGCAGAAGATGATAGAGGCCTATAAGGTCGAAGCCATCGCCGTGGGCAACGGCACTGCCAGCCGCGAGACGGAAGATTTCCTGAAACGGCAGACGTTCAACCGGGAAGTGCAGATTTTCATTGTCAGCGAGCAGGGTGCATCCATCTACTCCGCTTCCAAGATAGCCAGGGATGAGTTTCCGGAATATGATGTAACGGTGCGCGGCGCCGTATCCATCGCCCGCCGGCTTATGGACCCGCTGGCGGAGCTTGTCAAGATAGACCCGAAGTCCATCGGCGTGGGGCAATACCAGCACGACGTAGACCAAAGCAAGCTGAAGAAATCCCTCGACCAGACTGTGGAGAACTGTGTAAACCTGGTCGGCGTAAACCTGAATACGGCAAGCAGCCATCTGCTGACGTATATATCGGGACTTGGCCCTCAACTGGCGCAGAACATCGTGAACTACCGCGCCGAGAACGGAGCATTCGCATCGCGCAAGGAGCTGATGAAAGTTCCGCGCATGGGCGCAAAGGCTTTTGAGCAGTGTGCCGGCTTCCTGCGCATACCGGATGCCGGGAATCCGCTGGACAACACGGCGGTGCATCCCGAAAGTTACCACATCGTGGAGCAGATGGCAAAGGACCTGGGATGCAGCGTGGCCGAACTGATTGCCGATAAGGAACTGCGTCGGAAGATACAGCCGGAACGCTACCTCTCTCCCACCGTCGGAATGCCGACCTTGAAGGATATCCTGCAAGAGCTGGAGAAGCCGGGGCGTGACCCGCGCGGGCCTATCAAAGTGTTCGAATTCGATAAGAACGTGCGTACAATCGATGATTTGCGCATAGGCATGGAACTGCCGGGCATCGTGGGGAATATCACCAACTTCGGCGCTTTCGTCGATATAGGTATCAAGGAAAACGGCTTGATACACCTCTCCCAGCTTGCGCAGAAGTATGTATCAAACCCTAATGAGATTGTATCCATCCATCAGCAGGTACGCGTAAAGGTGCTCAGTGTAGATACCGAACGGAAACGTATACAACTGACGATGATTGGAGTTAGCGGTTAGCGATTAGGGGTTAGTGATTAGGGATTAGTGCCTTGCGGTGTGAGTGCGCAGCCTGCTAATCACTAATCGCTAATCACTAATCACTAACCCCTAATCCCTATATATCAGCTTGTCCTTGCCATTGCCGAAAAGGTTATCGCCCAAAGTTGTAATCTTATCGCCGGTGGCGAGGACATGACGAAGATTGTCGCATCCCATGAATGCACCGTACTCTATGGCAGTTACACCGGAAGGAAGTTCCAACGTGCCGCACAACCGTCCGCATCCGCTGAACGCACGCTGGCCGATGCTCTTCAAGCCATGGGGCAGTTTGATATTGAGCAGGTATTTCTTTTGGGTAAACGTGTATTCGGGGATAGTTGTGGCATTGCACTTGGACAAATCCACGCTCACCAGATTGGGCATGTAGTTGCGTATCAACGTAAAGTCCGCCTCGTCCATCTTACCCTCTACCGTAAGGAAGTTCACATCTTTGGGCTGTATACCCGCACGAAGCAGTTCGCTGGCAAGGCTACCCATGGTGGCTATCTGCACCAAAGCTCCTACCGGTTCGCCCTCTATGAAAGCGAATGTCTCCCACCGCTTGCCGCGACGATAGGAATCGCTGCTGCCCAGAGGGACGAATATCGCCGTTACATTGTCTGCCAGGGCTTCGGGCAACAGGTTGGGGGGAGTTTTCTTGCGTATGCGGCAAATCTTCAGGTTGGTGCATCCCTTGAATGCACCGTCTTCGATGTTCTTGGTCTTGTCGGAAAGGATTACCTCCGTCAAGGATGTTTTTCCGGCAAAAGTGCTGTCGCCAAGCTGCTTGCAGAAAGCATAGGACGGGATGCAATTGGCGGGATAGATGTAAAAGCGGTCGGGATGCGTACCGTTCTTTCCGGCATACATACTGATGGATGCATTGGAGATGTCCAGTATTTGCAGTTTCTTGAATTCATCGCGCAGGTGGCGGAAATCCACTGCGTTCAGCTTGCCTTGCAGGACAAGGTGGGTAATCTCGTTCGCTTCTTCTTCGGTGAGCATTTCCACCAAAGTACCGGGTTTGGCAACGGTATATCTCCTGGAAGTCTGGGCGGAGACGTTCGATATCATAATGCCCAGTCCGGCTACTAAAAGTATCTTTTTCAGGTTCATGTTTTGTGTCAGATTGATTTAATTTTCAAATATAAGAAGAAAGCGCCAACCGTGAATAATGATTTCTCTTTTTATTGCTATTTTTGTCGGATATTAATTAACCGAACTTATTTTTCTCATGGAAACCATCGGAAATGAATCCAAAGCCAAACGTTTTGGAAAAGCGGCAATCGACATTGTTTCATTCGCCGCGCTTGCCGTCATCATCATTACAATAATAAGCGTCCCTTTCGCAACCGTATTGCTGAAGTTAGGAAAGGAAGAGGCCGATACGATGTCCTATTTCATATTGAGCGAGACGCTGATGCTGGCAGGCGTATTCCTTTCCGCATGGATAGTATGGCATTTACGCGGCTTTTCACTGGAAGGGCTCGGACGCTCTTTAACGATGCGTTGGAAGGACTGGCTGTCAGGAATACTGCTGGCAACCGTTCTTTATGCGGTAGGGTTCGGCATATCCTTGTGGGCAGGTGCGGTAGAGATTGCAGGAGTGGCATTCAATCCTTCTTCCTTACTGATCAGCCTTGTATTCTTCCTGCTGGTAGCCGTGACA
>ENA-OQHN01000277-OQHN01000277.1-human-gut-metagenome-genome-assembly--contig:-NODE-277-length-19145-cov-3.705332_pt1 | contig 19145 bp, 20 predicted proteins | sample MGYA00242564_ERZ504721 | MGnify/ENA primary metagenome ERZ504721 (study PRJEB26092, sample SAMD00036212) | human gut metagenome | host: Homo sapiens | study: EMG produced TPA metagenomics assembly of...
GGTTCACAAGGTCGCCTACGGTGTCTTCGGGTGCGGAAAAATACACGTGCGGGATAAAAGTTTTCATAAAAAAGCTCCTTCAAAGTTCGTTTAGGCTTGCCGTTTTCGGCTTCCACCTGATCTACGAACCGTGAGGAGCGTTTTTTATAGTCAAAATTAAATTTTCAAGTTTTTAAAGCGCCTTCAAATATGCCGCCATGTCAAAGTCCTCCAATTTCGAGTCCTTTCGCAGATACAGCGGGTGGTGCGGGTGTCCCTTTTTAGAGGGCTTGCCTGCCTGATACCACTTTGCATGGAATGCGTCGCCGATGGCCGTCATGTCCGCAAGGCAGGTTTTGAGATAATCGCGCTTTTCCACAATCGTGCCCCATGCCGCCCAAATGCCGGGCTCTTCGCCGCTGCGCGAAAGTACCCAGCGGAACGCGTTCATGTTTTCCTCGTGCAGCGCACGGTTAAACGCCTTATCCATGTGGTCGGGGTTCGTCGCACGCTGCGCGTAGACATTGAACATGATAAACGAGTCAAACCCGTTAAAAAGCGCAATGCGCTCTACGGATTTCAGTGTGTTGTCGAGGTTATCCGGCTCCGCCGTCGAGGGGTTGATGCCGATGGTAATGAGCGGCTTTTTGCCGGCGGTACCCAGTATGTAACGGTATTCGGAGTAAAAATCCGGGATATAAAGCCATTTTTCGCGGTCGTAAACGGCGCTTTCTTCGCGGTGCTTCTGCGCTTCTTCAAATGTCAGAATTTCGGTGTGCTGCGTGTCGCTTTTCGGAATGTGCATGTCGGTCTCCTTTTGTCCCAAATTGTCGTCTTTTAAAAGATTATACCGCGTTTTATACCGCCTGCAAAGCTGTTTTTTCGCTTTTCTTTTCGCGGTATAAAAGATAAAGCCCGCAAAGCAGAGAAAGCACCTCCGCCGTCGGCACGGCAAGCCACAAGCCCGTCAGCCCGAATATATTTGCAAGCACCACCGCACACGGCACAACTAAGATCACGCCGCGCAAAAGAGATAAAACAGCCGCGTCCCGGCTGCGCTCCGCCGCCGCAAACCGCGCGATAAGCAGCAGATTCACGCCGCTCACAAGATAGTTTAAGAAGTACAACATCAGGCCCGGCACGGCAAGCGCCGTCAGCTCCGCGCTACCCTTGCTGAATACCGCCGTCACCTGCTGCGGAAAGAGCAAAGCGCCCACGGTAAACAGCGCGCCCAGTAAAACCGCCGTCACAACGCCGCGCCGCGTCTGCTTTGTAAGCGTTCTGCGGTCATGTTCCGCAAACGCAATGCTGATCAGCGGCTGCACGCCTTGCGCCGCGCCGGTCAACACCGCCGTTGCCACAAGCGCCACGTTTGCAATGATGCCGTAAGCCGCAACACCCGTGCTGCCCGCAAGTGATAATAGCAGATAGTTAAATATTAAAATAACGACCGTCGAAGAAAACTCTCCGATGAACGCGGAAAAACCCGCCGCAGAAATTTTCGGAATTTCCTCAAAAATGCGGTGCTTCCCGATGTGATACCCGCGCTTTCGCGTCAGGCAGATCGCTACGCCGAAAATCGGTGACATGCCGGTCGCAAGCACCGCACCCAGCATACCGGCGTTCAAGACGCACACCATGTACCAATCCATCATAATATTCGCAAAAGAGCCCGTCAGCATCGCCGCCATCGCGCGCCCGGGCGCATCGTCGTTGCGCGTGAACGTCGTTAAGATGTTATTCAAAATAAAAAACGGCGAAAACAGGCAGCAAACCTTCAAATAGACGGTTGTCGGCTGTAAAACCGTGCCGGAAGCGCCAAGCAATCTTGCCAGATGCTCCGCCCCGAACACGCCGCACAGCACATAAATGAACGACAAAACAGCGCCCATCAGTAAGCTTGCCGTAAATACGCTGTCTGCGTTTTCGTCGCCGCGCGTGTGCCGCAGCGTGTACCGCACACCGCCGCCAATGCCGATGAGCAGCCCCGTGCCGTTGATGATACCGTAGATCGGCAGCGCGAGGTTTAAAGACGCCAACCCGTCCGCACCGATGTAATTTGCAATGAAAAATGTGTCCGCCAAAATGTAGACGGAAAGCCCCAGCATGCCCAAAACGCTCTGGGAAACAAAACGAAGATATTTGCGCATAGTCCCTCCAAAACAAAACGTGCCCGCAGAAAACCTGCTGAGCACTTTAAAAGCGCAGACCTATCGGTTTTCTGTGGGCACGTTCTTCCGCCTACCCGGTGGCAGACGGCGTGTTCCTGTTGATTTCTAAGGTACTATACCACATTTTTCGTTTTGCATTGCAAGTTTTTTCGTTTTTGTTTTCCACATAGGTGTGCTATACTGTGGATAAAAGGGGGCTTTAATTTGAAAACCGACCGCCTCATCGGCATCATTACGACCATTCAGCAAAAAGGCACTGTTACCGCGCCGTATCTCGCGGAAAAATTCGGCGTGTCGCGCCGCACCATCAACCGTGATATCGAAGACATCTGCAAAGCCGGCATCCCGCTCCTTACCAAACAGGGCGCGGGCGGCGGTATTTCCATCATGGAAGGCTTTTCGCTCGATGCCGCCGTGCTCACGCGGCAGGAGCTTTCCGCCGTCCTCACAGGGCTGCGCTCGCTCGACAGCGTTTCCAAAGCCCCTGCATCCGACCTGCTCGCCGCAAAGCTCGGCGCAGATACCGATATACCGCGGGACATGGAGATCGATCTCGCGTCGTTCTACAAAAACGACTTGGCGGAGAAGATCGAGACGATCCGCCGCGCCGCAAAAGAGACGCGCCGCATCGTGTTTCACTATTATTACGCCAAAGGGGAGGCGGATAAGCTTGTCGAGCCCTATCGCGTCGTGTTCCGCTGGGGGGACTGGTACGTTTTCGGCTTTTGCCCCGCACGCGAGGATTTCCGCCTCTATAAGCTCCGCCGCCTGTGGAATTTAAACGTGACCGATGAATTTTTCACCCCGCGTGAAGTCCCGCCTGAAAAAGAGCCGAACCGCAGCCGCACCGAAAGCATGACGGATGATTACATTGTCACGGCCGTTTACGAGCCCGCCGTAAAATACCGCCTTGTGGAAGAATACGGCCCCGCGTCGTTCATCACGCGGGAAGACGGCAAGCTCTACACCGAATGGGGATTTTCTACCCCGGAGGACGCCCTGCGTTGGCTTTTGAGCTTCGGCGTCGACGTGCAGGTGACAGCCCCGCCCGAAATGGTAAAGAAAATGCGTTCTGCGATCAAAAAATGAAAAAGCGCTATAAAACATGACACCCCGCTGTCATATTCTGTGTGTTACGATCTGAATATCATAATTTAGGAGGAACACACATGATCGATTCAAGATGCGGACTGCATTGCACGACCTGTACGTATAAAGAGCCCTGCGGGTGCGGCGGCTGTATAGAGACAAACGGACACCCGTTCCACGGAGCCTGCCCTGTGGCGCAGTGCTGTCAGGAAAAAGGCTTTTACCACTGCGGAGAATGTCCGGAACTGCCCTGTGAGTTGTTATGGAGCTATACATGCGATCCCGAGCAGGGCGATACGCCGCACGGCGCACGCGTGGAACAGTGCCGAATATGGCGCGCGGAAACGAAAGGAAAACCGTAATGTACGATGAAAAAATACGCGCCCTGCGCATGGAGCGCCAGCATCTCCTCACCCCGGCGAATGAAACCGAATACGACGCGTTGTACCGCGACCTCCAGCCCGGGCAGAACGTCTACTGGAACGGCTTTGGGCAACCGCCCACGCTTTCGTTCCGCGCGGATTTCGACGACCTCGCCTATAATAAAAGCCGCCAGTTCCGCCGTGAACTCATCAAAGGGCGCTTTGCGGGCGGCAACCTCGGTTGGATCTTGCCCGAAGACCTCGAGCTTTTCGCAGCGCTGTACCGCAAGCCGCTCAAAAACGCGACGATGACGCAGCAAATGCTGCTAGAGCGTATCGAAATGTCCGGCCCGTACACCATCGGGCAGCTGAAAGAGGAAAGCGGTCTGCTCGTCAAGGAGATCACGCCCGCCCTGCACCGCTTGCAGGAGGCATTTCTCATCTACGAAGACCAGTACGACGGCGAGTGGGATCGCGGCTGGTATCGCTTCGACGAATTTTTTTCCGATTTTAGCCTCGACCGCTATACCAAAACGGAAGCCCTCAAAATCGTCCTCCGCCGTTTTGCGCACCGTTTTGTGTGGTTCACGCCCGCCATGGCGAAATCGTTTTACAAATTGCCCGAAAAAGAGATCAAGCTCGCGATAGCCGGGCTCGTGTCCGAAGACGTTTTGGTCGAGTCCGACGGCGGCTATCTCCTAAAAGAAGACGCAGAAACGCTCAAAACCTACACTGCGCCCGAATTTCACAGCGTCTATGCGCTCCACCGCAATGACCCGCTCTATAAAGCGTTCGAGCCGGCGTTAAAATCGCTTGCAAAATCCTTCACAGAGGGTTTGCCGTATGACTGTGAACCACTGCAATATCTTCTCGTCGACGGCGTGTTCCACGGCGCGGTCGTCGGCCACTTCCGCAACGGCCCGTACGATTTAAACGACGTGCGCATAGATGACGCAAGCCTTTTATCACGGAAAGAGGAGATCATCGCCGCCGTGCAAACCGTAAATTTCGGTGCGCTGCCGCAAAGATTTATGGGGGAGAAGCCGTAAAATCCGTCGGCCTTGTTCGTAGTCAAGCCGAGGTGATTTTATGCAAAGCTTTACGCTCCGTCCCGCCGATTGGGAAGACCTGCCCGCCTTCAAACACATCGTGTGCACAACGCTGACCGAAGATATTCCGGCGCTTTTTGACCCGAATAAACTGCTTGAAGATAAAAAGATCGGGTTCGAGTACATCATGGCCGCAGAGCAAAACGGCGAAGTCGTCGGCTTTTGCTGCCGTTACGCCTGCCGTGATGCCGACACCCCCTACTGCGCGGAAATTTTCTCGCTGTGTGTCCTTCCGAAAGCGCAGCACAGCGGTATTGGTCGCGCCTTTGTAGAGGACGCCCTCGCCATCCTCTACATCAGCGGCTTTAAGATCTGCAAGGTCTGGCTGCCCGCCGGAAACCGCCGCGCCCGCGAATTCTTTGAAGCCGCCGGCTTTACGCGCGACGGCACATCTCGCGTCGTGCAGTGCGGCGAAGTCCCGCATCTTTTTTACCGTTACGAGCACCCCCTCACGCGCCCGGACAAAAAATATTACCGATAGCAAAAAGCGCAGCCGTGTATTTAACACACCGGCTGCGCTTTTATGCGGATTTCATCTTCCCGCAGACTTTCTACAAACTCGCCGAAAGCCGCCCCGCAAAAACGGACAAAATGCCACTATACAATATACTGCTTTGGGTGTATACTACCCATGTATGCCCATGACGATACAAAGGGGAAACGTGTCGTCCCGGGCGGAGTATTACGTGTTTAGAAAGTTTTCGGTTCGAGAAAGGAAAAAGAAATGAGGATCATTATTGCCGGTGACGGAAAAGTGGGTCTTGCGCTTACGCGTCTGCTCTCACAGGAGGGCCACGACCTTGTGACCATCGATTCCAATCGGGCGGTTTTGGAACGGGATATGCAGCAGTTCGACGTCATGACCGTGGTGGGCAACTGCGCCACCATGGCCACGCTGAACGAAGCGAAGGTACAGCAGGCAGAAGTGCTCATCGCCGCCACAAGCGCCGATGAAATCAACCTGCTGTGCTGTCTTACAGCAAGAAAAATGAACCCCACGCTGCACACCATCGCGCGTGTGCGCAGCCCTGAATACAGAGAACAGCTCTACATGATGCGCGGCGAGTTCGGCCTTTCGCTCATCATCAACCCGGAGCGCGAGGCGGCAAAGGAGATTTTCCGCCTTCTGCAATTACCGGGCTTCTTAAAGCGCGAAACATTCGCAAAAGGCCGTGTAGAGATTGTCGAGCTGCGCGTTTTGGAGCGCAGCCCGCTCGAAAACGTCATTTTAAATCACCTGCCGCACGTACTGGGCTGCAAGGTGCTCGTCTGCGCCGTCATCCGTGACGGTTATGCGCTCATCCCGTCCGGCGATACCATGCTGCGCCGCGGTGACCACATCTACGTCACCGCGCCGGTCACGGTGCTTTCCTACCTCATGAAGCGCCTCGGCATCACGCAGAAAAAGATCCGCCACGCCATGCTCATCGGCGGCGGCCGCGTCAGCTATTACCTCGCGCAAATGCTCATCGGCGCGGACGTCCATGTCAAGATCATCGAAAACAATCCCCAGCGCAGTGAACAGCTCGCGCAGATGCTGCCGGAGGCGGCGATCATCTGCGCAGACGGCGCCAATCAGGAAATTCTGGAGGCGGAGGGTCTCAACGAAACGGACGCTCTTGTCACGCTCACCGGCATCGATGAGCAGAACATCATCACCTCCATGGTCGGCAACGCAAAGGGCGTGCCGCACATTGTCACAAAGGTCAACCGCATCATGACGACCGGCATGGTGGAAACGCTCCCCATCGGCAGCGTCGTCAGCCCGAAGGAGCTGTGCAGCGCGAACATCGTGCAGTATGTGCGCGCCATGCAGCATCAAACGGGCGCCGCTGTCACGCTACACCGTATCGCAGACAGCCGTGCCGAAGCGCTGGAGTTCATCGTCAATAAGCAGTCGAAGTATATCGGCGAGCCGCTGAAAAACCTGCGCCTGCGTTTAAAGAAAAATATTCTGATCTCCTGCATCACACACCACGGCAACACGGTCATTCCGGACGGCGAATCGTACTATCAGCTCGGCGATACCGTCATCGTCGTTACCACGCGCGAGCAGCCGGTTTTGCAGTTCAACGACATTTTTGTGTAAAGGAGCGGCTGCACAATGAATGTTAAAAGTATCAGCCGCACCGTCGGCTTGATTTTGCTCATCACGGGCATTTTTCAGCTTTTCCCGCTGCTCATCGCCGTCATCGATCACGAGCCGAGAAATATACTCGCCTACATCGAGTCGCTGTGTCTCATTCTGCTCGTCGGCAGCGCGCTTTTGCTGTTCAGCCGCGGCGGCAACCGCATGTTCTCCGCGCAGGAGGGCTTTGCCGCAACGGGTCTTTCTTGGATTTTCATGTCTGCGTTCGGCGCACTGCCGTTCTTTTTAAGCGGCCAGATCCCGAGCTACGTCGATGCGTTTTTTGAGATGGTCTCCGGCTTTACAACGACCGGCGCGTCTATCCTGACGGATGTCGAAGCGCTCTCGCGCTGCAACCTTTTCTGGCGCAGCTTCAGCCATTGGCTCGGCGGTATGGGCGTGCTCGTGTTCCTCTTGGCAGTCGTGCCCGGCGCGCGCAAAAACGGCGGCACCGGCATCTACCTCATGCGTGCGGAAAGCCCCGGACCGAGCGTCGATAAATTAACGCCGCACCTGCGCCAAACCGCTATGATTTTATACGGAATCTACATTTTGCTTACCGCGCTGTGCATTGTGTGTCTTTTGCTCGGCGGCATGCCCGTGTTCGACAGCTTCTGCATCGCGTTCGGCACGGCCGGCACCGGCGGCTTTGCCATTAAAAACAGCAGCATGGGCGGGTACAGCTACTTCCTGCAAACCGTCGTCACCGTGTTCATGTTCCTCTTCGGCGTGAACTTCAGCCTTTATTACATGCTCTTGCTCCGCAAGTTCAAAGCGGTGTTCAAAAACGAGGAGCTTCGCCTGTATTTCGGTATCGCCGCAGGCTCCGTCGTTCTCATCGCCATCAATATCAGCCGCATGTACAATACGGTCTGCGAGTCCGTGCACCACGCGGCGTTTCAGGTCGTCAGCATCATGACCACAACGGGCTACGGCACGGTCGATTTCGAGCAGTGGCCGGCGTTTTCCAAAGCAATCCTGCTTTCGCTCATGTTCATCGGCGCCAGCGCAGGCAGCACGGGCGGCGGTCTCAAGGTCTCCCGTGTTTTGCTCCTGATGAAGAGCATTCGGCGCACCATCCGCAAGGCGCTCCACCCGCGCCGCGTGCAGCCCGTTTATATGGACGGCCGCGCCGTCAGCGAAGAGGTCTGCGACAACGTCAACGCCTATCTCGCCATTTACTGCGTCATCCTCGTGCTCAGCTTCGCCGTCATCTCGGTGGACGGCTTTTCCATCGGTACCAATTTCTCCGCCGTCGCGTCCTGCTTCAACAACATCGGCCCCGGCTTTGAGCTTGTCGGCGCCACACAAAATTTCAGCATTTACAGCGATCTCTCGAAGATTATCCTCTCGCTCGATATGCTCCTCGGCAGACTCGAGATTTTCCCACTCCTGCTCCTCCTCAGCCCCGACACCTGGAGCCGCAGAAGATAACTTTTTGCAATAAATTTGCACGGATAAATTGCATCAAACGCTAAAATGCGTTATAATCAAATCAGCTTATAGAGTTCTGCATTTAAAACAGATCGAACTCAGGGTTTTTAAGGATAGGTGAAAACAAATGCAATACAGAAAACGTATGATCCGAAAGGGTACGGCGCTGTTACTTTCCGCGTTGCTGCTCGCTTCGGCAATGCCGTTTGCGGTCTCTGCGGAGGAGGTCTCCGCCAAAACGACGGAATATGTCAATTTCCGCACCGGCCCCGGTACAAATTACAGCTCTAAGGATGTTATTCCGTCCGGCACCGGCATCACCGTTATCGATACGAGCAATTCCGAGTGGTAACGCCGTGCGTCTCTCTGACGGCTCCACCGGCTACATTTACGCCGAGTACATTTCCGTTTCCGGCAGCAATACTACCGAAGACGGGAGGTAATGCTAAACCACTGCGGATGTGAACTTCCGCTCCGGCCCGGCACGAATTATAATTCCAAAGCCGTCATCGGCTCCGGCACCGGCATCATCGTTACCGATACGAGCAATTCCCAGTGGTATGCCGTGCGCCTTGCAAACGGCTCCACGGGCTACATCTTTGCACAGTATTGAAGGTCACCGGCACGTCGTCCGCAACGCCTACACCTACGCAGGCACCGTCCAATGATGGCACTGTGCAGGCTAAGCTCACCGCAGACGTAAACCTGCGCCGCGGTGCAGGTACGAATTACGGCGTCATCAAGGTCATCGGCACCGGCACCACCGTTACGGTCACGGACGCGTCGAACAGCCAGTGGTACAAGGTAAAGCTTTCGGACGGCACAGAGGGCTATCTGTTCTCCGAATATCTGAAAGTTACTTCCGGCAATATTGATTCTGCCAAGCCTTCCGCAACGCCCACGCCGACCCCGGCGCCGAGCAACGGAACCGTACAGGCCAAGACCACATCCGATTTAAATGTGCGCAAAGGCCCCGGCACAAGCTATGGCATCATCAAGGTTATCGATATGAACGTTAACGTTACCGTTACGGAAGCCACAAACAGCAGCTGGTACAAAGTGAAGCTTTCCGACGGTACAGAGGGCTACCTTGCTGCGCAGTACTTGAAGATTACCTCCGGCGATATCAACTCCGTAAAGCCCGGTAACAGTGGAGATGATAACACCAATAACGGCAACAACTCCAATGCACCCGCAACAGACGAATACGTCCGCGTTACGGTCGGCCTCAACCTGCGTTCCGAGCCGAACACGAGCTGTAAAGTACTCACCGTTTTGAGCACCGGCACCGTGCTGAACGTGCTTGACCGCAAAACGAGCGGCTGGGTGCATGTGCGTACGACCGGCGGCGCAGAGGGCTATGTCTCGGCAGAATATGTCACAGCATATGACCCGTCTTCGTCCAGTGCATCGATCTCTGTTTCTTCCGTCGATCTCGCACAGTATAAGACCATCTACATTCAGGCTTCTTCTTCCGGCTCTGTCACGTGGGAGAGCAGTGATGCTTCCGTTGCAACGGCAAAAGCCGGTGTTTCCGGTCAGCTCTTCATTTACGGCGCTGCGCCGGGCACGGCCAAGATCACCGCAAAGAGCGCAAATGGCACTGCACTTGCCACCGTTTCCGTCACGGTCTCCGCGCCGGAAGCTGTCCGCTTTGCGTACACAACACCGAATATTATCACAGCCGGTTCATCCTTCAATTTGAAGGCGGTTACGGATACGCAGAAATCCGCCGTGCGCTTTGAGATTGATGGCGTCGGCACCTACGATACCACGTCCTACGATTCCGAAAGTCAGGGCGACAACAACGTCCGTATTTTCTCTGCTTCGGCTACAATCAGTACACCTGGCACCTACACGGTGCGTGCGTATTCGTCTTCCGGCGGCGGTTATTCCTCCGATTACAGAGAGTTCACCATCCTCGTCGTCTCTACAACGGATTCCGATACGACAACAGGCGAGAGCCGCCGCGTAAGTGACAGTATGCTCGACAACATCGCCTCTTATGAAGGCTATGTCCCACAGGTTTCGCCGGACACGCTTGCCGGCAATATCCCGACCGTCGGCTACGGTTACGTTGTTTCCAAGAACACCACATTCTACAATAACCTGACCCGCTCGGAAGCAAAGGCCATGCTGGCCGATACCGTCAACCGCGGCTCTTACACCACAGAGATCAACCGTTTCATCTCGAGCAACGGCCTTTTGATGAGCCAGTGCCAGTTTGATGCGCTTGCAAGCTTCTCTTACAATGTCGGCGCAGGCTACTGGAACGGCTCCGGCAACTGCTACGTGCGTACAGTCATCATGAACACCGTTGTTCCGCCGCAGGATCTGTCTTCTTCCAATCCGTACGGCGGTAAGGTAACGGCTTCCACACTACCCATGTATCAGGACCACAGCGCTTCTTCCACGCAGATTACTACGCTTAAGATCAGCACAAGTGTGAACATCCTCGATTATTACCGCGACTCAAGCACGAAGCAGAGCTGGTACAAGGTCTCTGCAAGCGGCAAGAGCGGTTGGGTGCGCGCAGGCGATGTTGCTTTCAACAGCACCTCTGGTCTCACGCATGACCTGAACTATGTGGACGCCTACACATTCGGCAGCAATCTGCTGGATTGGCATGTGGCAGGCGGCAACTGCTACATCGGCCTGTATTATAGACGCCTTGCAGAAGCTAAGGTATTCTCCTACGGCAACTACGCCGAGGCATCGCCCTCTAACGGCAACTATAAGAAGAATACATACGGTTACAAAGTCCCGAGCTGTCTGTAAAGCTAAATTACTTTTCATAGTCCTAAAATTAAGCTGTGCATTCTAATGGAGTGCACAGCTTTTCTTTATATGCTCGGCGATGTGTAAAGTTTTATTACTTTACGTGTTATTTATAAAACGGCAAGCCGACTGCTTTCACTCAGTCGGCTTGCTTTTATATTATGCGATCGACCGATCAGCAGCCACAGCCGCCGCAGCCGTTGTTGCAGCCACCACAGTTGTTGCAGCCGCAATCGTTACCGCAGCCACAGCCGCCGCAGCACAAGAGGATCAGTATGATAATGATGATCCAAGAGCAACCTCCGCCAAACCGTTACACATGATTGAACGCCTCCTTTCGTTTACAATACAGAATATGAAAGTGGGGGAAATGTGTGATGGTCAAATCAAAACTTCAAAAACTTTTTAAATTCATGCATTTCAGTTAGTATTGCTGAGAATTAATTTGAAATAGAGAGATATTTTAATGTAATTACGGAAAATCGGATAAAATCACGCTTGACAATACATTCGTTTTGCTTATAATTAAAGTCAAGGAAAGTCAAAGACAAAGAAAGAACAAGAGGCGATCAGAAATGCGAATCAGCGACAGCGTTGCGAATTACATCTTACAAATGCTCAATGATGAAAACGGCATCGCGGAGATCCAGCGTAATGAGCTTGCAAACACGCTGGGCTGCGTACCGAGCCAGATTAACTACGTCATCACGTCCCGTTTCACACCGGAGCAGGGATATATCGTAGAGAGCAGGCGAGGCGGCGGCGGTTACATTCGCATCATTCGCCGGAGCATGACAAAATCCGATTTAATCATGCACATTGTCAATTCCATCGGGCCTAAGCTGGACGCAGCTTCTATGCGCGCCATGCTGCGGAATCTTGTGGAAACGGGCGTTGCGTCCGAATCCGACGCTCACCTGATGATGGCAGGGCTTTCGGATTCGGCACTTGCACCGGCGCCAAAAGAAATTCGAGATCAACTGCGGGCATCGATCTTCAAAAACATGTTGCTCGTACTAAATGTATAAAAAGCCATTTTGAAAGGACGGGATGACTTATGATGTGTCAGAACTGCGGAAAGAATCCGGCAACGACCCACATTAAAACCATCGTCAACGGCAAGTTGGCGGAATATGACCTTTGCTCGGAATGTGCAAGGGCAAAAGGCTACAAGAGCTTTTTTAACTTTGATGATATGGACTTCGATTTCAACAATCTGCTCGGCAGCTTCATCGGTGCGCCGACCGGGCGCAGTAATGCGATGCGCTGCCCGAAATGCGGTGCTTCCTTTGAGGAGATTGCAGAAAGCGGCAAGATCGGCTGCGCAGAGTGTTACAATGTGTTCCGTGACCGCCTGATGCCGACTATCCACCGCATCCACGGTGCAGCAAAGCACAAGGGCAAAGTACCCGGAAGCAATGCGCTGCGCATTGTGGAACCGGCAGGTAAGATTGCCGTTGTGGAAGAACCCACGCCGATTGAAAAGAAACGTGCGGAACTGAAAGAAGCAATCGAAAAGCAGGACTTCGAGCATGCAGCTGAGCTGCGTGACGAAATCAAAGAAATGGAGAAAGGAGATGGGAACCATGCTTAACGAAGAAAAGAAATGGTATGAAAAAGCAGGTAAAGAAAGTGACGTTGTCATCAGCACGCGTGTGCGTCTGGCGAGAAACCTTGCAGATATGCCGTTTCCAAACCGCATGACGCCTGACCAGAAAGCAGCCGTAGAGCGCCGCGTACGCGATGCGATCCTCAGCGGCAACAGCGCCATCGCATCGGATTTCGACTTCGTGCAGATGGATGACCTCAGCAACGAGCAGGCGGTGTCACTTGTGGAACGCCACATCGTCAGCCCGGAGTTCATCGCAAACGCAAAGGGACGCGGATTCCTCATCTCAAAGGACGAGTGCATCTCCATTATGGTGAACGAAGAAGATCACGTGCGTATTCAAGTGCTGCATGAGGGTCTTGCGCTCAGCGAAGCTGCCGAAATGGCAGACCGCATCGATACGCTTTTAAACGAATCGCTGCGTTTTGCGTTTGATTCCGAGCTCGGCTACCTCACCCAGTGCCCGACGAACCTCGGTACCGGCATGCGGGCCTCTGTGATGCTGCATCTGCCGGCACTCACCGGAAAACGGCGCAATGTCCAGAATCTCCACGAATCTTTCGAAGCTCGGTCTTGTGATTCGCGGTACATACGGCGAAGGCAGCAATGTCATCGGCGCCATGTATCAGCTTTCAAACCAGATTACACTGGGTCTCAGCGAAAAAAGAGGCTGTGGAAAACTTGCAGAACATTACGATGCAGCTTATTTCCGAAGAGCGCAAAACGCGCGCTTCGCTCAGCAAGAACATCAATGTGCAGGACAAAGTAGGCCGTTCCGCCGGCGTGCTGAAAAATGCACGGCTGCTTTCCTGCGATGAATATATGAAGCTTATCTCCAATGTGCGTTTCGGCATTGCGGAAAAGCTTTTAAGCGGTATAACGCTTGAAGATATTCACACACTGACCGTAGCGGTACAGCCGGCCACCATGGCAGCCGCACACGGCAGCAACCTTTCGGCGGGACAAAGAGACATTCTCCGCGCAGACGAGGTGCGCAAAGCCCTCAAAGCGCTTCAATAATAGAAAATCAGTAAAGAGAACTGCGATACGGCAGTGATCGAAAGGACGGATTTATATGTATAGATTCACAGGTTTTACAGAGAAAGCAAACAATGCCATGAACCGCGCCATCGAAAAGGCAGAGGAGCTTGGCCACAATTACATCGGCAGTGAGCACGTGCTATACGGCTTGATTGCAGAGGGCAGCGGCGTTGCGTTCAACGTGCTGAATAAGCTCGGCATCACGGCAGACGATTACGAACGCCTGATGCAGGAGAAGATCGGCACATCTTCGCCGACGAACCTCACCACCGCATATTTCACCCCGCGCACAAAGCGCATTTTGCAGATGGCAAAGCTCGCGGCCTCCAAGCTCGGCAGCAACTATGTCGGCACGGAGCACCTGCTCATCGCCATCATTGAAGACGGTGAAAGCTTTGCTGTGCGCTTCTTACAGATGCTCGGTGTTGACCCGCAGAGCGTTGCGAATGCGTTGTCCTCGGCGCTTTCCGACGGTTATACCGTCGATAAAGCTTCCGGCAACGCGTATCCGAAGGACGAAAACGGCGAAAAGGAAGGCGGCAGTGCACTTGAAAAGTTTGGCCGCGACCTGACAAAGCTCGCAGCCGAAGGCAAGATTGACCCGGTCATCGGCCGTCATAACGAGATTGAACGTGTCATTCAGATCTTGTCTCGTCGTACGAAGAATAATCCGGTGCTCATCGGTGAACCGGGCGTCGGCAAGACCGCCGTTGCGGAAGGCTTGGCGCTGAAGATTCATGAAGGCGAGGTGCCGGAGCTGCTGAAAGGCAAGCGTCTGGTGGCTCTTGATCTTACCGGTATGGTCGCAGGCTCTAAGTACCGTGGCGATTTTGAAGAGCGTATCAAGTCCGCCATCGACGAAGTGAAGAAGGACGGCAACGTCATTTTGTTCATCGATGAGCTGCACACCATCATTGGTGCAGGTTCCGCAGAGGGCTCTGCCGATGCCGCCAATATCTTAAAGCCGGCTCTGGCGCGCGGTGACTTCCAGGTCATCGGTGCGACGACCATCAACGAGTACAGAAAGTACATTGAAAAAGATGCCGCGCTGGAGCGTCGTTTCCAGCCGGTACATGTCGGTGAGCCGACCGAAGAAGAAGCGGTACAAATCCTTGAAGGTCTGAAAGATCGCTACGAGGCGCACCATAAAGTACAGATCACCGATGAAGCCATTGAGAGTGCCGTTAAGCTCTCCTCGCGCTACATTGCAGACCGTTACCTGCCGGATAAGGCCATCGACCTCGTCGATGAAGCGGCGTCCCGTGTGCGTCTCAGAACGTTCACTGCGCCGGAAGACCTGCAGGAGATGGAAAAGCGCATCAAGGAAGTCGAGATTGATAAGGCGGCTGCCGTCAACGAGCAGGACTTCGAGCGCGCGGCCGAGTTGCGTGACAAGCAGAAAGCCCTTACAGATGAGCTGGAGCAGAAAAAGAACGAGTGGGCTGCAAAGAACGAGCGCAGCAACAGCGTTTGTGAAGGCGGAAGACATCGCCGAGATCGTCGCCATGTGGACCGGCATCCCGGTCGTACAGCTGACGCAGGAAGAAAGCGAGCGCCTGCTGCATCTTGAAGATACGCTGCACAAGCGTGTCATCGGTCAGGATGAAGCCGTTACGGCCATTGCAAAAAGCCATCCGTCGCGGCAGAGTCGGCCTGAAAGATAAGAACCGCCCGATCGGCTCGTTCATTTTCCTCGGCCCGACCGGCGTAGGCAAGACCGAGCTGTGCAAGGCGCTTGCGGAGGCTATGTTCGGTGACGAAAAGGCCATGATCCGCCTCGATATGTCGGAGTATATGGAGAAGCACACGGTGTCTCGTCTCGTCGGTTCGCCTCCGGGATATGTAGGCTTTGATGAGGGCGGTCAGCTGACCGAGGCAGTGCGCCGCAAGCCGTATTCCGTTGTGCTGTTTGATGAGATCGAAAAGGCACACCCGGATGTCTTCAACATGCTGCTGCAAATTCTCGATGACGGCCGTCTGACGGATTCGCAGGGCAAGGTGGTCAGCTTTAAGAACACCATCATCATCATGACCTCCAACATCGGCGCACGTCTCATTACAGAGAAGCAGCAAGAGCGTCTCGGCTTTGCCACCGCGGACAACAAGTCGACAGAAGAAGACAGCGCAGTCGCCGATTTCGAGCGCACAAAAGAGCTCGTCATGGGTGAGCTGAAGAAGGTGTTCCGTCCGGAATTCATCAACCGTGTCGATGACATTATTGTGTTCCGTAAGCTCCTGCACGACGACATCCAGAAAATCGCCGGCAAAATGCTCGAGGGTCTTAAGGGTCAACTGCGCGACATGGACATCGCGGTTGAGTTCACCCCGGCTGCCGTGGAAGCTGTTGCAAACGCCGGTTTTGACCCGGTTTACGGTGCAAGACCGCTGCGCAGAGCGATCCGCAGCAAGATGGAAGACCCGATTTCCGAAGAGATGCTCGAGGGCAACATGAAAGCGGGCGGCTCGTATGTCTGCGACTTCAAAGACGGTAAGTACGTCATTGAAGACAAGGCAAAGAAGAGCGGCGACGAAAAGTCGAGCGAAAGCGAAGCAAAGTAATCACACCCGTTAAGGCAAATGTCCTTTAAAGACACATAGAAAGGCGGTCTGCCGGGTAGAAAAAATCCGTGCAGACCGCCTTTTGCTGTCCTAAATCACGCAAACACCGTCTCAATGTGCTTTGCGCACTCGGGCGGAGAATACGTGAACTTATCAATATGGTCGCCCTGAAAGAAATATACAGGCGGCTCGGGTTTATAGGTGTAATCAAAGCATTCCACAAGCACGAGCTTCACCTTCATGCGGTTCGGCAGAATACTTTTGATGAACACGCTGGCCTGCTGTCCGGCATGGACGTTTTCTTTCAGCTCGGCAAGTCCTGCAAGGTTTGGGGTCAGCTCCACAAAAATGCCGTAGCTTTCCACGCTGCGCACGATACCTGCGACCGTTTCGCCGACACGAAAGCGCTCCGCGTTTTCCGTCCACGTGCCGAGCAGCTCGCGGTGGCTGAGCGTGATGCGGTTCTCGTCCTTCATACGCACCACGGCGCGAATATCCATGCCGACCGTGAACCGCTCCTTCGGGTGGTCGATGCGCGAAACAGAAATGGCATCGATGGGCAGGAGGGAAACAATACCGCAGCCGATATCCGCAAACGCACCGAACGGCTCCAAATGCGTGATGCGCACCGGGATCACATCACCGCAGGTAAGCCCTGCTATGTACTCTGCCATGCAGCGCTCCTGTGCTTTTCGGCGCGACAACACCGCTGTGATCCTGCCGAACGCATCACGAATAAAATCCGTGATGATAAAGCACACAGGCTTATTCACACGTGAAATGATGGCGATGTCCCGCACGGTGCCCTCGCGTATGCCGAGCGCGCCCTCTTCGCGCGGGATAATGCCCCGCATACATTTGAGATCTACAATGAGGTTGTGCTCGTTGTCGCAGATGATACTGCGCGCCTCTAAGATTTTTCCGTCGCGCATTGCGTCGGAGAGGGCGGCAGGCGTCTGCATACTGGCTTTGTTTTCCGCTTTGTCGATCAAATGACCTTCCGGGTAAAATTTCATGTACTTCACTCCTTTTTAAGGCCGTGCCGCGCAAAAAACGCTTTCGGCTGCGCCTTAACTACGCCGAAGTATATGAACCTAAACTTTCATTTATGCGTTTCTGAACTTTTCATGAAGATAAACAAAAGGGCTTGCATGTTTTTACCGTGTATATTAAAATAGATATACAGATGCAAAGTATGTCTTTGCAAAAGAAAGGAAACAGAAAAAATGAAGAAAATGAAACTGCTGTGTGCGGCGTTGACCGTAATCATGCTGCTCACAGCTTGCTCCGGCAGCACCTCTTCTGCCGCAGAAAAGGTCATCGGCACTACGGATAAAGTTGTTGCGGCAGATACTTTAAAGCCCTTGGCAAAGGCCGACAAAGAAAAGCTCGGCTATCAGCTCGATATGCCGGAAAAAGGCGAGGAGATTTGTGTGCTGACAACGAACTACGGCACCATTCGCATGCGCTTTTTCCCGGATGCCGCGCCGAAAGCCGTGTACAGCTTTAAATCTCTGGCGCTTTCCGGATACTATGACGGCGTCACTTTCCACCGCGTCATCGATGATTTCATGATTCAGGGCGGTGACCCGCTTGGCAACGGAACCGGCGGCGAGAGCATTTGGGGCGAGAATTATGGCGACGAATTTCACGAAAACCTCGTCAACATCACCGGCGCGGTCTCTTGCGCAAACAGCGGTGCCAACACAAACGGCAGCCAGTTTTTTATAAACTGCACGGAACCGGGCAAAATAGACTGGGATACCTACGACCAGTATTATCAGGTCTATAAATCTGCACCGGAACAGTTCACCTCCATATACGGCGGCACGCTCGATATGGATAAGGTAACGGATGCCTACAAAGAACTTTACGATAAAAACGGCGGCAACACACACCTTGACGGTGCATATTCCACCGCAGGTACCGGACACACCGTGTTCGCACAGGTATTTGACGGCATGGACGTGGTGCGCAGCATCATGGGCGTTGAGACCGACTCGAACGATAAGCCGCTTGAAGACGTCACCATTCTCTCCGCAGAAATCGTACCCTACGAATAAATTTCTTAAACAAATTTAGTATAATCCCAAATCATTTTAAGGAGGAAGTTTCCATGGCAATCGTACATCCCACAGCTGAAAATTTCGACGCATTGATCCGCGATAACAAGCTTGTTCTTGTAGACTTTTTTGCAACATGGTGCGGCCCGTGCAAAATGATCGCACCGTTCATTGAGGAAGTTGCAGAAGAATACGAGGGCAAGGCCGTCGTCGCGAAGATCGACGTTGACGAAGCGCAGGAAATCGCCGCCGAATACGGCATCTCCAGCATTCCGACCGTCATCCTCTTTAAAGACGGCGCCCCCATCCACACCGAAGTCGGCGCACACGATAAGGCTTTTTACGCAAACCTCATCGAAATGCACCTGTGAGGCCGCGCCATGTTCACCTTTGAACGCAAAGCGAATTACTACGAGACCGACCAAATGGGCATCGTGCACCACTCGAATTACATTCGTTGGTTTGAGGAAGCCCGCTTGGAGATGCTACGCGCTATGGGATTGCCGTACAAAAAATGGAAGATAACGGCATTCTGATCCCCGTGCTGGATGTTTCGTGCAGCTACAAGCACCCAATTCGCTTTGATGAGACGCTTGTGCTTACACTGCGCATTCAAAACTACAACGGTGTACGCTTTGAAATGGCGTATGAGGGGCACAGCAAGGAGACTGGGCTTTTGAGTTGCACCGGTACTTCGCAGCACTGCTTCACAACACCCGCGTTAAAGCCGATCCGTATGCAGAAGCATTTTCCCGCATGGCACGAAGTATTTCTTCAGGCCGCAGAGCAGGACAAAGCAGAGTAATTCAAAACACAAAAATGC
>ENA-OQHN01000278-OQHN01000278.1-human-gut-metagenome-genome-assembly--contig:-NODE-278-length-19124-cov-4.394536_pt1 | contig 19124 bp, 13 predicted proteins | sample MGYA00242564_ERZ504721 | MGnify/ENA primary metagenome ERZ504721 (study PRJEB26092, sample SAMD00036212) | human gut metagenome | host: Homo sapiens | study: EMG produced TPA metagenomics assembly of...
TGCAGTAGCCTCTTCGGGGGTTACCGTAAGGTTATCCTGCTTGATGAAATATTTCTGGAGATAATTCCAAGTGAACAGTTTTACGAAAGCGTCGAAATCCTTCTCGATCTCCTCCTTGGTGAACTTGCCTTCGTTGATGACGTACAGCCAGCGCTTGAGGAACTCGACCGGCATGGTCAGCCCGGCTTTCTTCAACAGGAAATCACGCAACTGCAACGTGAACAGATAGTCGCTCTCGCGGCGCAGCTCTTTCGAAATTTCGGCATCGACGAACGCCTCGAACTCCTCGGCGGTTTGACGTTGCCCGCAGGAAAAGCCATCTTGAAGAACTCCTCGTTCAGCTCCGGTTCCGCGAACTTGCGGATCTTGGTGATTTCGAGAGAAAATTCGGGTTTGATACCCTCCAATTCGTTCTCCTTGACCTGCAATACGGCGGCACGCTGCGCCGGAGTCTTGTAAAGCTCATTGACATTGACCTGCGTCTTGAACCCGACCTTCTTGCCGATGAAGGGCTTGCGCTCCTCCTCGTTCATCGAAATCAGTCCGACGTAAGCGCCCTCAATCTTCATATCGCCGTTGTCGAGCGTCACCTCCAGCGCTTCGTCCGCCGTTACCTTGTCGGTATCCACCAGACGGCCGAAACGACGCAGGAAATTGCTGCGGTAATCGTCGTGCATCTTCTTATCGACCTTGATCGTGTAGTAGGTCATCTTATCTTTCGCCGACAGCTCGAGTTTCACCTCGGGAGCTTCGCCGATCTCGAAGATGAATTCAAATTCGGTCCCGTTCTCGAAATCGAAGTCGCCCTGCTCCTCCGAAGGGATCACGTCACCGACATAATCGATCTTCTGCTCCTGCAGATAGTTGAACGCTGCTTCCGAAGCCTGGCGGTAAGCCTGCTCCGCAAGCACGCCCTTGCCGTACATCTTCTTGATCACGCCCATCGGCACCATACCGGGGCGGAAGCCCGGAATATTGGCCTTGCGTTTGTACTCACGCAGGGATTTTTCGACCGCATCGCCGTAATCCTTCTCGCCTACGGTCACCTTGATGAGCGAGTTATTCTGCTCGCGCTGTTCTCTTACGATATTCATATTTCAGTTGTTTTATACGTTACAGTTCGGGTCGGCAAAAGTACAAAATAATTCATTAGCAAGCAACAAACACCCGATAAATATCTCCGCACCGATCCGTTTTCTTTCAGGAAGGGCTTCGGAGAAGAGCACCCGGATCGACAGCCCCTCCGATCCGTAATTCGGGTGCCGAAATCGACGTCTTTTCCCGAAAAATAGCTATCTTTGTTGCCTAATTATAATAAGGACATACCGGCTATAAACGGCCAACACCGCAGCCGGACAGAATATAAACAATACGAAATCCAATGACAAAAATCGTATGGATCGGACTGCTGGCGATGACGCTGGCCGCCTGCTCGGGACGCACGAAAACCCTCCGAACGGAAACCCCGGCCGCTACCCCCGCCGCGCCGCGCACCTACACCTACCGGGTCATCGAAAGCTATCCCCATTCGACCGACAGCTACACGCAGGGGCTCCTGTTCGCAGACGGAGTGATGTGGGAAGGTACGGGCGAATACGGACACTCCCGCCTGCAGCGCATCGACCTCGAAACAGGACGCACGGACGTAGTGGCTACGCTGCCCCGCAGCGAATTCGGCGAAGGCATCGCGCTGCTCGACGGCAAGATCTACCAACTGACCTGGGAAAACAACAAAGCCTACGTCTATGACGCGGCAACGGGCCGGCAGCTCCGCACTTTCGCCTATGCGGGCGAAGGATGGGGCCTCACGACCGACGGCGAGCGGCTCTACATGAGCGACGGCAGCGAATACCTGCGCATCCTCGATCCGGAAACCTTTCGGGTGCAACGCAGCGTGCCGGTCACCTTCCGGGGTGCCCCGGTACAACTGCTCAACGAACTGGAGTGGATCGACGGGAAGATCTGGGCCAACGTCTATGTCACCGACCAGATCGTCATCATCGACCCCGCCAGCGGCATCGTCGAAGGGGTCATCGACCTGCGCGGCCTGCTCCCGGACGAAGAGATCGCCCCGGATACCGACGTACTGAACGGCATCGCCTACGACGCGGCCTCGGAACGTATCTTCGTGACAGGCAAAAGATGGAGCAAACTCTTCGAAATCGAAATCATACCCCAATAAAATACCACACGACGTGACAAAAAACCGCGACATACGACACGAACTCGAACACCGCATCCTGCTGCTCGACGGCGGATTCGGCACGATGATACAGCAATACGGCCTGGACGAAGCCGACTACCGGGGCAAGGAGTTCGCCGCGAGCGAAAAACTTCTCAGAGGCTGCAACGACCTGCTGAACCTCACCCGTCCGGAAACAATCCGCGAAATCCACGAGAAATACCTCCAGGCCGGATCGGACGTAATTACGTCCAACACGTTCAACGCCAACTCCATTTCGCTGGCCGACTACGGACTGGCAGCGGAAGCGTACCGCATTAACCGGGTCGGCGCAGCCATCGCCCGCGAAGCGGCGGACGCCTTCACCGCCCGCAATCCGCAGAAGCCCCGCTTCGTGGGCGGCTCGATGGGCCCGACGAGCCATACGCTGTCGATGTCGGCGGACGTGGACAACCCCGGCGCCCGGGCTTTCACTTTCGAACAGCTCTCGCAGGCGTACTACGATCAGGCCCGGGGCCTGATGGACGGCGGCGTCGATCTGCTGATGCTCGAAACCGTCTTCGATGCGCTGAACGCCAAGGCAGCGATCTTCGCCATCGAATCCCTCTTCGCCGAACGCGGCATGCGACTGCCGGTCATCGTCTCCGGCACGCTCACCTCGTCGGGACGCACCCTGGCGGGACAAACCATCGAAGCCTTCTACACCTCCGTCGCACACGCCGAACCGCTGGCCGTGAGCCTCAACTGCTCGTTCGGCGCCAAGGCCCTGCTGCCCTACCTGGAGCGGCTGGCCGCTGTTTCGGAATTCCGCGTGGCGGTCTATCCCAATGCGGGTCTGCCGAACGTCATGGGCGGCTACGACGAGACGCCCGCGATGTTCGCCGCCGACGTAGAGGAATACATGCGGCGCGGCCTGGTCAATCTGGTGGGCGGCTGCTGCGGCACCACGCCCCTGCACATCTTCGAACTGGCGAAGATCGTAAACAACTATGCGCCCCGCCCCCTGCCGCAGCGGCGGCACGTGACCTGCCTGAGCGGGCTGGAACAACTTCGGATCGTACCCGAAGCCAACTTCGTCAATGTCGGCGAGCGCACCAACGTCGCCGGCTCGGCCAAGTTCGCGCGGCTGATCCGCGAAAAGAATTACGAGGAGGCTCTCTCGGTGGCCCGTGCCCAGGTCGAAGCCGGCGCTCAGATCGTCGATGTCTGCATGGACGACGGCCTGATCGACGGTCCCGAAGCCATGCGCGACTTCCTCAACCTGATGGGTTCTGAGCCCGAAATCGCCGCAGTACCCGTCATGATCGACTCTTCGAAATGGGAGGTGCTCGAAACGGGCCTCCGGGTAGTGCAGGGCAAGAGCGTCGTCAATTCCATCTCCCTGAAGGAGGGCAAGCAGGAATTTCTGCACCGCGCCCGCCTCATCCGCCGTTACGGAGCCGCCGCCGTAGTGATGCTCTTCGACGAACAGGGACAGGCAGACACCTATGCCCGCAAGATCGAGGTGGCGCAGCGGGCCTACAAACTCCTCACCGACGACGGATTCCCCGCCGAAGACATCATCTTCGACCCCAACATCCTCGCGGTGGCCACCGGTATCGAAGCCCACGACGCCTACGCCAGGGATTTCATCGAAGCCGTGCGCTGGATCAAGCAAAACCTGCCGCACGCCAAGATTTCGGGCGGCGTGTCGAATCTCTCGTTCGCCTTCCGGGGCAACAACGCCGTGCGCGAGGCCATGCATTCGGTGTTTCTCTACCACGCCATCCAAGCGGGTATGGACATGGCGATCGTCAATCCCCAGATGCTGCAAATCTACAGCGACATCGAACCGGAACTGCTCGAACGAGTCGAGGATGTCATCCTCTGCCGCCGCGCAGACGCAGCCGAACGCCTCACGGAATACGCTTCGCAATTCACCAAAACCGCCGCGACGCAGACGCAGCATACCGACGCCTGGCGCTCGGAGCCGCTCGGCAAGCGCATCGAATACGCCATGCTCAAGGGCGTGGCCGACTACATCGAGCAGGACGCGCTCGAAGGCTACCGCACGCTGGGCTCGCCCCTGGCAGTGATCGACCGGCTGCTGATGCCGGCCATGGAAGTCGTAGGCAATCTGTTCGGGCAGGGCAAAATGTTCCTGCCGCAAGTGGTCAAGACCGCCCGCGTGATGAAAAAAGCCGTCGCCGTACTGACTCCCTACATCGAGCAAGGTTCCGAAGCGAACGCCAAGAGTGCCGGCAAGGTGCTGGTGGCTACCGTGAAAGGCGACGTACACGACATCGGCAAGAACATCGTGGCGGTAGTCATGGCCTGCAACGGCTACACGATCCGCGACCTGGGCGTGATGGTCGAGTGTCCCCGCATCATCGACGAAGCCGTCGCCTGGGGCGCCGACGCGATCTGCCTGAGCGGACTGATTACCCCTTCGCTCGAGGAGATGATCCACGTCTGCGAAGAGCTGGAACGCCGGGGGTTGCAAATTCCCGTACTGATCGGCGGTGCGACCACTTCGGACGTACACACCGCCGTAAAAATAGCTCCGACCTACTCGGGCCCGGTGATCCATGCCGACAACGCCAGCCGCAACAACAAAATCCTCGGCGAACTGCTCGGTCCCGGCCGGGAAGAGTATCTGGCTCGCGTGCGCGAGGAGCAACAGACCCTGCGCGACCAGTACCGCCGCCGCGAGGAGATCCGCACGATCCTACCCTTCGGTCAGGTGCGCAAGCTGCGCGTGCCGAAACCCGCGTCCGAAATCGCTGTTCCGGCCCATACGGGACGGCTGGTGTTTCCGGACATAAGTATCGCCGATGTGGAGCCGCTGATCGACTGGAACTTCTTCTTCCCGGCGTGGGGGCTCAAGGGCCGCGTACCGGAGATCTTCGAAAACCCCGAACACGGCGCCGAAGCCCGCAAGCTCTACGACGACGCGCAAAAGATGCTGGCCCGCATCCGCGAAGAAAAACTCCTCACCCTCCAGGGCGTAGCGGGCATCTTCGCAGCCGTCAGCCGGGGCGACGACATCGTGGTCACCGGCCCGAAAGACAAGAAATACATCCTGCCGATGCTGCGCAGCCAGGCCCCGGTCCGGGAAGCCCAGGCCCGCTGTCTGGCCGATTTCATCGCCGACGAAAAGGCAGGCAGAACCGACTATATCGGGGCCTTCGCCCTCACGGGCGGCATAGGGCTCAAGGAGCTGACCGAAAAGTTCCGCGCGGAGGGCGACGACTACAACGCCATCCTCTCGAAGCTGCTGGCCGACCGCCTGACCGAAGCCCTCTGCGAATGGGTGCATATCTTCATCCGCCGCCAGATGTGGGGTTACGAAACCGGTCCGGCGCTCACACCCGAACAGATCATCCGCAGCAAATACCGGGGTCGGCGCATGGCCTTCGGCTACCCGGCCTGTCCCGACCACTCGCTCAAACGCGAGGTCTTCGACCTGCTGGCCGCCGACAAGACGACCGCCATGCGTCTGAACGACAACTATATGATTACACCTGAGGAGGCGCTCTGCGGCCTGTTCTTCGCCGACGCCGAATATTTCTCCGTCGGCCGAATCGACCGAGAGCAACTGGCCGACTACGCCGCACGCCGCAACATGGACATAGAAACGATCGAAAAACTGATACCCAATAACATCTGATGAATATTACGGATCTCATACAGGGCGCCGTCGCTTCGCGCACGACCCGTTTCGCCTTCGAGCTGCTCCCGCCCCTGAAGGGGGACGGTACGCGCAGCGTCTTCGGAGCCATCGACCCGCTGATGGATTTCAACCCGGCCTACATCAACGTCACCTTCCACCGCGAAGCCCTCAAAGAGGACATCCGCCCCGACGGAAGCCGCGAGTGGCACATCATGCGCCGCCGTCCGGGCACGGTCGGCATCTCGGCCGCGATCCGGCGCAAGTACGACGTGGAGGTGGTTCCCCACCTGATCTGCGGCGGCTGGTCGAAATACGACATCGAGGATTCGCTGATCGACATGGATTTCCTGGGGCTGCACAACGTGCTGGCGCTGCGGGGCGACAAGCGGCAGAACGAACCCCGCTTCGTCCCCTACGCCCAGGGACACGCCCACGCCGCCGACCTGGTGCGCCAGATCCAGGCCATGAACCGGGGAGAATTTATCGACGGCGAAGTCGAGGAGTGCCACCACTCCAAGTTCTCGGTAGGCGTGGCGGGCTATCCCGAAAAGCATTTCGAGGCGGCGAACGCCCAAAGCGACCTCCAGTACCTCAAGGAGAAGGTCGATGCGGGAGCCGACTACATCGTGACCCAGATGTTCTTCGACAACAGCAAGTACTTCGATTTCGTGGAGCGCTGCCGCAAAGCGGGCATCACGGTACCGATCATCCCGGGCATCAAGCCGATCTCGACGCCCAAGCACCTGGAGATCCTGCCCCGCACCTTCAGCGTCAGCCTGCCCGAAGAGCTGGTGAAGGCCGTCCGGGCCTGCGGCGAGGACACACAGGCGGCCCGCGAGGTCGGGATAGAATGGGCGATCCACCAGGCCAAGGAGCTCAAGGCGGCCGAAGTGCCGATCATCCATTTCTACACGATGGGACGCACGGACAACATCCGCAAGATCGCCCGCAACGTATTCTAATTCCGAATAGGGCAAAGTAATTGCTATTAAACGCTTAACCATGACACCCGTAGAGTTTCGCCGCCACCTGCACCGCCACCCGGAGCTTTCGTTCCGCGAAACGGAGAGCGCCCGCTTCATCGCCGAGGCGCTCCGCGAGGCAGGCATCCCCTGCCGTCCGATCGCCGGAACCGGCGTACTGGCCAAAATCGAAGGACGCGGCGACCTGCGGCGAGCCGTCGTGCTGCGAGCCGACATCGACGCCCTGCCCATCCGCGAACAGAGCGGCGCGGCGTGGAGTTCCGAGAACGACGGAGTGATGCACGCCTGCGGGCACGACATCCACGCAGCGGTGCTCTACGGCACCCTGCTCCGGCTCTCCGCCGAGCGGAATTTCGAGGGTACTCTTTTCGGAATCTTCCAACCCGGAGAGGAATCGAATCCCGGCGGAGCCTCCAAAGTGCTGGCCGAAAACCCCTTCGAAGGCTATACGGTGCTGGCCGTCGTCGGCGAGCACGTCGAACCCGCTTTGGACGCGGGCACGCTGGGCTTCCGCGCGGGCAAGTACATGGCCTCCAACGACGAACTGCGCCTCACGCTCGAAGGCGCGGGCGGCCACGCGGCCATGCGTGCCGAACACCGCGACACGGTGAGCGCCGCCGCACAACTGATCCTGCACCTCACGGCCCTGAACACGCCCGAACGGGTCGTTTCGATCGGCAAGGTCGAAGCTGCGGGCGCTACGAACGTCATCCCGGACCGGGTCTATATGGAGGGAACGATGCGTACCTTCGACGAACGGGAACGGGCCGAAGTGAAACGCAGGATCGAAGAACTCGCCGCCGCGAACGACGCCTCGTACGGCATACGAACCCGGGTACACTTCACCCCCGGCTACCCGTGCGTGGTCAATGACCCGGAGTTGATCCGGCAGGCCGTCGCACTGGCCGAAACCGAAGGAATTCCCTTTCAAATGCTGCCCCTGCGCATGACTTCCGAAGATTTCGGCTTCTACGGCACCCGCTACCCGGCGATCTTCTACCGCCTGGGCGTCGGTCCCGGAGCCGGAAAACTGCATACATCCACCTTCAATCCCGACGAGGCGGCCATTCCGACCGGCATCCGGTTCATGGAACTCCTCGCCCGTAACTATTTCAACCGATGAATAAACTGAAAAATACGAAGAAGTCGGCCGCATTCGACCGCTCTTCGCTGATCATTAACCTGTTCCGGGAATTCCCGAACAACAAGTTCTCCCTCAAGCATCTGGCTTCGGCCTCGGGCGGCGCCACCAAGGAGGGCCGTCTTCGTACCCGTGAAATCATCACGGAACTGCTCGCCCAGGGCACTATCGAGGAGTGCGGGCAGGAAAAGTACCGTCTCAGCGGCAAGGAGCGTCCCCGTCAGGAGGGCATCGTACAGATGATCTCGACAGGAGCGATGTATATCCGCTCCGAGGAGTTCGAAAACGACGTATATGTCAGCCAGCGCAATTCGCTGAATGCTCTGGACGGCGACCGCGTGGAGTTCGTCATCACCCGCCGCTCCCACGCCGGGTCCCTCGAAGGCGAGATCACCCGCATCGTGGAGCGCAGCCGCAAGCAATACGTGGGCACGGCCGACGTGAGCGACCACGCCATCTTCGTCAAGATGGATCCCCGGCGCATGCCGATGGACGTCTATCTCTCCAAGCGGGACAACCCTAACGTACAGCACGGCGACAAAGTCGTGATCCGCATCACGGACTGGGCGCTGGGTTCCAAAAGCCCCGCCGGAGAGCTGGTCGAGGTATTGGGCCGCGCCGGAGAGAACAATACCGAGATGCACGCCATCCTGGCCGAATACGGCCTGCCCTACCATTTCGAGCAAAAGGTCGAAGATGCGGCCCAGGCCATTCCTTCGACGATCACCAAAGCCGATTATGCCGCCCGGCGCGACTTCCGCAAGATAACGACCTTCACCATCGACCCGGCGGACGCCAAGGACTTCGACGACGCCCTCTCGATCCGCAAGATCGAAGACGGCGTGTGGAAGGTGGGCGTACATATCGCCGACGTGACCCACTACGTTCAACCCCGCTCGGTGATCGACACCGAAGCCGAGGAGCGCGGCACGTCGGTCTATCTGGTCGATCGTACGATTCCGATGCTGCCCGAAAAATTGAGCAACGAACTTTGCTCGCTGCGCCCCGACGAAGAGAGTCTCTGCTTCTCGGCGGTCTTCACGCTCAACGAGGAAGCCGAAGTACTGGACAAATGGTTCGGCCGCACGGTCATCCTCTCCAACCGCCGCTTCACCTACGAGGAGGCGCAGCAGATCATCGAAACCGGCAAGGGCGACTTCGCCGAAGAGGTGCTGACGCTCAACCGTCTGGCCCAGCGGATGCGCAAAACACGCTTCAAGCGCGGAGCCGTAAGCTTCCAGCGCGAAGAGGCCAAGTTCAAACTCGACGCCGAAGGCAAACCCCTGGGCGTCTATTTCAAGGAGCAAAAGGAGGCCAACCAGCTCATCGAAGAGTTCATGCTGCTGGCCAACAAACAGGTCGCCGAATTCTGCGGACATCACAAAGTGAACGGCCGTGCCGTGCGGCGCACGATGGTTTATCGCGTACACGACGTTCCGAACGAGGAGAAGCTCGAAAAATTCCGGACCTTCGTTCTGCGCTTCGGCTACGTATTCAAGGCCGACAAGGGACGCGCCGTGGCCAAGGAGATGAACAAGCTGCTGGGACAGGCCAAAGGACGCATCGAGGAAAACGTCATTTCGAACCTCGCCGTACGTGCGATGTCCAAGGCTTTCTACTCGACCGACAACATCGGTCATTACGGCCTCGCTTTCCCCTACTACACGCATTTCACCTCGCCGATCCGCCGCTACCCGGACATGATGGTCCACCGGCTGCTGGCCCGCTACCTCGAAGGAGGCAAATCGGCCGACCGCGACACCTTCGAGAAACTCTGCGTACACGCCTCGGAGCGGGAAGTGATCGCTGCCGAAGCCGAACGCGCCTCGATCAAGTACAAAATGGTGGAGTTCATGCAGGATAAAATCGGCCAGTTCTTCGACGGCCATATCTCGGGCATGAGCGACTGGGGCATGTACGTCGAGCTGGACGAAACCCACATCGAAGGCATGGTTTCGCTGCGGGAAATGGAGGACGACCTCTACCAGTTCGACGAGAACCGCTACGAGGTCTATGGACGCCGCAAAGGACGGATCTTCACCTTGGGCGATGCCGTGCGTATTCGCGTCAAGCGGGCCGATCTGCAACGCCGCCAGCTCGATTTCGAACTGGTGCACGATGCGGCGGCCGACTCCCGCGAGGACGACGTAAAGGGGCACGCAGCGATTCCGGTACGCCGCCAAAGCACGTCCCGACCGGGTAAGGGCGGCAAAACGTCCCGCAAAGGGGGCAAAAAAGGATCGAAGCGATGATCCGGGAACAGACGCAGCGAACCGCCGGGACCGGCCCCAACCGTGCGGAAGAGATATACGAAAAATGTCTGAAGCGTGATCCCCTCACGGCGGAGGAGGCGTATTGGCTTTACGAACAGGCCCCCCTGCAGGAGCTGGCTCTCACGGCTGACCGCGTGCGCCGTGCCGTAGTGCCCGACCTGGAGGTCGTGACCTGGCAGATCGACCGCAACGTGAACATCACCAACGTCTGCATTTCGGGCTGCCACTTCTGCAATTTCCACTGCAAACCCCACCAGACGGAGCGGGCTTTCATCACTACGCTGGATGAATACAAGGAGAAAATCGAGCGGATGCTCGCCCTCGGCGGCGACCAGTTGCTGCTGCAGGGCGGTCTACACCCGAAGCTGGGGATCGATTTCTACGAGGAGCTCTTCTCGACACTCAAGAGCCTCTATCCGCAGGTACGCCTGCACGCCCTCGGAGCGCCCGAAGTGGCGCACATCGCCCGCATCAGCGGCCTCACCACGCTCGACACCCTGAAACGGCTGATCGCCGCCGGATTGGACTCCCTGCCGGGTGCCGGGGCCGAGATCCTCGATCCCGGCGTGCGGAAAGCCATCTCGCCCGCCAAACCTTCGGTCGAGGAGTGGATCCAGGTGATGCACGAAGCCCACTGCCTCAACCTGCCGACCTCGGCGACGATGATGTACGGCCATGTAGAAACATCCCGTCAGCGTGTGGACCACCTGCTGCGCATCCGCGACCTGCAGGCCCGCTGTCCCGAAGGACATTACGGCTTTCTGGCCTTCATCCCTTGGATTTTTCGCTCGTCGGGCACCGAATTGGAGCGGCAGGGAGTTGCAACCCGCTTTTCACCATTGGAATACATTCGCATAATCGCCGTCAGCCGACTGGTTCTGAACAACATCCGCAACATCCAGGCTTCGTGGCTCACCGTCGGCAAGGCCACCGCTCAGGTAGCGCTGCACAGCGGCGCCAACGACATGGGTTCGATCATGATCGAGGAGAACGTCGTTTCTTCGGCCGGGGCGCACAACCAGTTCGATGCCGCAGGCATCCAACAAGCGATCCGCGAGGCGGGCTTCACGCCTCGTCTGCGGGACCAGCTTTACCGAATGCGGTAACGATCCCCATGCGGCAAGCCATATCAACTGAAGAGGGGTATTTCCCTGCACGAAAAAAAGCCGGAAAATTCCGGCTTTTTTATTCGGAACGAATTTTGAACTCTACCCGACGATTATAACCAACTCCCTATGACGGCATATTTACGGCCTGCTCTTCGACAGACAAGATTCTTCTCTCGATCCGGACTTACACGACATCTCGGACTTCTATACCGGACCGTACAGCCGACTATTGTGCTGTTCCTGCTTGTACTCGCCCTAACGGGCTGCCTTTCCGAAGAGATCCCGACGGAAAAGGAAACCACGCTCGTCCGCGTCGGAGAGGAGGCCCCTCACTTCACGGTCGGAATGCTCGACGACACAGCGATCACCCTGTCCGACCTGCAAGGCAACGTGGTGTTGCTTACCTTCTTCTCCACGTGGTGCCCGACCTGCCGGAAACAAATGCAGCAGATGCAAACCCAAATCGTCGATCGCTTTGCTGACCGGAAATTTCGCTTCCTTCCAATCAATCGAGGCGAAACGCAGCAGACCGTTCAAGAGTTCTGCCGCGAGCTGGGAATCGCATTCTCCGTAGGTCTGGATCCCGACATGTCAATCTACTCGCTCTACGCCACCCGATACGTTCCCCGCAACTTTATCATCAGTCCCAATGGCAAAATCCTGCTCTCCGAAACCGACTACGACGCAACAATACAACGCCTGCTGATCGAGCAAATCGAACAAGCGCTCCAAACAACAGAATAAAGCAGCATACCCAACAAAGCCGACCACACAAAACAGCCGTCTATGACTGACACGACCGGATTCCGAAGACACCCCGGAATTCCAGCGGTTTCCACCCCGTAACCGTCCGATCTGCCGGGACACAGCAACATTGCCGAACCCCGCAATTTACTCCACCTCGAATCGAACCGTCCCCTCTCATGCCTTATACAAAAACCTTCTCCAAAACCCCTCCACACACCCTCTTCCTCACAAAACACAAACAGGCGAAGCTTGCAGAAGCTCCGCCTGTTCTTTCGAAATCCGGGATTTCGATTACTTCATCAGACTGGTTACCAGGAAGGTGATCGCCACGGTCAAAATACCGTACAACTCCGGGAAAGCGGCGAGGATCAGGGTTTTGGTACCCACGTCATGACCGTTACCTACGGCAGCGATACCGTTGGCGCAAAGCTGGCCCTGGCGATACGACGAGAAAAAGTTCACCAGGCCGACCAAGATACCCAAGCCGAAGATAGCGGCTGCCTGCAGCATCGTAACCGAATCGGTCAGGTAATTCATGATAAGGAAGAGCGAGGCAAAGCCGTAAAGACCCTGCGAAGCGGGCAGACCCGACAGGATGATGTAGTTACCGAAGGCATTCGGGTTCTTCTTCATCGCACCGACTGCGGCGTTGCCCGCGATAGTAGTGCCATAGCAACTGCCTACGGCCGCCAGAGTAAACATGATGGCCATACCGAGATAGCCCAACGTAATAGGTTCCATAAATCGAATTTTGTTTTAGTTGTTAATATTGATTATCATTTAGTTTATTCGTTTTTCAACGGGGTGAAGACGCGCGTCGCGGCCTCGAACCCGGCGTTCTTGTAGAACTCCACGAACGTCAGACGCAGCGGATGCACCACCGACGAGAGAACGCACATGAAGAGGTTGATGCCGTGTCCCAGCAGCAGGATCAGCAACATCACGAGCTGCTTCACGACCGGAATATCCGGGCTCATACCAACGGCCAACTGGTTGAAGACCATCGCCAGAATACCTCCCGAAAGGCCGATGGCGAACAGACGGATGTACGACAGCAGATCGCCCACCAGTCCCGACACATTATTATAGGTATTCCAGATACCGAGTCCGAAGTTCACGAAGATATTCTTGCCCGGCGTATTGAAGAAGAACATCAGCACCAGGCCGATGCCCAGGATCACCAGATAAGCGACCGAATGGAACGTGAAGCCCACGCTTTCGGGCAGCAGGAACGCAACGGCACTATCGACCAGCACGATGATCCAGCCGATCAGTCCCAGCGCATAGCGCAGGCCGAAGCTGCGGGCCGTGACATAAGCGTTGATCATCATGGCGAAAAGCACCTGCACGGCACCCAGTCCGATCGAAAGCGGGAAGAGGATGTCCGGTGTCAACAGATGATCGCGCAGGCTGCCCAGCCACTCCCATTCGGAGAGCTGCAATCCGAAGAACGAGCCCGACATCAGGCCGAAGACCATGCCCGAGAATCCGCACAGCATCGTCAGCATACCGATCTCCTTCATGGCCGAACTCCCCTTCTTGCGACCCAGCATCACTGCGGCCAAACCGCCCAGCATGATGACCAGTCCATAACCGCCCTCGGCCATACAGAAGCCGAAGAAGATCATATAGAAAGGAGCGAAGAAGCGTGTCAAATCGATCGTGCCGTATTTAGGCAGCGCATACATCGCGCCGATCACCTCGAACAGATGGGCGAAGGGACGGTTGCGCAGCTTCACCGGGGTATTGTCCTCGGGGGTCGGCGTACTCTTCAGGAAAATCAGATTGGGGTATTCGGCCAGCAGAGCATCCACCTTCGCGGAATCGGTCTCCTCGGCCCATCCCTCCAGAATAACCAGCGTACCGTCGGCTTCAGGCTGCGCAGTATTCTTCACGCGAATCTCTTCCAGCTTCCGCTTGAGCTCGATCCCATGCCGGCGGATCGCCTCCACCGAAAGAGCCGCACGGGAAAATTCCCGATCCAGCTCCGCGAGCTTCCTGCGGGCCTCGGCGATCTGCGCTTCGGTCTGACGGCAGTCCATCGTCGGCGCCTTGACCTCCTGCGCATCGAGCACCACCTCCTCGCCCGGCCGGGTCACGACCACGAAGTAATCAAAGGTTTCACCCTCGTGCACCAGAGCGATCGTATAACGCTCCGACCACGCTTCGATATCCTTCTCGTAAGCCGCACGGCTGGTGAAGAAATAGCGTAGCACCACGCCCCTGTCCGCTAACTTGCGAAGCGTATCGACCGAAAAATCGCCCAGGGACGCAGCTCGTCGGCGGTTTTCTGCAAGCGTGCGATCTCCGAACGGAGCGCCGCTGCCTGCTGCGTAGCGGCCGTATAGCGATCGAAAGCCTCGCCGCCGTCGGCGATGGGCTGCTCGTCCCGAACGAAACGTTCGTCTTCGAGAAACCGCGTCAGGGCATCGACCGCCTTGTGATGGTTGTCGATCGAAAGCAGCAACTGACGGTCTTCGTCCGAAGGCTCCCACCCCGTAGTGGTAATATCGACCAGCCCCAGGCCGCGCAGCTTCTCGATGAAGTCGCTGCTCTGACCCGCATAGAGTACCAGGTCGTATTTCGACATTCTCGCTATCATAACATCGCGCCCTCCCCGGCTTGCTGTTGTTTGGTTTTCACGATCTTCTGGGCCGACTTGGAGAGGTTCTCCTCATCCTCCATGAAGCGTTTGATTTTGCGTATGGCATCCTCGTACCCGGGTATCTGCACCTTTTCGTAGAGGTTTACCTTTTGAGTAGTCTTGCGGCGTGCGAAATCCAGCAACTCCATCTTGCGGTTGAACACCTCGAATTCGATACCCAGACGCGCGAGGCGCTTGAGAATATCGACTCCGTCGGCGAACCACACGGGAGCCGAGAAGAGGTCGTAGTCCTTCTCCTCGAAACGGATGTCCTGCAACACCGGCGTACGCACGCCCGCGATCTTCTGCTCCGCAAGATCGACGTCGGCGATGCGCAGCAGGTCCGCATCGAACTCACCCCACAGGGAAACCATGTAGTCGTACTGCGCCGTGAGCGCGTCCAACTGCCGCTGGAAATCCTGTGCGGTGTCCTTCGCCTTCTTCACTTCGGAACGCAGGGCCGACTCCTTACTCTTGATCGTAGGGAGCGCCTTCTGCCGCATTTTCAGCTGTTTTCCGAGTTCGCCCAGCGAGGTCTTGTTATATTGGAATTTTATAGCCATTCTGTTTGAGTTGAATTGCTCTACTCGGTTTTAGGCCAGTATTTCTCCACCAGTTCGCTCTTGATGGCCACCTCTTCCTTCGAGAAGTATTTGGCGAAGAGCTCCCACGCCGTGTCGAGCATCTGCGTAATTTCGATATTGACGTCGATCGCCAGCAGTTTCTCCGAATAGTCGTAAGCGAACTTGAGCGCACGCTCGTCGTAGTCCGAAAGGTCGAAGCCGTTCTCCAGTTTGGTCTTGGCATTGGCCGCATCGGCGTAGAGACGCACGGCAGCGTTCATCACCTGCGGATGATCCTCGCGGGTCTTCTTGCCGATCACCAACTGTTTCAGACGCGACAGCGAACGGAACGGATCGACGATAACCTTACCCGTGTCCGAATCGTTGCGCAGGAACAACTGACCCTCGGTGATGTAACCCGTATTGTCGGGGATGGCGTGCGTGATGTCGCCGCCCGAAAGGGTCGTCACCGCGATAATGGTGATCGAGCCGCCGTTGGGCAACTGCACGGCCTTCTCATAGATCTTCGCCAGATCGGAGTAGAGCGAACCGGGCATCGAGTCCTTCGAAGGAATCTGATCCATACGGTTCGATACGATGGCCAGCGCATCGGCGTAAAGGGTCATGTCCGTCAGCAGCACCAGCACCTTTTCACCCTTATCGACGGCGAAATATTCGGCGGCGGTCAAGGCCATGTCCGGCACGAGCAGACGCTCCACCGGGGGATTCTCCGTGGTATTGACGAACGAAACGATGCGATCGAGCGCACCGGCGTTTTCGAACACCTGCTTGAAGTAGAGGAAGTCGTCGTTCGAGAGACCCATGCCGCCCAGGATGATCTTGTCGGCCTTGGCACGCAGGGCCACATTGGCCATCACGGCGTTATAGGGCTGATCCGGGTCGGCGAAGAAGGGAATCTTCTGGCCCGTCACGATCGTATTATTGAGGTCGATGCCGGCGATACCCGTGGCGATCAGCTCCGACGGCTGGATGCGGCGGAACGGATTCACCGTCGGACCGCCGATTTCGCGGGCTTCGCCCTCGATCTGCTCGCCGCCCTCGATGGGTTCGCCGTAGGCGTTGAAGAAACGGCCCGCCAGGTTGTCCGAAACGCGCAGCTTCGGGGGTTCGCCGTGGAAAATTACCTCCGAATCGGTGGTAATACCCTCCGTGCCCGCGAAAACCTGCAAAGTCACCTGGTCGCCCATAATCTTCACCACCTGGGCCAACTTGCCGCCTACGGTGGCCAGCTCGTCATTACCCACGCCCTCGGCACGCAGCGTCACGGTCGCCTTGGTAATGTTTTCAATCTTGGTATATATCTTCTGAAATGCTCGTGTTGTCATACCGCGCCTTATTTGGATTCTTTTTCACTCACTGTTTTCTCGATCTGACGGCGGTAGTCCTCGAATTTCTCCGATTTCCACTCCGAATAGTTCATCTGACGGAAGAGGTTGATCAGGCCCTTGAAGAACGATGCGCACTCCTCGAAACCGGTGAACCCGAACTCCCGGTCGCAGATGTCGAGCACCATCTCGTACATCATCTTCTGGCGTTCGATCGGGCAGTTGGCGTCGATCTCGTCGAAGGCGTCCTGCTGCAAGATCACGAAGTCGATCAGCTCCGACTTCCAGAACCGCTCGTGGTACTCCACCGGCACGCCGTCGTCACCCAGGATGTTGATCTGGTCGTTGGCCTCCTTGCCGCGCTGCACGAGCGTCTTGCCCGTATAAACCTTCTCCACCCAGCCCTTTTCGATGCGGGTGTCGAGGTACTCCTCGATCTCGGGATATTCGAGGTATTTCGAGTAGGACTCCAGCGGGTCGATAGCCGGGTAACGCTTCGAATCGGCGCGGCCCTGCGAAAGGGCGTAGAAACAGCGGGCTGCCTTCTTCGTCGATTCGGTCACCGGCTCCTTGAGGTTACCGCCGGCAGGCGACACCGTACCCAGGAAGGTCACCGAACCCGTCTTGCCGTTGCTCAGCTTGACCAAACCGGCCCGCGCATAGAAGTTCGAAATGATCGCCGAAAGATCGACCGGGAAGGCGTCCTGGCCCGGAAGCTCCTCCAGACGGTTGGACATCTCGCGCAGCGCCTGCGCCCAACGCGAAGTCGAGTCGGCCATAACGAGCACCTTGAGGCCCATCGAACGGTAGTATTCACCGATAGTCATACCCGTATAAACGGACGCCTCACGCGCTGCGACGGGCATGTTCGAAGTATTGCAGATGATGATGGTACGTTCCATGAGCTTGTGGCCCGTGCGGGGATCGACCAGTTCGGGGAACTCCTTAAAGATCTCGACCACCTCGTTGGCACGCTCGCCGCAGGCCACGATGATAATTACGTCGGCATCGGCCTGCTTCGAGATCGCGTGCTGAAGCACCGTCTTGCCCGCACCGAAAGGTCCGGGGATGAAGCCCGTACCGCCCTCGGCCAGCGGGTTGAAAGTGTCGATGGCCCGCACGCCCGTCTCCATGACGCGCGAGGGGCGTGGCTTCTCCCGGTAACAGCGCACGGCCTGCTTCACGGGCCACCGCTGAACCATCGTAATATCGTGATCCCGGCCGTCGGCATCGGTGATGACGGCGATCGTGTCCGTAACCTTGTACTCTCCGGCGGGCACGACGCTCTTGACCGTATAGGTTCCCTCCATCGTGAAGGGTACCATGATCTTGTGCTCGACCCACTCCTCCTTGACCTGGCCCAGCCACGATGCGGCCGAAACCTTGTCGCCGGGCTTGGCCAGCGGCTTGAACTCCCACTTCTTCTCGAAGTCGATAGGGTCGGTGATCGAACCGCGTGCGATGAACAGACCGTCCATCTTCTCCAGGTCGTTCTGCAGACCGTCGTAGTTGCGCGAAAGAAGACCGGGAGCGAGCGTCGCTTCCAGCATGTGACCCTCGAATTCGACCTTTTCGCCGATCTTCAGTCCGCGGGTCGAGTCGAAAACCTGCACGTAGGCATTGTCGCCCACGACCTTGATGACCTCGGCCATCATCTTGGTATCCCCGCAGTAAACGTGACAGATTTCGTTCTGGCCGACAGGGCCGTCCGCCTTCACGATCACGATGTTCGAGATGATACCGTTTACTCGTCCTGTTGTTTTCATTATCTGTTTTATGTTATTGATCAAATCCTTGCCGTCCAGACTGGTCATCAGGCGATGCAGCATTTCGCGCCCCTGCTTGTCGTCCAAACAGGTCCAGCGCGCCACGATGTTCACCTTCACCAGGTAAGCCAGCAGCGCGTTGATGTCGAAATAATCGAAAGTGGAAAGCTCCTCGGCCTGGTTCCAGCGGATCGCGTCGATCTTGCGCTCCTTCTCGACGAGGTTCGCCTCCTCGTTCACGGCGGCGATCACGGCGTCGATATAGGGAAGCTCGCCCCGCAGCCCGAAATCCGACGCGGAGCTGCGCTGCAACTGTTCGGCCACGTCGCCTCCGCCCACGACCGCCTCCCCGACATTGCGGCCAGCGGCCCGTGCCGAGACGGCTGCGGCGATGTTGCGCAGCGTCCGGTCGAACTCCGACCAGGCGCGCAGGAAGTCGCCCCCGGCGCGTTCGCAGGCGGCGTAATAGGCCCCGAAGAGCGCCCGTTCGAAACGCTGCGCCGTATCCACCTGTTCGGCATCCTCGCCTTCGGGATCGGCGTAGGCGCGCACGACGCGGGCGACGGCTTCGGGCAGGCGCTTCGGGGATTTCAGCTCCGCCGCCAGCTCCTCGCGCGTCAGCAGCCCCAGGGGGTTGTGCGCCGCGCGTCCCGCACGCAGGGCGGCGAGGTTCTCGCAGTCGTAGTAGCCGTAGAGCAGACGCACCTGCTTCGCATCG
>ENA-OQHN01000282-OQHN01000282.1-human-gut-metagenome-genome-assembly--contig:-NODE-282-length-18995-cov-5.515317_pt1 | contig 18995 bp, 16 predicted proteins | sample MGYA00242564_ERZ504721 | MGnify/ENA primary metagenome ERZ504721 (study PRJEB26092, sample SAMD00036212) | human gut metagenome | host: Homo sapiens | study: EMG produced TPA metagenomics assembly of...
GCGCCCGTGGTCATGCTTGCGGCGATGGCCGCTGTCATTACAAATCTACTTACCGTCTTCATCATATTCATCAGTTTATGTACTTTTCTTGGTTGCAAAATTACTTAAGGTATGATAAACAAAGCAGTGAACACGGCAGATTAAGGAATTGAGACGATAGTGTTGCATCGATGTTACGCCACAGGGTTGCCGCGGCGATGGCCCTTATATAATATAAATATGTGTAATGGCGGTGACGGGCGTGGCTCACGGGCCGCATGGCTTCGGTGTCTCGTGGTGTCGCCGCCCCGCCGGTGCCACTTGCACGGCACGGCGATACAGCCCCGGCATGAGGTTTTGGGCGTGGCAGGTAGTGGGCGTTTGCCCTTTTTTCATTAACTTTGCAGCATATAAAGCCACGCAATGGCCAAAACCACGGCCCCCTCCGGGCGCATGCCGCATGGCAGCAGGGCGCCGCCGGTGGCCAGGCCGCGTGATGCCAACCAATCATTACAGTCTATGGACAACCTTCTGACAGTGATAATACCAGTCTACAAGACCTTTTCAACCATCGACCGGTGCCTCGGGAGCGTGGTCGGACAGGACTACAGGCATTTGGAAATAATACTCGTCGACGACGGGTCGCCCGACGGCTGCCCTGCGAAATGCGACGAGTGGGCGGCGCGCGACAGCCGTATCAGGGTGATACACAAGCCCAACGGCGGGCTCGGCGATGCGCGCAACAGCGGGCTCGACGCCATGAACGGGAGTTACGTGACGTTTGTTGACTCCGACGATTTCATGGCTGCCGGAACGCTCCGGGCGCTTATGGACACACTGTCGGCACACCCCGAGTACGACATTCTGGAGTATGGCGTATGCCGCTTTTACGGTTCACCGAAGCAGGAAATGCTGGCCTTTGCCGACGGAGAGTACCGCAACATTGACGACTACTGGCTCGAAGCCCGTGCATACGCCCATGCATACATGTGGAACAAGGTGTTCCAGGCGCGCCTTGTTGATTCTGTTCGGTTTCCGCCGCGCCGGGCCTTGAAGACATCTTCACGCTGCCGCAGTTGGCTCGGCCGCGCTTCTTGCGTGGCCACAACGCACAGCGGGCCTGTACTATTACTGCATGAAGCGGAGGCGGGATAACGGCCACGGCAGGCGGCAACGAGCTCAGGGCGCTGCTCGATTCGCACATGCGCGTCATCGACGCCTACCGCGGCAAGCCAGGCTTTGGCCCCTATTACATGCACGTGCTCAACATTCAGCTCTCCGTGAGCGCGCTCACGGGCGACGCCCCGAGGCTCACGGATGCCCCGGCCGGGCCGTTGGGCGTGGCCGGGGCGTCGGCGCGGCTCAAGGCGGTGGCCCTGCGCTTGCTCGGCATCGGCGGGTTGTGTCGTGCCTACCGACTGTTTGGCGCGTCGGCCGCCTGGTTGGCGGCAGTGGCGCTGTGCCGGCATAGGGCTTGCCAGCAGCCTTCGGTTTGCTGCCCCGGTCCCTTCGCCACAGGCCCCCGGGCCGTTTGCCGTCGGGGCAGATGCCGTTGCTGTTGCCGGAAGATGCAAAAAAAGTCGCCCGAAAATTTGCATATTCCACAAAATGTAACTACCTTTGCACCGCAATTCAGAAAGGTTGCAACTTTTGATCGGGATGTAGCGCAGTTGGTTAGCGCACGCGTCTGGGGGGCGTGAGGTCGCTGGTTCGAGTCCAGTCATCCCGACTTGCTGAGGCAGGGCTATCGTTTTTCGATGGCCCTGCCTTTGTTTTATGCCCCCGCGTGCCCTCGGACGCATGGCGCCGGAAGGCTTGGCGGGAGCCACATTTTGTAAAATAGTATTACCGTGGCGTGCGTTCGGCGCAACACGCTGTGCCACAGTGCCTTGCGCAACGGGTGCCGTGAGCCTGCCAAACGGCCCGTCTTGGCATGTGGAATGGGCCGTTTGGCGGGCCAATACAGGCTGTTCGGCAGGGCAACATCGCCCTTGAAGGCTTTGCCTGCGGCAGTTGTCATGATTGTTTACCACCCTTGCCCTACGGCGGCCGAGGCCGGCGCAAAGCGTCGAAAAGCGGCTTCAAACCACCGGCCCATGCCTCGTCGGGTTGGCTATATATGATTTTTTTTCGTACCTTTGCATCCGAAAAGCTGCATGCGTACAGCCATTGGCAGGTCCAACCGCTGCCCGTATGCATGGTCTTTCTGTTGTATTAAGTTTGTAAATAACCGTCTGAAATATTGTTTTATAGGATGGATGCAAGGAAAATGTTACTGTTGTCGGCCTTAGTCTTCTTTACGTCGGGGGCTGCCTTTGGCCATGGGCGCGACACCGTGGCCTACCGTGTTGAGGCTTCGGGCGGCGCGTCTACCGGGCGCCATGCCCCGCTATGGTTCACTGCCAACCGCTTTGGACTGTCGTTTACCGACGCCGCGGGCGGCTACCTGCGCGCCGGTGCCACCTATTCCAGGCCGCTGCGCGCCGGCTTCAGTATAGAGGCGGCTGCCGACATGGCTTCAGGTTGGGGCATCGGGGCGCCCGTGGTGGTGCAGCAGGCATACGTTGACATGTCGTGGCGGCGGCTGCGCCTGAGCGTGGGCAGCAAGCAACGGTGGGGCTATCCCATGGACAAGAACCACAGGTTGAGCTCGGGCATGATGGTGGAAGGCCCGGGCGCCAGGCCCGTGCCGCAGGTAAGGGCCGACATTGCCGACTTCGTCCCGGTGCCCCCTCACGCGCGGGTGGCTGTCGTTCAAGGGCCACTTGGCCTATGGCATATTCACCGACAACAAGTGGCAGCAAGGCTTTGCCGCCCCCGGTGGGCTCTACACGCGCAACACGCTATACCACAGCAAGTCGGCTGCGCTTAGGGTTGGGCGGGCCGACCGCTTTCCGCTGACTGTCGACATAGGCATACTCACTGCGGCGCAATTTGGCGGAATGAAGATGAGAAAGCGCGCCGACGGCTCGTCGGTGATGGTAGAGAACATGCCTAACCGGCTGCCCGACTTCTTCTACATGCTCATGCCGTCGCAGGAGAGCACCCTGAAGAACGTGCAGGGCAACCACTGCGGCAGCTGGAACGTTAGCCTCGACTACCACGGCAGGGCGTGGTCGGCGCGCGTATACATGGAGCATTACTTTGAAGACCATTCGCAGCTCACCATGCAATACGGCCTTTGGCGCGACGGGCAGCTCGGGGTCGAGGTGACGCTGCCGCGCAACAGGTGGGTGAAGACGCTGCTATGGGAGGGGCTGTCGACCACCGACCAGACCGGCCCTATACTCTACGACGGCGTCGGCGGCACGTTTACCGACCTGCAGATGAGCGGTTGCGACAATTACTACAACAACGGCCAGTTTCTGGGGTGGCAGCACTGGGGGCTGGGCATGGGCAGTCCGCTGATGCCGGGGCCGGCTTACAACTCCGACGGCACCAACGAGTTTAAGAGCAACCGCGTGCGCGCACACCACGTGGGAGTCGACGGCCAGCCTTCCGACGAGTGGGCCTACAGGTTGCTTCTGTCGCACGTGAGGCATTGGGGAACCTACCGCGAGCCCCTCGACCGGGTGAGGCTGCAGGTGAGCACTTATGCCGAGGCCACTTATTCGCCGCGCAAACTGCCCGGATGGAGCATGGCCATGGCAGTGGGTATCGACGGAGGCGACTATCTGGGAGCCTCTGCCGGAATGATGTTAACGATAAAAAAGACAGGGATATGTGCAAGGTGAAGGCGTTGGCAGGCCGCATCGGCCTGATTGTTGTGGCGGTAATGCTGGCTGCGGGGTGCTCGAAGCAACCCGTCGACGGCGACATCGAGGGGTTTTGGCGGCTGGAGCGCTTCGTGACCCATGCCGACGGAGAGGTGCATCAGTGTGAGCGCATCTTCTACGGCATAACGCGCTATGTGGTCGAAGTGGCCGAACGGCAGGGCCCCGGCGGCTACGGGGCGTTTGTGGGGCGCTTCGAATATGTGGGCGGAAGCTCGCGCGTGGCCATGAAAGACTTCCGCCACAGGGCATCGACCAGCGACAGCGGCCGGCAGGCAACGCCCGAAGAGCTGGGCCCGTTTGGGCTCGGCGCCACGTCGACAGAGTTTCGTGTGGTGGTGGCCGACGGCAACCGGCTGGTGCTCGAGTCCGACTATGCGCGGCTGGAGCTCGTGGCTTTCTGAGCCGTGTGGGCGTGGCGGGCACATGGTGTTGGCGTGGCAGGGCTGCCGCATGCCCCGGGCAGCGGTGCAACGTCAAAGGAAAATGGTCTCAAGGTCGTCGGGAACTACCACGTTGCCGCCATATTCAGTCCTCGCCTCGGCGCCATACCGCTCTTTGCGGGTGGCCAGGCTGTCGTCTTCAGTGTGGTATACAATGAGGTTGCGCGCACGTAGCGATGCCGCCGTGCGGCCGGCCTCGAGCGCCGTGCTGTGGTGTTTCTCATACGGTTTGTAGCGTTCGCGGTCGGCATACAGGCAAAATGCCTCGCTCATGAGCCAGTCGGCGCCTTCGGCCTGGGGCCTGTTGCGCTCGTTGAAGGGTTCGTCGCCGAGGCACACCAGGGTGGTGCCGCCAGGCAAAGTGGCCCTGTATCCAAACTGCTTCTCCTTAGTCGATCCGATGTCGAAGCACAGCAGGCTCGTTTGCCCGGCCGTGACCACGTCGCCGTCGGCCACCTCGCACAGGCTGACAGCGCGGTCGAGCACGGCCCGGTCGCTGCCCGAGAGCAGCAGCAGGCACATCTCTCTCAGCACGCCGAGGGCGCGCCCGTGGCCGAATATGCGCAGCGGGGCATGCCGGCGACCGCCTCGCAGCGAGCTGGCCGCCGTGCGAACAAGCCACACCGCCCCCATGATGTGGTCGGTGTGGGCGTGTGTCAGGAACATGAAGTCGATGCCGTCGGGGTGCATGCCGGCCTTGCGCAGCTGGCAGAGTATGCCGTTGCCGCCTCCGGCATCGGTAAGGAGGGTGGCTCCGGGCGTGCTTATCGCAAAGCAGGTGTTGTAGCATCGCGTTACGAGGGCGCTGCCCGTGCCGAGCATTGTCAGTGTGTTCATCTCGTTGTCTTTGCTGGTTTGGCATGCCGCTTGCCGTTGCGGGCGGTCGGGGCCAGGCTCCGTGGCTGCCTGTGGCGCGGCATGCTGCATTCAGCCTCGGCCCGCCCGCCGCCGGGGCCGCGGCGGCCTTGTTGCGCGCCGGCGGCCGGGTCGATGGTGGCGGCGGCGCGCAACAAGGCCCGGTGGCGGCTTGTGGCACCACGGAGTGGTTGCCCCTTGATGCCCGTCGATGCCATTGTGCAAGTGGTTTGCGGCCCTGTTGATCAGTTGTGCACCAGCGTCCCGATTTCTTCGCCGTCCATCACGCGGCGCAGGTTGCCTACGATGTCCATGTTGAACACGTAGATAGGCAGGTTGTTCTCCTTGCACATGGTTGTCGCCGTGAGGTCCATCACCTTCAGTCCGCGGTTGTATATCTCGTCGTAAGTTATCTCGCTGAACTTCGTTGCGGCCGGGTCTTTCTCTGGATCGGCGGTGTAAATGCCGTCGACGCGCGTGCCCTTGAGCATCACGTCGGCCTCAATCTCGATGCCGCGAAGCGACGATCCGGTGTCGGTGGTGAAGTAAGGGTTGCCCGTACCGGCCGAGAATATGCACACATATCCGTCTTCCAGGGCCTCGATGGCCTTCCATTTGCTGTAGAACTCGCCTATCGGCTCCATGCGTATTGCCGTGAGCACCTTTGTCTTCACGCCTATTGCGTTGAGCGCGGAGCTCAGGGCCAGCGAGTTGATTACCGTGGCGCACATGCCCATCTGGTCGCCCTTGACACGGTCGAAGCCCTTGGCGGCACCGCTGAGTCCGCGGAATATGTTGCCGCCACCTATCACTATGCCAATCTGCACGCCCATTTGGCTCACCTCTTTTATCTGCTCGGCATATTCGGCCAGGCGTTGTGCGTCGATGCCATAGTTCTGACTGCCCATCAGGCTTTCGCCGCTGAGCTTCAACAATATCCTTTTGTACTTTGCCATGATGTATTTATTAAAGTTTTAAATGATGAATTTCACTTCCTTGAACTCATATTCCGACAGCCTGCCGTCGGCGCGCCGGAGCACGAGCGGGCCCTCTGGCCTCACCGTGGCGGTCGTTGCCATGAACTCTCCGCCGGCATCGCGGTACCTGTAGAGGCCCTCGCGGCGGTAGAGGGTGCCCAGGTAAAGGTTGTGCAGCCGTTCGTACTGCCCGCTGTCGACCATGGCTGCGTAGTGGGCTATGCGGTCTGTCAGGCAGTCGAGCACGTCGGCCGTGGGCGTTGTGCGGCCCGTGAGCTGTATTATCGACACGGGGTTTGGCGCCCCGCCCGCGAAGCTCCGCTGGTTGACATTGATGCCTATGCCCAGCGTGCACGTCTTTATGGTGCTGCCGCTGATGTCGCATTCAGACAGCGTGCCGCTTATCTTCCTGTCGCCCACGTATATGTCGTTGGGCCATTTTATGGTTGCCTCGCCGGTGAGGCTGGCTACGGTGTCGCGCACGGCCAGCGCCCCGGCCTCGGTCATGGCGTATTGTCGCGAGGCGTGCAGCCCGCGGGGGTGCAGCCTGATGCTCACGAGCAGGTTGCTGCCCCGCTCGCTCTCCCACGTGTTTGTGCCCTGGCCGCGCCCTGCCGTCTGGTAGTCGGTGGTGGCCACGGTCATCAGCCGCCCCTCGATGCCGGTGTATTCGCGCAGCAGCCGGTTGGTAGAGTCGGTCTCGGGGATGTGTATGTATGCTATGTCTTTCATCGTTTTCAGTATGGCAGCGGCACAAACGCGTCTTCTATGTGGTTGATGGTGCATCCGGCCGATGGCGTGCCGGTCACGGTGATTATGTCAAAGCGTGCGTCGGCGTCTATGCCGTGCTGCTGCATGAATGCCCCCGCGGCAGCGGCTATTGAGCGTATCTTGCGCGCGTCGACGGCCTGCTCGGCCTCCATGTAGCGGTTGTCGCGCCGCGTTTTCACCTCTACGAATACCACGGTGTCCGTGCTTTGTGGGCCACGATGTCAAGGTCGCGGTGCCCCAGGCGCCAGTTGCGGGCCATTATGCCGTACCCGTTGGCTTCGAGGTAGCTTGCTGCCTGCTGCTCGCCCCAGTAGCCCATGTTGTTGTGTTCTGCCATGCCGGATGAGTAATAACACTTGCAAAAATAGCATTTTTCGGTCAGATTTCAAAGGAAAATCATTTTCAGATATGATGCGCGCGAATCGCAATCGCAATTCGTGTGCGAAGTGTTGCGTCAAAGCACCAGCGAAAGCAGCATGACGCAACCCAAGCCGGTGACCGACAGAATCGTTTCCATCAGCGACCAGGTCTTCAATGTCTGACCGACGGTCATACCGAAGTATTCCTTGACCAGCCAGAATCCTGCATCATTCAGGTGCGAGAAGAATACGGAACCTGCGCCGATGGCGAGCACCAGCATCGCCAGATGCGTCGGGCTCATGCCGGTGGCGAGCGGCACCATAATGCCGGATGCGGTGACGGTGGCGACGGTTGCGGAGCCGGTTGCCAGGCGGATGAGCACGGCGACCAGCCAGCCTGCGATCAGCGGATTCATGGCGGATTCGGTGATCGAATTGGCGATCACGTCGCCAATGCCGGAATCGACAAGCGTCTGCTTGAAACCACCGCCGGCGGCGACGATCAGAATAATGCCGGCGACGGAGCTGAACGACTGCCCGACCATGCCATTGACCGCGTCGCGAGTGAACTTCTGCATGTAGCCGAGCACAACCATCGCGAAAATCGTGGTGATGAGCAGAGCCACCAGCGGAGTGCCGATGAAGGCGAGCGCGCGTCCCCACACGGTTTCGCTCTGGCCGGTCAGATCCACGATGGAAGATGCGAGCATAAGCACGACCGGCAGCAGGATGACGGCGATTGCGGAAGTGAAAGACGGGCGGTTTTCCGCGGATTTCGGGGCTTCTGCCTCAGCAGTGTTTTCTGGGGCCGCGATCGGCACCCACTTGGCGGCGAGCTTGCCGAACAGCGGGCCGGAGATGATCACGGTCGGAATGGCGACGATCAGGCCGAGCGCCAGGGTGATGCCAAGGTTTGCGTTCAGTGCGCCGATGGCGGTCAGCGGACCGGGGTGCGGCGGCACGAATGCGTGCAGGGTGGACAGGCCTGCGAGGGCTGGAATGCCCAGCAGTACGACCGGAGCTTTGGCGCGGCGGGCGGCGAAGAGCACCACCGGAATGAGAATGACCACGCCGACTTCGAAGAACATCGGAATGCCGACGATGAACGCGATCAGTGCCATGGCCCACGGCAGACGCTGCAACGGTGTCTTGGCCATGATGGTGTCGACGATGGTGTCGGCGCCGCCCGACTTGAACAGGATGGTGCCGATGATCGAGCCGAATGCGATAAGCAGGCCGACGTTGGCGATGGTGGAACCGACGCCGGACGTGAAACTGTCGAATGCCTTGTCGTATTCCACGCCCGCGCACACGGCCATCGCGAATGAGCCGGCAAGCAGGGAAAGGAACGGATGCACTTTGCATACCGCGATAAGGAGAACGATGATGGCGATGCCGATGATCGCCGCAGCAATAAGGTTCATGAATCCTCCTCGATTCATGGGGTTGGCTTGCTAAGTGTGTCCGATTCTGGAGATTCGGACATATGGAAGCCCATTTTGGGTGCGTACATGTCCGTTTCTGGTGAATCGGACAGTTGGGCTGCTGTTTTTGGGTCCTGTTTGTCCGTTTCTGTGGAATCGGACAAACATGCACCGGTTTTGGGTTTTGTCTGTCCGTTTCTGCCGAATCGGACACATGCGGACTGGGGAATGGTGGGTTAGGCGGCCTGGGTTGCGGTTTGGGCGGCCACAGTTGCGGCGTAGGCGTTCAGCGCTTTGATGGCACGGTCGACCATTTCGTCGACGCTGCCTTCGATGGAGATTTCCACGCCGTTCTCTTCGGGGGCAAGCGGCTCAAGAATGGCGAACTGGCTTGGTAGTAGCGCGGGCGGCATGAAATGGCCCTTGCGTTCGCTGAGCCTCTGCTGAATGAGCTTGTGGCTGCCGTTGAGGTGAATGAAGAATGTGGGCACGTTTTTGGCGAGCACCTCGCGGTAGCTGCGCTTCAACGCGGAGCTGGACACCACGGTGTTTTCGCCGAGCGCCTCGCGTGCCACCATCCAGGAGTTGATGACGTTCAGCCATGGCCAGCGGTCCTCATCGGTGAGTGGAATGCCGGCTGACATTTTGTCGATATTTGCCTGCGGGTGGAAGTCGTCGCCTTCCGCGTACACGTATCCGAGTCGTTCATGGATGGCTTCTGCGACGGTGGATTTGCCGCATCCTGCAACGCCCATCACCACTACGTGAATGCTCATGTTGCTCTCCTTGCTATTGACGATCCTGTGCCGCTCCGCACCAGGAATAAGACTACTATAAACCGTAAAAGTAGTATCAGTCAAATAAAAAGTACTACGAATTGGAAAAATCGTGTGACTTGCTATGCTGAAGATAGTGCAAAATGGCGGTAAATCACGCAATCGCAGATACGCAATCATCTGCGATTGGTGATTGCCGTGCGTGTCGCAGAATACGTGAAACATACCGTGAAACAAAGCAGGCATGGTGTGAAGTGGACAAGGGAGGAGCGATCGATGGCTGAAGGCACGGTAATCGCAGAAAATACCGTCGGTGAGCTGATGCAGGATTCGGTGAGTCGAACGCTCGCCATCGAAATGCTCGACGGCGTGTGGAAGGCTGGCGAAAGCCTTACGTTGGAAGCCTTGCAAAGTCGTTTCGGTATTTCCAGAACCGTGGCGCGAGAAGTCGCGAAAACACTGGAATCCATGAATGCGGTACTCGTCAAACGTCGCATCGGACTTGTTGCACGTCCATTCGGCGAATGGCAGGCGCTCAACCATCAGGTGATCGAATGGCGTCTCCACTCCACGCAACGCGAACGGCAGCTGTCATCCCTCACTGAGCTGCGACTGGCCGTCGAACCGGCTGCAGCAGCTTCCGCCGCACGTCTTGCCCCCCTCGACGTCAAGGCGAAATTCCCCGTGTATGCGGCGCGAATGAGGCAGATCGCCGAAGCCAACGAGGAAGGCGAAGCCGGGCTTGCGCAATTCCATGATCTCGACGTGGAATTCCATACGCTGATTCTGCATGAAAGCGGCAATGAGCTGTTCGCCGCGCTTTCCGACACCATCGCCACCGTGCTGCGCGGGCGTGTGGAACTCGGCAAATACCCGATGAAGCCGAAGTCCGACGCACTTGACGCGCATGATGCCGTAGCCGACGCGATCGCCAAGGGGGAGCCTGAACGTGCGCGCAGCGCCATGCTCGACATCGTCGACGAAGTGGCACGTGCCCTCAATTTCTTCTGATTTTCGCGCCAAACTTGCTTTCTTCAGTGAAAAATCGCAATTGCGATTACTATGCGGCCGACTCTTGCCATGCGCGACTTTTCAGACGTAAGGCGACATCGGAAATACGGCATGAAGGCAGCTCTGCCAACGTTTCTTTCGGTGAATATGAAGATGCCGGGGAATACCCCCGGCGGCTTGGAGCCTTCCTTGTTGCCAAGAGAAAGCTTCACTATTGCAGCAAAATTCGCATGCAGAATCAATCAGTCTTGGTGATTGGATTTGCATGCGCAGTTGCAAGCAAGTGTTACTTTACGCTACTTGCGGGTGGGGTCTTTTTGCAGGAGAAGGAAGATGAGGGCGACGATCAGCAGGATTGCGATCGAAAGCACGCCCACCGAAGCGTTGCCGGTCAGCGACGTGGTGGTCGCAACGAGGAAGGTGCCGATAATCGAAGCGGTCTTGCCGAAAATATCATAGAAACCGTAATATTCGTTGGCACGATTCTTTGGAATGATCTTGCCGTAATACGAGCGCGACAACGCCTGGATACCGCCTTGGAACAGGCCTACGAGAATCGCAAGAATCCAGAATTCCGTTGCGGAACGCAAGAAGAACGCGGCGAACAACACAATGCAGATATAGGCGACCACAGCCGTGGTGATCATGGTTTTCGCGCCGAAACGACCGGCAAGCTTGCCATACGCGATCGCGCTCGGGAATGCCACGAACTGCGTGACCAGCAGCGCCATTACCAGATGCGTAGAGTCGATGCCCAGCTGCGTGCCGTATGAGGTGCTCATGGAAATCACCGTGTTCACCGCGTCTATATAGAAGAAGAACGCAATCATGAACATCCACAACGGCTTGTTCCTGCGGATTGCACGAAAAGTGGAGCCGAGCTCTGCGAATGTGCCGCGGATGGCCTCACCGGTCTGACCCGCGGTAGCGCGGTAGTGTACCTGCTTATAGCTGGTGAGCAGCGGAATGGTGAACGCCACCCACCACAATGCGGTGATTACGAACGAAGCGCGCGTGCATGCCACCGTGGACCATCCAAGCAACGACGGACCGCCGAAAATCAGCGCGATACAGGCGATAAACGGAATCGTGGAGCCAATATAGCCCCATGCGAAACCATGCGAGGACACGCGGTCCATACGTTCATTCGACGTGATATCGACCAGCATGGAATCGTAGAACGTGAGCGAACCGTTCAGGCCGACCGTGGCGAGAATGCACACCACCAAGAAAACGAGCCAGCTGAGCGGCAACGCCATCGCACAGCAGGCGACCACGCCCGTCAGGAAGAATCCGGTAAAGAACTTCACCTTCATGCCCTGCACGTCGGCCATGGATCCAAGCACAGGCATCATCACCGCGATGATCAGCGACGCGATGGTCTGCGCGTACCCCCATGTCGACACGATATTCGATTGGCCGGCGGACTGCAGCAGCGAGTTCGCGTAGATTGGCACGACTGCGGTCGACAGCATCACGAATGCGGAATTGCCGACATCGTAGACGATCCACTTCTTTTCGCGGGTGGTAAGTTTTGCGTTGGGGTCCGGCATATGCTCTGGGGCAGTCTCTGAGGCCATGTCGGACGTAGGTGCGGATGCGGGCGCTGTTGCGCGTTCGGACATGATTGTTGACTCTTTCGAATAAACCGTCAATTCACTATTGTATATACTACAGTTCATCTTAAGCGGCTGTAAGGGGAGCGCTCTGCCGTTACGCATGAACATTGCATGAACATTGCGACTGATGTGTGATCGACATAAAAAATCTGAAATATCGAAATGCTGCAAATAATACTGGGAATACTGAAATGACGGAGATGAACAGGTGCAGATTGTAGATTGCACCATCTGTATGTTGATGTCGTATGTTGATGTCGTGAAAAACGTTCGCAGAACGGTATATTGGAACGTGTCAAAATACTGGGAAAACACGAACTAAGTTTGCTGTGTGTGACTGCCGCCGCGCTGTTGCGTCGGCATATTTCTGCGAAGAGTCGAGGAGTCTGTATGAGTGGGGAAGTTCCGGACATGCTTGGTGCGAACGCTGAAATATTGCGCTCGATATTGAGCCAGCCATTGCCTGACACGCTTGACATGATCATCTGGCGTGGCATCACGAACTCCGCGCAAGCGTCGCCATTCGAACGATTCGCGGCACGACTTTTGGTGGAAGCCGGTGCTGCGGGCATCCGAGACATTGCTGCCGAAAACGATTTTGATGTGATCCGACTGAGCACGACGAAACGATTCTGGCTGCGCTGCAACGGCAACGATCTTTCCAATGAACAATTCAATGTTGTGCAGGCGGTCGAATCGGCGCTTAACCGCATCGACTATGCCGACGACGAAGCGCGCAGGGCGGTGCACGGAGGTATGCCGGAAGCGTGCATCGACGAAAACTTCTATATTGCGAAATCGCAACAGTATCTGCGAAACGTGTCGGGTGCGATCGTGGCAATCGACGGTCTGCAGGAAGGTGAAAACAACTTCCGTAGAATGAGGGGTACGGAAGGGGCGCGCGGCGGAAATTGGGATATCAGCACCAGATTCGCCAATGTTTGCGAAAATCTCGAATTGCCTTTCCGCTTGCATTACCGATTTGACGTCGATGCGTCCAGCGGCGTGATGGTAGTGCGTTTCAGCATACCGAACACGGCGATCATGCCGGTTGCGTCGCAATATCGCGACGGATTCGCCTCCGCGTATGCCGTGCGATTGGCGGGCATGCTTGCGTGGGCGGCGTTCTCGTCAAGCGTACGACTGACGCAAGTCGATCTGACCGGTTGCGTGGGGGATGCTGACGGCATTCCCGTGATTTCCATGGGATTCGATCGCGTGCCATTCATGATGGGTGCGCTGCCTGCCATGAAAAACGGACAATGCGACGTGGTTCCGTTGGATGTCGATCCGCTGGCGCTGCTCAATTTGCTGCGCCCGGTGCGTTATGTGGGTTTCTTTGATGGGAACCGTGCCCTGACGCCAATCACACCGCTGGCAACGCCAGCCGTATTCTTGGAGAAACGTGTTTCCGAATGGCAGGATCAACGTGCGCTGCCTGAAGGATTGCGGGGATTCCTACGTGCCGACCGTGCCTGCGAACTTGACGTGATGCATGACGAATCGCCGGTTTCCACCGATGATGTGAACGCGATTATGGAAGAAAACGAAGGATCCCCCATGGTTGCCGAACTCCAATTGGAAGCCGCGTTGGCGCAACTTGGCGAAAGCGGTGAAGCAGGTGGGGTGTGCGAAGCGGGCGGAACTGATGAGACAGGCGTAGCGAAAATTGGCGAAAATGGCGAAATTCCGCTCTACTGCAGCCGTCCAGGCGTGCGACTCATCATCTCCCTGCTAGACGGCGACGAACACACGCGCTACTGGAAACTGCCGGATGCTGTAGTCGACGTACACCAGAATCTTGGGGAACTCGCCAAAAACAATGGCGACTATGAGCGCGCGGAACGTGAGCTGCGCGCCTGCATCAAACTTGCCCCAACCAGCGTACGTTTCTACGAGGAACTATCGCAGGTATACGCAAGAACCGACGAATACGGCAAAGCGGCCGACGTGCTCATCGGCGCGTTGAAAATCGCAGTGCTGCCTATCGATTGCGAAGTACTCTACTATCGACTTGGCTACGCATTGTGGCAGTTGGGACGTCTGCCGGAAGCGCTCGCCTGCTATGCGATGATGGTCAACGGCGGCACGCCATTCCGTACGGCCGCGCGCGATGAGGCCGAAGAAGTGAGTAGGCAGATGGGATTGCCTTCGCCGGATATGAAATATGGGGATGCGTGCGATGCGCTGCGATCCGGCGGCGTGCCGGTTGCGCCGGAAGACAAGGTGTTAGATACGATTGCCCGCGCCGCGATTTGCCTGACGGATGCTGGTTTCCCGCTACTGGCTCAGGATGCGGCTTGGATGCTTGGAATGCGCGATGGCGGTGATGTGATCGGCGCGGTTGCGATGAGCCTGCGTTTTGGAGCCGAAGGACGTTCGAAGAACTAGCGCGACGACGCCGGGTGGGGTGTGCTGGGCGGTTTGACTGGCTGGCGGCTCGGGCTATGACTGGCTGGCGACGTCTATGCGCGGGCAAATGGTGGTTTGGATGCGCTGTCTGCCGACCTGACGCATGTTGACCAGACAGCGGCATTCCGGGGAATTTAAGGCGATTGCTATCCACAAATTTGCGATTGGCTGGGGCTGGTTGTATAGTTGAGAAGTTGTGTGTTCTGCCTTGCATTCAGTTGCGGGGCATCGAACGCGCAGACTTGCAAGTCAATAGTAATTATAGGGAGTCCATTATGGCAGCTCGTTGCGCAGTGTGCGGCAAGGGACCGCAGACCGGTTTCACCGTTTCGCACTCACATATTCGCAATAAGCGCACCTTCCGCCCGAACCTGCAGCCGGTTCGCACCACCATCGACGGCGAGAACGTTCGCGTTCGCGTTTGCGTGAAGTGCATCAAGGCTGGCAAGGTCCAGCGCGTTGAAGCGTGAATCGCGAAATAACAGCTTGAAACCCCGGTAGACCAATGGTCACCGGGGTTTTGCTTTATCTTGATCCCGCCAGGGCTTTAAGCGTTCGGATTTCTCCACTCGATGGAGAAATCTTCCCGCGTACAGTGGCGTTTGCGTCCGTATTCCTCCAGTAGGTGGAGGAATACTCCCATTGGTTGGCTGGTTTGCGTCCTGATTTCTCCAGCGACTGGAGCTTTTTGCCCGCTGAGGGGCTTGTGGACGGGGTGATTTCTCCAGTGGGTGGAGGTTTTTGCCCGCTGAGGGGCTGGTTTGCGTCCGTATTCCTCCAGCGAGTGGGGAATTTGGGCGGTTTGAGTCGTACCCAGTGGTAGAAGCCGCATCTGTCGGCATAACTGGGGAGAATGGTGCGTTATGAGCACCACACTGGAAACACCGATTTCATCAATCGAGAGCAACCGCCGCAGAGTCGGCGCGCTGAAATCGCTTGGTGTGGTGTCAGTTGGCGACGCTCTGACCTATTATCCGTTCCGCGTAACCGATCCGGTTCCCGCGCGCTCACTGCATGAAGCGAAAATCGGGGAGAAAATGGCGTTCGCCGCGCATGTGCTCGAAACGCGTGTTTTCCCCATGGCACGTCGAGGCTTCCGCCTGATCGCAACAGTCACGGACGACGATTTCGCAGCGCGTCGCAACACCCCAAAATCGTTGGCGTCGCTGGTCTTCTTTTCGTATCGCAAATCGTATGTTGACTGGGTGCAGCGCAAACTGCACGCGGGAGCGCTGCTCGTCGTCGCAGGCGAGCCAAGCGTGTACGACAATCGTCTGCAATTCACGCATCCCGACCTGCTCACCATCAATCCCGTGCAATCGCAGTCGGAAAACGGGGAATGGAACGACGGTTTCGGCGATCCTGCGAATCCGCCTCTCGGCAATCTGAAATACGATGCGCAAACGATCGACGAAGCGCTGAAACGAGTTTGCCGTCCACGACCGGTATATCATGCAACTTCGCGAATTTCCAGCGAACATATTCATGAATCGGTATTGAAATATATGGATGCGTTGCGCGGAGCCGAATATCTGGCAACGCAAAATGCAGGGAATTTCTTAGATAATCCTACGCAAGAAGGGGATTTTGATATTCCCCAAATTGATCGAGAAATACAGATTAAAGTACTCGGTAATGCTATTCCCGATATTATTCCGGAAGATTTTCGTGAGGAATATGGGCTTATGCATCGTGCTGAGGCATTCATGGCGATTCATGATCCGGTTGATCGCAAGAATTTCGATAACGCCTTGCAAACGTTGCGATATGAGGAAGCGCTGATCTGCCAGACCGCGCTCGTCAAATCACGCGATGCATCGCGCAAATCCAAGGCTACCGCATGCCCTGAAACGTGGTTGAAAGACGATTTCATCGCGTCGCTGCCATTCGCCCTTACGAACGGCCAACAGCAGGTCATCGCCGATATTTCCGCCGATATGGCGCACGATTACCCCATGCAACGATTGCTGCAAGGCGAGGTCGGTTCCGGTAAGACCGTGGTCGCGGTTGCTGCCATGATGCAGGCCGTCGGATCAGGCGGCCAGGCCGTGCTTGTAGCGCCAACGCAGGTTCTTGCCGAACAGCATTATGCGAGCATTTCCACAATGGTATCCAAACTGGGAAAAAGCGACGCAAATTCGAGCGATAATCAGAAAAAACTAGATGATGCCAATGCGCGACGAAGCAATAAACGGTCCGCGCAAAGTTCGAAAGATGGGGAATTCGACGCAAAAACAATTCACAATAATGCTGTGGATAAAGGTGCACAACTTGCAGACCTTCTTGATTTGGCCGCATCTGATGATGTGGAAACCGGATTTTCCGGCAAAGGAAACGATATATTTGGCACAAAAGATGGGGAGATTCCTGTATTTCTTCTCACGGGAAGTATGCGACTTGCCGAACGTCGTCGCGTGCTCGCAGCAGCCGCATCGGGCATGCCCTGTATCGTCGTGGCGACGCACGCCGCATTTTCCAAGAGTTTCCAGGCGCCGAACCTCACCTTGGCGGTGATCGACGAACAGCACCGCTTCGGTGTGGAACAGCGCGAATCGTTGAATTCCAAGGGTTCTACGGCGCCTCATCTGTTGGTCATGACGGCCACGCCGATCCCGCGCACCGCGGCCATGACCTGGTTCGGCGATCTCGACATTTCCTCGCTGACCGAACTTCCCGGCGGCCGCAAGCCGATTCGCACATTCGTGGTGCCGGAAGACAATGCGTCGTTGATGGGCGAAATGTTTGCCCTGATTCGCAAGCGCATCGACGCGGGGGAACGTGCCTACGTGGTCTGCCCGCGCATTGACGCCGATGCCGAAGATGCGGACGGCGCGCTGGCGGCGTCAGCGGCTTCAGGCTCGAAAACCGCAGGTTCGTCGGCCGCGGCTTTTGACGACGCCTACGATCTTGGCGAAGACGACGACCGGCGCGCACAACGCCCCCCGTTGCATTCCGTGGCGGAAATCGTGGAGCGTCTGCAATCGCTGCCGCAGTTCAAAGGCATTCGATTCGCCACGTTGACCGGGCGTGACGATGACACCACAAAATCGCAGGTCATGGCCGATTTTGAATCCGGCATAACACCGATTCTGGTGGCGACCACGGTGATCGAGGTCGGCGTGGACGTGGCGAAAGCCAGCTGCATCGTGATTTTCGATGCGGACCGGTATGGGCTTTCGCAATTGCACCAGTTGCGTGGGCGCGTCGGCCGAGGCGGCACCGATTCGGGGGCTTTCCTGATTTCGCGTGCGCCCGCGGACAGTGATGCCGCCCGCCGTCTTGACGTGATTCAGGGCACGTTGGATGGTGCCGAAATAGCGCAGGCCGATTTGGAATTCCGCGGCGCCGGCGACGTGCTCGGCGACGCGCAATCTGGCGGAAAGTCAGGTTTGAAGCTGCTTCGTGTGGTTAAGGATGTGAAGATTATTGAGCATGCGCGGGTTGAGGCTACGAGGCTTGTCGCTCAGGATCCTGATTTACTCGAACATGTGCAGTTGGCCGGGGCGGTGCTTGATTTCACGCGCGGCAATGAAACGTTCCTGACCAGTAATTAGTTTGGTGCGATTAATTAATCGCCTGGCACGCTAGAGTGGTGCGTATGCGCGTAATTTCAGGACGATTCAAAGGCGTTGCATTGACCACGCCGAAAGCGGGCACTCGACCGACCACCGATCGCACCAAAGAGGCGATTTTCTCGCATCTCGATTCATGGGGAGTGTTGGACGATGCCCGCGTGCTCGATTTGTTTGCAGGAACCGGCGCTTTGGGCATCGAAGCATTGAGCCGTGGCGCACGAGAGCTGGTGGCGGTGGAATCATCCGCTCCGGCGGCCGCATTGATCGCGCAGACGCTGACCGCGTTGAAACATAACCGTTCGTGGGAACATGGCATGAGTGCCCGCGTGGTGAAGGCTCGCGCAGAAAAGTACGCGGCCTGCGCCTCCGCGGTGGCCCCGTTCGACGTGATCTTCATCGATCCGCCATACGCGTTCGAAACCGAGGCATGCAACCAGCTGCTGACCGATCTGGCGGGCCGCGAGCTGACCGGCGATGATACGGTGATCATGCTGGAACGCTCCACACGATCCGCCGAACCGGCCGCGCCGGAAGGCTGGACCATCTCCGACCACCGCGATTACGGCGAAACCGCCGTGTACTACATCGAACTAAGCAAGCCAATCGCTGAATCGTAAATTCGGCGCTATGATGTCAGCATGTTTACCAGTGCCGCATCGTCGCGAATGTTTTATGTCGACAGCGAACTCGATTACAGTTCGGTGATCAACTCCGATCACCGCGAATCTTGGGGCAGTAATCAGCTATATCCAGCAATTGTGCGTGTGCATACGGAAATGCCTGCGCAGAATGTGCCATTGCATTGGCATCTTGGCTCGGAACTGGTATATGCGCGTCATGGTGACGTTCGTTTGTTCATCGACGGCATGGACGTTACTCTGCGCAGCGGGCAGTTGTGCTTGATTAGTCCCAAAGCCCTGCATTCCATTCATCCAATGCCGCATGATGATTCACAGAACGTGTTATCCATATCCTTCGATGGTGAATACTTGTCTCGCATGTGTCCGGAATTAGCGAATAT
>ENA-OQHN01000284-OQHN01000284.1-human-gut-metagenome-genome-assembly--contig:-NODE-284-length-18965-cov-5.280231_pt1 | contig 18965 bp, 15 predicted proteins | sample MGYA00242564_ERZ504721 | MGnify/ENA primary metagenome ERZ504721 (study PRJEB26092, sample SAMD00036212) | human gut metagenome | host: Homo sapiens | study: EMG produced TPA metagenomics assembly of...
CGTCGGATATTCGACGCCGTTGAACGTCCAACGGTGTTCCCCGCCACGGTCTTCGTTTCGGTGGCTTCTGGTCACCTGACCCTCCTTGCGGTAGGTCAGGTGTTGCAACGATCACTAGAACCCGCCACTCAGCCTCCTCTGATGAGGGGGGGCTTATGTGTCTATATGGCGACTGTTATGGCGGCCGTGGCCTTGTGCGTGACTGCGACGCGCGGCACTTCGGTTGGTGCCGCTGATGTGCCGGTTGTGCCGGCCAAAGGGGACGTGACGATCCGTCTCAACTGGTGGGGAGGCGACGCCCGCATCAAGGCCATGATTGCCGAGTTACAGGAGTCCATCGACTTCAATTCGTGACCTATCTTGGCTCGGCCGCAATTACGGACGAGCCACGCCTGTGATACATTGGTTCGCTATCTCTCACACCTCGCCTACAAACAGCCCGCTGGGCTGTTCGCTTAACGGCTCAGCCTCAGAGAGGGGAGCCAAGGACCACACAGCCTACGCGAGCTACACCCTCGCGCCGTCGTCGTAATAGCCGCCCTGATCACCGGGGCGGTCTTTGCGGTTGAGAGTTTTGGCCACCAATCCACCCAAGCCCAAAATGACGCCCAGCCCGAAGAGAATATTGAGCAGCGCGCCCAAGAGAGGAATCGCGTTCAAGCCGGGGACGAATATCATCACCGCTTCGCCTACGAGACCAATGATAAGCAACGCCGTCAGCAGTACCGTAGACGCTTTGACCGGACCAAGATCAGGGTTCGGGGGAGTGAAGCCGCCATCATCATAGGCGTCCATCACATTATCGGTATCCAGCCAGCTGGAGCCGGTGAAATCACGGGGACCTGACTGCTTGCCTTTTTTGCCGCCACGGCTCGGGCGAGCATCATCGGTGAACGAGCCGATATCCAAGTCATCCACGGAAAGCAGCGCCTCCTTCTCGCGTTTCTTGGCCTGCTTCTCGAACTTTTTGGCCTGCCTGGAGGAAGCCACGTCATGCAAGTCGGCCTGATGCTCGGCTTCGAACGCGGCCCACGCCGCATCCAAATCGTTCGCGTCATGCGATTGCGGTGTATCGGCACCATTCGTGGCTTGTCCGGCGGCACCGGGAGTCGACGACTTGGATGAAGTACCGGAATCCTGTCCGTTGCCCGGCGTGGGGGTTGGCCGCTCTCCGTCGGCATTGCTATTCTGGTTCTCAGTCATAACTGTCACTCTAATCAGGCGACCGGCCAATGGCTAGTTCGTCTGCGGGAGGAATGCCAAGTGCTCTACTGGTTCTTCGTCAAAGGTCTCGGCCCTATTGCTCATCATCGTTTGAGCCCTGCTGTCAGCGGACTGAATAACGTGCCGCGAGAGGGCGGCGCGATTATTGCAGCCAACCATCTGGCGGTGATCGACGATGCTTTGATTCCGATTACCTGCCCGCGCATGGTGCACTTCATGGGTAAAGCCGAATACTTCGAGGGCAAGGGATTGAAGGGCAAGTTCAAGAAGTGGTGGTTCACGTCCGTGGGCGTGTTCCCGGTTGATCGTTCCGGTGGCGGCAAGTCGCTTGGCGCACTCAAGCACGCACGCGAGATTATCGAGGATGGGCACCTGTTCGGTATCCACATTGAAGGCACGCGCAGCCCGGACGGTCGACTGTACAAGGGACACACCGGTGCCGCACGACTTGCGCTCGAGACCGGTTGCCCGATTGTTCCGACCGCCATCATCGGCTCGGACAAGCTGCAGCCGATTGGCACGTCGATTCCCAAGAAGGGCAAGACCAAGGTGTTGTATGGCAAGCCGATTGAAGTTGCCAAGAAGCCGGCCGATGAGATTACACATGATGATTTGCGTTCGCTGACCGATCGTGTTTCCGCCGCAATCCAGAAAATGAGCGGTCAGGAATTCGTGAACGAATACGCCCAGAAGGTCAAGGCCGAGCTCAAGGCCCAGCAGGCCGCTGAAGAAGCCGAAAAGTAATTAACAAATGAGGCTCCCTCGTCTGAAGACAGAGGGAGCCTCATTCAAATCTCACACGATGGTGAGGGTGATGACGGTGGGGTTGCCGTTGGCGTCGCGCAGGCGAATCTTGCCGCCGTTGGAGAGGTCCGTATCGCCGCTTTTCACGGTACGTACCGTGCCGAACAGGCCACCGAGCACCTTGTCGGTTTTCACCTCGAACCCGAGACCTTCAAGTGTCTTGGTTACGGCGCTTTCCTGTTTGCCGACAAGGCCGGACGGTATCGTCGCCATCTCCGGACCCTTGGAAATCACCACGTCCACGCTATCGCCCCACTTCAGCTGGGCTCCGGCTTCCTGAGACGCGGAAATGACTTGGCCGGCCTCGACCTTGTCATCGTACTGTTCGGTGACATTGGCCGTGAGCTTCAACTCGCCGAGCGCGGCTTGCATCTCATCCTGGGTCTTACCGACGATGTTAGGCATGGTCACCGGCATCGGTCCCTTGCTCAAAGTAACCGTCACCTCATCGTTGTGCTTGGCCGTGGTACCGGGATCAGGGGAGATCGTCAATGCCACACCCTGCGGCGTGTCCATCGAATACTCATCCTTCGACTCGTCGTGCTTGACATTATCGAAGCCGGCCTTCTTGAGCGCGTTCAACGGGTCCTTGCCATTGGCCGAATTCGCGTCGAGAATATCCTTCGGGATGGTGGTCATCCGCACGCCCTTGGACACCACCACCGTAAGCTCCTGATTGGCTCGCTTGCTTATGCGGCTGTTCACAACGGCCTTGGTCTTGTTCACGGAAGAAGAGATGATCTTGCCTTCCGCCACGTCGTCGCTGTATTCCTTGTGCGTCTTGTAGGGGATGCCGAGAGCCTTCAACGTGCTCTCATACGTGGCCCAATCCGCGCCGGCCAACGAGCATTCGGTGCTTGCATTCGCATCGCAGGTCACGTCATCCGGCTTGGGCACACTCCAATAGCTGCCCGGTCCGGCAAACCACCACCAGCCGGCGGTTCCGCCGATTGCAGCCAGTACCAGCACGATCACCAGTACGATGATGAGCGGTTTTTTGCTGCGCTGCTTCTTTGGCCCGGTGCCGTTGGAAGCGACGTCCGGCTCATCGGAAAAGGCAAGCGCTCGGGTGAAGGCATCGCCGGCCTGAGGCAGCACTTGTGTCTCGCTGCCGGACTGTGCCATGATTTGCGTCTTATGGGGAGCCGAAGCATCGGCTGGCGTCGACGAATCAAGTGCCGTGGTGGGGCGACCGGAGGATTGACGTCTGCGGCGCCACCGGTATCGACGGTATTGCTTGCGACATCATCGGCCAAAAACGCTGGTACGGACGGCTTGAACGTTGCTGCACCGGCAGGTACGCCGGTCAGCGGGGCCTGCTCGGCGATATTGCCTACCAGCGCTGCAGCGGTGGCATCGGTATGATCACCTCCGATGGGTTCGGCATGCAAACGGTATTGCCACGCCTCCAGCGGCAATTTGGCGGCCAACTGGCTCAATTCCTCAGCTGCTGCCGCGCCATCGGTGGGGCGGGCATCCACCTGACGCGCGGTCAGATGGGCGATGAACGCCGCCACGGACGGATCAATGCCCTGACAGACCGTGGCCACGGACGGCACGTCCTCATGAACATGCTTGAAAACAAGCGTCACCGGATTATCCGAATCGAACGGCACCTTGCCGGTCAGCATCTCCCATGCCATGATGCCCACCGAATACAGGTCGCCTTGCGCGGTGGCCTGATTGTTCTCGATCATTTCGGGAGCCAGATAAGCGGCGGTGCCCAATAGCATGCCGGTGGAGCTCAATGTGGCCTGGCTGGCGGCCTTGGCCAGACCGAAATCAGTGATCTGCACATGGCCGCGATCATTGATCAAAATGTTCTCGGGCTTGATGTCACGGTGAACCACGCCGGCGCGATGTGCGGAAGCCAGACCATCCAGCGTCTCCGCGACCACGCGCAGCGTCTCACGTACGGAGAATGTGCCTTGGGCGTTCATCTCATGCCGCAGATTGACGCCATGCACATATTCCATGACCAGAAAATCAAGTCCATTGAACTCGCCGGTGTCATACACCTGAACGATGTGCGGGCTGGCGATGGACGCGGCCGAATTGGCCTCGCGGCGGAACCGTTCGACGAACTGCTCCCGATGCGGGCCTTTGGCGAGTTGTGTGTGCATGACCTTAATCGCCACGGTGCGCCCCAGACGCTCATCGATGGCCTCATACACGGTGGCCATACCACCCTCGGCGATATTGCGCACGATGCGGTAGCGTCCCTCAATCATCTGTGCGGGCTCGTTCTCACTCATGTTGTATCGTACGGTTCCTTTAATCACGACTAAACATGTTCAGTGTACATGGCCCCGGTTACGCGGCCGGAGCATCAGCGCATAGTTTTCACGGGTTTTCACCGGTGTTCATGGTCTCATGGTCCGGCGGCTCGCATTGTGGACTATCGCAAGGATTCGGGGACGAATCGCGCACAAGCCTCGGTCAGACGGCGTTGCGCTTCGGAATTCAGCTCAAGACCGGCAATCGCCTTACGGGACTCACCCCATAGGGCAGCGATGCGCTCGCGGGATCGATCAAGAGCACCGGTCGACGTGAACAGTTCAATGGTGCGGGCCACCTGGTTGTCATTGCGACAATCTTCTTCGAAGATGGCAATCAGATCGGCCTTATCCGCCGTATCTGCCGCAGACAGAGCATCAGCCAACAGCACTGTGCGTTTGCCTTCTCGGATGTCTCCGCCAACTGGTTTTCCGGTATTGCGGCTTGATCCGACGACATCCAACAGGTCATCCGCCAGTTGGAACGCCAGTCCGAGCGGCCGGCCGACGGCCAACGCGCAATGCCTGGCCTGATCCGGGCTCTCTCCTGCGGCCAGCAGTGCAAGCAGCAGTGGAGCGATGGTGGTGTAACTGGCTGTCTTCCAGCGGAATACGTTCAATGAGGCGTTCGCCAGAGCTTCGGGATTGGACAGTGGGGTCATCTCGACGGCCAAGTCCAGTACCTGGCCGATTTCCACCTCGCGTTGCATGGTAAGAAACGCCTCGTTCAGGGCATCGGTGTTGGGAAGACGGCTGGCGGACCGGCGTGTGATTTCAATGCAGGCGGTGGCCAGAATGTCGCCGAGCATCAGGCCCAAGCCACGGCCTATGGCACCGCTGTGTACGGCCTGTTCCAAGGCACGATGTGCGGAAGGCCTGCCCCGGCGCAGATCGGATTCGTCGATGATGTCGTCATGCACCAGTGCGGCCGTCTGAAACACTTCAATGGCGCAGGCCAGATCGATCATGGCGTCACGCCGATCAGGCGTCACGTCGCCGGCAAGAATATCGAAGGCGTCCAACGCGAGCAGCGCACGCAGTCGTTTGCCTCCTTGGCTGGAGGAGGCGGCTTGGTCCATAACCTGTTCCATCACCGGTTTCAGGGCGTCGGCAACCTCGTCGGTGGCGGGGGCGGCAGTCAGTTCCCGCACCAACTGAATGATGCGTGGCTCGATGATTTCGCGGTTGTTAGCAGTTGTGCACATGCCTAATAACTTATCCACAGGGTTTGAAGAACACAAGAACGTTGGGAATCAAGGGTTTTGAAGCTAGAACCACAATGGTCGTTTTTTCCTGCGTCATACGGCGTTTTCAGCCATAGTGGGCACACACCCCCTCGGCGCATGAGCTATCCGGCTCGGCGCGCACCACAACACCAATAGATTGCACACCATTAGTCAAGGAGGACATGATGAACAACAACACGCCGCACAAGCCGCGTAAGAGCCGACACGCCAAACGGCACGCCGCCGAGCAGACGGAGCCCTTTGGCTTTGACGAGTTGGAGACGAGATCACAGGAATTTCGCAATGATCGACGACTTCGAGGCGCGCAACAGGCTAATGCCGACTGGGTGGCCGAACCATTGGACGAATGGCTGTCTTGTCTTGATGCCGGGAACACCGACCTAGGCCGAGAGACGATGGCCGCGTTTGCGGTGGGCATGCGCGAGACCTTATCGATTCGTGATGCGCTGATTCTCTCGTTGGTTATTGATGAAAGCCGTTGCCCCAAGTCATGGCTTATGGAATTCGCGGCGCGACCGCATCTGGCGCGTACGAGAACACGAATGGGCGAGCTGCTGACCTGCGCATTCGAGGATGAAGGCATGATGCCGGATAAGGAGCGTTGCCATGCCGGCATCGGTATGTTGCTCGATATCGCCGAAGCCTCACCGGTGCCGTACTGCATACAGCCATTGGCCGTAATCGCCTACACCTTATGGTGGCTGGGCGATCCGCGAGCAATGGTGTTCGCCTTGCGATGCCTGCTGCTCGATGAGGATTGTTCGCTGGCGGCGATGATATTCTCAGCCGCCGATCGAGGCGTGGCACCGGCATGGTGCTCGGGCTGAGTGAACAGAAACGGCGGATTTCCGAGGTTTTACGCGCGATGCGCGGAAGGAAAGCGTGTGGTGATCGGCAACACGTCGGGCAACGATGTGGGAATAATCGTCCGTGGAGGGTGGTTTACTCACATAGTTGACGATTTGCCCTTGCCAGAAGTGGGCCCATGTGGTATATGCACTTCACGGCGAGAGATCAGGAGGAGCAGTTTTGGCCACGAAGGAAACGACGGCAACCAAGCAGACAGCCGAGTCCAGCGAGGAGACCGAGACCAAGAAGAAGGCCAGCTCTACGACCACCGCACGCAAGACTTCCGCCAAGAAGTCCAAGTCCGCAGAGCCCTCGAAAAAGACCACGCGCAAGTCCGCTGCGAAGAAAACCGCGAAGAAGGCCAAGGACGATGAGCTCGTCAAAGACGAGGACACTCAGGTCGATGACGAGCTTGATGACGATGCCGAGGTCAACGACGACGATTTGGACGTTGACGACCTCGACGAGGATCTTGACGACGTTGACGAAGACGATGCCGACGACGAAGACCTCGATGAGGACGATGCCGACGACGATGATGTGGAAGACGACGAGGACGAGGAAGAAGCCAAGTCCAAGGCACCCGAGCAGCCCAAGGAAAAGGGTTGCCTACGTGGTCTCCGACACGGATGATGAGGAAGAAACCATCATCCCCTCGGGCAATCCGAAGCGTCGTGTGATTGCGGCCGGCGCAACCGCCGACCCGGTCAAGGACTACCTGAAGCAGATCGGCCGTGTGAGCCTGCTGAATGCCGAGCAGGAAGTCGACCTGTCCGAGCGCATCGAGGCCGGCCTGTACGCCCAGCACCTGCTCGACACCGAAAGGCGAAGGCATGGAGTTCAAGCGCAAGCGTGACTCAAGTGGGCCGCCGCCGACGGCAAGAAGGCTAAGGCACCATCTGCTGGAAGCCAACCTACGACTTGTGGTCTCGCCTCGCCAAGCGCTACACGGGTCGCGGCATGCTCTTCCTTGATTTGGATCCAGGAAGGCAACCTTGGTCTGATTCGTGCCGTCGAGAAGTTCGACTGGAAGAAGGGCTTCAAGTTCTCCACCTACGCCACGTGGTGGATTCGTCAGGCCATCACCCGTGCCATGGCTGATCAGGCCCGCACCATTCGCGTGCCTGTGCACATGGTCGAAGTGATTAACAAGCTGTCCCGTGTACAGCGCCAGATGCTGCAGGATCTGGGGCGTGAACCTACGCCGGACGAGCTGGCCCGCGAGCTGGATATGCCGGTTGAGAAGGTGCAGGAAGTGCAGAAGTACGGCCGCGAGCCGATTTCCCTGCACACGCCGCTGGGCGAGGATGGCGATTCCGAGTTCGGTGACCTCATTGAGGATACCGACGCCATCGCTCCGTCCGACGCCGTGGCCTTCTCCCTGCTGCAGGAACAGTTCAAGCAGGTGCTGGAAACCCTGTCTCCGCGTGAGGCCGGCGTCATCAAGATGCGCTATGGCCTGGAAGACGGCCAGCCGAAGACGCTGGACGACATCGGCCGTGTGTATGGCGTGACCCGTGAACGCATCCGTCAGATCGAGTCCAAGACCATGTCCAAGCTGCGCCACCCATCCCGTTCGCAGACCCTGCGCGACTTCCTGGATCAATGATCATCTGGCTCCCCTCTGTGAGGGGAGCCAAGCATTTGAAGAGAAAAATAGGACTGTATGCCCAAAGAAGAATACGGTGCCAAGGACCTAGCTGTTCTTGAGGGCTTGGATGCGGTACGCAAGCGTCCGGGCATGTACATCGGCACCACCGACTCGCAGGGGCTTATGCACTGCCTGTGGGAGATCATCGACAACTCCGTGGACGAGGCCTTGGCCGGCTTCTGCAACGACATTGTGGTCACCCTGCACACCGACGGTTCCGTGGAAGTCGCGGACAATGGCCGAGGCATCCCGGTGGACAAGGAACCGAAAACCGGCCTGTCCGGCGTGGAGGTCGTACTGACCAAACTGCACGCCGGTGCCAAGTTCGGCAACTCGTCTTATAACGCCGTCGGTGGCCTGCACGGCGTGGGCTCCTCCGTGGTCAATGCCCTGAGCTCCCGACTGGACGTCGAAGTGGATCGTGACGGCAAGACGCACCACATGACCTTCCACCAAGGTCACCCTGGCGTATACACGGATGCCGACCCGGCCAATCCGTCTCCCGATTCCCCGTTCAAGCGCACTCGCAAGAACCGACCCACCGAGCTGGAAATCATCGGCAAGGTATCTCCCAAAACCACTGGTACCCGTATTCGCTACTGGTATGATCCGGAGATCTTCAACAAAACCGCCGAGTTCTCATACGAACAGCTCATCGACCGCGTGCGTCAGACCAGCTTCCTGGTGCCCGGCCTCAAAATCACCATCATCGACGAAAACGTACCGGAAACGGCGGCGACTGACACCGTCGAGGCCACTGATGACGCAACAGTCGAACCTGCGCAAGACCAGGCACCGGCCTTGGATGTCTCGTCCGACGATGCCGAGAGCCCGGCCGAGGAGGACTTCTCACTGACGGCCGGCGACCAGGTCGTTGATGGCGCGTTCGGCGAACAGCCCGCGCACCCGCGCGTCGTGGAATTCCTGCACACAGGCGGCGTCAAGGACTTCGTCGACTTCCTGTCCAAAGGCGAGCCGATCTCCGACATCTGGCGCATCCAAGGCGAGGGCACCTATAAGGAGGAGACCCAGGCCGTGGGCAAGGGCGGTGAACTGCACGCCCAGGAAATCGAACGCACCTGCGGCGTGGATATCGCCCTGCGATGGGTCAACGGCTATGACACCACAATCATGAGCTTCGTGAACATCGTGGAGACGCCCGGCGGCGGTACTCACGTGGACGGTTTCATGAACGCCATCACCAAGCAGATTCGCAAGGCGGTGGAAGACAACGCCCGCAAGCTCAAGGTGAACATGAAGGACTCCGCCATGAAGGTGGAGCGCGACGATATCCAAGCCGGACTCGTGGCCGTGGTCACCGCACGCGTGGCCGAACCTCAGTTCCAAGGCCAGACCAAGGACGTGCTTGGCACCGCGCAGGTCAAGCCGATCGTCACCCGGCTCACCGACAAGCAATTCGGCGAGATGATCACCGGCTCCAAGCGCGGGTACAAGGAACAATCCGGCCGCGTGCTGGAGAAGATCGTCGGCGAAATGCACGCACGCATCCAGTCGCGCAAGGCCAAGGAGGTCACGCGCCGCAAGAACGCGCTCGAATCCGCCTCGATGCCGGCCAAACTCTCCGACTGCCAGCCGGGCAATGACGACGTGGCCGAACTGTTCATCGTCGAGGGTGATTCCGCACTCGGTACCGCCAAGGCCGCCCGCAACGCCGGTTTCCAGGCACTGCTGCCGATTCGAGGCAAGATTCTGAACGTGCAGAAGGCGTCGATCACGCAGATGCTCTCCAACAAGGAGTGCGCGGCCATCATCCAAGTGGTGGGTGCCGGCTCCGGCCAGAGCTTCGACATCGAACAGTCGCGCTATCACAAGATCATCATGATGACCGATGCTGATGTGGACGGTGCTCATATCCGTATCCTGCTGCTGACGCTGTTCTACCGGTACATGCGGCCGCTTATCGAACACGGCTACGTGTATGCCGCCGTGCCGCCGCTGCACCGCATCGCGTTGACAGGCTCGCACAAGGGCGAATATATCTACACGTATTCCGATGACGAGCTGGCCGGCAAACTGGCCGACCTCGACAAGAAGCGCATCGGATACAACGACGACATCCAGCGATACAAGGGTCTGGGCGAGATGGACGCCGACCAGTTGGCGGACACCACCATGGACCCGCGCACGCGTATGCTGCGCCGCATCCGCATGGAGGACGCCGCCCAGGCATCCGAGATCTTCAGCCTGCTGATGGGCGACGACGTGCCGCCGCGCAAGCAGTTCATCGTCGACAACGCCGACGATTTCGACCGCTCCAAGATCGATACCTGATCGAAGACGTCGCTGATAATGACATCGTGCTTACCGAGAATTTCCGTAATTGGCGTTTGAGGTGAGCACGTTGTCATATGTTTTATGCGTGTTGCCCATGAGTCATTCGATAGACTGATGACATCGTTATCACAACCGGTGCCGTACTGTGAATGGGAGATGGAACATGGCCAGTCTGTTGCTTGCCGTCATCTATGTGGCGTTTATCAGTCTGGGGTTGCCGGATTCGCTACTCGGGTCCGCATGGCCCACCATGAGCCAGGATCTGAACGTGCCGGTGGCGTGGGCCGGCGGCATCTCCGCGGTGATTTCCATGTTCACGATCGTCTCGGCGCTGCTTTCGGACCGAATGACATTGAAATTCGGGGCAGGCAAGGTCACCGCCGTTTCGGTGGCGTTGACTGCGGCGGCCTTGGCCGGTTTCTCCGTTACCTCGAATTACTGGGTGCTGTTGGCCATCGCCATACCATACGGCCTTGGCGCGGGCGGAGTGGATGCGGCGCTCAATAACTACGTAGCCATTCACTACGAAAGCCGGCATATGAGCTGGCTGCACTGCATGTGGGGCGTCGGCGCATCGGTCGGCCCCTACATCATGGGCTATGCGCTCTCTCAAGGCCAAGGTTGGCCGTGGGGCTATCGGTACATCGCGATCCTGCAGGTGATGCTGACCGTCATCCTGGTGCTGAGCCTGCCACTGTGGAAGAAACGTGGCGCAATTGCGGTCGGCGAATCGACCGATGACACCGCATCATCTGACGGCAATGCCGAGAGATTTGGCACTGCTGAAGGGGTGTCTGTTGCTGAACGCAAACCGCTCGGCGTGGCCGGCGTGCTCGCCATTCGCGGTGCCAAGGAAATCCTCGTGATGTTCTTCTGCTACTGCGCCGTCGAATCCACGGCGGGTCTGTGGGCCTCCAGCTATATGGTGATGCACAGCGGCATCGACAAGATCACCGCCGCCAGCTGGGCCAGCCTATTCTACGTAGGCATCACCGTGGGTCGTGCGCTTTCCGGCTTTCTGACCATGCGATTCAAGGACCCGGTCATGATTCGCCTCGGCCAAGTGCTGGTGTTCGCCGGCATCCTCACCATGTTCGTGCCATTGCCTCACCACCTTGGCGTGGTCGTTGGGCTGGTGGTCATCGGCTTCGGGTGCGCGCCGATTTATCCGTGCGTCATCCACTCGACGCCGGCCTACTTCGGCGAAGACAAATCGCAGGCCATCGTCGGCGTGCAGATGGCCTGCGCCTATGTGGGCTCACTGCTCATGCCGCCACTGTTCGGCATCATCGCGCAATATGTGACAATCAGTCTCTACCCGTGGTATTTGCTGGTGCTCTTGGTGCTGATGGTGGCCATGCACGAGCGTCTTCGCAAGTTGCGCGGCTGATCATATGCGCATTTGGGCCCGTCGCCTACTATGCTTGGAGCCCATGGTGATAAGTGAAGAAGAACATGAACAGATGCCCGAGCCCGTACGGGAGCGATTGAGAGCGCTGAAGGATGCGCCGGGCTCGGTAATCGTGGTCGGCTCGATGAACGCCGATTACACCGTAACCACCAAACGACTGCCCAAGCCAGGCGAAACCGTCAATGGTGGTGCCATGAAAGTGCTGCCGGGCGGCAAAGGCGCGAATCAGGCGTCTGCCGCTGCTCGCCTCGGTGTCAATGTCCAGTTGCTGGGCGCGGTGGGCGAGGACTCCAACGCGGACTTCCTATTAAGCAAGCTGGATGAGGCCGGCGTCGACACCGCCGATATCCTGCATGTCGAAGGCCCCAGCGGCGCCACGGTAATCACCGTGAGCGCTGAGGGCGAGAACACCATCGTCTATTCGCCGGGTTCCAATGCCAAGGCAAGTGCCGGCTATGTGCAATCACATCGCACGACCATCGCCGAATGCGCGGTATTGGGACTGTGTCTGGAGAGCCCGATTGCCACCGTTATCGCCGCCGCGCAGACCGCGCATGACGCTGGCGTGACCGTGCTGCTCAACGACTCGCCATTTATGGACGAGCTGCCTCACGAACTGGTGGAAGCCACGGATATTCTGCTGGTCAACCAGCATGAAGTGGCTCAACTGCTGGGCCTGCCGGATGATGACGTGGAATCACTCGACTGGTATGAGGTCGCTGAACGATTCACCGATTACGGATTCGACCGGGCGATAGTGACGCTTGGTGCGTCGGGATCGGTGGTGATCGAGAACGGACGTTGGCATCGCGTATCCGCCGCGCAAGTCAATGCAGTGGACACCACCGGTTGCGGCGACTCGTTCATGGGGACCGTGCTGGCTGGCTTGGCCGCCGATCATACGCTGCTGCAATCCGCGCAAATCGGCTCCTACGTCTCCGCCTATGCGGCCACCAAGCTTGGTGCCCAAAGTGCCTACGGTACCGCCGAAGAAGTCATCGCCTACTTCAGCTGACCTATAATCGTACATATGTACGAAAGCCTGAGCCTGTTTTCCGAACCCACCAAGATGTGGTTCGAGCATGCCTTCGGTCAGCCGACCGAGGCACAGGCTCAGACATGGCCGGCAATCCATTCCGGTCGCAATGTCTTGGTCATCGCCCCTACCGGTTCCGGCAAAACATTGGCTGCGTTTCTCTCAGCCATCGACCGATTGATGACCGTGCCACGCACGCGGCGTGCCGGTGTGCGTGTGCTGTATATCTCGCCGTTAAAGGCGCTCGCGGCCGATGTGGCCAAGAACCTAGAACAGCCTTTGGAGGGCATTGCTGCACAATGCGAGGCGCAAGGGCTGCCCGTACCGAAGATCGCGGTCGCCACTCGTTCAGGCGACACCACCGCACAGGAGCGGCGGCGCATAGCCTCCCATCCACCGGATATCCTCGTTACCACGCCAGAATCGTTGTATTTGTTGCTCACTTCGAAGGCAGGGCGGATTCTCGGCACTGTCGATACGGTGATCGTCGATGAGATTCATGCAGTGGCGGGCACCAAGCGCGGCGCACATTTGGCGGTAAGTCTGGAACGGCTGGAGAACCTTGTCACAGAATCGCGCAAGCGAGATGCAATCGATGCAGATGCTGATGAGGGCGGTGATGCCGCCGTCGATGCTGGCCGTGGCGATCGTCATATGCAGCGCATTGGTCTATCCGCTACGGTGAATCCGCCTGAAAAGGCGGCGCGATTCCTGGGCGGCGGGCAACCGGTTACCATCGTGAATCCCGGTGGGCGGCCTGCAATGGATTTGCGCATGATTGAGCCGTTGGAAAACATGCGTGATTTGCAGTCCGTGAATGCCAAGCAGCGTGTCGGTGGCGTGGATGCTGAACGGTCCGCTCCGCATATCAGTGGTGTCACGCCGGCCATGCAGCGACTTGCTGAACGCAGGGGCATTGTGCCGGTGGATGATAGAGATGTTTCTTCCACTTCTGGGGACGATTCTGATGCGAGTGATGAGTTTGATTCCTCCGCGTTGGTTGGAGCGGCGGGCGACCGTACCTCCGGTTCCATTTGGCCTGTGGTGGAACGCAGTATTTTGGATGAGATTCTCGCGCACCGCACTACATTGGTGTTCGTTAATTCGCGTGGTGTGGCTGAGAAACTCACTGCGCGCTTGAACGATTTGTATGCGCAGACCCGGCATGGCACCAATCCCGACACTGTGCGGGATCCGGGCTCTCCGGAAGGCCGCGAAGGGTTCTCCACGCATTACGATGCTGTGGTCGGCTCCACCACCATGCTTGTCGGCTCACATGAGGGCGATGATGTCATCGCCATGGCTCATCATGGGTCGGTTTCCAAAGATCGCCGCAAAATGATTGAGGAACGGCTTAAACGTGGTGAATTGCGCTGCGTGGTGGCCACCTCCAGTTTGGAGCTCGGCATTGATATGGGCTCGGTCGACTTGGTGATTCAAGTCGATACGCCGTTGTCGGTCTCCTCCGGATTGCAGCGTGTAGGCCGTGCCGATCATCAGGTCGGTGGCGTCTCTCACGCATTGTTCTATCCGCTCACCCGTCAGCAGATTGTCACTGGGGCCGCAAGTCTGGAAGCCATGATTGCCGGCGATATAGAACCATTGGCCGTGCCGCGCAATCCGCTCGATATTCTCGCCCAGCAGACCGTGGCCGCTGCCGCGATGCACGATTTGAACGCTGATGACTGGTATGCCACGGTGCGCCGTGCTGCGCCGTTTGCCGAACTGCCACGTGACATGTTCGATGCGGTAATCGGCATGATGTCCGGCGAATACAACAGCGAGGAATTCTCGGCCTTTCGGCCGCGACTGGTATGGAATCGGGATAATGGCCTGATTTCCGCCCGTCCCGGTTCGCAGAAAGTGGCCGTTACCTCTGGCGGTACGATTCCCGATCGAGGGCTGTACACCGTGGTCCTGCCTGAGGCGGACGCCGGCAAAGGCCAGCGTCGCGTCGGCGAGTTGGATGAGGAAATGGTCTATGAGTCGCGTGTGGGCGATGTCATTACACTGGGTACCTCCACATGGCAGATTCAGGACATCACCCGCGACCGTGTGGTGGTGACGCCGGCTCCCGGGCGCACCGCACGTCTACCGTTCTGGCACGGCGAAGGTTCCGGCCGCGACTACGGTTTCAGCCGTACCATAGCCCGTTTCACCCGAGAAATCGCTGCCGGGCTAGACATGAGGCGGACTGAGGGGAGGTCTGCCGTAGAGGGGTCAGCCGTTCCAACCTTCATCCCAACAATCCTCACCCGTCTCCACCACGACGGCCTAGATGCCAACGCCATCACCAACTTGGCCCGCCTGCTCTCCGAACAACAAGCCGCCACTGGTACGGTTCCCAGCGACCAAACCCTCGTTGTGGAGCGCACGCGAGATGAAGACGGCGGTTGGCGCATCGTACTGCTGAGTCCATTCGGCCGCCGTGTTCATGAACCGTGGTCCATGGCCATCAGTCGCAGGCTGCGCCAACGCTACGGTTTCGATGGGCAGGTATATGCCGCCGATGACGGTATCGTCATTCAGCTACCGGACGGTGACGGACATATTCCTGCTCAAGACCTGTTCCTTTTCGACCCAGAAGACCTCAAAGCAGATGTAGAACGTCAAGTGGGCGAGTCCGTGCTATTCGCCGCACGATTCCGCGAATGCGCCGCCCGATCACTGTTCATGCCGCGATCCGACCCGGGCCGTCGCGTGCCCCTATGGCAGCAGCGACTGCGCGCCGCACAGCTCCTGCAAGCCGCACGTATGGTCAAGAACTTCCCGCTGCTGCTGGAAACCGCGCGCGAATGTTTGCAAGACGTATACGACATGCCCGCCCTGAACGAGGTGATGACCGGATTGCAAGCCGGCACCATTACCGTGAAGGACGTGGAGACCGAGCCGCCATCGCCTTTTGCCGAGAACATTCTCTTTGGCTTCGTCGGCGTGGTGATGTACCAGTATGACCAACCTCAGGCCGAGCGCAGCGCGCAACTGTTGTCTCTCGATCCGCACGTGCTCGAACGCTTGCTCGGCACCACCGACATGGCACAAGTGCTCAACCCGGACGTGATTCGCGAAGTCGAACAGGAACTGGGGGAGCGCACTTTCTGGAATGAACTTGCCGACGATGATGTGACTGGTCGCGTGACCCGTTACGCCAAAACCCATGGTCCTTTCACCGCCGATCAGCTCATGGCCGATCTGCACCTCGATGCTACGGATGCCGTGCATACTTTGGATGTACTGGCTGCCAAAGGCGAGTTGCTGCAAGGCCACTTTGTAGATGATGACAAGCAAGGCCAACAGTGGCTCCATAAGGACGTATTCCGCCGCATTCGGTCTCGCTCATTGGCCAAGGCGCGTAAAGCAGTCAAGCCAGTAGAACCAGAGGCGTTCCAGATGTTTCTTATCGACCGACAAGGTATCGGGCCGGTCGGCGGCGAACGATATGAAGGTGCCGACGGGCTCATGCGCGTTATCGAGCAGCTGGAGGGCATAGCACTGCCCACTGCACTCTGGGAGTCGGCGGTATTCCCCGCACGAGTACGAGACTACCAACCTGCATTGCTGGATGAGTTGCTGACCAGCGGCGATGTGGTCTGGGTCGGCTCAAAAACCGGGGGAACCAGTGCGATGGACCCCGGTGAGGTTGCTTTCTATCCGGCGGATTCAATATTGTTCAGCGGTGTGGAACATGGTACGACATCGAACGCTTCAGACGCCACCATGCCGGAAGCGATTCTGACTGCACTGGACTCAGGGGGAGCGTTCCATGCCCGTCAACTGGTGGATGCCGCCAAACGTGTGTGGAATGAGGCCGCGGAGCCGGACATCAATCCAAACACCGGTGAAATCATTCCGCAAGAGTGGAGCGAACAGCAGTTCAAGGATGCCTTGTGGAGCTTGGTCTGGCAAGGTAAGGTCACCAATTCCAGCTTCGCGCCGGTGCGTGCATTAACCGCAGGCGCAGCAAGCCCGCGTAAATCCACTACATCACGTCGTCGTGGGCGTGTCGCTCCGATTCGCCGAGCCACTACGGATATGACGTTAGGAGGTTTGTGGTCTGCCGTAATCGGGCAAGCTGAAGCCGAAGACACTGATCAGACCGAGCAGGCGCTCGCACTGGTCGAGACGTTGCTGGACAGGTATGGCGTCATCGCGCAGCCGGTGATTGACAAGGAAAATATCCCGGGTGGCTACTCAGCGTTGTATCCGGTATTGAATCGCATGGAGGAGCATGGTCGACTGGTACGAGGCATGTTCGTCCGTGGTTTCGGCGCGGCCCAATTTGCCGAGCGCGACACCGTGGATGCGTTGCGTCATCCGTCAGAGCATCGTGGCCAGTCCGTGGTGGCATTGAGTGTGCTCGACCCCGCAAATCTCAGTGGCTCCGCCATCGCGTGGCCGGACGCGCCTGCCGGTGCGGGTAAACCGGCACGCCGTATCGGAGCCACGGTCGTGCTCAATGCGCAAGGCGCGCTACTATACGCGGCCGCCAAAGCCAAGCACCTGACAGCGTTCGATCAATCGGTCGGCCATGAAGCCGCTGTCAATGATTCCGACGAACAAATGCGCAAGGCCGCCACAGAACTGGCCTACGCCCTCAAACGCAATGGCACCGGCTCCGTGACATTCAGCGACATCAATGGCGAACCCCTCAACGCCCGTCACCCCTTCGCCCGCATCCTCCACCAGTCCGGCTTCACCCCCGTTCCCCGAGGCATGCGGCTGTACTGATTGAGCCCAGCTATCGAATGCGGTAGTTGGAGCCTCGTTGGGTCATGATGAGGCCGGCGCGGGTGAGCTTCTTATCCAGTGTGTAGAGGGCGTTCTTGAGTAAGCCCTGTTGCTCGAAGAATGGGCCGCCGATAAGTTTGACCAACTCGCTGGTGTTGACGAACTGGCCATCAGCCTTGACCAGCGCTTCAAGCAAACTGTATTCCAGACGGGACAGTGAGATTGCGCTGTGAGTGGATGCGTAGTAGGCCTTGTGATTCGTGGTGTCCAACGTGAGATTGCCACGAATGATCATGGCGGGGGAGTCGGTGGCAAGCGAGCCGACGTATGAGAGCAGTTCGCCATCGGAGAATGGTTTGCTCAGCGCGGCATCTGGGCGTCGTACGTTAGCTTGTGCGCTAGAGGCAGCATTGTCCGAGCGTTGTTCGGCTTCGGCATCTGAGTTGTTTGCGCGTGAATTCGCGCTGAAGGAGCTGTAGGGCGTCTCTTCGATAGGGGCGTACTCGTCAGGCAGCGCTCGCCAGCGGCTGCCTTCACCAATGGTTTTGCTGAGTGGCGTCGAAGTCAGCAGCAGAATCTTGACGGAGGCACGGGCATTGCGTAGGGATTCGATGAGCTGCTCGGTGGAAATGCCGAGCAGGGATTCATCAAGAATCACTGCGTCAAATGACTCCTTGGCGACAGCGGCGAGCGCGATACTACCGGTGCTTGCCAAAGACACCTCATGACGACCGGCAAGCAGGGCACCATGAATGGCGTGGGCCAACGGTTCATTGGATACGGCAACCAGTAGTCTCATCGCCACCTCCTTAATGCTTAGTGTAGGCCGGGTTTAGGGTCTCTTCTCTATTGTTTGGCTCACTATCGTTCGCTCCTCGCCTACAAACACCCACTGGGTGTTGCTTTACGGCTCGGCCCATCAGAGGGAGCTTAATTGAGGTTACGCAATGAAGGCGATGGGGGAGGCGAGGTCTACTCCGGAACCGTCTCGGCGCATATCGGGCTTGGGAAGCTCGACCGGAGAGCCTGCGGATGTAGAGGCGTGCAACGGGTAGAGGCCCACCCAGGCAAGAATCAGCGTGTTCTGGCCCTTCAGGAATCGCTGGGAACGCACGCCGCCGGTAGCGCGACCCTTGGTGGGGTACATTTCCAGCGGAGTGACCTTCGCCGCGCCGTTTTCGGTGCCGGGCAGTGCATCGGAATCGCCGGCCACGGTGAGCACCACTGCACCGGATCCGGAAGTCAAGCCGTTCTCGGCCCTCTTCATAGGTCCATGCCACCTTGCCGGCGGGAACCACGTTGAAGGCCGCCACACGGGGCGCCCTCGGCCAGCTTGATGCCGGCCATACCGCCCGCAGTACGACCCTGCGGGCGCACGTTCTTCGCCTCAAAGGTCAGTAGCGAGGCAATCGGAGGAGATGAACACCAGACGGTCGTCATCCTC
>ENA-OQHN01000285-OQHN01000285.1-human-gut-metagenome-genome-assembly--contig:-NODE-285-length-18932-cov-3.481893_pt1 | contig 18932 bp, 23 predicted proteins | sample MGYA00242564_ERZ504721 | MGnify/ENA primary metagenome ERZ504721 (study PRJEB26092, sample SAMD00036212) | human gut metagenome | host: Homo sapiens | study: EMG produced TPA metagenomics assembly of...
CGCGGCTCACACGAAAGCTATACGCTTTTTTCTGCTTTTTTCTCGCGGTACTCAGCTTTGGGCTTTCCCCGTGGAACGTCATCTGCTACACAGACGCTTTTAGGGCTGATTTTCCCCTATCCTTACACTTTATGTATTCATCCGTCCGGCAAAACACAAATGGCTCTCCTATGTGCTTTCCGCCATCATCGGCACACTCGGGTATTTTATCAAGCCGCAGTGTTTTATTTTGCTTATCGCCGTTTTTTTGATTGAAGGTATTTACGCACTGTCCGAAAAGCACCTGTTAAAACCGCTTCTGCTCTCACTTTTGACAGTCGCCATCACCTTTTTCGCCGTTAAAGCCGGTACAGGTTTTCTGTGTTCCCACTATCACATTCAGCTTGATAACGAGCAAAGCTTCGGCATTGCACATTTCTGGATGATGGGTCTTAACCCGGAAAAAAAAATGGTGTCTATTCCGCCGAAGACGTTCGCTATTCCCGTTCTTTTGTCACTGCTTCCGAGCGCACGCAGGCAAATATCGCCGTCGGCAAACAGCGTTTACAGGAAATGGGACTTTTTCGGCACGCTCAAACAGCTCGCGCAAAAAATTGCTCACGCTCTATAATGACGGCACATTCGCATGGGGAAAAGAGGGACATTTCCTTCAAACCGTTTTTGATCCGCCCAATACAAAAGCCGCGCCCTTCCTCCGCAGCATCTACTACCCCGACGGCAGCCGCTACTTGTATTTCGCAACCTTCGAGCAATTCATTTGGCTCATGATCTTGCTGCTTGGCGCCGCCGGTCTGTTCAGCAGCTTCAGTCATAAGCACGCAAAAACCTTAAATATCCTGTGGCTCACTTGGATCGGTCTCACCGTCTTTGAGCTCCTGTTTGAAGTACGCGCCCGTTATTTATACACCAACGTTCCGCTTTTCTGCGTGCTTGCAGCCGTCGGCATCGAAAATATCCGCCGCCTGTTCTGCCGCATCACCGAAAAGCTCTCTGCGCGTCTTCCCGCAAAAAAATCCGTATAACCCCATAACGCACAAGACCCCGCTCCCGGAAATCTCCGAAAGCGGGGGTCTCTATGTTTATTCGGTTACCTTAGGCAAAAAACGATTACATCAAGCTTCTGTACAGCTCGGCAATCTCCTCAACGGAGGTGTCGCGCGGGTTGCCCGGGCAGCAAGCGTCTGCAAATGCGCTTTCTGCGAGGAACTGTACGTCCTCTTCCTTCAGGATGCCCTTCAGGTTTTCCGGAATACCCACATCTTCACTCAGCTTCTTCACAGCCGCAATCGTTGCATCGGCAGCCTCTTCGGCGGTCATCGCGTCAATGCCCTCAACGCCCATGGCCTTGCCTACTGCGCGATAACGCTCGCCTGCAACGGACTTGTTGTACTCAAGGCCGGTCGGCAGAATGATGGCGCAAGCCACGCCGTGCGGGGTGTCATACAGAGCGGAGAGACCGTGTGCCATGGAGTGTACGATGCCGAGGCCGACATTCGAGAAGCCCATGCCTGCAATGTACTGACCGAGTGCCATGCCCTCTCTGCCGGCTTCGGTGTTCTGCACCGCGCCGCGCAGGTTCTCGGAAATCAGGCGAATGGCTTCAAGGTGGAACATATCGGAAATGGTGCAGGCGCCCTTCGTGATGTAGCCCTCAATGGCGTGGGTCAAAGCGTCCATACCGGTCGCAGCGGTCAGACCCTTCGGCATGGAGGACATCATATCCGGGTCAACAACCGCGATCTCCGGGATGTCGTTCGTGTCTACGCAGACGAACTTTCTCTTCTTTTCCACGTCGGTGATAACGTAGTTGATTGTCACTTCCGCAGCGGTACCGGCAGTGGTCGGCACAGCAATGGTGAACACCGCGTGCTTCTTCGTCGGCGCAACGCCCTCCAGAGAGCGAACGTCTGCGAACTCCGGGTTCTCAATGATGATGCCGATGGCCTTTGCGGTATCCATGGAGGAGCCGCCGCCAATGGTCACGATGCAGTCTGCGCCGGAAACCTTGAAGGCCTCAACGCCGTGCTGTACGTTCTCAATCGTCGGGTTCGGCTTGATCTCGCTGTAAACGGAATACGGGAAGCCGACCTTGTCCAGAAGATCCGTCACCTTCTGCGTAACGCCGAACTTCAAAAGGTCCGGGTCCGAGCAAACAAAAGCATTTTTGTAGCCGCGCGCCTGAAGCTCCTCCGGAATCTTCTCAATCGCGCCCTTGCCGTGATAAGAAATTGTGTTCAATACGATTCTGCTGACCATAAAAAACATCTCCTAATCCCCAATACGGGAAATTTTTAACTAAGTTAATTATACACCTGTCCGCACAGATTGTTGTAACGAAATTGTAAATATCGTTCAAAAATTCTTCGTTCAGTTCCACGCCGAATTCCTTCGCAATGGCTCTCAAATTGTCGTCTGTAATGGTCTGGCGAATTTTACCGCCGCCCGCCGTAATAGCAAGCATATAAATTTGCGCCGCCTTCTCGATCGTGTGCATGAGGCCAAACGTAATATCGTAATCCGGTCCGGAAACGAACAAGCCGTGGTGCGCCCAAACGGCCGCGTCATATTTTTTCATCAGCTCGCTCGTCGCCATCGCAATGTCTGCGCCGCCCGGCACCATCCACGGCACCACACCCACGCCGCCGGGGAACACCACCGGGCACTCCGTGGCGCTCTGCCATAAAGCACGCGTAAAGTCGCGCGCCGTCAGCGGCATGATGTACGTCATCGCAATGAGATTCGGCGTGTGCGCGTGGTAAATGACACGGTAAGCGCCGTTCGTCGCCGCCTTGCGCACACTGTGGTTCATAAAGTGGCTCGGGAATTCGCTCGTCGGGCGCGCGCCGTTCTCAAGGCCCCACACAATGCGCCAGCTGTCGCCCGCATCGTTGATCTCTACAATACCGATGTTGTGCTCCGGGTCATCCTGCACATTGCGCAAAAACTTGCCGCTGCCCGTCGTGATGAAATATTCGCCCTTTAAGTTATCTGCCTGCACGCCCATGCTGTTCCACTCGCGCGGCGCGGTGAAAAACGGGCGGCATTGCTCCACTTCCTCCGGCTTCATGCGGTAGGTCAGGTTGCCGCCGTTTCGCTCGTGCCAGCCCTGCTCCCAGCCATCCGTGCACATGCGGATAAAACCGCGTACTGCGGGAATTTCCGTCATCATTTTTATATACCTCCTCAGCGCTTTAAAAGCACTTCGTTTTCGTATTTTTTAATTTCAGAAAGCCACGCCATGTCGTCTGCGGGGACATTCTGCTCCTTGCAGTATTCCGCCCAAACATCGCCGAACGGCATCGTTTTCAACTCCTCCGCGCGGATCATCAAAGACGTGAAATCCTGCTCGTTCTGCAGCTTCGTCAGCTCCTCCGTCGGCTGCAACAGCGCGAACAACAGCGCCTTCTGTACATTGCGGAAGCCCGTCACCCACGCGCCGATACGGTTGATGGACGCGTCAAAGTAATCGAGCGCAATCTTAACACGACCCGAAAGCCCGCCGCAGCGCACAATCTCTTTCGCAATTTCCTTTGTCTCGTCGTCAAACAGCACCACGTGGTCGCTGTCCCAGCGCACACCGCGCGTGATGTGCAGCGCAATCTCCGGGAAGAACGTCAGCATCGCCGGAATTTTATCGGATACGACCTCCGTCGGGTGGTAGTGGCCGTTATCGAGCAGCGGGATGCACTTATCTTTATTCATCGCCGCATAGCTCAGCGCAAATTCCGCACTGCCCACCGTGTACGCCTCCACCCCGATACCGAACACCTTCGATTCCACACACGGCTTCACAAGGTTAAAATCGAACGGCTCAGAGAGAATCTCGTCGAGAGACTCTTTATACAGCATGCGCGGCGTCATGCGGTCGGCGGGAATATCTTTCAGTCCGTCGCCCGTCCAGATGTTCATGATGCACGGCTGACCGAGCTCCTCCGCCAGATATTGCGAAATGCGGATACACGCCTTGCCGTGCTCCACCCAGAATTTGCGCGTCTCCGGGTTCGGGCTCGAGAGCGTCAGCGGGTCGCACTTCGGGTGCGAAAAATACGTCGGGTTAAAATCGCAGCCGAGCCCGCGCTCCTTACAGAACTTCACCCACGGCGCAAAGTGCTTCGGCTCCAGCTTATCTCTGTCCACCCAACCGCCGTTTTCTTCGGTGAAGATCGCGTAGCTCGCGTGTAAATTCAGCTTCTTCGTGCCGGGGCAAAGGCGCAGCACCTCGTCGATGTCCGCCATCAGTTCCTCCGGCGTGCGCGCACGGCCGGGGTAGTTGCCCGTCGTCTGAATACCGCCCGTCAGCGGAGCATTCGGGTCGCCGTCAAAGCCGCGCACATCGTCGCCCTGCCAGCAGTGCAGAGAGACCGGCACGCTTTTCAGCGTGTTGATGGCAGCGTCGGCGTCCACACCGCGCTCGGCATAGCGCTTTTTTGCCGCCTCATACTGTGTCATATCGTTCATCCTTTCCTAAGCGTGTTGATTTTTGTTAAAATGCGGTCTGCCGTCTCGTCTTTTGAGAGCATCGGCAACTCCTCCGTTTCGTCTTTTGTCAGCAGCGTCACCACGTTCGTATCGCCCGCAAAGCCCGCACCCTTCGTGCGCAGGCTGTTCGCCGCGATCATGTCGAGGTTCTTGCGCTCGAGCTTTCCACGCGCGTTTTCAATGAGATTCTCGGTCTCCATCGCAAAGCCGCAGAGGAACTGCCCCGCGGGCTTGTGCGCGCCGAGGTACGCCAGAATATCCTGCGTGCGCTCAAGCTCAATGCTCATGCCGCCGTCATGCTTTTTGATCTTCTCCTCGGCGACCGTTTTCGGGCGGTAATCCGCCACCGCCGCCGCTTTGATGATGACGTCCATCTTCGGCGCACGGCTCGTCACCGCGTTGAACATGTCTTCCGCAGATTCCGCTTTCACCACCGTCACAAACGGAGGCGGTTCCACGGTCATGTTTGCGCAGACGAGCGTCACGTCCGCACCGCGCATCGCCGCACGGCGTGCAAGCGCGCAGCCCATTTTACCTGTCGAGTGGTTCGTGATGAACCGCACGGGGTCGATCTTCTCCGCCGTTGCGCCCGCCGTCACGAGGATTTTCTGCCCCGCAAGGTCTTTCTCCGCACCGATCGTCTGCATGATCCAGTCAAACAGCGTTTTTTCGGAAGGCATCTTGCCCGCGCCTATATCACCGCAAGCCAAATACCCGCTGTCCGGCTCGATCACCGTGTACCCGAAGCGTCTCAGTTTTGCAAGATTATCCTGCACAATGGGGTTCAAGAACATATTCGTGTTCATCGCAGGCGAAATCAAAATCGGGCAGCGGCACGCCATCACGGTCGTCGTCAGCATGTCGTCCGCAATGCCGTTCGCAATTTTGCCGATGACATTCGCGCTCGCGGGGGCGATGAGCACAATGTCCGCGCGCTTTGCCAGCGCAACGTGCTCCACGCTGTACTGGAAATTGCGGTCGAACGTATCGATGAGGCACTTGTTGCCCGTCAAAGTCTCAAATGTAATGGGGTTGATAAAATTCGTGGCGTTCTGCGTCATCAGCACCGTAATATCCGCGTGCTGCTTTTTCAGCATACTCGCAAGCCCCGCAATTTTGTACGCCGCAATACTGCCCGTCACGCCCAGTAAAACCGTTTTACCTTTCAGCATTTTATCGTCCTTTCCGTTTTGTTTTTACTCTATTATAATACACTTTTCAGGGTTCGTAAATTTTAATTTCAAAGCTGTCCCGTATCACGTTGCGCGCCTGCTGTACGCTCGCAAGCTCGCCGTCCGCGATCATCTGCACGATGAGATTACCGATGGCCGTGCCCTCTGTCGGGCCCGCATATACAGGTAATTTGCAAGCTTTCGCCGTGAGTTTATTCAAATATTCGTCCCGGCTGCCGCCGCCGACGATATTTAAACTCGTATATACTTTGCCCGTCAGCTTTTCAAGTGCCTTTATCGTCTCGGCGTAGCTTTCCGCCAGACTGTGGTATACACAGGAGAGCATCTCCGGCACTGTCGGTTCTTTGAAGCCCTGTTTCATAAGCTCGTTTTCACCGCTTCGCACATGCTTTTCGGCGCCAAAAAGCACTCTGCGTTCACGTCCACACGGCCCTTATAATCCGCCGCGCTCTGCGCAAGCTCCGTCAACTTATCAAAGCTGTTCTCTTCGCCGAGCTCCTGCCGCATGTTCTGCAGCATCCAAAGGCCCATGATGTTTTTCAAATACCGATAGCGGTACTCATACCCGCCCTCGTTCGTAAAATTCTGCGCACGGCTCTCGTCGTTCGTCACCGGCGCTTTCAGCTCCACGCCAATGAGGCTCCACGTGCCGCTCGAAAGGAACACCGCATTCTCATCCTTCGCCGGCACCGCCAAAAACGCAGAAGCCGTGTCGTGCGAAGCCGCAAGCCGCACCGTCAAATCAAAACCGACCTTCTCCTTCACGCGCTCTGTCAGCCCGCCGAGCGCTTCACCCGGCTTGTGCAGCTCGCCGAAGATTTTCTCCGGCAAACCCACCCGCGCTATGATCTCCTTGTCCCATGTCTTATGTTCTGCCGAGACCATCGCCGTCGTGCTCGCATTTGTGTATTCGTTCACGGCCACGCCCGAAAGCCTGTATGCCAGATAATCCGGGATCATCAAAAGCTTTTCGGCCTTTCAAATACATCCGGCATTTCTTTTTTCTGCGCCGCCAGCTGATACACCGTGTTGAACTTCTGCATCTGAATGCCCGTTCTTCCGTACAGCCACGCAAACGGCACCGTTTTTTCCAGCTCGTCCGGCACCGTCTCCGTGCGGCTGTCGCGGTACGCCACCGCCGGGCAGATGCGTTCTCCGTTTTTACCGAGCAAAACATAATCCACTGCCCACGTGTCCACCGCCACGCTCTCGGGCGCGGTCTCACACGCCGCAATGCCGTTGATCACTTCGCTTTCAAGGCGGTCAATGTCCCAGCACAAATGGCCGTTTTGGTCTTCCGCCCCGTTTTTAAAACGGTAGATTTCTTTCAGCTTCAGTTTTTCGTCCTCGAGCCACCCCAAATGTGCCGCCCGCTTGAAGCCCCAATGTCCACCGCCAAATACGTTTTCATATAAGCCCTCCGTTTTTTCGTTTACAGCAATTAGTATAGCAGGAACCGTGTCCAAAAATAAGGACGTTGTTTTCACTTAAACTATCTTTATTTTTAACTTTTCTGCCGCACAAAATTTTCTCCCGCCAAACTGCACAAATCCGCGCTTCACTTTTCGGCACACAGCAAAAGAATTCCGCCGAAATAGGTTGACAATCCAAGGCTTTCAAGCTAAAATGAACACATAAATTGTACATACAACTTCTGAGGAGAGATCAGGTCTATGGCAAAACAGGCAAAACTCACCATTGAAAAGGATTTCCAAATTTCTAAAATCGATAAGCGCATCTACGGCTCATTCATCGAGCACCTCGGCCGTGCAGTATACGGCGGCATCTGGCAGCCGGGCCACCCCACTGCCGATGAAGACGGCTTCCGCCGCGACGTACTCGACCTCGTGCGCGAGCTGCAAGTGCCGATCGTCCGTTACCCCGGCGGCAACTTCGTCTCCAATTTCTACTGGGAAGACAGCGTAGGCCCCGTAGAAGACCGCCCGAAGCGTCTTGAGCTTGCATGGCGCAGCACAGAGCCGAACTATATCGGCATCAACGAGTTCGCAAAGTGGGCGAAAAAAGCCGACACGCAGATCATGCAGGCCGTCAACCTCGGCACACGCGGCATTGAAGCAGCGTGCAACCTGCTCGAATACTGCAACCACCCGTCCGGCACCAAATACAGCGACCTGCGCGTCAAGCACGGTGTCAAAGACCCGCACAACATCAAGGTCTGGTGCCTCGGCAACGAAATGGACGGCCCGTGGCAAACCGGCCACAAGACCGCCGACGAATACGGCCACCTTGCCGATGAGACCGCCAAAGCCATGAAGCAGATCGATCCATCCATCGAGCTCGTGCTCTGCGGCAGCTCCAATACGGGCATGCCCACATTCCCGGAGTGGGAAAACACCGCGCTTTCCTGGGCGTATGACAGTGTCGATTACATCTCTCTGCACCAGTACTACGGAAACCGCTTCAACGATACCGCAAACTTCCTCGCCCAGAGCGACGACATGGATCACTTCATCCGTACCGTCATCGCCACGTGCGATTTCGTCAAGGCGAAGAAGCGCGCAAAGAAAAACATCAACCTCAGCTTCGACGAATGGAACGTCTGGTTCCACGCCGATGCCTCCGATGCCGACACCATGAAGAACCGCCCGTGGCAGATCGCGCCGCACCTGCTCGAAGACCACTACGATTTTGAAGACGCCCTGCTCGTCGGCCTCATGCTCATCACGCTGATGAAGCACTCCGACCGCGTAAAAATGGCGTGCATGGCACAGCTCGTCAACGTCATCGCGCCCATCATGACCGAAGAAAACGGCCCCGTATGGTGCCAGACGATTTATTATCCGCTGCTCCACGCCTCCAAATACGGCCGCGGCATTGCGCTCCAGCCGGTGCTCACCTCCACAAAGCACGATACCATCGATTTCACCGATGTCACCGACGTCGAGTCCATCGCCGTGTGGAACGACGAAAAGGACGAAGTTACCGTCTTCGCCGTCAACCGCAGCCTGACGGATGACATCGTCCTCGACCTCGACCTGCGCTCCTTCGGCGATTACCGCCTCGCAGAGCACATCGTCCTTGAAAACCCGGATATGAAGGCCGTCAACACCGCCGAGCACAGCGCCGTCATCCCGAAGCTCCATACGGACAGAACCGAAAAAGACGGCAATTTCTATAAAGCGAACCTCACGAAAACCTCGTGGAATGTTTTGAGATTCGTGAAGTAAACCGAGCTTCCGAAAAGCGTAGTTAAAAGTTTCGCCCGCCTTTTCAAAGGCGGCAAGTTCTTAGAAATAAAGCAACGCCGCACCCTCGTTTTCCTCATCGAGCGTGCGGCGTTATTTTATGCGTACTAACCTCTCTGCCTCAACCGATACTCCCTTGGTGTCACGCCGTACATTTCCGAAAACGCCCTGTAAAAATAGCTTGTATTCTCATACCCCACCGCCATGATAATATCGCTCACGGAAAGCTTCGTGCCGGAAAGCAGCGCCGCCGCTTTCTCCATTCGCTTGCGCCGCAAAAGCGATTTAAACGTGAACCCCGTCGTGCTGTGTACCGCCGCGCTGAGGTACGAAATCGTCACACCGTACTTTTCCGCAATGTCCGTCAAGCTCGCCGTGCGGTAATTTTCTTCAATCTCCCGCAGCGCCGTCATCACAAGTGCGCTGTGATCGCCCTCGTTTTCGCTCGCCGCCAGCTTATCCGTGCAGTTCAAAAGCTCCAAAAACAGCAGCGCCATCGTGTTCTGCGTAATGCGTCTGCGGTTTTTTCGTGTCGTTCACAAGCGTCCAAACGAGGTTTTCAACGAGATTCTGCACCGGCAGCACATCCGCAACTCTAAACAGTAAAAAATCCGAGCCCCCCGCGCGGCTGATGCTGTTCGCGATGAACCGCCCAAGCGCGTTGTCCGCGCCGATGCGCTCCAGCGCCGTATCAAAGAACTGCGGCAGCACAATAAAATTCACCGCAATGTCCTCATATTCCGCACGTTCTATCTCATGCGAAGCGCCGCGCCCCAAAAACAGCAGCTCGCCCGCATGTACGGTGATGGGCTCGCCGCCGTTGATGCGGTGCACCGTCTTGCCGGAGCACATGTACATGATTTCAATATAGCTGTGCGCGTGTCTGGGGAACGGTGCCAAACCGCGTGTGCGCGCGCACGGAGATGAGCCGCCCGCGCTCCAAAAGCTTCTCGCTGTCCACCGTAAACACCGCCCGCGCCGTGTACGCCGCCTTGTCCACCGCGCCGCCGTCCAAAATGCGCTGTTCCTCCGGCGTGATGACCCGTAGCCTGCGCATGAGTTCCTCGGTCATTTAGAGGATCAGCTCGCTTTCGTAGTATTTTTCCTGAAAATCGAGAATTTTCAGGATTTCCTCCGCCGTGTAAACGCCGGTCTTTTCCGCCGCCACCCACTTGTCTTCCACGTCGTTAAAGCGATGCACCACTGCGATCACCACGCCGTCAAAGGTTTTAAACGGCTCCGTCGGACCCAAAATGTACACGTCCTGCTCGGCGTTATCCCCCGCCATCACGCCCGGCACATAGCCGTAGTTCACGGGGTAGATCATCTCCGGGTAGCGCGGGTGCGCAGAGCCAAGCGGCCTGTCCGTCACGCAGTGTACGGGCTTTCCGAGCACATTTTTGTAATCCTCCCGCGTCCTGTGCAGCGCATTTAGGCGCGCATCTTCTTTTTCCCGCCACGCTTCGCGGGTAAGCTTCTCTCCGTCCACCGTAATCTCTTTCACGCCGTTGTTTTCAAAAAACATCACCGCAGCGCTTTCCACCGCTTCCGCACGCTCGGTGGAAAATTCACCGAAGTCCGTCACAACTTCCGCCGTATCACCCTTTTCGGTGCAGATCACCGTGCCGTATTCGTTTTTATATTTCTTGTGTACCGCGCGCCAGCCGTTCGCCAAAGGCATCATCAAAAGCGTCGGTGTCTTTTTCTCCTTAAAAATCATGCGTTTTCCTCGCTAAAATTCAAGATGAGCTCCACCGGGCAATGGTCGCTGCCCATCACGTCGGAGAGGATCTTGCTGTCCGCCAAATTCTTTTTCAGCTCCTCCGTGATGAGGAAATAGTCAATGCGCCAGCCGACGTCCTTTTCTCTTGCCTTGCCCATATACGACCACCAGGAATACGCGTCCTTTGCATCGGGGTACAATTCGCGGAACGAATCCACAAAACCCGCCGCGAGCAGTTCGGAAAACTTCCCTCTTTCTTCGTACGAAAATCCCGCGCTGCCGATGTTCGGCTTTGCGTTTTTGATGTCGATGCGCCTGTGTGCCACATTCATGTCACCGCACACAATAACCGGCTTCGTTTCGTGCAGCCTTTCGAGATACGCGCGGAACTTATCCTCAAACGCCATGCGAAAATCAATGCGCACAAGCTTTTTTTGAGCGTTCGGCGTGTACACGGTCACAAGGTAAAACTCCGGGAATTCCGCGCAGATCACGCGCCCCTCGCAGTCAAACTGTTCGTCGCCGATGCCATACGTCACATTAAGCGGCTCCGTTTTTGTAAAGATTGCCGTGCCGGCGTACCCTTTTTTCTCGGCAGAGTTCCAAAATTCCGTGTACCCCGCAAATCAAAATCCGCCTGCTCGCGCTGCATTTTCGTTTCCTGCAAGCAGATAACATCCGGGTCTTCCGCCGCTAAAAAGTCATTAAAGCCCTTTGTCATGCAGGCGCGCAACCCGTTTACGTTCCAAGAAATCAACTTCAAAGCAAAATCACTTCCAATTTCAAATTAAATATGGTATACTGAATTTTACGAACGGTCTTTCTTCCCGAAAGACCTCTATGAAAGGAGTTATTCGGTATGCAGAATCCTATTGTTACTTTCGAGACCACCCGCGGCACCATCAAGGCGGAGCTTTACCCCGAGATTGCGCCGAACACGGTCAACAACTTTATTTCCCTCATTCAGAAGGGCTTTTATGACGGCACCATCTTCCACCGCGTCATCCCTGGCTTCATGATCCAGGGCGGCGACCCGGAAGGCACCGGCATGGGCGGCCCCGGCTACGGCATCAAGGGTGAGTTCGCTATGAACGGCTTCAAGAACGATCTGAAGCACACCACCGGCGTTCTCTCCATGGCAAGAAGCCAGCGCCCGAACAGCGCAGGCAGCCAGTTCTTCATCATGGTCAATGACGCCCCCCATCTCGACGGCCAGTATGCCGCATTCGGCAAGGTCACCGAGGGCATCGATGTCGCACAGGCCATCGTTTCCTCCCCGCGCGATTGGTCCGACCGACCGCGCGAAGATCAGGTCATGACGAAAGTCACCGTCGAGACCTTCGGCGTTGATTACGACGAGCCCGTCACCGGCCCCGAGCGCGGCTGATTTTAACCGCAAACGTTAAAACCGAACACACAGAAACCGTACCTTTTCAGGTGCGGTTTTTTGTTTTACTCTACCCTTGCCAGTACAAGCGAGCATTCTTCTGTTTTCTCGTCGCCGTAGCGGAACGCCCCGTGCAGCACGCTTTCCGCGTCGCGGCACTTTTCTGCGCTCGCACCGTACAGCTCGGCGATCACCTCGCCTTTTTGTACTGCGTCGCCCACCGTCTTTTTCAGCACGATGCCCGCGCCGTAGTCGAGCACATCGTCGGCCTTCTCGCGTCCGGCGCCGAGCCGCACGCTTGCCATGCCCACCTGCTCCGCGTTGATATGCACCACATACCCGCTGCGCGGCGCGCACACGTCTTTTTTTCACCGGCGAAAGCGCAAACCGCTCGGGTTCTCTCAAGTACCGCACATCCGCGCCCTGCGCCTCGGCCATTTCGCAGAATTTCTCAAACGCTTTGCCCGTCTCCAGTGCCGTTTTCGCTTTCTTCCGCGCGTGTTCAAGGCTCTCCGCCTGCTCGCCGAGCCAGATCATGTTTGCCGCAAGCTCCAAACACTCTTCCGTAAGGTCTTCCGGCCCGCGTCCGTGCAGCGTCTCCAAAACTTCCAGCACCTCCAAGGTGTTGCCCACGGCGTGCCCAAGCGGCCTGTCCATATCGGTGATGAGCGCCGCTGCGCGCCTGCCGGAAAGCTTCGCGATCTCCACCATTTCCTCGGCGAGCGTAATCGCGTCCTCCGTTGTCTTCATAAAGGCGCCGCTGCCCGTCTTCACGTCCAGCAAAATACGCTCTGCGCCGGAGGCGATCTTCTTGCTCATGATGCTCGAAGCGATGAGCGGCACGCTCTCCACCGTCCCGGTCACGTCGCGCAGCGCGTAAAGCTTCTTGTCCGCCGGGCACAGCTCGCCCGTCTGTCCGATCATCGCGCACCCGATCTTATTGATCTGCGCTGTAAATTCTTCCGGAGAAAGATCGATCCGCATACCGGGAATGCTCTCAAGCTTATCCGTCGTGCCGCCCGTGTGTCCAAGCCCGCGGCCGCTCATCTTGGCAATCTTCACCCCGCACGCCGCGCAAACAGGCACAATAACCATGCTCGTCTTGTCACCCACGCCGCCCGTGGAATGCTTATCTACCGTCACGCCGTGTATCGCGGAAAGGTCGGCCATGTCGCCGGAATGCGCCATCGCCAAGGTCAGCTCCGCCGTCTCCTCGTGCGTCATGCCGTTTAAATAAATCGCCATCAAAAGCGCCGAAAGCTGATAGTCCGGGATACTCCCGTCTGTGCACCCGCGCACAAAATATTCAATCTCGTCCTTTGTCAGCGTCCCGCCGTCCCGCTTTTTGCGGATAATGTCCAAAATATGCAGCACAAAAATCACCGCCTTTTTTACCGCTTCGCTTTTTCGCCCAGAACGTCTCTCGGCGAAAAGCTCTGCGGCAGCAAATCCTTTAATGTATAAACCTTTTCTTCACCGGGCTTTGCAAGAATGATCACAAACGCGTCCCCGCAAAACTCCCGCATCACCTGCCTGCACACGCCGCACGGCGCGCAGAAGTCTTCGGGCTCCTCGCCCGCCTTGCCGCCCGCGATTGCAACAGCGACGAAATCTCGCTCGCCCTTTGCAATCGCCGTGAAAAACGCCGTGCGCTCCGCACAGTTCGTCGGCGTAAACGCAGCGTTTTCAATGTTCACGCCCGTGTATATTTCACCGCTTTTCGCAAGCAGCGCCGCGCCCACCGCAAAGCCGGAGTACGGGCAGTACGCCTTTTTCCGCACATCAAGCGCCGCTTCCGAAAGCTTTTTTATGACCTCACTTGTCATGTCCGTCCACCGCCTCAGAGGCAACCGCCAGCGCTACCTCCATCATCTGCGTGAACGTCTTCTGTCTCTCTTCGCTCGAGGTCGATTCCCCCTTCAGCGGCAAGTCGGATACCGTCGTGATGGAAAGCGCCTGCTTGCCCGCGCGCGCCGCCGTCATATACAGCGCCGCCGTCTCCATTTCCACGGCCAGAACGCCCATTTTTTTCCATTCGGCGGTCTCATTTTCACAGTCGCCGTAGAAAATATCGCTCGTCACCACGTTGCCGACGCGATAACGTAAATTCTTCTCCCGCGCCGTCTGCACCGCTTTTTCAAGCAGTTCAAAGCTTGCCGTCGGCGCAAATGTGCCCGGCAAACGGTACTGGTGCGCAAAGTTCGAGTCCGTGCACGCGCCCATCGCCAATACTAAATCGCGCAGCTCCACGCCGTCCGCAATGCCGCCCGCCGTACCGATACGAATGATCGCTTCCACATCGTAGCAATGATACAGCTCGTAGCTGTATATGCCCATAGAAGGCATACCCATGCCGCTGCCCATTACGGAAACACGCTTGCCGTTATACAAGCCCGTATAGCCCAGCATTCCGCGCACCGTATTAAAGCACACGGCATTTTCCAAAAACGTCTCCGCAATAAATTTCGCCCTGAGCGGGTCGCCCGGCATCAAAACCACCTTTGCAATATCGCCCTTTTTTGCTTCGTTATGCGGTGTCACCAAATTTTCCTCCCGAATTCAAATTTCAAATCATGCAAAATGCGTTTCGCCGTCTTTATAATAAACTTCACTGCATTCCGGCGTCTCAAAAACGTGCACCAAACCCTCAAAGCTTTCCACCGTCCGGTGCTCGAAAAGCTCTTCCCGCGGCAGCCAGAACGCATCGCCTTCTTCGGAGCCGTGCAGCTCGCCCGTAAATTTATCCGTGCGGAACAAAAACACAATGTACCGCACGCCGTTATCAAGCCAGAACTGCTTCACACCGCACAGCGTCGGATTTTCAATCGTCAGCCCGGTCTCTTCACGGATTTCGCGAATGACCGATGCCGCGATGGATTCCCCCGCTTCCACGTGCCCGCCCGGGTAAACGATACCCGACCAGTTCGGGTCAAGACGGTTCTGCACGAGTACGTTGCCCTTGCCGTCCTCCACCATGCACATGTTTGTCAGCTCCACCGTTTCTTTTCTGCCCATTTTTCTCACTCCCCAAATAGCACAATGCCGCGCAGAACAAACCCTCATTTCCTGCGCGGCACCGCTATTATTAGAATTTACACAATGCCCGCTTTTGTGATGGTCTCAAGCTCCGCACGCGTCGGCAGACCCTCATTGTCACCCCGGTGCGTAATCTGTATCGAGCCGATTACCGTGCCGCGCGTCGCAGCCTCCTGCAAGGACATGCCCTCCGCCACAGCGGAGATGACGCCCGCCGCAAAGCCGTCGCCCGCGCCAACCGTGTCCACGATTCTTTTCACCGGGAATGCCGGCACCGTGCCGTGCTCGCCGCCCGTGGACCAGTACGCGCCCTTGTCGCCCAGCTTCACAATCACGCTGTCTACGCCGCGCTCGTGGTAAAACTCCGCAATGCCCTCCGGCGTGTCACGCTTTGTGAGAATTTTGCCCTCACTAAGGCCCGGCAAAACGAGGTCTGCTTCCTGTGCGAGGCTGTTCAGCGTGCGCACCATCTCTTTTTCGTCCTTCCAAAGCTGCGGGCGCAGGTTCGGGTCAAACGAAATAAACATATCCAGCGCCTTCGCGCGGCTCATCAATCGTTTCACCGCGTCCAATGCCGACTTCGACACCGCCGGAAAAATACCCGTCACGTGCAGAAAATCACATCCGTATAAGTCGAGCTTATCGATGTCATGCGTCGAGATCTGCGAAGCCGCGCTGTTCCGTCTGAAATACGCGATCTTCGGGTCGCCCGCCTCGGTTCTGCCTTTCATCATAAACCCGGTCGAAGCCGTGTCCGTCACGGTCACAAGCGCGTCGGAAACGTGGTTGCCTTTCATGCTCTTTAAAATGCGTTTGCCCACCGGGTCGTCGCCGAGGCGCGTGCAGTACAGCGCTTCATGGTCAAGGCGGGAAAGTCCCACCGCCACGTTATATTCCGCACCGGCCACAGCCGCCGAAAAGTGTGTCACATTCTCCAGCTCGCCGAGCTCCTCCGCGATGAAAAGCCCCATCGGCTCGCCGACCAGCACAATGCGCCCGCGCACCTCGTCCTCCGGCTCGTCCGCAGCTTTCTGCAGTTCAGCTTCGTCTACAAACTCCATCTTCATAGCGTTTCCCCTTTTAAACCGTCGTCTTCACCACCGTGCAGTGGCCATTAATCTTAATTTTGCCGCTGCCGGCCGGTACAAACAGGCTGTCCGCCGGCTTGAACTCCACTTCGTTCTCGCTGCCGACAACCTTGCCGCTGCCCTCCGTCACAACAAGCGACGCAAACGAATCGCCCGTCACATCAATTTCGACTTCGCCGTCCACAACATATTTCTCCGTCGTAAAGTACGGGCAGGAAGCCAGCGCGCACTTTGTGCCTCCGGGAATCTCCTCCGGCTTGCCCTGCTTGTCGGACGTGTCGCTCGGGGTCAGCTTGGAAACGTCAATGGCCTTATCAATATGCAGTTCACGCAGCTTGCCGTCCGCACCGCGGCGGCCGTAGTCGTACACGCGGTATGTCGTGTTGGAATTCTGCTGAATTTCGCAAATGAGAATTCCCGCGCCGATTGCGTGGATCGTACCGGACTGAATGAAGAACACGTCGCCCTTCTTCACGTCGGCCTTGTAGAGCACATCCGTCAGCGTGTTGTCTTCAATGCGCTTTTTGAATTCCTCTTTTGTCAGCGCACGGTTCACGCCGAAGTACAGCGAAGCACCCGGCTCGCAGTCCACAACGTACCACATCTCGGTCTTGCCGTATTCGCCCTCCACGCGCAGCGCATATTCGTCGCTCGGGTGCACCTGCACAGAAAGCGGCTGCTTCGCATCGATGAACTTGATAAGCACCGGGAACTCCTTAAATTTCGCACCGTTCACACCGAGCGCCTTCGCACCGACTTTTTCCAAATACTCGCCGAATTTCAGCCCGTCGTATTCACCGCCGTCTATCACGCTCTGGCCCGCCGGGTGCGTAGAAAGCTCCCAGCTCTCCGCAACCTTTTCATAGTCGCACTTTTTGCCGTAAACGTCGCGCAGCTTTGTGCCGCCCCACAGATAGTCCTTAAATGCCGGGGATAATTTCTCAATCTTCATATTCATTCGTTCCTTTCAAACTGTTTTATATCAAAATTTATCGTCTTGTCGATTCTTTCTCGTGCAGCGGCATATCGAGCACAAGCGGCTGCTCCGGGTCGCTGCTGCGCAGCATGTGGATGAGCTTATTCGCCGCGGCTCTGCCCATCTCCACCTTCGGGTGCACAAAAGAGGTAATCTTCACCGGCGAGTATTCCGAAATGCTCGAATCGTCAAACCCGATGACGAGAACATCCTCGGGCACGCGCACATTGTGCTTCTGTAAGAGGTCAATCACCCCATACGCAATCTGGTCGTTGTAGCACACAATGCCGTCACACCCGCGCAGGCGCTCAAACATGTAGTCGCTGTTGTCGGGGCGAAAAAGCCTGCTGCGCTCGGCCGTCGTGTACCAAACCACATTGTCGTCGCCAAGGACGCATCCGTTGTGGATAAGCCCCTCGGAAAAGCCCGCGTAGCGCCCGTGGCCCTGCATGTCGTCAGATTTAAACACGCCGCCGATACGTCTGCATCCCTTTTCAATCAAGAGGTCGACCGCCTGCAAGCCGGCCTTGCGGTCGTCCGTCACCACGTAAACGGAATCGGGTAAATCGCGGTAATAGCTGTTGAAAAACACCACCGGCACACCCATTTTTTCAAGCCTGCGGTAAAGCTCCACGTTCGGGTTCGGGAACGCCGTCTTCGTGCCCTCCACAATCACTCCGTCCACGCGGCGGGAGATGAGCGACTGCAAAATGCGCGCTTCCTCCTCCACGTGGTTGTTCGTCACATTCAGGGTCAAATCATAGCCCGCGTTCGTCAGCGTCTCCTCAATGCCGCGGATGATCGTCGGAAAAATATAGTCGGAAATATACGTCGTCACAATGGCGATGCTGTTGCCGCGCGGCGTGCGTCGGCTCTCGGAGCTGATATACGTGCCGCTGCCGCGTCTGCGTTCAATGAGCCCCTCCTGCTCGAGGACGGAAAGCGCCTGCCGCACGGTCTGGCGGCTGTACCCGAACTGATCGGAAAGCGTGTTTTCAGATTCCATGCGTTCGCCGGGCTCATATTCGCCGTTTTTGATCTTCTCCTTGATGGTATCCACCAGAAAGCGATATTTCGCAGTTTTCTTTTCTGTGTCTGCCATGTCATCGTTCCTTTCAAAAAGGATACCTGTTTGCACAGGTTCAATACAACCTTATTATAAAAAGCCGTACAACTTTTTGCAATACCTTTCGCAAAATTTGTACGGACTTATTTTCAAGATATTTTGCAAAAGCACCGGAAAGTACGAAAATTTTGAGGAAAAACGCCGCCGCACAGCCCAAAAAGCCATGCAGCGGCAAAACATTCCATTTCTTCACTTTCAGCCGAGCATCGCATTGATTTCCGCAAGCACACGCTCATACGCTTCGTTCAGCTTTGCGGCTTCCTCTTCCGTGCCGTCCAGCTTCGCCGTTTCGTACTCTTCAAGCAGCTCCGCAGCATCCTGCTGCAAGCGGTCAAGCGTATCTGCGCTCACAGCGTTTTCGATCTCCGTCTCGACTTCCTGCTGTTCCGTCAAGCCCTGCGCCCAATCCGTCTTGGTGTCCGCTTCTGTCTGACGCACTGCGGTAGCATTCATGGCATCCGGGTCGGTCACGTTCGCCTCCGTTTTCGGCGGCACAGCACACGCGGTCAGCAATCCCATCAGTAAACAAGTAAATTACAACGGTTCTTTTCATAGCAAATTCTCCCTTCCTCATTGTACCCGGAATCGCTTATATTAAAATCCATCGGACTCAACTCCTTTATTTAACTAAAGTATACTGTATTCAAGTCTTTTTGGTCAATAATTTTCACACAGATTCATTCGTATAATCCCTGCATTTTTAGTACTTTTAGTCTTT
>ENA-OQHN01000286-OQHN01000286.1-human-gut-metagenome-genome-assembly--contig:-NODE-286-length-18846-cov-4.574657_pt1 | contig 18846 bp, 23 predicted proteins | sample MGYA00242564_ERZ504721 | MGnify/ENA primary metagenome ERZ504721 (study PRJEB26092, sample SAMD00036212) | human gut metagenome | host: Homo sapiens | study: EMG produced TPA metagenomics assembly of...
GCGGAACGCACGCGATCGACCAGCGTGGGCTGCATAAGCTTGCCATCATTGGCTATGGCGGCGGCCACCATAGCATTCTGCAACGGTGTCACCACGGTGTCTCCCTGGCCGATAGACGCCAATGCGACTGCTTGCAGATGAAGATTTCACCGCAAGCAAAGACAAAATAGAGGCCGCCGAAATTTACGCCGACGGCGATTACGTATTCTTCCTTCTGCTCGGCGAGCCGGAAACGAGCGGTGAAAGCAGTGAGGGCATGGCAGAGGCCTTCGGTAAAGAAATACAACACGGCATAGACGCCATTAAAAAGGTCATTGGCATGGAGTAATTTTGTGTCGAAAAGCTCCGTAAAACGCCCCTTATATCCTTGAAATACCTCCGCCTGCGTGGTATACTTCTAATGTATATGCACGCAGGCGGGCTTTTTTGTCCGCCTTTTTGAAAGGAGCTTTCATGTTCAAAGATTCCGAAAAGATCCGCGCCGCCATTTTTGATGTGGACGGTACGCTTTTAAACAGCACACCCATGTGGAATAAACTCACGTTCGCGTTCGCCGAAAAAATGGGCATCGCAGCACCCGACGATCTGTTCCGCACCCTAAACAGCCTCTCGCTCGAACAGTGCGCGGCATATTACCACGACGTACTCCATGTTGAGGGCACCGTTGAGGAGATTCATGAGGGCATCATCGCACTCGCCCGCGAGGGCTACGCCAAAGAAGTGCCCGAGATCACCGGCGCGGCGGCGTTTTTAAAAGCGCTCTCAGAGCGCCACATTCCCGCAGCCGTCGCAACCGCATCGGACATTGCGTCCTTAAGGCCCGCGTTCGATCGCCTTGATATGTCGCCGTACATTTCCGTCATCGAAAGCTGCACCACCATCGGCAAAAGCAAAGAGCACCCGGATATTTATTTAAAGTGCGCGGCCGATTTAAAGGCCGCCCCGCATGAGACCGTTGTGTTTGAAGACGCGCTCTACGCCGCCAAAACGGCAAAAGCCGCCGGCTTTTCGGTCATCGGCGTGTTGAGCGAAGCTGTGGAAGAAGGCGACCGCATAGCGCTTCAAAAGCTCTGCGACCGCTGCATCACAGACTACACAGCGCTTTTGGGCGAGCTTTTGCCGCCCGAAGACCGATAAAAAACCGTCAAACGGACGGTTCTCTTTTGGGAACAGAACAGGCGCACGCAGCCGTGTCACGCGAAGCTCTGTTTTGATGATATAAATTTTTTAAAATCAAGCTTTAGGATATTTTGGAGGAGTTATGTTCAAAAAATACAAAGAAAAATTCATCGGCGACCGGGAGTTTTACGCAAACCTCATCCGCCTCATCATCCCGATGATCGTGCAGCAAGGCATCACAAGCTTTGTCAGCCTGCTCGATAACGTCATGGTCGGCCGCCTCGGCACCGAATCCATGAGCGGTGTCGCCATCGTCAATCAGCTTTTGTTCGTCTTTAACCTCACCATCTTCGGCGGCCTTGCGGGCGCGTCCATTTTCGGCGCGCAGTTCTACGGCAAGGGCGACCACAAGGGCGTGCGCTATGCGCTGCGCTTCAAGCTCATTTTCAGCGTTTTAATGGCCGTCATCGCCATCGTCGCGCTTCTGTTCTTCAATAACCCGCTCATTTCGCTGTTCCTCACGGAAAGCGAATCCGGCGGCGACCTCGTCTTAACGCTTTCCGAAGCGAAGAACTACCTGTTCGTCATGCTGATCGGTCTCATACCGTTCAGCTTCTCGCAAAGCTATTCCAGCACTCTGCGTGAAACCGGCGAGACCGTATCCCCGATGACCGCCAGCATCATCGCCATCGTCACAAACTTTGTCTTAAACTACATTCTCATTTTCGGCAGCTTTGGCGCACCACGCCTCGGCGTCGTCGGCGCAGCCATCGCCACCGTTATCGCAAGATATATTGAAGCAATCTATCTCATCATACATACCCACCGCCGCGAAAAAACATTTATTTTTGCACAGGGCTTATATAAAAGCCTGTATTTGCCCGGTGCCGTCGTGAAAAAGATCCTCCTCACCGGCACGCCGCTCATGCTTAACGAGCTCTTCTGGAGTATCGGCACCACGATGATCAGCCAAAGCTACTCCACGCGCGGTCTGACCGTCGTCGCCGCCACGAACATTGCCGGCACAGTATGGAACCTCTTCTGCGTCATCATGTTCGCCATGGGCAACGCCGTTTCCATTATCATCGGCCAGCAGCTCGGCGCGGGTGAGATTGAAGAAGCAAAGCGCACGGATAATAAGCTTCTGTTCTTTACCGTCGTGCTGCACATCGGCGTTGGCGCGCTCATCGCCATCACCGCGCCGTTTATCCCGCTCATTTACAACACCACGCCGGAGGTACAGCGCCTTACAACCGAGCTTCTGTTCGTCGCCGGCGCAGCACTGCCCATTCAGGCATTTGCGCATGTCACGTACTTCACCATTCGCTCCGGCGGCAAAACGTTCATCACGTTTCTGTTTGACTGCGTATTTACTTGGCTCATCCCGCTGCCCATCGCGTTTTTCTGCAGCCGCTACACAGCGCTGTCCATCATCGGCATCTATGCGCTCGTGCAGTTTGCAGATATCATCAAGGTCATCATCGGCTCCATCCTGCTGCGCTCGGGCATTTGGGCGAACAATGTGGTTTCCGACGTTGACTGATCCCACATGAAGGAGAATTTCTTATGGAACAAAGCAAGATAGACCGCATCAACGCCCTCGCAAAGAAAGCGAAAACCGAGGGTCTCACCGAAGCGGAGACCGCAGAGCGCAAAGCCCTGCGCGAAGAATATATCGCAGCCTACCGCAAAAACCTGCGTACACAGCTCGATAACATGGTCATCGTAGAGCCGAACGGCGAGCGCCGTAAATTAAAGCCGAAAAAATAAGTGAAAGAAGGCATCCTTATGCTGTATAAATACGAGATGCACGTGCACGACAGCCTGTGCAGCCGCTGCGGACACAATCCGCCGGAGGTCATTGCCAAGGTCTATTATGACCGCGGCTACGCCGGCATGTGCTTTACAAATCACTTTTTGCAGGGCAGCACCGCCATTGACAAAACCCTGCCGTGGGAGGATAAGGTCCGCGCCTACTGGAACGCCTATCTGCGCGTAAAGGACTGGGCAAAGGATAAAGATTTCGATATTCTGTTCGGCCTTGAGCACCACTACGGCTCCGGCAAAGAGGTGCTCACCTACGGCATCAATCTCGATTTTCTGCTCGCACACCCGAATATCGACGTTGCGCCCATCAAAGACTATTGTGACGCCGTGCACGAAGCGGGCGGATTCATCTCGCAGGCGCATCCGTTCCGCCGTGCGCCGTACATCGACCCCAACGTACTCCCGCAGCCGGAGCTATTGGACGCCGCCGAAATTTACAACGCCGGCAACTCCGATGAAGACAACAGCCGTGGCTATGATTTTGCAAAAGAAAATCATCTTTACGGCACCAGCGGCGGCGATACGCACGAACAGCACGAATCAAACATCGGCAAAGCCGGCATGGCGTTCCCGTACCGCATCAAGACCGAAAAAGAGCTTGCAAACGCGCTGTTCCGCCACGATGGCCGCTGCATCATCAACGGTGTCATTCAGCCCGCCGAGCCTCCCAAGCCCTCTTTTTATCATTTCGCTTTCTGAAAGGAACCCCCACATGGAATCACTCAAGGAACTTTACCGCATCGGCACAGGTCCCTCCAGCTCCCACACCATGGGGCCGGAGCGCGCCGCGCACCGCTTTAAAGAAAAATACCCGCAGGCAGACCGTTTTCTCGTCACTCTGTACGGTTCGCTCGCCAAAACGGGCAAAGGCCACTTGACGGACGACATTCTCGTCAAGACCTTTGCACCGCTGCCGGTGGAAATTCGGTTCGACCTTTCGGATAAGCCTCTCCCCCACCCGAATACGCTGGAGCTCACCGCCATTGAAAACGACAAAGAGATCGGCTTTGAGCGCGTCATGAGCGTCGGCGGCGGTAAAATTCTCTCGGAGGGCGAAACGGAAGACGCCCCCGCAGACGTTTACCCGCTTTCCACATTCGCCGACATCAAAGCTTACTGCGCCTCGCGTCACATGCGCCTTTGGCAGTATGCGGAAGAGTGCGAGGGCACGGAGATTTGGGACTATTTAAAGGAAGTCTGGCGCTGTATGCGCGAAGCCGTCTCCCGCGGTTTAGAGACCGAAGGCACCTTAAAAGGCGGTTTAGACGTGCAGCGCAAAGCGAAAATGCTCTACCGGCAAAATCACATTGATGAAAGCGCCGAAACGCGCGAAAACCGCCTTGTGTGCGCCTACGCCTACGCCGTCAGCGAAGAAAACGCGGCAGGCGGCATCATTGTCACCGCGCCCACGTGCGGTTCCTGCGGCGTGCTGCCGAGCGTTCTTTTGTATATGCAGGAACGCCGCGGCTTTACGGATACCGAGATTCTCCACGCGCTCGCGGCGGGCGGCATCATCGGCAATCTTATCAAGACGAACGCCTCCATCAGCGGCGCGGAGTGCGGCTGTCAGGCGGAGATCGGCAGCGCATGTTCCATGGCGGCGGCAGCCCTCGCGGAGCTGCACGGCATGGAGTTAGACCAGATTGAATACGCTGCCGAGGTCGCTATGGAGCACCACCTCGGCCTTACGTGCGACCCCGTGCGCGGACTCGTGCAGATTCCGTGCATCGAACGCAACGCCGTCGCCGCCATGCGCGCCATCAACGCGCTGAGCCTTGCGAATTTTCTCACCTATACAAGAAAAATCTCGTTCGACGTCGTCGTCAACACCATGTACGAGACCGGCCGGGATTTGTTCTCCAAATACAGAGAAACCGGTGAAGGCGGGCTTGCGAAGTATTATACAGGTAAGAAATAACACAAAGCCCACGTGAAAGCGTGTCTAAAAGTTTTTGATCCAACTTTTTTCAAAAAGTCGGTCAGGTTCCAAGGGTGAAACCATTTTGCCTACCCAAAATCAGGACTGTTTACTCGTGGGAGACCCCATTAGGGGATCTCCCGAAGAGCTTGCAAAAAGCAAACTCTTAAAAAGAACACCTATCAAAAAGTAAAGCGCACAGCTTCTTTTCGAGGCTGTGCGCTTTCGTTTTATCTAAATTCTTTACTGATTCAAAATCTCCATAAACTCTTCGCCGGTGATGGTCTCTTTCTCGTACAGGAACTTTGCAAGCTCGTCGAGCTTCGGGCGGTTCTCCTGCAAAATCCGCACCGCCTTCGCGTGCTGCTTCTTCACAAGGTCAACCACCTGTCTGTCGATCTCTGCCTGCGTTTCGGCGCTGCACGCCAGTGAAGCATCGCCGCCGAGGTACTGGTTCGTCACCGTCTCCAGCGCGACCATATCAAAGTTGTCGCTCATGCCGTAGCGCGTGATCATTGCGCGGGCAAGCTTTGTCGCCTGCTCAATGTCATTCGATGCACCCGTTGTAACGGAATGGAACACGACTTCCTCCGCGGCTCTGCCGCCCGTGAACGTCGCAATCTTGTTTTCAATCTCCTCGCGGCTCATCAGGTAATGGTTGCCGTCCTCCACCTGCATGGTGTAGCCCAGCGCGCCGGACGTGCGCGGAATAATCGTAATCTTCTGCACCGGCGCGGAGTTCGTCTGCTTCGCCGCCACCAGCGCGTGACCGATTTCGTGGTACGAAACGATGAGCTTTTCGCGCGTTGTGAGAATAGAGTTTTTCTTTTGATAGCCCGCAATAACAACCTCGATGCTCTCCTCAAGGTCGGCCTGCGTTGCGGAAGCACGACCGTCACGCACGGCGCGCAGCGCAGCTTCGTTCACAATGTTCGCAAGCTCTGCGCCGGAAGCGCCGGAAGCCATGCGCGCGATCTTCGCAAGGTCAACGTCGGGTGCAACCTTAATCTTCTTCGCGTGTACACGCAAAATCGCCTCACGGCCCGCAAGGTCGGGCAGCTCCACCGGCACGCGGCGGTCAAAACGACCCGGACGCGTCAAGGCGGGGTCAAGCGACTCCGGGCGGTTCGTCGCGGCAAGGATAATAACGCCGTTGTTGCCCTCAAAGCCGTCCATTTCGGTCAAAAGCTGATTTAAGGTCTGCTCGCGCTCATCATTCGTGCTCAGCTGATTATCGCGCTTTTTACCGATGGCGTCGATTTCATCGATGAACACGATGCAAGGCGCTTTTTCCTTTGCCTGCCTAAAGAGGTCACGTACTTTCGATGCGCCCATGCCAACGAACATCTCGACAAATTCCGAGCCGGACATGGAGAAAAACGGCACGTTCGCTTCGCCGGCGACCGCCTTAGCTAGCATTGTTTTGCCGGTTCCCGGAGGGCCCACAAGCAAAATGCCCTTCGGCATGGAAGCGCCAATCTCTTTATATTTATTCGGGTTATGCAGGTAATCGACAACTTCGGAAAGGTTCTCCTTCGCTTCGTCCTCGCCCGCAACGTCCGCAAACTTAATGCCGTCCGAAGACTGCACATACACCTTCGCACTGCTCTTGCCCATGTCGAACTTCATGGCGTTCGGGCCGCCCATTTTCTTCATGAGCTGCCGCGACAAAAGCTGTCCCAGCACCACAAAGAGCACAACCGGCAGCACCCAGCTCACGATAAAGCTCATCAGCGGGGACATCTGCTCCACAATCTCGCCGGAAAACTCCGCGCCGGAATCGTAAAGGCGCTGTACAAGGCCGTCGTCATTCAAAAGGCCGGTTTTATAAATTTTGCTCTTGTCCTTATTTGTGAACAAAATCTGGTTGTCTTCAATCTCCACCTGACCGATTTCTTTGTTCTCCGTCATCTTGATGAACGTGCCATAGTCCACTTCCTCCACCTGGTGCTGTGTAATCAGTGGCATCACCAGCATGTTTAAAAGCAGCAAAACGACCATCGCAATGCCGTAATAAAAAACAAGCGGCTTTTTCGGTGTTTTCACTTCGTTCATGTTCTCTCTCCTCTCGCGCGCGATTAAAATAGGCGCGATGTTATTTTAGCCTATTCTATGCGTTTTTTGGCGGAAAGTCAATCTCAAAATTTCCAACTTTTCGTGAACAAATCATGAAAGCACGCGGATATTCTCCTGCACCGTTCCCGCGGGCAGCGCTCCTCTCCGGTCATAATAAGTCGCTTCTCGGCAAGGCCGGCAAAAACTCCCGAGAAACCATCGTCCTTGCCACAAAACAGCACCGCCCGGGTTGACACTTCACCCCGGCGGTGCTATGCTTTTTCCAAATTTACGATTTGTATTTGCGCTTTTAGGGGGTATTTTCATGAGCACTGTTTTGATTCGTGACGCCAAGCTTTCCGACGCACCGCGCCTGCTGGAAATTTACAGCTATTACGTAAAAAACACCGCCATCACCTTTGAGTACAATGTGCCGTCGCTCGAAGAATTCCGACACCGCATGAAAAACATCACGCTGCGCTACCCGTACATCGTCCTCGAAGCGGACGGCAAGGTCATGGGCTACGCCTACGCGGGCTCATTCATCGGCCGCGCCGCCTACGATTGGTCATGCGAAATGACCGTTTACCTTGACCGCACCGCCAAAAAACTGGGCTTCGGCAGAAAGATCTACGAAGCCATGGAGCAGCGCCTCAAAGATATGGGCATTTAAACCTTTACGCCTGCATCGGCTATATCGACAAGGAGGACGAGTACTTAAACCACAACAGTGCCGATTTTCACGCTCACCTCGGCTACAAAACGGTCGGCACGTTCAAAAAATGCGGCTATAAATTCGGCCGCTGGTACGACATGATCTGGATGGAAAAGTGCATCGGCACGCACACCGATACCCCTGCCCCCGTCCGCTTCTTGACCGATGCACCCGACCCAAACGCGCATTGATTTTATGCACCCCATACCTTACCGCATGGCAAGCAGCGCTGCGGACTTCTTCAATCTTGTTTTCGCGCGGTTTGCGCAGGCGGAAAGCTCCGCGGCGGCGCGGCAATCGTCCATTTTTAAAATGCGTTCCAAGCGTAAGAGGGCCTTTTCGTCCCACTCTGCCTTGTTCTGCGCCGCAGCGCCCAGAAGCGTCATCGCATCCAGATAAACCTTTTCGGGCGTGCGCAGGCGGCGCAGTGTCTTTAAAAGCGTTTTGCAGTCCATCTGGCCCTCGCTCTGCTTGTGTGCAAAGGCGAAAAGCTCGTCCGGGCGGTCGTGCAGCGTCTCGTACACAGCCTGCACCATGCCGGCGCTCATCATCTCGCTCACCACCTCGCGCTCCGTGTTTTCTTCACCCGCAAGACTCGCGCCAAGCGCCATGCTGCCGTCTTCGCCCTCGAGCTCACGGTCTAAGCTGTCCGGCACGGCTTTTTTAAAGCAATCGCCGAGGATATTATTCATCACATACGCGAACAGCGTCGGGATAAAATGCGCCTCCCCCTTTTTGAAAAATAAATCAAGGCGCACTGCGCCCTTGTTTTCGCCCTTTGTAATGGGGCTCATCAGGCCGATGAACGTCTCGTGCGTGTATTCGGTCTGCGCCGTCTCTGCTTCGCCGCCGCAAAAAGCGCACAGTGCGCGCAGCTTTACGCCCGCCGCAGCACTGCCCAAAACGTCCTTTAAAAGAAACGCATACAGGGTTTCCTGAAAGCGTGCGGAAAGGGCCGCGTCCGCCCACAACACAGCAACGCTGTTTTTTCCGCTTTCGTACACTTCCTTTAAAACCGCGCGGAACGCTGTTTCCTCCGCGCTCTTTTCAAATACCTTCGCTGCCATATCCGTTCCTCCTTAAAGCGTTTTTCTTGTGCTTTAAGGATAAAAAACGGTTCTCGGTACTATCCCGAAACGGTCTCGATTTTTTCTCGATTTTCGCCGAACAGCGTTGAAGAACCGCACATTCAATGCTATAATCGGGTTATCCATAAAAAAGGAGGAAACGCGGTGGACGAGCTTTATAAAATCCAAAACGTCACGTATAACGCCACGGGCGGTACTTTAAAAAACGATAAAGCGGTCATCGACCTCACCGCACAGCAAAACCGCCTGCTGCGCTACCTTGTCTTAAACGCCGGGCAAACGCTCACAAAAGAGCAAATCACCGCGCATGTGTGGGGGTATGATGTCGATTCGGACGTCAGCAACCTCATTTACGATACCGTCTCCGCCGTGCGCCGCCTGCTGAAAAAAGCCGGGCTAAACGGCGCCGTCACCACCAAAACCGGCATCGGCTACGCGTTTACGGAAAGCGTCGAAAGAATCAAACCCACAGCCGCCAAAACCGAAGAAACATGCGAAAGCCTGCCGCCCGTTTTTGCGGAAAGCGCCCCGAAGTTCACGCTCGATACGGTCTATCTGCTGCTTATGGGCGACAGTATGTATAAAAAAGCGTGGTTTTTGCAGTCCGTCGGCTATATCGAAAAGCTTCCGCCGCTCAGCTTGGAGCCCGGCTCAGCCGACACCGTCGCCGAGGACGCGTTTTACAGCTGGATTTTACCCGAAAGCATCTGGGCGCGCATTTTGTGCACATACCCCGAAGAAAGCGACCGCAGAGCGTTGTATGGCGGCGAAGGTACAAGCGAACTGCTCCTCGACTTAAAGCAGGATTTTCAAAACGACAGCGGCTGGCGTGGGCGTGAGCTTACACGAAACTGCAAAACGTATTTGGAGCGTATGCTGATTCCGAGCGTGATTGAGACCACACTCGGCGCCGTGCTGCAAAATTCGCCGCAGCTAAGCGAGCTTTACCACCTGTGGCAACGGTGCAGCGAAGAAAACAACGTTCATCGCGGCGTCGCACTCGTCATCCTCTGCGCCCTGCTCGGCGAGCGGAATTTCAAAATGCTTGCGGAAACCTGCGATGTCATTGAACTGCTGAATGAAAATTTCTGACCGCAATCGCCGAATAAAGTTTTTGATCGACCTTTTTTCAAAAAGGTCGTGGGGTCTCGGGGCAATGCCCTGAGTCGCCATTCGCAAATGGCGAAACCCTTTTGTCTCCAAAAAATCAGGAGGGGAAAACGGAACAGTCCGGTGGACTGTTCCGTTTAGGGGAACCCTATTAAGGGGTTCCCCTAACGGCTCTCCCAGAGCCGTTCAAAAAACAAACTAACCCATATAAAAAGAGGTGCAAAGCCACATGGAAACCCCTGTTAAACCTATCGCCCCAAACACACCGCATATCTGCTCCGCCGCAGAAGCGCTCGCTTTGCTCAGAAAGCACGGCGGGCACGGCAACGCCGCGTTCATGCGCAGCCTTGCGGATGCCGTCTCGGATGAAAACAACCACATCACCGGCACTGTCGGCGATTTCAACAACCTCATCGACCGCTTTGAGGCGCTCGGCGATTATTTCGACGCTTTGCGCGTGTGTGATTTTGCACTTAAAATCTATCCCCGCAGCGCAACGTTGCTCGCCATCACGCTCAATACCTGCGCCCGCAGCGGCGCGGACGGCGAAACCTATCTTGCCGCAGCCGAAAGCCTCGGGCGCGAAAACTGGAACGAACCGCGGCTTTTTAAAGACGCCGCCGAGTATTGCCGCACCCGCGCCTTGTGCTGCCCGCCGGAGCAGACCGAATCGTATTTTGAAAAAGCTCTCTCCGTCTGCCGCGATTTTCAGCGTATTTTCCCGCTTGATGAGCGTGGTTACATGAAAGAAGCCACCGTGCTGCTCGACAAAAACCGCATCGCAGACGCCGAAAACGTCCTGCGCCGCGTCATTTTTGAGAAAATCACCGCAAACGGCCGCCCGCAGCCCTTAAACGCCGCAAACTGCTGCAAGCTGTACCTTACGGAAATTCTGAAGAAAAGCCTTGAATACGACCTCATCCTGCGCATTGCACAAAAGGGACTTTCGTTCTCTGCCGCCGAGCAGAATTCCGAGCACATGGGCTACTTCAGCTACCGTCTGGCGCTCGCCAAAACAGCGCTCGTCATTGAAAGCGATTACCGCAATAAGGCCGATATTGAAGAAGCGCTCACGTGCTGCCAGCGCGCGTTCGACCTTGTGACGTTCCAAAGCTACGCGGATGATTTAAAGCGCTGCTACGTACAGCTGTGCGAAAACCCGCAGAATCCCATCGACCTCAAAACGCACCGCCTTGTAAAGCACGTTTTAAACATCGCAGAGACCGCTTCCGCACCGACACAAAACTAAATTTGAGCTTTAAAATGCCTTGTTCTGTGAAAAGAACAGGGCATTTTTCTTTTGTGCGCTCAAAATTTCGTATGCGCCGTTCGTAGTAAAGGTGAAAACAAACGGATCTAAGGAGGTTTTTACTTTGCCTACACAAAACAGCACCCAAACCTACGAAATGCTCAAAACATATTTGGATGAGACCGCGGACAGCTTTGAAAAGCTCGACGAGGAACCCGGTTTTTTGTACCGCAAAACGGACGGCCGCACCTCGCTCGTTTTCTGCGCCCGCGTGGATAAAGAGCTCGGCTTTCTGCTTTTAAGCGCCTACCCCGGCATTTTAGTCCGCACGTCTTACGTGCCGATGGTCGCCGATTACTGCCAGCGCATCACGCCGGAGGTCGGCGTCGTGTGTGTAGAATCCAATTTGTGCGAGGTCTATTACCGCACGGAGGTCGCCTTTGAGCACGCGCCCGTCTCCCGCGCCACACTGGAGCTTTTGGAGCGCACCGCGTTCGCCGCACTCACGCCGCACATCGGCGCTCTGCGTTCGCTCAGCGCGGGCGTGCTGCCGGAGGCGCTCCCGGAGCCGCAGGAGATCCACATTCCGTCTCCCGCCCCGTCCCACGCGGAAGATTTTCTGCCCCTCATGGAGGAATATTTTCAAAAAACGCACTTTACCGTGCTTGCAAAACATGCGCTCGATGAAACCGGCGCGTGCTACCTCTACGAGTTTCTGGCCGCGCACCGCCGCTGGAAGCTGCACGTCACCTTAAATGATGAGAAGACCTTTTTCACCCTGCGTCTGTTCCCCGGTCGCAACGCCCTTGTTTTTGATCCACGCTACCTGCACGCCGCCGCGCAGATCTGCAACGCGGAAAACGATTCCGTAAAGTCCGGCGCACTCTTCGTCGGCCGCCGCCCGGAGGGTCTGTGCGCAAAAATGGCTCTTTCCGCACTGGAAGTTCCTACATCACTCGGAGAAACGCTGTATTCCGCCGTTTCCATCCTCGTTTCGCTTTTGTATAGCCGCGAAGCAGAGCTGCAAAAAGCCGCCGCAGGCGTGATTTTTCCGACAGAGTTTGATGCTGAGAAGCTAAAGCCCTCCGCGTCAGACCGCAAAAAACGGCTTGAAGACGCGCAGCGCTTTTTGGCCATGACCGCCCGCCCAAAGCCGCTTGACCCCGCGTCTGCCGAAAAAGAATTCGATGCCCTGTTCGGCGGCGACATCGCCGAGACCGATGACGACGACCCCGAACCGTTCCGATAAGGAGGCTCTTATGCCGGATTATTACATTGCCGAAGACGGCACCATCCACGACCGCGAAGCCGAGCACCGCAGCCGCACACAGCACACTGCAGCCCCCGCCGTTGCCGATACCACCGTCGAGGACACCCCCGAAGTCAGCTTTGCGCGCCAATTTGTTTACTGGCTTTTCGCGCTTTCCACTTCCGTCTTTGCTGCTGTTTGCGTGTTTCATGAGATGCAGGCAGCGTTCACCCCGCCCGCGCACCTCGATTTTTTGGAGGACTACGTACAGCAGTTCGTGTTTGAGCACGCCAAAGCGCTCGTTATCATCCTAACCGTATTCTGCATCTATCTTTACGGCAAAACGGGCGCGAAAAAACACCGCTATAACGTGCTTGCCTACCTCTGCACCGTCTCCATCTGCTGCTTTGCGCCGCCCGCCGCCGTGTTCGTACTCATGGCCGCGCCCATCCTTATGGCGCTCGCGCTTGCCGTGCTCGTGCTCGGCATCGTCGGGCTCGTCAAAATGGCGTTCGGCTAAATTTTTCGAAAAGGAGTTTTCCCATGAATGCACCGTTTTCCGCCGTTTTCCGCACGTTAAACGGCACCGCCGCTTCGCTTTCCGCGCTGCATGAAACGCTCCGCCGCATGGAAGCGGAGACCCGCACCGCGCTGCGCCTGAACGACCAAAACAGAGAACGCCGCGTCTGCGCCGTACAGGACGCCACCGACGAGCTTTTAGAAGACTTCGCGCACGAGTACGATACACTTAAAGGCGATGCCGAAAGCCTGCTTTCCGCCGCCGAGATTGCGATGAACGACATTCTCGATCCGCACTTTCACCGCATGCAGCCGCAGTATTTTTCCGCCGCCATGCAAAAAGCCGTACAACACCGCAAACGAGTGCGCGGAAGCACTCATTGCACGCATGCAAAAAGCGCTTTCCGCCATTCAAGCCGGCGCAAAGAAAATCAAAAACGCGTTTTTGCTGCCGGACGCCGCGGGGCTCATCGGCTCCGTTTCTCCGGATTTCCGCAAATCGCTCTACATGCCCATCCTCGACGCCTACGCGCACATGCGCCGCTGCGCGGAGGCCATAGAAAACGCGCCCGCGTTTACCGAAAAAGTCGCCCGCGCCCACGCTGTCTGCACGCGCAAAACGCGGCAGATTGAAGCCGAATGTACCAATCGCCGCGCGGAGATTCTGCAAAAATTAAAGGCCGATACCGAAGCCGCAATCACCCGCACAAACGCTGTGCTCTGCACACCGCCAAGCGCTGCAATTTTCGCCGAAAACGCCGGACATGCCCCGCTTTCCCTCGGCACGCTGCGCACCGCGCTCCCCTCCGGCAAAATGTTTACAGCGCCGCTTACCTGTACAAAGCTCGACTGCAGCGTGCTGTTTTTAACGGACAACACCGCCCCGCACGCGCTCTTTTGCAGTTTGGCGCTCGATCTGCTTAAAAGCGATCCTGCCGCCGTCGTGCACCTTGCAGATCCCGCCCACTGCGGCAATGCGTACAAGGACGTTTTCGCTGCGTTTACGCCGAGCGGCCGCGCGGAAATTTGGTGCAGTGCACAGGATTTTACCCGTGGCATAGAAGCCTTGTGTCGCGCCGCCGCAGAAAATACGCCGAACTCGATGCACTACGTCTTCATCGAAAACATGGAACAGAATATCCCGGAGCAGACGCTGGAAGACCTTATCCGTCTCATGCGCGCCAACACCTGCGTGCGTGTGCTCGTTTCCGTGCGCAAGGCGATCTCCCTGCCGCACGGTTTTCAACAGAAATTCCCCGCGCTCGTGCAAAACGCCGCGTGCTGCACCGCAAAAACAACGGAATTTACATCTCCGAAGACGTTTTCGCCGTCCCGCCGGAGGATCTCCCTGCCCGCCGCGCAGCAGCGCTTTCTGCCGTCACCGCGCAGGTTAAAAAAGCCGCCGAGCTGCCCCTCAACGCCCGTTTGCCGCATGCCGAAGGCTGGCAGAAAAAGAGCAGCGAAGCGGGCATTTTCTTTCCCATCGGCCAAAGCGATGTCACTCGTCAGCCCGTCACGCTTGCGTTTACGGAAGAAAAGCCGTATGCGCTCGTCATCGGCGATGTAAACTCCGGCAAAAGCGCACTTCTGCATACCGTTGCCTTGCAGATTTTCGCAAACTACACGCCGGGCGAAGTGAAGCTCGCCATTGCCGATTTCAAAGAGGGCGCGGAGTTCGCGCTTTACGGCGCATCGCGCCTGCCCGCAGTCGAAGCCGTCGTTGAAAACGATGACCCCGATTGCGCCGCATCCTTTCTTCGGTACTACGTTTCGGAGCTGCACCGCCGCCAAACCTGCTTTACGGCACTTTCCGCCGAGACCGGCCGCCTCATCCGCAAGTACGAGACCTACCGCGCCGTGCAGCGCGAAACGGGTGCGGTGTCCGAAATTCTGCCGCGCATTTTGCTTATGATTGACGAATACCAGTCGCTTTTTGAGGGCAACACAGAGACTGCCGCGCTTTTAAGCGAGCTTGTCCGCAAAGGGCGCACCTACGGCGTGCACCTCATCATGGCGAGCCAGCGCGGCGTAAGCGAAAGCGCGCGCAACACGTTCACGGCCGAGCTGAAGGATCACTTTTCCACACGTCTCGTTTTCCGCTGCCCGCCTGCCGCCGCCCGCCGCCTTTTCAGCGACCGCGCGGTCGATACCGGGCGCGAAAACACCGGCATTGCGGCTGCCGTGCTGCTGAAAACTGGCCACGCGCTTTTAAACGACGAAGCGGGCCAAACCGAGCGCGCCACCGTCTCCGTGCAATGCTTTTACGCCGGGGATGACCTCATCGGGCGCATGTGCAGCCTGCTGCCACGCGTAAACGGCACGGGCGAAACCGCGTGGTTGCGGTATAACGCCGCCTCCCGTGCTGCACCGAGCGCACTCCCGCACGGAGAAGTCACCTTCGGCGACTCCGTATGCCTGCATAAGGACCGCGCCGCTTCCGATGCGGATAGCTTAAAAGACGACGGCCTTGTCTCGTTTACACCGAACGGCACGCACATTCTGTGCACGGGCAGCGACCTGCGCGTGCCGGCCTCTGTGCTGTGCAGCGCCGCGCGGTTTGCGGAACAGGAAGGGCTTTCGCTGCATGTTTTCTGCGTGGAAAGTCACCCGCTACTGCGGCTTTGCCCGGAAACCGCCACGGTTTATACCACGCTTGCCGCACAGAGAGAAGCGCTTTCCCGTCAGCTTCGGGAAGGTCAAAATCGCGCCGTCAACGTGTTTTTTGGAGATGAGCGCGGAAAAAGAATTCACCCAGCCGCTCGGCACACTGCGCCCCTCCGCGGACGCGGCGCTTCTCAAAAACGCCGTCGCACACAGCCGCCTTTCCGTCGTGTTTGAGCGCCGGTGCAAAATCGTGCGCAGCGAGCTGCCCCAGCTTTTGGCGCTTGCGCCCATCCACATTACAGCCGTCGGCGACAGCGAAAATCTGCGTGCCGCCCTGCCCGATACCGCCCGCATTACAGCAACAGCCTTTGACGTCCCGCAAAAGGACAGCATCCACGCGTATTACTGTAATCGGGATACGGAAAAATGGGGTAAGATCGTGCTGTTTCAGCCCTTTTCCCCTTGTCAAGGACATCTTTTCAAATCTCCTTGAGGTGTCGCAAAAAGCAGACACCTGCTCTTTAAAACCTCGTTTTCCGAAAAAATCTTTGAATGTTCGATTGACAAATTACGAACATTTGTTTATAATACGAGATAGCAAAGAAACAAACGTTCGTAAAGCGCTGATATGCCGCACAGAACCGTCTGTACCATGCATCAACGCACAAGCGAAACTCGGATGGGGGTATTTTTATGATTCTGTTTCTCTTTAGTATTGCCGTTTCCTGCCTGTTGATCGCGCTTGCACAGGGTGCGGTTTTCTTGATCTCTCTTGTAACGAAATCTGCGCACCGCGCGAAAAGCACCTCCGTGCGCCGCAGCGTGCAGAATTTTACGGGGCTGCCGAACCGCGAAGAAGTAAAGAACATATATTCCCTTTCAGACCAGTTTGCAGACCGCCTGCGAGAGGTCGTGCAGTCTTGACCGATACAGAATTTAACGCCGTGAAGGCGTTTTTATCCGCCTACCGCTACACGGAGCTCGACCTCCGTGTACGCAGGGCGGAGCTCACCCGGCTGACAGCGCGCAAAGAAGCGCTGATTTTGGAAGGAAATACCGACCTTCTTTTTCACTTAGAGCACGCGATATGCGCAGCAAAAGACGCCATACGCGTGCTTTGCACAAGGCAGGCAGAAATTGAAGCCGCTATAGACACGGTGGAAAGTGCCGCTTTGCGTGAGATTTTGACACAGCACTACATCTGTGCGCTCGACCTCAAAGAGATTGCGGAGCGCATGCACTACTCGGACCGCCACATGCGGCGGCTGCACCGAAAGGCGATTGAAAGCGTTTCACTTTCCGCCGTTTCACCCTTTAAAAAGCGGGGATCCTCCCCGCGCACACTTCCCCTTGTCAAAAGAATTTGAGACTGCCGCGGCAAAGTCGTGGGGTCTCTTTTCTTTTCCTGAATTTCGGCATCTGCTCCGCACGGCAGACGCCGCCCGTTTTGCCGTGCCGCACCGCGGTGAAAACGGAGACTTTGAAAAGGAGTTTATTTGAAATTTATGAAACCGACTATGTTAAAAACCGCTTTTACCGTGGTGTTGGCAGGGCTTTCCTCGTACTTTGGTATGCTGACGCAGCCGCTTTTGGTGTTGTTTTTTGCCATGGTACTCGATTACCTCACCGGCATGACAAAAGCCTATATTTTCTCACAGCTCAGCTCGCGCATCGGCGTGAAGGGTATTCTCAAAAAGCTTTGCTATATGGCCATGGTCGCCGTAGGCGCGGCGGTGGATTACCTGCTGCACGGCGCACTGAAGCAGGCAGGCATCGACCTGCACATCGAGCTTTTCTGCGGCCTGCTCGTCACCGTTTGGCTCATCATCAACGAGCTCATCTCGGTGCTGGAAAACTTAGCCGCCATCGGTGTGCCGGGCTTTCCTCGCCTCAATCGATTACTTTCTCGCCTGAAAAGCACCGTGAACGAAAAGGAAGACGAACATGACACATGAAATGAGATTGAAAAACTGCAATGCCTATAATGTCGAGGCCCCTTTGAGCCTTGGCACAAAGGGCAGCAAGGTCAAAATCCGGGGCGTAAAAGCGTAAGGAGGAGCTATGGTACCGATCAGAGAAAATCTTGTGCCAAAGGACAAATATGCCATTAAATGCCCGTACACCCGCACACCGACGCGCGTTGTCATCCACAACACGGCGAACGATGCGCCCGCCGCAAATGAGATCTCCTACATGCGGTATAACGACCTTGAGATCTCGTTTCACTACGCGGTGGACGATGTAAACATTGTGCAGGGCATCCCGGAAAACCGCAACGCGTGGGCAAGCGGCGACGGGCACGGCAAGGGCAACATGGAGGGCATCCATATTGAAATTTGTTATTCCAAATCGGGCGGTGAAAAGTTCGATAAGGCCGAGCAGAACGCAGCCGAGTTCACCGCGAGTTTGCTCAAAAAGTACGGCTGGGGCATCGATAAGATGACAAAGCACCGGGACTATGACGGCAAGTACTGCCCGCACAGGACGCTCGACCGCGGCTGGCAGCGCTTTTTGAGCATGGTGAAACGCTATATGGAGCCGGCAAAAACGCCCGTCGCGAGCAAGTTTACCCCCTATCTCATCCGCAAAAATTGCCGCGATGCGCTCAACATCCGCAAGGGTCCGAGCACGAACTACGGCATTTTAGGGCAGATCAAAGATACGCTGCGCTACACAATCGTTGAAGAGCGCAGCGGCCCCGGCTCCCATAAAGGCTGGGGCCGTCTCAAAGCCGGAGGCTGGATCGCGATGGACTGGGTGAAGAAAGCTTAAACTCATTGCAGTGCACAAATTATACATTTCAAATGTGACGTTATGCGCTGCAATGGCAGATTTACTCGAACGAAAGTGGGCACTCTTTTCCCCTCTGCCGCTTATACTGGGGTTAGGTAAAAGGAGGGACTTTATGGACAGAGACGTCAAGCGGAACATAGCGGAGAACGCGCCGATTGAAAATCCGCCGGAGGGCGGCGCGGGGCGCGATCCTTTGCAGGATCTCTCACCCGAGGCGTGCACGTTTGAGGTGTTTCAACAGCTAAATTCCAAAACGGGCACGCTGCGCGTGCAGGCGTATGCGGGACAGCGGACATTCCCCGTCCCCGGCGCTTCGGTACTTGTGACGCACGACTTTGCGGACGGCACGCGGCGGTTTTCTGCCGGGATGACGGACGAGAGCGGTGTTTTCGGCGACATTTTGCTGCCCGCGCCGAATAACGCGTTGGCGCAGTCGCCGACGGGCGAGATGCCGTATGCGCTTTACGATATACGCGTGAGCCACCCGGGATGCCGCACGGAAATTTACCGCGCGGTGCCTGTTTTCCCCGGTGTGACGTCGATACAGCCGGTGCAGTTTTTGGCGGTCGGTGAGAGGTGATGCTATGCCGAACAATATAG
>ENA-OQHN01000291-OQHN01000291.1-human-gut-metagenome-genome-assembly--contig:-NODE-291-length-18559-cov-2.295410_pt1 | contig 18559 bp, 17 predicted proteins | sample MGYA00242564_ERZ504721 | MGnify/ENA primary metagenome ERZ504721 (study PRJEB26092, sample SAMD00036212) | human gut metagenome | host: Homo sapiens | study: EMG produced TPA metagenomics assembly of...
GTGACAATGGCACGGTCAAACCCGGCCAGCAGGTTCAGCAGCGTGCTTTTGCCCACGTTGGGCCGCCCCAGCAGCACACAGTCCACGCCATGGCGCAGCACCGCTCCCGCGCTGTAGCCGGAGATCAGCGCGTCCAGCGCGGCCTTTTGCTCGGTCAGCGTCCCGATAAACGCCGCGTCGGACAGCTCGGGCACGTCCTCCTCGGGGTAATCGACCCAGGCGGTCAGGTGGGCGTTCAGCGTTTGCAGCGCGGTCTGTATCTTACCGATGCGCTTTGCCAGCCGCCCGTCCAGCGCGGATTTTGCCAGCGCAGCCCCCTGCCGCCCGTTCGCCGCAATGACCTCCATCACGGCCTCGGCCTGCGTCAGCGACATTCGCCCGTTTTCCAGTGCGCGGCGGGTGAACTCCCCCCGGTCCGGCAGGCGCGCAGCCCCGCGGTGATGAGCGCTTCTAACAAACCGTCCGCCATGGCCGTGCCGCCGTGGACGGACAGCTCAATAACGTCCTCGCCGGTGTAGGAGTGCGGTGCGCGGAAAAACAGCGCCACGCACTCGTCCATCTCGGCCCCGTGCAGCAGGTAGTGGCCCAGCATGGCGGTGTAGCCCTTCGCGTCGGCCACGCTTTTCCCCTGCCGCACCGGCGCAAAGATTTTGCCGACGATGCCGTAGGCGTCCGGCCCGGACACGCGGACGGTGGCAATGCCGCCCTCGCCCGGTGGCGTCGCCAGTGCGCAGATCGTTGTGTGCAGATGTTCCATGTGGAGCGCTCCTTTTTTGTGATGGGAATACTTTAGAATACCATGAATACGCGGTGTTTTTCCAGCCTTTTTTTATAAAAAAGGCTTCGGCGAAAAAATTTCAAATGCTTGTAGGGAGGGGTCTTGACCCCTCCGTGCCCGTGAAAGGCATGGCAAACTTCCCGGAGCGGTCAAGACCGCTCCCTACAAATCCACCAAAAAGGAGAGGCCGACCCGCGGCCTCTCCCCTGTATTGGTTTATTCTTCGGTGTCGTTCTCGGGGGCTGCGTCCTCCGCGGCCTCCTGCGCCAGCTCTTCCGCCTCAATGGCCGCCAGCTCCTCGGGGGTCGGGTCGGTCTCGCCGGTATCCTCGATTTTTGCGGTCTCGGCGTCGTTGTCGCGGTCCACGCGGGCGACCACGGCCACCTTGTCGTCCTCGACCAGGCGCATGACGCGGACACCGCTGCCGTAGCGGCTCTGGACGTTGATGTCCGCCGCATGGATTCTGATCAGAATGCCGTTCTGGCCTGTGAGAATCAGAATCGTCGGTGTCATCCACGATCTTGATGCCCGCCACGGTTGCCGTTAGAATAGTTTGCGGATGCCCAAGCCGCCGCGCTTCGTGATGCGGTAGTCGTCAATGCGGCTGCGGCGGCCCTTGCCCTCCCTCGCTGATGGTCAACACGTTCGCACCCGGGCGGCAGACGCCTGCACCGACGACATAGTCGCCCTCGCGCAGCTTGATGACGCGGACGCCGTGGCCGGTGCGGCCCATCGAGCGGGCGCCGTCCTCGGTAAAGCGGATGGCCGCGCCGTCGTGGGTGGCAACAATGATCTCGTCGTCACCCTTGGTCAGGTGGCTCCACACCAGACTGTCACCCTCGTTCAGCGCAATGGCGATCAGGCCCATCTTGCGGATGTTGCGGAACTGGGACAGCGGCGTGCGCTTGATGAGGCCCTGCTTCGTCACCATCGTGGCGTAGGTGTTGTCCTCGTCCACGCCGGCCTTCTGCTGCAGCATCAGCGTGACCTTCTCGCCCTCCTGCAGCTGCAGCAGGTTCACAATATGGCTGCCCTTGGCCGTGCGGCTGCCCTCGGGCACCTGATGCACCTTGAGCTGGTGCATGCGGCCCTTGTTGGTGAACAGGCACAGGTACTGGTGGTTGGTGGTGGTCAAAAACTCCTGCACATAGTCGTCATCGGAGGTATGCAGGGCCGCGATGCCCTTGCCGCCGCGCTTCTGCTGCTGGTAGTTCTCCAGGCTGGTGCGCTTCATGTAGCCGCGGCGCGACAGGGTGATGACCACTTCCTCGTCGGGGATGAGGTCCTCGATGTCGATGCCGCCCAGGGCGTCGGTGAGCACCTCGGTACGGCGCGGCGTGGCGAAGGTCTCGCGGATCTCGCGGATCTCGCGCTTGAGTTCGGAGCGCAGCACTTCGGGGTTCTCCAGCACGGACTTGAAGAACTCGATCTTTTCCAGCAGTTCGCGGTATTCGGCCATGAGCTCTTCACGCTGCAGGCCGGTCAGGCGCTGCAGGCGCATGTCCAGGATGGCGCGGGCCTGCACCTCGGAAAGCTCGAAGCGCTGCATGAGGCCGGCGCGGGCCTCGTCGGGGCTGGCGGAGGCGCGGATCAGGGCCACCACCTCGTCGATGTGGTCGATGGCGATGCGCAGGCCTTCCAGGATGTGGGCGCGGGCCTCGGCCTTCTGCAGGTCGTAGCGGGTGCGGCGGATGACCACCTCGCGGCGGTGGTCCACGAAGCAGGACAGGGCCGTCTTGAGGTTGAGCAGCACGGGACGGTTGTCCACCACGGCCAGCATGTTGATGCCGAAGCTGGTCTCCAGCGGCGTGTACTTGTACAGGCTGTTGATGACGATGTCCGGGATGGTGCCGCGCTTCAGGTCGATGACCACGCGGATGCCCTTGCGGTCGGACTCGTCGCGCAGGTCGGAGATGCCGTCGATCTTGTGGTCATTGACCAGACCGGCGATCTTCTCCACCAGCGAGGACTTGTTGAGGCCGAAGGGGATCTCGCGGATGACGATGGCCTGCAGGCCCTTCTTGCGTTCTTCCACTTCCAGGCGGCCGCGCACTTTCACGGTGCCGCGACCGGTGTGGTAGGCATCGGACAGGCCCTTGCCCGCGTAGACGAAGCCGCGCGTGGGGAAGTCCGGGCCCTTGACCACTTCCATGAGGTCCGAGATGGTGCACTGGGGATCGTCCAGCAGCATCTGCAGGGCGTCGCACAGCTCGCCTAGGTTGTGGGGCGGGATGTTGGTGGCCATGCCCACGGCGATGCCCGACGAACCGTTGAGCAGCAGGTTGGGCACCTTGGTGGGCAGCACCGAGGGCTCCTGCAGGGTGTTGTCGTAGTTGGGGCGGAAGTCCACGGTCTCCTTGTCGATGTCGGCCAAAAACTCGCTGGCCAGACGCGACATGCGCACTTCCGTGTAACGCATGGCGGCCGCGGCGTCGCCGTCGATGGAACCGAAGTTGCCCTGCCCGTCCACCAGCGGGTCGCGCATGGAGAAGTCCTGGGCCAGGCGCACCAGGGCATCGTACACGGCGCTGTCGCCGTGGGGATGGTACTTACCGATGACGTCACCGACGATGCGCGCCGATTTCTTGTGCGGACGGTTGTAACTGTTGGCCAGCTCGTACTGGGCGTACATGATGCGCCGGTGCACGGGCTTGAGGCCGTCACGCGCGTCGGGGATGGCGCGCCCGATGATGACCGAAAGGGAATACTCCAGATAGGACTTGCGGAGTTCCTTCTCAATGCTGACTTGCGGCTGCTGTATGCCGCTGTTCTGTTCAGACACGTTTGCCTCGCAGGTAAAATATCAAATCGGGAGCGGGTCCCGCATTCTTTCTCAAAGGATGTACCGGGGGAGCCGCCGGGCGGCCTCCGCCGGGGAGCGTCCTCAGGCAGCCAGCCAGTACCTGCCCCAGAGCCAGACCAGCAGCAGCATGGTCCCCTCACCGAAGCAGACACGGATCACGGCGGGCAGGAGACGGCGCACGTCCCCCGCGCAGCGGGAGCTGGTGAAGATGAAGACGAAGATGTTGCTGAACAGCACCGCCATGGCTGCCGGATAGGCCAGGCTGTAGGCCTTGGGGTAGCCTTCCAGCGAGATGGTCAGCCACAGGCACATGGCCGCGCAGACCAGCCAGCCGCAGACAGCGATGACGGTGCAGCCGAAGCAGCTCTTCTTTTCCTTGCCAGTTTCCTGCATGCGTCGTCCCTCCGGCAGCTAGATGTCCAGATCCTGCACGCTCAGGGCGTTGCGTTCGATGAACTCGCGGCGGGGCTCCACCCGGTCGCCCATGAGTTCCTCGAAGGCGTCCGAAGCCTCGTTGGCGTCCTCCACCGAGACCTGCAGCAGCACGCGGTTCTCGGGGTTCATGGTGGTCACCCAGAGCTGTTCGGGGTTCATTTCACCAAGACCCTTGTAGCGCTGGATGTTGATGCCCTTGCGGGCCTCGTCCAGGGTCATCTGCATCAGGTCGAACACGTCGCCGGCCTGGCTGCTGCTGTCCTTGCGGCGCAGGCTGAAGCTCAGCTCGCCGCACTGCTCGCGCAGGTCGTTGAACAACTGCCAGGTCTGCCGGTACAGACGGGAGGCAAAGAACTCCATGCCCCGGCGGGTGTGGTGGCTGCCCGTGTTCTCGAACACGGCGAACACGCGGCCTTCGTCCTCGTCCTCGCTGTGTTCCCGTTCCAGGCTCAGGGCGTATTCGTGCTTCTCCAGCCAGGCCAGGAAGTCGGCATCGCGGGCTTCCAGCAGCTCGCGGTCCACGGCGCGGGGATAGGTGGCCAGGGCCAGGAACAGGGGACGCGGCATGCCGGTGCTCTCGGCATCGGCCACGCGCAGCTCGATCTTCTCGATGGTCTCCATAAGGCGGATCAGGTCGCTGCCCGTGTATTCCCGCCCGTTGGCGGCCACCACGGACACGTCCTCGCTCACGCGGTTGAGCAGGAACTCGTTGAGCTCGGCGTCGTCCTTGATGAACTTTTCCATGCGCGCGTTGTGCACACGGTACAGGGGCGGCTGCGCGATGTAGACGTAGCCCTTTTCCACCATCTCCTGATACTGCCGGAAGAAGAAGGTCAGCAGCAGGGTGCGGATGTGGGCGCCGTCCACGTCGGCGTCCGTCATGATGATGATCTTGTGGTAGCGCAGCTTGTCGAGGTCGGTGTCTTCCTCGCCGATGCCCGCGCCCATGGCCGTGATGAGGGCCTTCACTTCCTTGTTGGCCAGCATCTTGTCGAAGCGGGTGCGCTCGGTGTTCAGGATCTTGCCGCGCAGGGGCAGGATGGCCTGGTTGCGCGGGTTGCGGCCCTGCTTGGCGGAGCCGCCTGCGGAGTCACCTTCCACGATGAACAGTTCGGATTCCGCGGGGTCCTTGCTCTGGCAGTCGGCCAGCTTGCCGGGCAGGGAGTTGTCCGAGAGCGCGCCCTTGCGGCGCACCAGTTCCTTGGCGCGGCGGGCGGCGTCGCGGGCGCGGGCGGCGTCCACGGCCTTGTCGATGATCAGGCGGATGTCCTTGGGGTTCTCCTCAAAGTAGACCGTGAGCCTGTCATAGACCATGCCGGCCACCATGCCGGCCACTTCGCTGTTGCCGAGCTTGGTCTTGGTCTGGCCTTCGAACTGGGGCTGGGGCCAGCTTGACGCTGATGACGGCCGTGAGGCCCTCGCGCACGTCGTCGCCCGACAGGGCCGTGCCCTTGAGCTTCTTGGTCAGGTCCGGCTGGTTCTTCACATAGCCGTTGATGGCGCGGGTGAGCGCCGTACGGAAGCCCACCAGATGCGTGCCGCCTTCCTTGGTATGGATGTTGTTGGCGAAGGTGAGGATGGTCTCCTTGTAGCCGGCGTTGTACTGGAGGGCAAAGTCGATGGCCACATTGTCCACCACGCCTTCGGCCATGATGATGGGATGGATGCCCTGCTGGCCGGAGTTGAGGTCGCTCACGAACTGGCGGATGCCGCCCTCGGCGTGGAACACATGGGTCTCGCTGGTGCGCTCGTCGATGCACTCGATGTACAGGCCCTTGTTGAGGTAGGCCAGCTCCTCGAAGCGCTTCTTGAGGGTGTCGTACGAGAACTCCAGCACCTCGAAGATCTGTTCGTCGGGCTGGAAACGCACCGTGGTGCCGTGGCCGTCGGCCTCGCCGATGACCGTCAGCTGGTCCTGCGGCACGCCGCGGGAATAGTGCTGGCGGTAGCGCTTGCCGTCGCGGCGCACCGTGACCGTCAGCCACTCGGACAGGGCGTTGACGCAGGACACGCCCACGCCGTGCAGGCCGCCGGAGACCTTGTAGCTGTTGTTGTCGAACTTGCCGCCGGCGTGCAGTTTGGTCATGACCACCTGCACTGCGGGCACGCCTTCCTTGGGATGGATGTCCACGGGGATGCCGCGGCCGTCGTCGCGCACGGTGACGCTGTTGTCGGCGTGCAGGATGACGGTGATGCGGGTGCAGAAGCCGGCCATGGCCTCGTCGATGGAGTTGTCCACCACTTCGTACACCAGATGGTGCAGGCCGCGCACGTCGGTGGAACCGATGTACATGGCCGGGCGCTTGCGCACCGCGGACAACCCTTCGAGAATGGTAATGGATGAGGCGTCGTAGCTGGAGGCCATGTCAGGAGCCATTAAACATCTTCCTCGCTATAATAGGTGGATTCGGAAATCTTCATGGGCATGATGATGACCGTGTACTCGTTGTCTTCGGAACCGTGGATGCCGCAGGGGCCCTCGGCGCCGGTCAGGATCATGTCCACGCTGGGCGAACTGAAGTGGCCCAGCACGTCCATGAGGTTGCGGGTGGGGAAGGCGATGCGGCTGATGTCGCCGCGGTAGGTCACTTCCAGGCTCTCGTTGGCCGAACCGGTGTCCTGCCCCTGGGCGGAGAGGCGCACTTCGTTGTCGCCCAGGTCGAGATAGGCGCAGCGGTCGCTGTCGGTGTTGAAGATCTGGATGCGGCCCAGGGCCTCGATGGCTTCCTTGCGGTTGACGGTGAGCAGGCTCACGCCGTCGCCTTCCAGACGGCTCATGAACACCGTGTAGTCGGGATAGTCATGACCGGCACGCGGCACGGACAGGCTCTCGGCACCGTCCAGGGTACGCAGGTACAGGCGCTTGTCGGTGATGTTGAGCTCGATCTCGTCCACGCCCAGCCACTTCTTCATGTCCTGCAGGTACTTCTTCTGGATCAGCACGCCCTCTTCGGGCAGACGGGCGGCCAGATCGTCATGGGTGAAGGAGACCAGGGCGAACTGATGGCCGTTGAGGCCGCAGACGTCGATACGGCCATTGCCGCAGGGCTTCATGTACAGGCAGGTGATGGCGTCGGTGGCGTCGTCATCGCTGATGCAGAAGACCACGCGATCCAGCACGTCCTGCAAAAAGTCGCCCGACCAGGTCACCGGGGTCTCGTCCGGGAATTCGGAAAAGTTCTGGAACCACTCGGCCCCGCTCACGGGCAGCTTGTAGGTACGGCGGCCCTGTTCCAGCAGCAGGTTGCCGGTGCTCTCGTCCAGGGTGAGCTGGAGCACGCCCGCGGGCAGCTGACGCACCAGATCCACGAAGGCGCGGCCCTGCACGCCGATGAGGCCGGGCTGCTTCACTTCGGCGGGATAACGGCCGGTGAATTCGATATTGGCGTCCGTGGCCATGATGGACAGGCTGCCCTTCTCGGCCTTGAGCCAGATGGAACGCAGGTAGGCGGCCCCTGCTTTGGCAGGGATGATGGCTGCCGCTTTCTGCAGGCCTTCGATGATCTGTTCTTTATTAACAGAAAGTTTCATAAAAGAATCCTTGTAATAATTGATGCCTGTGCTTTTGTGCGAAACCTCTGCAACAAGCTGTTTTTACTTGAAATTTTAGCAAGCCCTTTAAGCACTGCCCGTCTACGCCCTGAACACGTCATCCGTGGGAGCGCCGTCCGGCTGTTCCTGATGTGCGCATTTCTCCAGTCTGGCGACAAGGTGTTGCACATCTTTGTTACTTTCCAGCATTTTTCCAATCTTTTTAACCGCATGGATGACGGTACTGTGGTCGCGTCCGCCAAAGGCCCGGCCCAGTTCGGGATAGGAGAGGCCCAGATGGCGACGGCAGACGTACATGGCGGCCTGCCGGGCCATGACCAGCCGCGCGTGGCGTCCCGTGCCCGTGATGTCGGCGGGGGCGGCATCGCAGCAGCGTGCGGCCTCGGCCAGGATCTGTTCGTGGCCGGCATGGCAGGCCTGCACCGGTCCCGTACGGGCCAGACGTTCCAGATCGTCCAGGCTGGGATGCCGGGCGGCATCATCTTCCCAGGCGGACTTGACCCGGAGCAGCAGGGAACGCAGGCCGTGGAAATGGGCCGCGCGCCGTGCCATGAGGCGCAGATGTTCGCGGGGCAGGTCCAGGGCGTTCTCGCGGCAGCACTGCTGCAGGTAACGCATGCGGGCTTCCATGTCCGGCGGGGTCAGCTCGGCGGAGAACAGCTGCCGGACGCGGGCGGCGGGACCGGGCTCCCACGTTCCCAGAACATCGGGGCCGCCCTCCAGGGCCAGGACCACCGGGGCCTTTTCGGGGCGATGCGCCAGCAGGGCCGCCAGCAGGCGCTGGAAACGGGGCTGCCCGCCCAGGGTCTGAATATCGTCCAGGAACAGGGCATCGGCCTGTTGCCAGAACAGGGGGGCCGTCTGTTCCTCCAGAGGGCAGTGCTGAAAAAAACGGGCCGCCGGGGCCAGGATGACGCGCAGGTCCTGCCGGGCAAGGGCCGCGGCCATGTGATGCAGCAGATGGCTCTTGCCCGTGCCTTTTTCGCCGTGGAGAAGGAAGGGGCTGTGCCCGGGCTCCCGCAGGGCAACGGCCCTGGCCATGGCCAGGGGGAAGGCATTGCGGGCACCGCCCGGCAGCGGCATCTCGTCCCTGCTGTCATCATGGAAAAGAGGGCGTCCGGGATGCGGGCCGGGGCCGTGTGCGGCGCGGGGCCCTGGGGCCGGGGCTGCCCGGGCAGGACATATTCCAGCCGGGGGGCGTCGGCGTCCGGCCAGGCGGCCTTCACGGCTGCCGAAAAATTCCGTTTCGTGCGGCGCGAACCAGCGGGCGAAGTAGATATGGGGAAAGGTGATCCGCAACACATTGCCGGACGGAAGGTGCTCCATGACCAGACCATCCAGCCAGGGCGCTCCCCCGCCATCCGGGCCACCGGGGATGCCGCCGAGCAGATGCCGGCGCAGGCGGTGGCGAAAATCCTGAAGGGAAACATGTGCATTTGTCATGAGCGGCCCCTTGCGATCCGGGACCTTCTTCCGGTCGTCGCAAAGATGTTTTTATAGCATAAAAACGTCCGCTAAACAAGTGCGCTGATGGTTCTCCAACGCGACGGATGGGTCAGGAAGGCTTGCATTTGGGCGGTAAGCCTTTTTGCCTTCTTCTGTGTGGGGGGATACGGCGGCGTTTGACAAAAGCCCCCAGCAGCCTGCCTGTACAGCCTGCCGGGGGCGGGATCCTTAACTATGTCACTTATGAAACTTTTGTGCGTATCTTTATTAACATATTATTTTTATTACTTTTTATCGACGAATGTCTCGGGCAGGAGCCAGGCGGCCAAAGCACTGACGGCAGCCAGGAGCACCAGCGGGGCAAAGGCCCATGTCCAGGGCTGGGACAGGCCCGCCTGCTGGGCAAAGGAAAGCAGCGCCCCGGAGACCAGCTGGAGCAGCGCCCCGCCCACGAAGACCGAGGACGCCAGGATGCCGCTCAGGCTGCCCACCATGCGATTGCCGAAGCGCTCCCGGCCGGTGGCATAGCCCACGGGACAGGGACCGTTGGCCGCGATGCCCAGCCCCAGAGAAACGACGAACAGCAGGGGCACGCTCAGGCTGGCGCTGCCCAGGCTCAGGGCCGCAGCGGAGACGCAGGCCAGCAGGCTGGCCAGGACCATGGCCTTGCGGCGGGACTTGAGGCGCTTTTCGCTGATCCAGGTCAAAAGCGGCGTCCCGGCGATGAAGCCCACGGCGCCCATGGCCAGGATGTTGCCGATGAGGCTGGGCGAAAGGCCGAAGGTCCCGCCCATGTAGACCGCGCCCCAAAGGCCGTGGAACACGAAATACTGCGACGGCAGGGTCAGATACCAGACGACCATCTTCCAGAAGTCGGACTGTTTGGCCATGGCGGCCACATCACGCAGCACGTCTGCCAGGCGGATACCGTTGCAGGTGGCGGCCAGATGGGGCGGCCAGTCCCGCACCACGGTATAGATGATGACGGTCAGGGAACAGGTCAGCACGGAAAGCGCCAGGAAGACCAGCCGCCAGCCCACCCAGTGGTTGGCCAGGGAGAGCGGTGTGGTGGCCAGCAGGCCGCCCATGCCGCCCGCGATGAAGAACAGGGTGCAGAGGCGGGAGAAGGTCTCGGGCGCACCAGCGCTGAACAGGGTGAAGGAAGAGGACATGACCCCCGCCATGCCCAGGCCGTTGAGCAGGCGCCCGGCCACGGCCATGGGCAGACTGTGGGCCGTGGCGAAAAGGAAACCGCCCAGGGCCGCCACCAAGAACTGGCAGCTCAGCAGGCGGCGCGGGCCGAAACGGGTGGAGAGGATTCCGGAAAAGACCTGGGTAAGGGCATAGGCATACAGGTAGACGGAACCCAGCAGGCCCATGTCACCGGAGGAGAGCCCGAGGTCCTGCATGACGTCGGGGGTGACCACGGTGATGGCCACGTTCTGGATGAAGACCACCAGATAGGCTGAGGAAAGGACGAAGAACAGCCATTTTTTTGTAGGAAAGATGCAAAGATCACGGAAAAACCCCACGAAAGCGTCCTGTGACGCTGCTGCGATGATGATTGTTTGTTGCGTGAGCAACATCTATACGGCAGGCGCAAGAAAATCAAGAGGGGATGTTTTTATTATTATCTTTATTTTCAGTATGTTATGATATTTACGCACATGTTGACACAAGGAACACCCCTCAGGAAGGGCATGGTGCGCGCCGTGTTCTCCGTCCGGAGGGGACGGCGGGCATCTTGCTGGACAACTGACGGGCGCGCAGGCTATATGCCATACTGTTTGGAGTGTACCGCATGAAGAAAACAGGACTTGCAGTCTTTTTCGTCCTCGTGATCCTCCTTGGCCTACTGGCCGGACAGCTGGGCATAGCCCACCTGCCCTGGAGCTCAGAGGATACAGATACGGCTCCCGGCCAGGCCGTGACGGAACAGGCCGCCAAGGCCCCGGCCCGCGACGGGGAGGCAACGGCCCCCGCGACCGGGACGGAAGACGCCGGGCAGGAAAAAGCCCCTGCCGCTCCCGAAACTGCCACTGCCGCAGAGGCAGAGACGGAACAGGATGCCCAACCCGCGGTGCCCCTGCCCGAAGGGGCCGAGATCATCAACGGCGAGGCCGTGGTGCACGGCACGGTGGAAAAGGGCGATACCGTCAGCAAGATCATCGAGGGCAACACCTCTTCCGGGTCCCATCCTTATGTGAGCGCCGCCCGGCAGGTCTTTTCCATGCGGGCCTTCCGTACCGGCCAGCCCTACACCATCGTGGTGGACCCCGCTTCCGGCCAGCTCAAGCGATTCGAGTACGAGATCGACGCCAGCCGCCGTCTGGTGGTGGAAGGGGCGGAAGAGCCCGTGGCCCGCGTGGAGCCCATCGAATATGTGACCACCCTCGCCCAGGTGGAAGCCACCATCGACGACAATCTCTTCCAGGCCGTGGCCGACATCGGCGAAAGCCCGCAGCTGGCCCTGACCCTGGGCAGTCTGTTCGGCTCGGAGATCAACTTCATCCGCGACCTGCAACCCGGCGACAGTTTCAAGGTGCTGGTGGAAAAACGCTACCGTGATGGCGAATACAAGGGCTATGGCCGCGTGCTGGCCGCCCATTTCACCAACACGGGCACCACCTACGAGGCCTATCTGTTCCGCGACGGCAAGAACCGGCCGCAGCATTACAACGCCAAGGGCGAGAACCTGCGCAAGACCCTGTTGCAGGCGCCGCTGGCCTTCACCCGCGTGACGTCCCGCTTCTCGCACAACCGCAAGCATCCCATCCTCGGCTACAGCCGTCCGCATCTGGGCGTGGACTACGGCGCGCCCACCGGTACGCCGGTCAAGGCCGTGGGTGACGGCGTGGTCACCCGGCGCAGCTGGGCCGGAGGCTACGGCAACCAGGTCATCATCAAGCATTCGGCCGGGCTGGAATCCATGTATTCCCATCTGTCCGGCTATGCCCGCGGCCTGCGTAACGGCCAGCGCGTGCGGCAGGGCCAGGTCATCGGCTTCGTGGGCAGCACGGGCCTTTCTTCCGGGCCGCATCTGGATTTCCGCCTGCGGCAGAACGGCAAATTCGTCAATCCGGCCAAGGCCATCAACCCGCGCGGCGAGAGCGTGCGCAAGGCCTCCATGGAGCGCTTCCGCAAGACCGTGGAAAAGGAACGTGCCCTGCTGCTGGGCCAGACATCGTTGCTGGAATACGATGTGGACAGCATCGTGCCCGTGGATGATGTGGAGCCTTCCGCCAAGTAGCGGTCATGATGTTTTTGGGCAGTACGCCAATAGGAACGCCCCGTGCCATGCACGGGGCGTTCGTTTTTGGGGAAAGTCCTCCCTTTGACCAGTGCCCAAAGGGGGGGCTCCCCCCAAGCCCTCCATCCCCTCCAAATGCACTTTCTCGAGGGGACCTGTCCCGCTCCTGAAAAGCAAAAGCCCCTGTGGAGGGGCTGTGTGCTGAAGCAGGGGGCCGTAGCCGCAACTGTTGCGGAAGCCCGGGGGAGGAAGTCTTCCCCCGGGACTGTTTCACGTGGTTACTGCCCGTCTCCGGGAAGGCTGAGATCATAGGGGATGCCGGAGAAATAGCGCGTCAGCAGCTGGTGGAGCTGCGGGTAGAAGGTGGTGCGGTTGTCCCCGGCTTCCAGCAGCTGGTCCAGGCGGTGTACGCCGGTGGAGACGCCCGGCCGGAGCTGGTCCGGCGGCGGCAGGGTGATCCAGCGGGTGCCCTGGAGCTTCCGGCTGCCGCCAAGGCCCTGCCTGTCCGTATTGATGAGCATGTGGATGCTGCCGTCGAAGCCCATGTAGACATCGTGCGGGGTGAAGGCTCCGGACAGGCGGTTGGCGAGGAAGCGCAGCAGCTGGCTTTGCCCCCGGCTTTCCTGCACGGGGCGCAGGGCTGCCAGAAAGGCGTCGATGGCCGCCTTTGCCTCGCCGTGCTTGCCCTTGGTCCAGCGGCTGCCTTCCAGCAGGCCGTGCAGGGCCGTGGCGGCATCGTCGCGGCCGGATTCCAGGCAGACGGCCAGCTGTTCCGCCACGCCGGTCTCCTTGTGGATGGCGTTGTCGAGGAGCCTGCCGCAGGCCACGGCCGCGTCCCTGCCCTTTTCCAGCAGTCTCAGGCCGTCCTGCAGGGCCGCGCGTGCCACCACGCCGCCTTCCTGATCCTGCAGGCCGCCAAGGATGCTTCCCACGCTCTGCCGGATCAGGTCGAGGCCCTCCCGGGCGCCGTCGGTATCCAGTCCGCGCGCTTCGGGTTGGGCGCTGTGTACGGTGGGGTTCTCCGTCTGCATCCGGGCCAGGGTCAGGTTGGCCATGAAACGGGCGACGGACGTGCGCAGTTCCGTGATGGCCTGCTGCCGGTGTTCCGGCTCGCGCGGGCCGTCGGTACGCAGGCGCAGGGCCAGACGGCTGATCTGGAGCCCCTGGGAGATGAGGCTGTCCGCCTGCGGCAGCCGGGCGCGCTGTAACAGCGCTCCCGCGTGGCCCACCACCTGATGCAGGGCGCGCGCCTGCTCAAGGGCGTCCAGGCGGCTCTCTGCCTGGTCGGTCCCGGCAAGCTGGAAGACGGGGCGGTCCATGGCCGGTTCGAGGTGGCGCAGCAGATCGGCCCGCCCTTCCTGGAAGCGTCGGCGCACGTCTTCCGGCATCCGGGCGTCTCCTGTCCTCCGGTCGATGACGGACAGAGCGTCCCTGACGGCCCAGGCATCCGTGGCGGGAGAGCGCAGGGCCTCGATGAGCGTGTCGCAGGCCCGGCCCCATTCCTGACGGTCCATGTCCGGGGGCAGGTCGCTTTCGGCCAGCTCGTGCAGCAGCAGGCAGGCCCGGCAGCGGCTGTCCCGCTGCGCCAGTTCGCCCAGACCTTCCGTCAGCTGGCCGTACAGGCGGGAGATATCCCGTATCTGCCGGCGTGCCTGCCGGATGCCCTGCCGGAACGGGTCCGCATCGGGGCGAACCGTGTCCGCCGGGGCGCTGTCCCCGCTCGCGGGCCGGTCGCCGCGTTCGATGGCGGCCAGCTCCTGCCGGACGAAGTCCGCGTCGATGCGGCGGAAGTCCTGCCCTTCCTGCCCTACGCTCTCCGACGTATCCAGATGGCGCAGGGCCAGCCCGCCAGACATCGTCCAGGGCGCAGTGGATGGCCCGGCGCATCTTTTCGTCCACCTGATGCTGGACGTGGGCAAAACTGTCCGCATCAGCCGTCAGCCTGTCCTGCAGCACGGCGTCCACGGCTTCCAGGGCCGCTTGCAGGGTGTCCCGGGGCCTCGCCCGTGAAACGGGCCAGGGTGGCCTGGCGTTCCTGCAAGGCCTGCCGGGCTTCTTCCTTGAAGGTGATGCGGCCCAGGAAGAAGTCCCGGCAGGGCGGCGGGGCTGAAACGGGAACGATAGGGCTGCGGGGCCGTTTCGGGGGGCGTGTCATCGACCGGTGCGGCGGAAGCCGTTCCCAGGTCGGTGGCCCGAGCCTCCACCCGGGCGGCCATGTCGTCCGCGCCGGTGTGCAGGGCATCCCGGATCAGGGCCAGGTCGGCGGCCATGTCCGCCTGCCCGGCATCGAGGTCGGCGATGACGGCATCCAGCAGGCCGCTCGTCTGCAGCTGCCGCAACTCCACGGCCCGTTGCGGGGCTTCCTCGCGCAGGATGGCCATGTTGCGGCGCACCACGGGTCTGGAGCAGTTCGGCATAGTCCGCGCCCCGGCTGGTCATGGGGCGCGCCGCCTGCCGCAGTCCGGCCAGCTCCCGCAGGGCCGATTCCAGATCCGCACGGCGCTGGGGATCGTCGGGCGCACCGGCAGCGGCATTGCGCAGATGGCCCAGGATCCTGCCCGTCTGGGCGCTGAAGTCTTCCAGCCCGCGCCGGAACTTGCCCTGGGCACGCCAGCCGGCCGGAGTGAGGCTGTCCAGCAGCTTGGAGAACCAGCGTCCCACCGTCCTGGGCGGGCCCGGGATGCGGTCGCTCTGCCGTGTGCCCGGCTCCAGCACTTCCATGCTGTGCCTGCCAAGGCGGCCCATGCCGCCCAGAGCGTCATAGCCGAAATCCGTATCGAGGCTGATGTAGCGTGTCTGCGGTGCCTGCACTGGTCCTGGCATGGCGTCCCCCTTTATTCATTGGTTGAGAGCGGCTGTCTGGTGGCCTGCTCCGGCTGCCGTGGCCGGAGGCTGTCGCCATGGATTTTCTTGCGGCGGTGCCGCCCTGTGTCCGCCTGTGTGGCGCCGGTCCGGCGAGGTCCCTGCGGGGCCCGGCATGAGTACGGCCTTCCCACGGCCCCTTTGCCGGAGCTGTCACCGGAGAGGTGGGAGGCACCTGTACGCGGATCCCCGCCGGATATGGCCGCTCTTCCTGCCGGAGCACGGCGGCAAGGCGTTGGGATGCCGGCTAGCGGGCCTGCTGCAGTTCGTCGGCCCAGTGGGCCAGGACATCCAGAAAGTCTTCCAGCGCGGTGAAGAGCGTCTCTTCCACGGCCCCGGCCGCCGTCACGCGGGCAAAGGCCATGATCTCTTCACCGTCCAGGCCGAAAAGCGTGTTGCCGCTTTCCCGGCCCAGGCAGTGGGCCCGCATCATCCGGGCCATCAGCTCCCTGCCCTGTTCTCCGGCGGGGAGCGCCCCCAGGCGGGCATACAGATAGATGGCGTCTTCGTCGTCCGTGACCTCAAGGTCCACGATGAAACGGCCGTCGAAGCGCAGGCGGCACAAGCCGTCCCCGTTGAATGCCAGGGCGGCCCCGGTCTGGCGTGAAAGCGCATCCAGCATCTCGTGCGGTGTCATGGTTGCTCCGGTCGTTGAAGGTCGTGAAGGATGCCTGCCCGGCCTGTCCGCAGGTCTGTTCGGGCGGATGCATCAACAGTGCCAGTGCTCCCGGCAGGGACAGTGCCCGTGCCATGGCTGGTGTTCGGGCAGGAGCCGTGCGGGAAAGGTGGAAAGAAGAAGGGAAAAAAGCTGTCATGTCCGCCCGCCGCCGTGAACATCGTTGGCAGCCCCACCGGGACGGCCTGAAGGGCATCCCGGTGGAGGCGGACGTGCCCTCCTGTCAGGAGAGGCCTGGATATGTATGTTTTTTTATTGTTATAAAACAGGCGGTTGTGTCTGTTGTGCACATTTGGGTGCGTGCATCAGGCGTGGCGCAGCAATTTGGCGGCAAAGGCCGCGGCACCGAAGCCGTTATCTATATTGAGGACGGCCAGGCCGGGCACGCAGGAACAGAGCATGCTGTGGAGGGCGGCCATGCCGCCCGCGCCCACGCCGTAGCCCACCGAGGTGGGGACGGCCAGCACCGGGCAGGGCACCAGTCCGGCCAGTACGCCGGGCAGGGCTCCTTCCATGCCGGCCACGGCGATGATGAGGCGGGCGGCGCGCAGGTCCCGGATATGCGGGGCAAGGCGGTGCAGCCCGGCCACGCCCACGTCGGTGAGGAAGCCGCAGTCGTGGCCCCAGAAGCGCAGTGCCCCGTAGGCTTCGGCGCCCACGGGGATGTCGGCCGCACCGGCCGTGACCACCATGATCTCGCCCCTGTCGGGCCACGGCGGGCCCAGTTCAGGCACTTCCTGCCCTTCACCGCCCAGACAGAAAAGACGGCATTGCGCCCAATAGCGGCCCTCGGGGAATTCCCGTTGCAACAGGGCCCCTTGCGCTTCCGAGGCGCGGCTGACCAGCACGGGGGCGCCGCGCAGGCTGAGGCCGCGTACGGCCCCCACCAGGGCCCCGTCGGTCTTGCCCTGGGCGAAGACGACCTCGCCCAGGCCGGTGCGCAGGGCGCGTTCATGATCCAGATGCAGGCCCTGCAGGCTGTCGGCCGCAGTGGCGTCTCCAGATGCCGCAGGGCCTGTTCCGGCGGGATGTCCCCCCGGGCCACGGCCTGCAGCAGGCTTTCGATAGCTGTATGATCCATCCCCTGCATATAGGGCAAAGGACATCGCTTGTCAGCAGCGGATGGAGGGCCGGTTCCCGCGCTCTTCTTGAGTTTCTGCCGGAATGCCCCTATAGTTGTCCGTTGCCCGAATCTTTTGCGGGCAATAAATTCCGTGCCTTTTTTTCGGAGTGCCCATGCTTGATTATATCCGTTCCAATGCCCAGTCCTTTGGCGTCAAGGTAGCCTTCGCCATCATCATCCTCGTCTTCATGTTGCTGGGGCGTCGGCAGCCTGACCGACGGCGGTTCCAGCAATGTGGTGGCCAAGGTCAACGGTGAGGCCATCACGGCCCAGCAGTTCGAGCAGGCCTATCAGCGGGCCGCCGAATACGCCATGCGCAACGATCCCTCCCTGACCCGTGAGGCCCTGGTGCAGCAGAAGCTGGGCCGTCAGGTGCTCAACGAGCTCATCAGCGCCCAGCTGATCCGTCAGGAAGCCGCCCGCGTGGGGATGACCGTGAGCCCTGAAGAGATGCATTATGTGGTCTCCAAGCTGCCGCGTTCCAGGACGCCCAGGGCAAGTTCGATCCCGAGGCCTACAAGCGTGCCATCGAAGCCCAGCGCATGAGCGTGGCCGAATACGAACAGGGCCTGGCGGACAGCATCCTGCGTGACAAGGTGATGCGCACCGTGGCCGGCAGCGCCTGGGCCGCCGGTGGCGAGGCCCGCAAGTACTATGATTTCCTCACCCAGCAGCGCGCGGTGGAGTACCTGTACCTGCCCGCCGCCGATTTTGCCGCTTCGGTGAAGCCCACCGAGGAAGAGCTCGGCGCCTGGTACGAGGCCCACAAGGCCGAACTGGCCAGCCAGCCCCGCGTGGAAGTGGAATATGTGGCCGTGGCTCCCGAAAGCCTGGTGCGCCCCGAGAGCGTGAGCGCCGAGGCCGCCCTCAAGTGGTATGAAGCCAACAAGCAGCGCTTCCGCCAGCCCGAACAGGTCAAGGTGGCCCACATCCTGGTGCCCCTGGCGGAGAACGCTCCCGAAGCGGCCGTGAAGCAGGCCATGGAAAAGGCCGCCCGCATCCGCAGCGAGGCGGAAAAGGGCGACTTTGCCGCCGTGGCCGATGCCAACAACGGCCCCAATGCCGCCGGCCCCGGTGGTGAGCTGGGCTGGATCCAGCGCGGCCAGACCGTGAAGCCTTTCGAAGATGCCGCCTGGGCCCTGCAGCCCGGCCAGATCTCCGAGCCCGTGCGCAGCCAGTTCGGCCTGCACATCATCAAGATGGAAGAGCGCAAGGACGCCAGCGTGCAGCCCTTTGCCGAGGTGGAAGCCGAAGTGCGCGCCACCCTGGCCAAGCAGGAAGGCGTGGAAAAGGTCAACGACGTGCTGGACAGCCTGATCGGTGACAACATCAACAACCGTCCCCTGCAGGAAAGCGCGGCCAGCGCCGGCAGCTACAAGGATGCCGACGGCAAGGAACAGCCCCTGCTCAAGGCCGAACGTACCGGTCTGGTGGGCCAGGCCGAACTGCAGAAGATCCTGGGCATCAGCGACGAGATGGCGGCCAGCCTGATGAAGGCCCCGGCCAACTCCCCCGTGGATACGGCCTGGAAGCCGGTGCACCGCTACCTGGTGGTGCGCGTGCTCACCTCCGAGCCTTCCACCACGCCAGCCTGGATCAGGCCCGCGACCGCGTCATGAAGGCCCTGGTGGCGG
>ENA-OQHN01000292-OQHN01000292.1-human-gut-metagenome-genome-assembly--contig:-NODE-292-length-18491-cov-3.030658_pt1 | contig 18491 bp, 22 predicted proteins | sample MGYA00242564_ERZ504721 | MGnify/ENA primary metagenome ERZ504721 (study PRJEB26092, sample SAMD00036212) | human gut metagenome | host: Homo sapiens | study: EMG produced TPA metagenomics assembly of...
GCTCCGCGATCTCGGCCTGCGGATCGTCTTCGCGGCCCATTTCCTTGTTGATGGCCTTGATCTGCTCGGAAAGATAGTATTCCCGCTGGTTTTTTATCCATCTGGTCTTTGACGCGGCTCTTGATGCGCCGTTCCATCGAGACCCGTTCCATCTCGGTATTCAGGAACTCGTAAACCTTTTCAAGGCGTTGTCCGGGATCGGCCAGCTCCAGCGCTTCCTGTTTTTTGGGGTATTCGATTTTGAGCAGGGGCAGAATGGTATCGGCGAGCTGCCCGGGATCGCGCAGGGCGGAGACGGCGGAAAGGATCTCCGGAGTGAGTTTTTTGTTGGTATGGGCGTATTCCGCGAGGATTTCCTTTGTGGCCCGTACCAGCGCTTCGGTTTCCGGGCCGTCATTGCGCATGATGGGCAACGGCGTGACCACGACCTTGGGGAAGGCATCCGTCCCGAACGGGTTTTCCTGATCTTCGGGCGTCAGAGGCCGCCAGCTGATGCGGTACAGGCCCTCGAAGAGCACCTTGATCGGGCCTTCAGGCAGCCTCATGTACTGGAGCACGCGCCCGACCACGCCAACGGCATAGAGATCCGCCGGATCGGGCTTTTCCAGTTCGGGTTCGCGCTGCGTCACGAGGCAGATGCGCTTGCCGTAGTCGTTCACGGCGCTTTCGATGGCCTTGATCGAGGCTTCGCGGCCCACGAGGAGGGGCATGATCGAGTGCGGCGACATGACCACCTCCCGCAAGGGCATGAGCGGAAGCTCGAATCCCTCCAGTGTTGCATTGCTGGTGATGGTGTCGTTCGTTTCGTTCATGCTTGCTCCTTTAGAAGGTAACGGAACCGGGGAGGGGAGAAGGAATCCTTCTGAAGAAGGGATTCCTTCTCCCCTCCTCTCATCTTCCCAAGGCTTTTAACGGCCCCTAGCCCGGCTTCGTATGCCGCGACGGGCCGTATGGAACTCTTTATATTGCAACAGGAAACGCCTGCCGCGCTCCCTCCCCGCCAGCCGAAAGTTTTTGGAAGGGATGGGGGGGCGTGGGGGGAAGGGAGAACCCTTTTCCAAAGGGTTTCCCTTCCCCCCACATTCTTTTCTGCAAACCTTACGAAGCGATGTGCGCTTCGGTGTCGTAGATGTACAGCGGCGGGGCCTTCTTTTCGATGACCGCGTCGTTGATCACGCACTCCTTCACGCCGGGCATGGAAGGAAGCTGATACATGATGTCGAGCATGACGCTTTCCATGACGTTGCGCAGGCCGCGCGCGCCGGTCTTGCGCTCGATGGCCCTGTGGGCGATGGCGCGCAGGGCGTCGGAGGTGAAGCGCAGGGTCACGTTGTCGAGTTCGAACAGCTCTGGTACTGCCGGGTGAGGGCGTTCTTGGGCTCGGTCAGGATACGGACGAGGTCGTCCTCGCCGAGATCGTCCACGTGCGTCAGGACCGGGATACGGCCCACGAATTCGGGGATGAGCCCGAACTGCACGAGGTCGGCGGGATGCACCTGTTCGAGGAGCTCGCCGAGGGTGCGCTCCTTTTTGGTCTCCACCTTGGCCCCGAAGCCCATGCTGCCGCCGCGCATACGCTGCTCGACGATCTTGTCCAGGCCGATGAACGCCCCGCCCACGATGAACAGGATGTTCGAGGTGTCCATGCGGATGAATTCCTGCTGCGGGTGCTTGCGGCCGCCTTTGGGAGGAATGTTGGCTTCCGTGCCTTCGATGATCTTGAGCAGCGCCTGCTGCACGCCTTCGCCGGACACGTCGCGGGTGATGGACGGGCCGTCTGCCTTACGGGAGATCTTGTCGATTTCGTCGATGTAGATGATCCCCTTGCGGGCCGCTTCAAGGTCGTAGTCGGCATTCTGAAGCAACTGGACCAGAATGTTTTCCACGTCTTCGCCCACATACCCGGCCTCGGTCAGCGTGGTGGCGTCCGCGATGGCGAACGGCACGCGCAGGACGCGGGCCAGCGTCTTGGCGAGGAGCGTCTTGCCGCTTCCGGAGGGGCCGACAAGCAGGATGTTGCTCTTTTCGAGCTCCACATCGTCGCTGCCCCTGAGGGCGTCGGCATAGAAGACGCGCTTGTAGTGGTTGTGCACCGCCACGGCGAGGATCTTCTTGGCCTCATCCTGCCCGATGACGTATTCGTCGAGGCGGGCCTTGATTTCCTGCGGGGTGAGCAGGCGTTCGTCTTCGCGGACCTGCTCGATGGCGTTCTGAGCCATCATTTCGTTGCAGGAGGCGATGCATTCGTCGCAGATGTGCACGCCGTCCGGCCCGGAGACGAGCTGGTTCGCCTGCGTTTCGGTTTTGCCGCAGAAAGAGCAGCGGGGTTCGTTCGGGGGAGTGGTATTGGGCATCTCTCTTCCTATTCGGACTTTTCGGCGAGGAGGTCACGGCGGGAGGCGAGAACCTTGTCCACCAGACCATAGGCCTGCGCCATTTCGGCGGTCATGAAGTTGTCGCGTTCGGTATCCTGGGCGATCTTTTCGATGGGCTGGCCGGTATGCTTCGCCAGCAGCCCGTTGAGGGTCTCGCGCATACGCAGGATCTCGCGGGCATGGATGTCGATGTCGGTGGCCTGTCCCTGGAATCCGCCGAGGGGCTGGTGGATCATCACCTGGCTGTTGGGCAGGGCGTAGCGCATACCCTTCTGGCCCGCGCTGAGGAGGAAGGCTCCCATGCTGGCGGCGCGGCCCATGCACACGGTGGCGATGGGCGGGGTGATGTAGTTCATGGTATCGTAGATGGCCATGCCCGCCGTGACGGAGCCGCCGGGGCTGTTGATGTAGAGATAAATCTCTTTTTCCGGGTCCTGCGATTCGAGGAAAAGCAGCTGGGCGCAGATGAGGGACGCCACCGCGTCGTTGACCTCGGAGCCGAGGAGCACGATGCGGTCTTTCAGCAGGCGGGAAAAAATATCATAAGCGCGTTCGGTGCGGCCCGACGTTTCGACGACGATGGGCACCGTCATATCAAGAATATCTTGCATACTGTCTCCATATGATAATTGGGCATCAGGGCTTTCCCCGTCAGATAAGCACGATTGCGCCGTTGTCTCGGGATGAAGCCATAAAACGGGAAATAGCACAGGGCCACCATACAATAAGAGGGGAGTGCGGACACTCCCCTCTCCTCATTTTTTCCAAAAAGCGGGCGGAAAACGGACTAGTCCGCGTTCTTGGTCTCGCTCAGGCTCAAGGCGGGGACTTCGTTGATCTTCGCCTTGCTGTAGACCATTTCCAGAGCCTTGTCAGCGAGGATGCGGTCGCGCAGTTCATAGATCAGGCCGCTCTTGTGATAGGCTTCGCTGACCTTCTTGTAGTCCTGCTGGGCGCGCATGGCCATGCCGTAGATGGCCATTTCCACTTCCTGATCGTTGACGGTGATGTTTTCCTTCTGGGCGAGGGCCATCAGGAACACCTGGGGACGCAGGGTTTCGAGGGCTTCCTTCTTGGCTTCTTCGCGCTTTTCTTCCTGAGCCTGGTCCTTGCGGAGGTCGTCGATGCCCATGCGCTGGAGCTTCATGGCCTGTTCCTGCACCACGCGCTCGACGCGGGCGTTCAGCATGGAATCGGGGATTTCGAAAGAAACCTTTTCAAGGAGGCCGTCGATGAGCTTCTTCATGGCTTCGCTGCGGGCGGCCTGAGCTTTCGTGGCGGAAACGTGCTCGACGATGGAGGCCTTCATCTTTTCCAGGCTTTCCTGGCCGACCTTCTGAGCGAACTCCTCGTTCACTTCGGGCTTCTGGCTGGTCTGGATCTTGTTCACCTTGATGGTGAAGATGACGGTCTTGCCGGCCAGCGGCTTGTGGGGGTAGTCGGCGGGGAAGTTCACGGGGCCGGTCTTTTCTTCGCCGACCTTGGCGGTCTTCACGAGGGCTTCGAAATCGGGGAGGGCCTGGCCCTGGCCGAGGGCCACGCCGAAGTTTTCGCCCTGCACGTCGTCGATCTTGTTGCCTTCCTCATCGGTGCCGGAGTAGTCGACATCCACGGTGTCGCCGTCCTGAGGCAGGCGATCTTCGGTCACTTCGGTAAGTTCCGCCATGCGGCCGCGGAGGTTTTCAATGATTTCGTTCACGTCGTCGTCGGACACGTCGGCCTTGGCCTGATCGACTTCGAGGCCTTCGTAGTTGGGGAACTCGATTTCGGGCAGCACGTCGAAGGTGACGTTGCACTTGAATTCGGTATCGCGGGCGAAGGCGTCATGGTTGTCCATTTCCATGCTGGAAACGGGGGTTCAGGCCGGATTCCTTGAGGGTCTTCTGGAGGAGGCCGTTGATCTCGTCCTGTGTGGCGCGGGCGTACACGTCTTCGCCGAAGCGCTTTTCCACTACGGACGCGGGTACTTTGACCCTTACGGAAGCCGGGCAGGGGACAGATCCTTCTGGAAGCCCTTGACGGCGGTGTTGATAGCGGCGTTCACATCATCCGCGGTCAGGGTGAAGGCGATCTTTTTCCGGGTAGGGGAAAGGTTTTCAACGACAAATTCCATGGGGATTCCCTCCTTAGGGGAGCCGACCTGCTCAAGGGCGGACGGACGAACTTTTTATCAATCAAAACACGAGGTTTATGAATGCACCGGAAGGCTTTCTGGTGCGAGAGGGGGGAGTTGAACCCCCACGGAAATCCGCTGGATTCTAAGTCCAGTGCGTCTACCAATTCCGCCACTCTCGCCAGTCGGCACACAAAGGAGGGACTCTACTGCGAAATCCCAAAAATCGCAAGTTCCATCCTGTTCAGGTGGGGTTAGGTGGTACGGGAGAGGGCCGCCGCTTCGTCCTCATACTCCTTCAGTTTCCTGTAGAGCGTGGCGACGCCGATGCCGAGGGCGGCGGCAGCGGCTTTCTTTCCGGGCGTGTCGTCCCCGCAGCGGCGGACGGCGTCCAGAATGGCGTTGCGTTCCAGATCGCGGAGCGGGGTGATCCCGCCGGGCGGGAGGGGGGCGGAGGGTGAAGGCGCGGAAGAGGGCAAGGCCCCGCGCACGGAGGCGGGGAGCATGTCAGGATGCAGGACCCCGCCGGACGGGGCCATGTTGACCATAAACTCCATCACATTCTCGAACTCGCGCACGTTGCCGGGCCACGGGTAGGCGGAGAGGGCCGCGAGTATGTCCGGGCCGAGCGACGGGACCGGCTTGTTGAACCGGGCGCTGTAGCGGGCGAGGAAGTGGGACGACAACAGCTCGATGTCGCCGTGGCGCTCGCGCAGGGGCGGCACCTGCAGCGGGATCACGTTCAGGCGGTAGAAGAGATCCTCGCGGAAACGGCCTTGGCGCACCGCTCCGGCAAGATCTTCGTTCGTCGCCGCGATAATACGGATATCCACCTCAATGAGCCGGTTGGAGCCGAGGCGGGTGAAGGCCCGTTCCTGCAGGACGCGGAGCAGCTTCACTTGCAGGTAGAGCGGCATGGTGCTGATTTCGTCGAGGAACAGCACGCCCTTGTGGGCCAGCTCGAATTTGCCGATGCGCCCCTTGGCGCTCGCGCCGGTGAACGCGCCGCCCGTGTAGCCGAACAGCTCGCTTTCGAGCAGGGCGTCGGGGATGGCCCCGCAGTTGATGGCGACGAACGGCCCCGTATGGCGGGGGCTGTTGTCATGGACCGCCTGCGCGATCAACTCTTTGCCAGTCCCCGACTCCCCTTGGATAAGGACGGTGGCGTTCGTGCCGGCGGCCTTCAGGATAGCCGCCTTGAGCCGCAAGATGGCCTTGCTCTCGCCGATGATGCTGGGAAAACGGTCATCGCGCGGTTGTTCGGGGAGCGGTTCCACGTCGCGTCCGCGGGCCCATGCGAACCGATGATCTGGCTGATGAGCTCGAACGCCTTTTCCGACTTCATCAGCAGCTCGGCGCGCTGATTGTCGGTGAAGGCCACGATCTGCACGACCGCGACGATTTCGTTTTCTATCACCACCGGCCCCGTGAAATTGGCCACATCCGCGCAGGCCCCCTTGCCGGAGCAGGTACGGCAGACTTCTTCTTTGCCGGGCGTCAGCACCATAGAGCTCTGGCCGGAACGCAGGCTGTAGGTCAGCGCATTGTCCGCGGGCATCCGGAACCCGACACCGCGAAGGTAGGGGCCGGTTCCCCCCACGCAGTAGCCTTCCGCGTTCATGATCACGATTTCCACGTCCAGCAGCTCCGCCAACGGGGGAAGATGCTTTTGCACAAGGCGCCAACGCTCGGTGACGGGGGAACCCGATGGGAGGGGAGGTTCGAGAGGGGTGTTGATCCACAGGGGAACAGCGGCATGGATTTCCGATCTCATAGGTGTCTCCAAATAGGCAAATCTATATGCTTTGTCGATGTATCTTGCTTTTATAGTTACTCTTTTGATTTTCTCACCTGCATGAGAAAAAGACAAGCGAAAAGGTGAAAAAAAGAGAAACTGTATTTTTATTGTTCACGAAGCAGGTGGCGGAAACCGATTCTGAGAGGCTGTTTTTAAACGGCAGGGGACGCTGGGCACCTTTCTCATGCAACAGCATCGCTGCCCCCGGGAGAGGGCCTCCGCATGTCTTCAAGAGCGGAACCGGGCCTCCATCGCCCGTTCTTGAAGAGGTGCCGCCGTTTCCGCCCTCCCCCTGCAAAGGGGCCGCATCGGGTTGCAGGCGATCCCCATCCCCAGATGCGCCCGTGGCTGTCCGCGGGAAAAACGGCTGCCGGGCCTTTCGGCATACGGACGCCTTCCGCGCCCCTCCCGGCGGAAAACGCCAAGCGGGAGGGAGCCCTCATGAGACCGCCCGTGCTGGCCCCAAAACAAAAAAGCCGCCCCTGAGGACGGCTTCCTGACAAAGGGCTGCCTTTACTTCTTTTCGGCTTCCTTGGCCTTGCGGATAGGCTCCTCAAAGAGCTTGTAGTACCCTTCGATGACCTTGCCGAATTCGTCGGCGGGGAGGTAGTTGGTGGTCATGTTGACCTTGGCGAACTTGGCCTGCACGTCGGGATCGCTGAGGGCTTCCTTGATCAGGTTCTGAAGGCGTTCGATGCGATCCTTGGGGGTCTTGAGCGGGGCCACGATGCCGTACACGGAGTCGAACACGAAGCCGTCGCCGAACATTTCCTTGAACGTGGGCGCGTCGGGATAGTTGGGATCGCGCTGGGCGCTGCACACGGCGATGACGCGGATATCCTTGTGGGGCTTGAAGTTCACCACGGGCGTGAACCCTGTGGATATGTGGTTGCCGAGGAGCGCCGTCACGATTTCCGCTCCGCCGTTGTAGGCCACATAGGGGAGGTCGGATTCGGGGAACAGCTTCATCACGTTGGCGTGGTAGAAGCGCTGGGCCGTAAACGCGCCGGGGCTGGCGAGGCTGTACTTGCCGCGTTCGGCCTTGGCCTTGTCCATGAGATCCTGCACGCTGGCGATGCCGGAATCGGCACGGACACCCCAGCCCATCGTGAAGACGTTGACCTGCGCCACCGGGGCGAGATCCTTATAGGTGAAGCCGCACTTCTTGTATTGCGGGACGACGGTCAGCACGTTGGCCGAGGTGAGGCTGATGGTATAGCCGTCGGGACGGGCGCGGACGGTTTCGAGCGTGGCGGGGATGCCGCTGCCGCCGGGCTTGCTGGTGATAAGCAGCGTGATGTTGTGCTTGCGCTGCAGGTAGTCGCCGATAATACGGGCGGCGGTGTCGGGAGCGTTGCCCGCGCCGAAAGGCATGATCAGGGTGATCGGGCGGCTCGGGTAGTCTTCGGCCGCAGCTTGGAACGGCATGGCGCAGAGCAGGGCCGCGGCTGCGGCAACGCCGGTGCGGAACATCCGGGACAGATTCCTCTTCATGAAGGCTCCTCCTGAAAAAAAGTGTGGATGGATCAGACCGCCTCGCGCTTGCATCCCCTGTATTCGTCCCAAATGGTTTTGAGGACGACGCAGGCGCTGACGGCCAATATGACACAGGATATGGGGCTGGTGAAAAAGGTGCTGAAATCGTCGCGGGAGAGGGACAGCGCCCGGCGGAAGTTGGATTCCGCGAGCGGGCCGAGGATCATGGCGAGCAGCATGGGCGGCTGGGGGAACCCCGCCTTGAGCATCAGGTAGCCAAGCAGCCCGAAGGCGGCCATTACGCCGATGTCGAACGTGGAGTTGTTGGCCGCAAAACTGCCTATGGCGCACAGCGTGAGCACGACGGACATGAGGATCGCGGTAGGCACGAGGACGACCTTGCCGAGGATGCGTACGGCGATGAGCCCGACCACAAGGATAAGGATGTTGGAGACGAAGAAGCTCGCGAAGATGCCGTTGACCGTGGCGCCGTGCTCCTGAAAAAGCAGCGGGCCGGGCGTCAGGCCTTGGATCATCAGCGCGCCGAGCAGGATGGCGGTGAGCACGTCGCCGGGGACGCCCAGCGTCATCAGGGGGATGAGCGCCCCGCCGGTCACACCGTTGTTGGAACTTTCCGTCGCGGCCACGCCTTCCAGCGTCCCCTTGCCGAACGCTTCGGGATGCTTCGAGAAGCGCTTGGCTTCGCCGTAGGCGATGAAGGTCGCGGCGCTGGCCCCCGTAGCCGGGATGATGCCGATGAGCGTGCCGAGGAGCGAGGAACGCAGCAGGTTGAACTTGTTCGTCCAGATTTCCCCGAGCGTCAGCCCCTGATTGGACAGCTTGCCCTCCTTGACGATCCCGCTCTTGCCGAGGAAGACATCCTCAAGGGACAGGAGCACCTGCGATACCGCGAAAAGCCCGACGAGCGCGGGCACCAGCGAGATGCCGTTGAACAGTTCCGGCACATCGAACGTGTTGCGGAAATCGCCGGAAACCGGATCGATCCCACCGTTGAAAGGAAAAGGCCCACGAATGCGGCGGCAAGCCCCTTGCACATGGCCCCTGAAGACAGGGTCGCCACCACCGTGAGCGCGAAAACGGCCAGTGCGAAATATTCGGCCGGGCCGAAGGACATGGCGGCGGTCGCCAGCAGCGGCGCGCAGGTCACCAGAGCGACCGCGCTGAAGATGCCCCCGAAAAACGAGGCGAACGTGGCCATTTCCAGCGCCTTGCGCGATTGTCCCTTGGCGGTCAGCTTCGGGCCTTCGAGCAGGGTCGCGGCGGCGGCCACCGTGCCCGGCGTGCCGACGAGGATGGCCGTGATCGATCCCCCGTAAATGGCCCCGGCGTACATGCCGAGCAGCATGGAAAAAGCCTCCACGGGCGGCATCCCGAAAGAAAGCGGGATAAGCAGGGCTACGCCCATCGCCGCCGTCAGGCCCGGCATGGCCCCGAACAGGATGCCCAAAGAAACCCCGGTGACGTTGGCTATCAGCGAACCGAAACTCAAGGCCGCTTCTATCCCAGCAAAAACCTCGGACATCGTGTCCTCCTACGGCAACATGATCTGAAAGAAGTATCCGAAGGCATACAGCAGCGCTCCCGTGGTCAGCGCCGCCACTCCCATGATTTCAACAGGATTCCGGCGTCCCAGAAGGGGCAGGGAGAACAGCAGGAACAGGAACGTGGAGATCGTAAATCCGCCGTTGTGCGGCCACGGGAACCAGCTCTGCTCCACGAGCCAGTCGCCGAGCCAGATCATGCCGGACAGGTACATGACGAAGAAACCAAAAAAGAGAAGGGTCTTGATGACGGCGGATCGGTTTCCCCAACTACGGCCGGGCCGGTTCCTCAGCAGCCCTTGGAGGATGAGGAAAATCCCGCACAGCGCCATGCCGCCGAGGGCCAGCGTGGGCAGCGCGTCCGCCCCGACAACCTCCCCATCGGACGGGGCGATGGAGGCGGCCACTTCGTAAACCCCCACCGCGCAAAGGCATAGAAGAACCGCGCCGGAAAAAATATCGTTGAGGTTTTTCATGGAATTCCTTTGTGTTGTTGAGGCCCCGCCCCCCGGAAAGCGGGAGCATATGCCCTCCGTTTTCCGGGGAGTCGGGCGATCAGGCGAAAAAGCCCGCCGTCCCGGTCAATCCTTCTTCTTTTTCCACAGCACGACGCGGCAGAAGGGGTCGCCCTTGCCGAGGCGTTCCACGATATCGCACGGGATGCCGTGCTCCTTGGCGCGGTTGCGATCCAGTTCCATAGCCACGTCACAGAAAAGATCCTGATCTTCAGGAGAAAGCCCCATCTTTTTCCATTCTTCGAGGAGGGGGCAGTAGTGCATCTTCATTTCGCAGTATTCTTCGGTGTCGGAAATTTCCGTCTCGAATACGCCGCCCATCATGGTGTAGTGTTCGTTCATCCAGTCTTCGGGAGCCAGCTTGCGCCCGTCGCGCTCGGCACGGATGCGGCCGTATTCGGCAATCCCCTCACGGGCGAGGGCTTCGGCCTGTTCGCGGGTCATTACTGAGGAAAACGCCTTGAACAGACAGGCCTGAGAGCGGGCCCTGTCCTGCATGGCCCCACGAACACGGCGTACAACTTCGGGATTCCATTCCATGAAACTTCTCCTGTTATCATAAAAGGTTTCACATCTTCTCCGTGTAACCGGACATTTTTTCTAATGCGATTTTTGTGCCATACGGCGCATACTCCATATCTTGCTATTGTTACAGATTTTTTATCATTGCAGACACATTATTCTCATCCTGAAATTCTCTTTTCGCATCTCATTGAGAAAAAATTCTCACCACATGAAAATACGGTGCCCTTTATGCCATTCTCTCTATTTTCAGTCAGGTATGCCGCACAGTTACGGCAGCTCAGATTCCGGACTCCTTTGCCGACAGGCATTCAGGACACGAAAACACACCGCCAGGCTCCAAAGATGGGACCGCAACCTGCCTGCGCAAGGAAACGGATGCGGAACGGAAAAAGGAAGATTGACAGGATGGCACCCTGTGAAAGGCGAAAGAAAAAGCCGGAAAAATGTTGCGGGGGAAGGACAACGGAAGCCTCTGCTCACCCGCCTGTTTTCCCGGCGAAACAGGAGAGGGGACAAGCGCCTCCATGTGGGATAACACGCCGGCCCCTTCGAGCGCGGAAAAGGCTGGAGGATGCGAATGCCATCCCAACAAATGCGGTAGATTACTGACGGAAAAGGTGGGAAATCGTGTGACGGTATTCCGAACGGATACGGCGGAGAGGAAATACCCCAACGGGCGGAACGCCGACGGGTTCCAGACCGTATCCCTGAAAGGTATCTATCCGGGAGGATGGGATAGCCAGAAAAAAGAAAGCCCGCTGGAGTTCAGCGGGCTGCCTTCACGCGGCGGGAGGGCGAATCCACGCTTCCCCTTCCACATCCTATTGATGTATCCCATTCTTGGTTACGCCCGCGGTTACAGGCCGTACCCATAAAGCGGAGGCCTGGCGAGCCTTCGAAACAGCACCGGGGGCTCAAAAACTCTGGCGAACATAAAGAGGAGCCCCCGAACAACGCCGGACATCCTCACTTTTCCGTCTTAACGCGATCCCTCACGAGTGGCTTCTAGCTCGGGAACGGCACTCCCCGAAGGGCAATCCATACCCCGCCCTTTCCCTATCTGGCGATGAAACGGGCTGACGACGCCGACAGCCATCATCGCCGCCCAAGCCAATGTATGCCCAAGGTACAGCGGCCACCTCCCCAGCCCCAAGCGTCACCGCATCTTCCCTTCTTTCTCCAATTCCTTCACTTTTCTGAAAATCGTACTGCGGTCGACCTGAAAGTGCTTGGCGACCTCGGTGATGCTGCCGTAACGCTCCATCGCGGCTGAAAGGACCTTGTTCTCAAGGTCCTTCATGATCTCCTTGTATGTCTTGCCGTCGAGTTCAAAATCGAGGCCGTCCCTGCGCGCCGATGCGGCAGGCTTCGCCACGCCCGAAATGGGGACATCCGAAGCCCGGATCACGCTGTTCTTGCTGGTCACGGCCAGCCCCTGCACAAGGTTTTCCAGCTCGCGGATATTGCCCGGCCACTTGTAGTCGAGGAGCAGCGATTCGGCTTCTTCGGAAAACGTCAGCTGGCGATGGTACTTGCTGCCGTAAAACCGCAGGAACATGCGTGCGAGGGGCAGAATGTCCGCCTGGCGGTCGCGCAACGGCGGAATGGCGATCACCGCCACCTTGAGCCGGTAATAGAGATCACTGCGGAATTCCCCGCGCGCGATGGCCCGTTCGAGATTCTTGTTGGTGGCGGCGACGATGCGGACGTCGATCTGCTTCGGCGTGGTGGAACCCACGCGCATGATCTCCCAGTCCTGAAGGAACCGGAGCAGCCGCGTCTGCATGGGCATGGGCAGCTCCCCGATTTCGTCGAGGAACAGCGTGCCGCCCGACGCCGCTTCGATGAGGCCGATCTTGCCCGTCTTGCTCGCGCCGGAAAACGTGCCCGCCGCATAGCCGAACAGCTCGGTTTCAATAAGATTTTCGGGGATGCTTCCGCAGTCCACCTTGATGAAGGTCTTGTTCTTGCGCAGGCTCAGGGCGTGGATGCGGCGGGCAATGACGTCCTTGCCCACGCCCGTCTCGCCGAGCAGCAGGACCGTGGCGTCCGTCTCCGCAATGGTGTTCACCTCGCCGTAGAGCTTGATCATGGCACTGCTGGTGAACAGCTTCGGCGTCTTGCGGGAAAGTTCCTGCGCGTCCCCGGCGGTACTGAGCTGCTGGAACGCTTCAAGCAGTTCCTTCTGGACGCTCATCTGCTCCCGCATCTCGGAGAGCATGGTCACGTCGCGGAGGAAGGTGATGCACAGCACCAGCTTGCCCTGCGCGTCGAAAACCGGATTGGCTTCGAGGATCAGCTTCCGCCCGTCGGAAACGGTCTGCACGCGCGTGGCGGGCTGCCCCGTCCGTATGACCTCCGGGTTCAGCACCACGTCGAGCCTGCCGCGCTTGACGAACTCCATCACGGAATGCCCCAGCATCTCTTCGCGGGGGATGCCCGTGATTTCGGCATGGCGCCTGTTCAAATGCACGACGGTCCCTTCCACGTCGGAGATGCAGATCCCCTCTTTGAAGGCGTCAAAAAGCTGATCAAGATACTCTTGCAACATTACATGTCCGTTCTTAGTTTGTGAATCGTTTCTCGAAGCATTTCCTCCTTATGCCCCATCACATGCCGAAAAGCAAGAAATCATAAGTTGTTACTATAATGGAAAAGAATCCGCCCGGCGGAGAAACCGGGCGGAACCGTAAAGAAACGCCTCCACCGGGGCTACTGCCCGTACCCCATAAGGCTGGGCAGCCATGTGCTGATCGCCGGGACGTAGGTGAACAGCAGGATACACAGGGTCAGCGCGATCAGGTAGGGGATGACCGCGACGGAGATGCGCTCCACCGAGATGCCCGCTATCCGCGACGCCACGAAAAGGTTGACTCCAAGCGGCGGCGTCAGCATGGCGACGTTGTTGGTCACCACAAGGACTATGCCGAAATGGATCGGGTCGATGCCGAGCTGGAGGATCATGGGCAGGAGCACCGGTACGAGGATGATGATGGTCGCCAGCGTTTCCATGAACATGCCGAGGACGTACAGCACGCCGATGATCATGAGCAGCACGAGATGGGGATCGTCGGAAATGCCGAGCACGATGGACGCAAGGCGCTGCGGGGCTTCCTCAAAGGTAAGGATCTTGCCGAACAGGGTGGACGCGCCCACGATGAGCAGCACCGCGCCGCAGGTCATCGCGCCTTCCAGCAAGGCCCGGTAGATGTGCCGGGGCCTGAGCACCCGGTTGATCACGATGCCCACGAACAGCGCCCACACGATGGCGACTACGGACGCTTCCACGGGCGTCGCCCAGCCGGTATAGATCGAGCCGAGGATGATGAACGGCGTCGCCAGCGCGAACCCGGCGTTGCCGCAGCTTCTGAGGAAAAACTTCATGTTGAAGGGCGCGGCGTTCTCGTCGCCCTTGAAGCCGTTCCTCTTCGCCAGCAGGTAGGCGGTCATGATCATCGCGAAGGCCACGATGAAGCCGGGGATGAACCCTGCGGTGAACATGGCGGTCACCGACAGGTTCCCGAGGATCGCGTAGATAATCATCGGGTTGGACGGCGGGATCAGGATGCCGATGGTGCCCCCGGAAGAAGCCGCCGCCGAAGCGTAATCCTTGGAATAGCCGTTGCGGACCATCGCCGGGACGAGGATGGTGCCCACGGCGGCGACGGTCCCCGGCCCGGAACCGGAAATGCTGACGAAGAACGTGCAGGCGAGGATGGTGGTGATGCCGAGGCCGCCGTAGACGCGGCCCACAAGCTGCTTCACCACGTCGACGATCTGCTGCGTGATGTTCCCGAACTCCATGAAGCGTGCCCGCGACCACAAAACAGGGGATGGCAAGCAGCGGGAACAGGTTCAGGCCGTCAAAAAGCGAGTTGTGGATGACCGAGCAGGGGCAGGATACTCCCCGCCCGCGAGGATCGCCACCACGGAAGAGATGATCAGGGACATGAAGATCGGCAGCCCCAGCAGGAACATGGCGACAAGGACAATGAGGGCAATGGCTAGGGGCGTCATCAGGCTGCCTCCTCGTAACGTACCAGTTCTCCGAGGGTGCCGTTCCGCCAGCGCACGACGTATTCCTCAACGATGCGCCAGCTCACCAGCACGAAGCTGAACGGGATAATGCATTCCACCCACGCCTTCACAACGCCGAGGGTAGGCGACACTTCGGGGTAATACAGGCCCTCTTCGATGCAGGCGAGCCCGATCCACGCCACATAAAGGGAGAAGCCGATCCAGATGATGTCCCCGACGGCGCGGAACACGAGCCGCCAGCGGGTCGGAAGGAACATGAACTGTGCGGTGATGTGGACATGCCCGCCGCGCTTCACGGCAAGGGCGGCCCCGACATACACGGCCCAGAGGAAACTGTAGCGGGAAAGTTCCTCCGTCCATGCCAGCGACGACCCCACGGCGATGCGCATGGCCACCTGAAGGAAAAGGCAGAGAACCATGACCGCTACGAACAGAGCACAGGCCCCCTCTTCGAAGTTGTCGTAGAGCTGCTTGAGAAAAGACATACGTCCTCCAAGGAATGAAGACGGCGCGCGGAGCCGAAACCCGCGCGCCGGGCGTCCGTTTACTGCTGCATGATGGCGAGGGCTTCTTCCACCACGGCCTTGCCGCCGACCTTGTCGTAGAACTGCGGCCACACGGAGCGGGCGGCCTCCGTCCAGGCGGGTTCGTCGGACACGTCATTGATGACCATGCCGCGAGCAAGGCATTCCTTGAGGGCGATTTCATCCTGTTCCGCGGACCACTTCCATTCGTAGGCGGCGGCTTCCTTGGCGGCCTTTTCCACAAGGGCCTTGGTCTGCGGGTCGAGCTTGCGGAACCACGGGTCGCTCACGAGCATCGGGCCGACCCAGAGCATGTAATGGATGTTGGTGATGTACTTCTGGACTTCCCAGAACTTCTGGTCGCGGTTGATGGCGTGGGGGTTTTCCTGCCCGTCGACCACGCCCTGCTGAAGCCCGTTGAAGGTTTCGGACCACGCCAGCGGATGGGGTTCGACGCCCCACGAGCGGAAGGCGGCAAGCTGGAGCTCCACGGCGGGGACGCGGATCTTCAGGCCCTTGAGGTCGGCCATCGTGTTGATGGGCTTCTTGGAGTTGGTGATGATGCGGTCAGCCCGCCCAGCCAAGCCGACGAGCAGGGGCCGGGGTACGGCTCTGCCTGGCGATGGCGTCGGCGGTCTTGTTCATGAACGCTTCATTGCCGAACAGCTTTTCGGCGTCGGAAATCTTCGGGAACATGTACGGCAGGATGAATACCCCGGCCTGCGGCGCGAAGGGCGTCAGGTTCCCGTCCGCCAGCACCGCGAGATGGATCTCGGCGTTGCGGAGCTGTTTGACGTTGGCCTGTTCGTCGCCGAGCGAGCCGCCATAGAAGGTCTGTACGGTGATCGCGCCGTTGGATTCTTTCTCGACGATCTCCTTGAACTTGTCGATGGCGACCACATGCAGGCTGCCCTGCGGGTTCGCGGTAGCGGCACGGATGGTCATCTTCTTGTATTCCGCCGCGTTGGCGGTGCCAAGCGAAAGCATCAGGACAGCTGCGGCGAAGGCCGTAAGAAAACGTCTCATACAATTTCTCCTCTTTTTTCCCCCGAAATGGAGATGATGCTGCAAACCGGGACAAAGCCCGTCTCCCCCCTGTGGGAGATTCCTCTGTTTCGTTCCCGCGCCGGACGGCCCCCCGACCTTCCGGCACGGGGGCGGCCCTGTACCGCCCCCTCTCCCAAGATCAGCTTTCCAATGCGGCGTTGGCCAGCACCGTGACGGGCTCTTCCCCGGCAGAGCGGGAAGGCTTCCGGCTGTCGCGGCTCATGCGGCGCATCCACAGCGTGCAGGAGGCGCTCAGGACGCCGACGATGGCGAAGTAGGCGCACAGGTACCAGGGTTCCCCGCCAGCCCAGCCGGTAAGCACGGTGGCGAACAGCGGAGTCAGGCCGGAGGCGAAAATGGCCGTGAACTGGTACACGAAGGAGATGCCGGAGTAACGGACGGAGGGGTCGAAGCTTTCCGAGAACAGGCTGGCCATGGTCCCGAATACCGCCGAGTGCAGGATCCCGAAGGGAAGGCCGATGGCGAGGCAGACGAGGAAGAAGGAGTCGGCATGGTTTTCGATGACCCAGAAGGCGGGGAAGGATGCGAAGCCGAGTATCAGCGCGCAGATGCCGTATACCTTGGCCTTGCCGATGCGGTCGGCGACGTGGCCCCAGACGGGGATGAACACGGACATGACCACGGAGGAAATCATGACGGCCCAGAGCGCGTGGGTGCGGTCAATGCCGTGGTTCTGGGTGAGGAAGGTCAGGGAGTAGACGCCGAACACGTTGAAGGACACGCCGTCGATGAACCGTGCGCCCATGCAGGCGAGCATCATCTTGGGATAGCGCTTGAAGGCGTCGAGCAGAGGATACTTCGCTTCGGGCAGCTTGGCCTTGGCTTCGGAAAAGTCCTTGGTTTCCTGCACGGTCTTCCGCATGTAGGAACCGACGATGAGCAGGATGGCGCTCAGGATGAAGGCCATGCGCCAGCCCCAATTCAGGAAGGCTTCGTCGGTGAGCAGCATGGACGCGAGGCCGATGACGCCGGAGGCGAGCAGGAGGCCGACCGACATGCCGATCTGGGGCAGGCTGGCATAGAAGGCACGCTTGTGGGCGGGCGCGGATTCGAGGACATGAGCACGGCCCCGCCCCATTCGCCGCCGAGCCCGATGCCCTGTGCAAGGCGGCACAGGATGAGCAGTACGGGCGCCCAGATGCCGATGGTTGCATAGGAGGGGATGAGGCCGATGGCGACCGTGGCGATGCCCATGATTTCCAACGTCAGGATGAGGACCTTCTTGCGCCCGATCTTGTCGCCGAAGTGGCCGAAAATCACGCCTCCCAGAGGACGGGCCACAAACCCCACCGCGAACGTGGCGAAGGCAAGCATGGTCCCGATGCGCGGGTCAAAGTCCGGGAAAAAGAGCTGATTGAAGAACAACCCGGCGACCACTCCGTAGAGGAAGAAGTCATACCATTCGATGACGGCCCCGAGGATGGAGGAAATGACGACGCGGCGGAGGTTTTTCTGCTGATCGATGTGTTCCATGAGGATATCCTTTTGGAGAGCGCTCCAAACGTGTGGAAAAGGCGTTTCGTGGGGAACGGGAAATGCCGGCTACAGGCCAAGCAGCTTGGCGGCGTTGTTGTAAAAAATGTTTTCAAGCGCCTGCGGGCTGAAAGGCAGTTTCCTGTACAGCGCGATCTGCCCCTTGAAGTCGAGGAACGGATGGGCGCTGGCGAAGATCACCTTGTCGCCGATCATGGTGTTCGCGGCCTGAATGTAGCCTTCGGAGAACGGCGACTGCTCATACTCGGAAAGCTCCAGATACACGTTGCGGTTGCGCTGAACGACCATGATGATCTCGTTCACCCACGGGTAGCAGCCGTGGCTCACTACGATCTTGAGTTTGGGGAAGTCCCGGGCCACCGCGTCGATATACCGGGGGTGGCAATGCTCGGGGTCGGCCCCGTCCACCAGGGTCGCCATGCCCGTACTGATCACGACGGGAATGTCGAATTCACAGCACTTGGCATAGATCGGATAATATTTTGCGTGGTTGGCCGGAATCTTGGCGAGGAACGGGTCGATGGCCGCGCCACGGAAACCGTGGGTTTCGACCATGAGCCTCAGCTCGTCGATGGCGTCCATCCCTTTATGCGGGTCAAGCCCGGCCATGCCGATGAAACGGTCGGGATACTGTTCGAGGAAGGGGATAACCCCCTTGTTGCCGGAAGCGATGCCGTAGGTGGTTTCCGCGTCGCGGCTGGTGATGACGCCCTTGACCACGTTCTGCACTTCCATGTCGCGCACGATGTCTTCAATGGGCTGGGAGCGGGCGCGCTCATGGAATTTGAACAGCGCGTGCATCTCGCCGAAGACGGGATGGTCGATCATCCCCTGTACGGTGGAAGGGATGTTCGGACGGAAACGAAAGTCGATGATCTTCACGATGGTCCCCTTTGCATGAATGTCTGGCGTGACGCCTTGATGACGATCTTTGCTTTCCCTAAAGCAAGAGGCGGACCATTTGTGAAATAAAAAACACTTAACAAGACTCTTTACTGCTACG
>ENA-OQHN01000299-OQHN01000299.1-human-gut-metagenome-genome-assembly--contig:-NODE-299-length-18134-cov-5.229800_pt1 | contig 18134 bp, 24 predicted proteins | sample MGYA00242564_ERZ504721 | MGnify/ENA primary metagenome ERZ504721 (study PRJEB26092, sample SAMD00036212) | human gut metagenome | host: Homo sapiens | study: EMG produced TPA metagenomics assembly of...
TTCAGTTCGGCAAGCCGATCGCTACGAAGCAGGCTATCGCCTTCATGCTCGCTGACATGAAGCTCAAGATTGAAACGGCTCGCCTCGCCGTATACAAAGCTGCCTGGAAGATGGGCCAGCCCGACGTGAAGTCTTACTCCATGGACGCAGCTATCGCTAAGAAATACGCATCCGACATCGCTATGCAGGTCACGACGGACGCTGTACAGGTCTTCGGCGGCTACGGCTTCACCCGCGAATACCCTGTAGAACGGTATATGCGCGACGCTAAGATCACCCAGATCTACGAAGGCACAAACCAGGTACAGCAGATGATTATTTCCGGCTCTATCCTGCGGTAATCGTACTCTCCACACATACAGAGCTTGCCATTTCTGTTCCCCAAAGCATCTCCCGGCAGTTTCCGCCGAGAGATGCTTTTTTCATTGCTCATACGCCGCCAATGCGCTACAATAACATCAAACCCATTCACGCGATATACGCGAAGGAGGATATAATGATCACTATTGGCAACGCAGCCCTCGACAACGGCATGCCCAAAATCTGCGTCCCCATCGTCGGACGCACTGTCGAAGAATTGATACAGGAATGCCGTTACCTGCAAGATAAACCGTACGACGTCGTCGAACTCCGCATCGACTTCTTAGCAGACGTCACGTCCCTTCCCGCCGTCGGCGAAGCTCTGGCAGCCGTCCGCAGGGAGCTCCCGAACAGCGCCCTCTTGTTTACCTTCCGCACGAAGGAAGAAGGCGGCGAAACGGCCGTCCCGGAAGCCTATTATTTTGAATTAATCCAGTACGCCGTCGCCAGCGGCAAAGTCGACGCCGTCGATGTAGAATACTTCCGCAATCAGGACAACATCTGCCAGACCCTGGCCGTCGCCAAGGAACATGGCGTCACAGTCGTCATGAGCAACCACGACTTCGAAAAAACGCCGTCTTTCGACGAAATCACGGGCCGCCTCATCGGCATGAAGCAATTAGGCGCCGACGTAGCCAAATTGGCCTGCATGCCGAATTCGGCCAAAGATGTGCTCACCCTCTTATCGGCTACGGAAGCCGTCAAAGCCCAATATCCGGACGAACCGATCATCACCATGTCCATGGGCAAATTAGGCGTCATCAGCCGTATCAGCGGTGAACTTTTCGGCTCGGCTCTGACCTTCGGCTCGGCAAAAAAAGCATCCGCTCCCGGCCAGCTGGAAGTCATTGCCCTACGGCAGATTCTGCAAGCCCTCCATTAAACGTAGTTTCCCAAGCGTTAAACGTACCAAAGCAAAAATCCCTCAGACCCGGAAAACATGTCCGCCGTCTAAGGGATTTTCTATTATGCAATTATCGTTTTCGATGGAGCGAGAACCACCGCATCCTGCAAGCTTCGCTGCAAAAGGCCGTCCGCTTATCCTTCGCCTTCGTTACGGTAACAGTCGTACCGCATTCGCTTGTCCTTCGGGTCGACGACTTCGACGAGCCTGCCGCATTTCAAACAGCGAAACGCGCGGATCACGGCGTGTTTCCCCCGCTTCGCCGTTTGATGGACGTTTAGCCCGCGGCGATGGGCATACCGCCGGCACGAAGGGCTGCAATATTTCTGCGTGACGCGGTCCGCCGTAAAGGGAGCGCCGCATACAACACAGGTACGCTGCTGTTTCATCTAAAAGCCCAGTTATACTTTATTGACCCGTACCCGTTCGATCGTCGGATTGCCGTCTTTGTCCTTGGCTATCGTGTCTACGCGTATTAAATCGAGTTCCGGCTTAAATTCCTTAAGCAGGCGCTGTACGTCTTCATTCATCGCTACGCCTTTCTGCAGAGCCCGATATACGAGCGTTGCCAATTCGTAACGAGTCATGGTGCGGTCGCCGCCGAAGGTTCCATCAGGATACCCTTCGATAATTCCCTGCTGGGCCATCTTGTTAACTGTTTCATAAGCCCAGTGGTTTTCCGGCACGTCGGGGAAGGGCTATTACTTTTTTACAATATGAATCACACAAATTGTTCCCCCCTGATGATAAAATATGTTTTACATCTCTATCGCCTCATAATGCATGTATATGCAAGCACCCCGCGTGCCTATTACATTAAAAATTCTAAAAAAATAGACGCCTCTAAATGTAGAAGCGTCTTACCGGCTCATATATAGTTTATATTCTTTCACTGAGACGAACTAATTCGTCCAATATTTCTTCTGCTTTTTTATCGTTAACTATCGTATAATCGGCCGCCGACCGATACAGGGCAATGCGTTCATCATACAAGTCGTAGACCTTTTGCTTGCCGTCTTTCAGCAAGGGCCGGCTGGCTACGTCGACGTCGGTTACGATATCGTCGGGCGAGCGGTCTAGGAAAATGACGACGCCCGTTTCCTTGAAAATTTCAATGTTGACGCTGCGCTTTATGACGCCGCCGCCGCAGGCCACGACCAGTCCTCTCCGTTTCGCCAGCTCTTGGGCAGCTCTCGTTTCAGCGTCGCGGAAATATTCCTCGCTGACGGCAAACATGTCGGCGATAGTCTTTCCTTCTAATTGGACTACAAAGTCGTCGGCATCTACAAACGTCCTCCCCAACCGGCTTGCCAACTGTTTTCCTAAGGTCGTCTTCCCGCTGCCCGGCATGCCGATGAGCACGATATTTTTATCTTCGTTCATACTGCCGCTCCATTTCCGCCGCAATGGCCTCGATGACTGCCGAATCAATGGCCCGGCCCTGCCAGATTTCTTCTGCTCCAACGGCCTGGGCCACGAGCATATACATACCATTTACTATCTTCGCGCCGTTTCGTTCTCCATATTCCAGCAGCTTCGTCTTTTTGGGATTGTAAATAATATCGACAACGGCTTCATAGTGCGAAACGCTGCACTCCGGCAGGGGAGCTCCGCCGATGTCGGGATACATGCCGACAGGCGTACAGTTGACCAGCACATCTCCTCCGTCGTCGTACAGCTCGTCGTAGCCGATCATGCCGATATGCAGGCTGTCGGCAAAGGCCTTAAAGTCGGCCGCTTCCGTTATTTTCCGCGATACGACGGTGAGTTTTGCCGCCTTTTTATCAGCCAGGCATTTTAAAATAGCCCGCGCCGCGCCGCCTGTCCCCAAGACGACGCAGGACTTTCCTTCTACGGCAACGCCGGCGTGATCCAGAGAACGGCCGAAGCCGTAGTAGTCCGTATTATAGCCGAAGTTTCCCCGGCTCGTCATGTGTATCGTATTGACTGCGCCGATAACCTGCGCTTCTCCGGCAACGTCGTCCAGCCACGGCATGACGTCTCTTTTATAGGGAATCGTCACATTGACACCTGCATACCCTTGTTGTTTCAGTTCTTCCAAAGCTTTTTCCACGCCGCCGCGCTCTACTTCAATCAAGTCGTACTGCCCATCTATGCCAAGCAGCTCAAATATGCGCTTGTGAATCGCCGGCGACTGGCTGTGCCCCAGCCGTTCACCAATGAGCCCGAGTTTCATGGCTGATGCCCTCCTTATCGGACGGATAATTGCCCAAAATTTTAAAATACTTGCACGTCCGTTCCAAGGCCTGCAGCGTGCGGACGACGCCGGGGTCCTTCATGCTGCCCATGACGTCGATATGAAAGAAATACTCGAAGGGCCGCCCTTCAATAGGCCGTGATTCCAGATGGGTCATATTCATATCGTTGTAGAAGAAATGCCCCAACACATGATACAACGCACCCGGCGCATGATGAACGGTCAGGACAAGGGTAATCTTATCCGCCAGCCCCGGCTCTTCCGAATGGGGGGCAATCACAAAAAAGCGGGTAAAATTCGTCGGATTGTCGTTGACATCGCGCTCTAAAATAGTCAGGCCGTACATATCGGCAGCCGTACTGTTGGCAATGGCGGCAATATCATGACGCCGTTCCTTCTGTACAAATTGGGCGCTCTGCGACGTGCTGTAGTAAGGACACACCGTCCAGTCGGCATGCTTTGTCAAATACTTCCGGCACTGGGCCAATCCCTGCGGATGGGAATATACCGTCCGTATATCTTCTAATTTCGTATCTCCATACGCCAGAAGATGATGCTCTACCTTCAAATATCGTTCGCCTACAATACGGCAGTCATACTTGTGTATCAAATCGTATACTTCCGTGATACCTCCTGTAGAGGAGTTTTCAATAGGCAGGACGCCGTAGCGCACCGTGCCGTCGGCCACGGCCTGCACTAAGTCAGCGAATTGCCCGTAGTATGTCGGCGTTATAGGCTTCCCGTCAAAATGTCCCATCATCGCCCGATAGCTGTATGAACCGGGAGTTCCGAAGCATCCGACAGGAATGGAATACTCGTCTGTCGCCATATATTTTCACATCCTTTTTTCTGTAGAAAGCCATACGTCCAATATCGCCCAGCTCGCCGCCGCCTCGACGACGGGTACGGCGCGCTGGACGATGCAGGGATCGTGCCGCCCCTTGATTTCCAGCGTGCAGTTTTCCTGTGTATCTGTATCTATCGTTTCCTGCAGGCGGCTGATGGACGGCGTAGGCTTGATGGCCGCGCGGAACAGGACAGGCATGCCGTTGGTAATGCCGCCGTTGATGCCGCCGTTGCGGTTGGTCTTCGTCTTGACGGCGGCCCCGTCGTAATAGAAGGCGTCGTTGGCCCCGGAGCCGCGCATGGAAGCCAGGGCAAAGCCGTCGCCGAATTCGACGCCCTTGACGGCCGGCACGGAAAACATCATATGGCTCAGGGCGCTTTCGACGGAATCGAAGAAGGGATTTCCCAATCCGGCAGGCAGGCCCGTAATCATGCATTCGATGACGCCGCCTACCGAGTCGAGGTCGCCCTTGGCCGCCATGATTTCCCCTTCCATTTCAGATTGCTTCGTCTTGTCCAATACGGGCAGGGTTTCTTGTTTCAGCGAGGCAAATAGCGCTTCGTCCTCGCCCAGGGGATTAAAGGACGCGTCGCGGACCAAGCCGATTTGCAGGATATGGGCGCCGACGGCGACGCCGCGCCGCTTCAATATCTGCGAAGCCACTGCGCCGGCAAAGACCAGTGGAGCCGTCAGGCGGCCGGAAAAATGGCCGCCGCCGCGGAAATCGTTATATCCGCCGTAACGGATTTTGCCGCTGTAATCGGCATGACCGGGCCGCATGATATGGCGCAGCTGGTCGTAGTCCTTGGAGCGGTGGTCGCCGTTGCGGATGACGGCGCACAGAGGCGTCCCCGTCGTATAGCCGTTGAAAAAGCCGCTCTGCACTTCGAAGGCGTCGGCTTCGGAGCGGGCCGTCGACATGGCGTTGCGGCCCGGCGCGCGGCGGGCCATTTCCGTCCGCACGGAGTCCCAGTCGATGGCTTCTCCTGCCGGCAGGCCGTCGAGGACGGCCCCGATAGACACGCCGTGGGATTCGCCGAATATGGTCAGGGCGGCGGACCGCCCAAATGTATTGTTCATGCCTTATTCCTCCACTCTGTATATCCCGCCAAGCTTGGCAAAATCCTGCCAGAAGTCAGGATAGGATTTGCGCACGCATTCGGCTCCTTCGATGATCAGCTCGCCGCTGCAGCGCTGCGACGCAATGGCCAGGGCCATGGCGATGCGGTGGTCGTTCCAGCCGCTGACCCGGCCGCCGGTAAGGTCTCCTACACCGCGAATGATGAGGCCGTCCGGCTCTTCTTCTACGCAGCCGCCAATTTTATTGAGCTCTGTCGCAATGGCGTGAAGGCGGTCACACTCTTTCAGCCGCACGCGGGCTCCATGGATAATGTGCGTCGTCCCCTGCCCGCAGGAAGCAGCCACAGCCAAAATCGGCACTAAATCGGGACAATCTTCCACGTCGATGACCTGACCCGTCAACTGCGACGGATGCGCCGCGATAGAATCCGTCTGCCCTATGACAGCGCCCATGCGCTGCAAAATGGAGACGATGACTTCGTCGCCCTGAGACGACGAATGGCGCAGGCCCAAGCATTCCACAGGGTGTCCCAGCGTCCCGGCTGCAAGCCAAAACGCCGCCTGCGAATAATCGCCTTCGACGGCGTAGGTCCCGGCCATATACTGCTGATTTCCGGGAATATGAAACAGGCGGCCTCCATCCCATTGAACGTCAACGCCGTGACGGGCCATGCAGTCCAAGGTCATGGTAACATAACTCAGCGATTCCAAGGGCGTCGTACTCTCCAGCACCGAGTCTCCATCCAGCAGTGGAAGCATAACCAGCAGGCCTGTAAAAAACTGGGAGCTTACGTCGCCGGCCAGGGCGTATCGTCCTGGTTGAAGACAGCCTTCCACCGTCAGGGGAAGACCGCCTTCCGTCGGCTCGTAAGACACACCGTGTTCGTCGAATATGCGGTAGTACGGCTCTAAGGGGCGTTTGACAAGCTGTCCCCGTCCCGTATAGACGACAGTATTGCTGCTGTATAAGCCGACAGGAATCAAAAAGCGCAGGGTGGAGCCAGATTCGCCGCAATCGACAGTCAGCGTTCCCCCTTGTTTCGTCAGCCCGCCTTTAACGCGATACGCCGTCCGCCCTTCGTAGGCCGACGGGATTTCTTCAATCGAAGCGCCGAAGGCCTGCAGCAGCCGGCACGTCGCCTCAATATCCTGCGAAACGGAAATATTTTCTACGACGCTCTCTCCCTGAGCCAAGGCGGCACATATGAGCTCGCGATGTCCAATACTTTTCGACGACGGGACGACGACAGAACCGTGAAGGCGCGTCGGCGTAATACGTATATTCATGAGGCTACTCTCCCTTGCGTATATATTTCGGCAGTTCATCGGCCATTACCGGAAGAAGCTCACTTTGGCCGATAGCTTTAAGGATAATCAGCGTCATGCGGTTGCCCCGTTTCTTTTTGTCGTTGCCGATATAACGGAGCAAATCATCTGCCGAAGCCTGCACGTCCGTCGGCAGGCCATAGCGGCGCAGCACCTTGCAGAGCCGTTCAGTCGTTCCCGCTTCCGTCAAGCCCATGTGTTCCGTCACGCCGGTCAGCATAGCCATGCCGGCGGCAACGCCTTCGCCATGTGTATAATAGCCGTAGCCATAGCACCGCTCGATAGCGTGACCGATCGTATGACCGAAATTCAAAAGCATCCGTTCGCCCAAATCCAGCACATCTCGTTCAACAATGCGCCCTTTGGCCTCACAGCAGCGACCGATGATATCTTCCCAATGACCGGATATCGTCTCGTCGTCTAAGGCTTCCAGCAAGGCGAACAGCTCTTCGTCGTGAATGCAGCCGTATTTGATCACTTCGCCCATGCCGTCATGGATAAACCGCAGGGGCAGCGTCCGGAGCAGTTCCGGGTCGATGAGGACGCCTTTGGGCTGGTAGAAGCTGCCGGCCTGGTTTTTGCCGCTGGGCAGGTCGATGCCGACCTTGCCGCCGACGCTGCTGTCTACCTGGGCGATAATCGTTGTCGGAATCTGGATAAAGGGCACGCCCCGCAGGAACGTAGCCGCAGCAAAGCCGCCCAAGTCGCCGACGACGCCGCCGCCGAAGGCGATGACATAGTCGCTGCGCGTAATGCCTGCGTCGGATAATTCCTGGTACAGCTGCAGGAGGGTCTCAGCGCATTTATATTTTTCCCCGGCAGGAAAGACGATGCGGCGCACGTTGTAATGCTCCTTGCGCAGGGCCTGTTCCAGCCGGTCGCCGTACAAGCCGTCGACAGTCGTGTCGCTGATGACGGCGAGAGTCTGCGATTTCGTCAAATTGCGGACGTACTCCCCGGCCCGGTCCAGCAGGCCGTTTTCAATATGAATATCGTAGGAATCTTTTCCTAAATCAATGTGTATGCTTTTCATGAACTAGTTCCCTTCTCCGCATGGCGGCTTGCTGCAAATACTGCGTAATAGCCGGCGTGTCTTCCCGGCGGAGCATGTCGGCAAAGGTCTGCAAAGCGTCGCCGAAGCGGTCGATTTCGTACAAGAGATTTTCTTTATTGGATAAAAACAATTTTGTCCACAGCGGCGCGTTGATATCGGCGACCCGCGTGCCGTCGCGGAAGCTGCCGGCCACGAAAAACTTGGTCATGGGGCTCATGGCCTCGCTGTTGACCAGGGCCGTAGCCAGCACGTGAGGCAGGCTGCTCGTGTAGGCGATGAGCTTGTCGTGCTCCTCCGGCGATACGGTGACGACGTGGGCGCAGCCTAAGGCATAGGCCATGGCCCGCACCCTGCCGATGTGCTCCGCCTTATTGGCCGGGCTCGGCACGATGATGTAATTCGCGCCGTCAAAGATTTCCGCCTGCGACATGCCGTAGCCCTTGCCTTCCCGGCCGGCCATGGGATGTCCCGATATGAAATCGACGCCGTCCGGCAGCATCGCTTCGATGGTCCGGGCCATGTCGCCCTTGATGCCCGTCACGTCCGTCAGGATTGCGCCGTCCTTGAAATGGGCGGCGTTGCTGCGGATAAACTCCAGCATGGCGTCGGCGGCCATGCAGAAGATGAGCATGTCGGCCTGGGCCAGGAATTCCCCGCCGGCCTGATGGCCTTCGTCGATCACGCCGTCGGCGAGGGCCGCCTGCAGCGCCTCTTCGTCAACGTCGACGGCGATGAGCTTCGCCGTGCCCAGGCGGCGCAGCCCCTTAGCGTAGGAGCCGCCGATGAGGCCTAAGCCGATAATTCCGATTGTCTGTTCCGTTGCAAAATTGCAGTCTCCCTGTTCCATCATATCCCCCTCGGTCTGCCGTTATAATTCCCGGCCTACGATAGGCGCCAGCTGGCGCAGCGAATCCATGAGCCGGGCAAACATATCCGGCGTAATGGACTGGGCCCCGTCGCACAAGGCCTTGTCCGGATCATTATGTACTTCGATCATGACGCCGTCCGCTCCGGCGGCGATGGCCGCCTTGGACAGCGCTTCTACCATCCACCGCTTGCCCGTCGCGTGGCTCGGGTCTACGACGATAGGCAGGTGGCTCTTATGCTTGACGGCCAGCACGGCGCTGAGGTCCAGCGTGTTGCGGGTGTACGTTTCAAAGGTGCGGATGCCCCGTTCGCAGAGGATGACGTTGCGGTTGCCGCCGGCCATGATGTATTCCGCCGACATGAGCCATTCTTCGATAGTCGCGCTGAGGCCGCGCTTGAGCAGGACGGGCTTGCGCGTCTTGCCGACGGCCTTGAGCAGCTCAAAGTTCTGCATGTTGCGGGCGCCGATCTGAATGATGTCGACGTCGTCTTTCAAGAATAAGTCGATTTTATCGGCCGACATGATTTCCGTAACGACGGGCAGATGGGCTTTCTTCCCTGCCTGGCAGAGCATGTCCAGCCCCTTGTCCTGGAGGCCCTGAAACGAGTAAGGCGACGTGCGGGGCTTGAAGGCGCCGCCGCGCAGCATCGTCGCGCCGGCGGCCTTGATGGCTTGGGCTACGCCTTCGATCTGCTCCGGCGTTTCTACGGAGCAGGGGCCGGCGATGACAGCCAGTTTCTTCCCGCCGATCTGTACGCCGCCGACGTCGATGACCGTATCGGCCGGGTGGAAGGTGCGGCTGGCCCGCTTGTACGGCTCTTCTACGCGGATGACCTTGTCTACGAATTCATATCCTGCGATTTGCTCTCTATCAATAACCGACGTATTGCCGACTAATCCCAATATCGTTTTGCGCGCCCCCTTGCTGACGTCGATTTGAACGCCTTTGGCCTTGATGGAACTCATTAACATATCGACGAATTCCTGCGGAGCATGTTGTTTCAATACGATAATCATAAATAAAAGACCCCCATTTCATCATAAAAAAAACAGGCTCACATGAGCCTGTCCCAAATGCAGTGTCAAAAGGTATGTGCAGGTATCTTATATTCCCCCTGCCGCTAAGCGATACGATTTGCCGAAGTTTCTTCTCATGCGGATGTCATGCTTATTCAATTCGTCGCAGCAAAAATAGCCAGCGCTAAAATAAAAATAGCCCCAGCTAAAGTATGTAAAGACGTATTCAATTGCATGGTTCACGAAGGATAGATTCTTCATGGCGATGCCGCTCCCTTTTGCAATATGCTGTATAATAATGCCATTATATACTCCCAAAAAGCCTCTTGTCAAGACGAGATACCTAATGTTTTTCATCGGGCAGGCCGTAAAATTGTCCTTTTGCCCTGAAAATATTTACAAAAGCTAAGTCTATGATATAATATGCTATAATTCGAGTATTAACCGCCAAAAGGCCTGCCCGGCCGAAACTGCTTGCAGGAGGGAATAGTATTATGGCAATGCAAATTGAATTCATCAGAAAACTGCCGTCACCGCAGGAGCTTATGGAACAGTTCCCCATTGACGACCGCATCCGCAGCATCAAAGCGCAGCGCGACGAGACGATCCGCCGCATCCTGACCGGCGAAGACGACCGCTTCTTGCTCATCATCGGGCCCTGCTCAGCCGACAACGAAGACGCCGTCGTAGACTACGCCCATCGCCTGGCCGCCGTGCAGGAAAAAGTCGCCGACACTATCTTCATCATTCCCCGCGTATACACCAACAAGCCGCGCACCATCGGCGTAGGCTACAAGGGCATGCTCCATCAGCCCGACCCGGAAGGCAAGGAAGACATGCTGGCCGGCATCATCGCCATCCGCGAAATGAACGCCCGCATCGTCCGCGAAACGGGATTCACCTGCGCGGAAGAAATCCTCTACCCGGAAATCTACCGCTACTTGTCTGATCTCCTGTCCTACGCCGCCGTCGGAGCCCGCTCCGTCGAAGACCAGCTCCACCGCATGATCGCCAGCGGCGTCGGTATTCCCGTCGGTATGAAAAACCCGCCTTCCGGCGATATCTCGGTCATGCTCAACTCCATCGCCGCCGCCCAGCACTCCCAGGAATTCCTGTTCCGCGGCTGGGAAGTCCGCACAAAAGGCAACCCCCTGGCCCACGCCATCCTGCGCGGCTACGTCGACAACTTCGGAAACAGCCTGCCGAACTACCATTATGAAGACCTGCACAACCTGCTGGAAGCGTACGCCGAACGGAAGCTGGCGAACCCGGCCGTCGTCATCGACACCAACCACGCCAATTCCGGCAAAAAATATCTGGAACAAATCCGCATTGCCAAAGACGTCATGCACAGCCGTCATATGTGCCCCGACATCCGCACCCTCGTCAAGGGCCTCATGATCGAAAGCTACATCGAAGACGGCAGCCAGAAAATCAGCGAAGGGACGTACGGAAAATCCATTACCGACCCCTGCCTGGGCTGGGAAAAGACGGAACGGCTCATCCTCGAGCTGGCCGACCTCGTATAACGTCAGACAGAGAAATCCCCGCAATTCCTCGTATCAGAGGAGCTGCGGGGATTTTTTGCTGGCCTGTTAAATGGAATCGAGAAGGATATATCCCCTTGCCGCGCAGAAACGTTTCCGTTTCGGGCTCGCTTGGTCTTGAATACGGCTACGGGCGTCGACGTCTGGCGGTTATACGAAATGTATAAGTAGTCGATCGATACGTTTGCTTCCTGCAAGTTCGACAAAATGCCGTCCAGCGTGCCCGGCGCATCGGACATGTCGATGGCCAGCACCTTGTCCAGGCGGCACTGGTAGCCTGCGTCCTGCAGGGCCTTCAGGGCATTGTCCGGGTCCGTCACGATGAGGCGGATGATGCCGAATTCGGCGCTGTCGTTGGCCAGCATCGTATAAATATTGATGTGGGCCTGAGCCAGGACCGACGTAATGCGGCGCAGGGCGCCCTTCTTATTTTCGGCAAACAATGAAATTTGGTTCAGCATGATAAGTCCTCCACTTCTCCACAAAAAAAGCAGGCTGCCATGAGCCTGCTCGAATCCATCTGTATGATGCTATACGCCGCTGAAAACGGGTTCCGCCGTCTTCCCTATGCCCATGTCTGCATTGTCCCTATTGTATTTTCCGTAGCCGAAATAGCCGGCGCTTAAAAAAGCTCCAGCTAAAGTACGTAAAGACAGATGCAATTGTCATAGGCAAAGATGACAAAACCTTCATTTAGATGGTCTCCTTTGTGTAATAATTAAAATTTGTTGGTGCCATTGTATACCTAAACGAAGGTTGTTGTCAAGAAAAATTTAAATTATATCCTACCAGGCCGGCGGCGTCGACGGCGTAACGACGCGGAACGTATAGCCCTGCTGCTTCAGCATGGCGATGATGGGCGGCAGAGCCTTGACCGTCTCTTCATGGCCGGCGGCATCGTGCATTAATATGATAAGATGCGTATTTAAATACGGTCTGGCCGCCAGCTGGCTCCGCAGGTTTTCCACGGCCTTCTCCGCTGTCCTGCCCGTGCCGTCGGCGTCGCCCGTCAAGGCGTTCCAGCCGATGTCGACGTATCCTATATCCTGAATCGCCTGCCAGTATTCCTTCGTGAAGTGGCCGGCCGTACCGCCCGGCGCCCGGGAAATGACCGGTCTGACGCCGATGATATGGTAAATCATCTCTTCCGTCTTCAGCAGCTCGTCTATATAGACCTGGGGAGAGCTGTATAATTTTTTGTAATCATGGCTATACGAATGAACGCCTATGCCATGGCCCGACTGATATATGCGGCGCACCACGTCGGGATAGCGGCTTACGTTCCGTCCGGTCAGGAAGAACGTCGCCCGTATGTTTTCACGCTCTAAGATATCCAGTATTTTCTCCGTATTTGCCTGGTTCGGCCCGTCGTCAAAGGTCAGATAGGCAACGTGGTCGCCGTAAAAGTAAGAACGCTTCGCACCGTACGTCTGCGGCAGCCCTTTGGCTCGGCGCTCCCGCGTCGTATACCGGTCGTATACGGGCAGGTCGCTGTCTGCCGGCGGCAGGGAAAATTCGTCGCCCACATATACCTCCTTGGCCTGTCGTTCAAAGGGCATGACGACGGACCGTACCCGGTCGAAGGAATGACTCATGACGTGCATCGTAAGGCCGGCCGAAGCCAGGACGACGATGAGCACGCAGCCCAAGGCTAATTTCAATTTTGCTATCATATACCGTAAACGCTTTCTTTCTATCTAGGTTCATAGGAAACGTACTGCCGGATAGTGCAGGCTTCCCTGTAGCCGTCGGCCAATACGCTGGCGACCAGTCCGAAATCTTCCATTTCGTCCAGCAAGGCTTCCGTCATGCGGTGCTGCACGGCATTATACCCCGTGCAGAATAAAATGCGGGCGCAGGGCATGCCGCGGAACATGCCGCGGGGATGCTTGATGAGCTTTGCCAGCATGGCCGGCGTAATGACGGCGCCCTGAGACCGGCCCATAATCATCGTCGCCGTTTCAATGCCTTCTACCTTTTCCGGCAGAAGCGAGTTTCCCAGCATTTGCAGGTTCAGCACGCCGATAATCGTATCGCAGTTTACCGGAACGGGCACGTCGTCGGGGAGAGGCGCTTTCAGCCATTTGCCCTTGGCTCCGTCTCCTTCAATGAGGATATACCAGGCCGGATGCCGTACCTTGAGCTGCTCGATGACCTTCGTCGGCAGGCCTGCGTAGCAGTCGTTGCCATCGAGGCCCCAAAACCAGGCCGGCACGCGGCCGTCGGCAATGCGGGCTGCGCAGAACGCTTCTCCTTTTTCGACGTCGGACGTACAGATGACGTCGAAAGGCTCTACGTTATCGATGTAAGCGCTGTCCATGGGGACGGTGCTGCTGATCATAATGGGCAGCTTGCTGTTGTGCCCGTATTTCCCCAGCCGTTCCAATACCGTCGTCTTGCCGCCAGCCCCGACGATCGCCGTAATGCCCGGCTTCAGCATGCGCAGCCACCGATTATCTTGATACATAGACGAATCTCCTCCTTTTGATGATGCTCTTTATCTTTTTCCGGCCTTCTGCAGCTGGGCGCTGCGGCCTTTCCACGCTTCCTTAATCAGCTTGCGGACCATGTCGACAGTCAGGCTCCGCCGTTCCTGCTCGGAGCAGGTGCCGTAATTGGCAAAGTCCAATTCCTCGCTGGCCAGATGGGCCACGTTTTCCCGTACGGCCATACCCTTTTCCGTCAGCTCCGCGCTGGCCGTTTCAGCAATGGCGGCGACGCCGGGCCGGCCGCCTACGACGACGCGCCATTCGTCATCCAGGGCCGCTACGGCTCCCGTCAGGTACGGTTCGTCCGTCGGCAGCTTGCGATAGGCCGCAAAGGCCGTGTATACCTCTTCCTTTGCAATGACGACCTGCGAAACCATCTCCCGCATCGGCGGGCAGGGAATATAGTCGACGAGGTTCATGCGCCCCTTTCCTTCCAAGACGACGTCGACGCGCAGCGACATCAGCACGGGCAGTACGACGGAAAAGGGAGCCTTTACGGCCACGACTCCGCCAATCGTCGCATTCTTTTCATCGGAATTCTTGATATCCCGAATACACCGGCATATGGCGCCGCCGGCGATGGCCTGCACGACCGGCGATTTCTCCAAGTCGGCCAGCGTCGTCATGGCCCCGATAGCCACTTCATCGCCTGCGTCGCGAATATACCGCAGCCCGGCCTTCGATAAGTCGACGATGAGGCCGTAATGGTCTTTCTTGTATTTTAAGCCCTGGGCTCCAGCAAAAAATACGGCGGAAGCAGCGTCTCGGTATACCTGATATGCCTCTTCCGGGCTCTGCGGTACTGCAATCGTATCACTTGTAACCAAACTGGGTGCATCTCCTTTCTTGTTTATATATATTCGCTTTATCTTGTCTTTTTATTCATATGTGCCGCCGGCAGCCACATTGGCGCGGCGGACATCGAGGGCAAAGGAACCCCTGTTGCTTTCCAGAATTTCATCTATGACGGCGTCGACGCCGATTTCATCGCACAGGTCCAGCTCTTCCTTATAGGCCAGGATCGGCATGAGCAGCTCGACCGTCGTGCCGTCAGCCATAGTCAGAGCCCCCAGCTCGCCTTCAAACTGGACGATGATGACGCCGGACAAGTCCGTCATCGGCGAAAAGGGCTCGCACGTCTCCGTATTGGGCAGGATAAACCCATAGGATATCCAGATTTGATGCACATGAGGAAAGCGCCCCAGCTCCATGAGCATCCAAATCGGCCAGGCCGCAGCGTCTGTCAGGGCGACGTCCTTCCCCTTGCCAAAGGGCCAGTCTGCCGGCAAAATCATACACAGCTCGCCGTACACCTCGTGACCCATTTCCAGCCTGCCGGCCGGGTAATGCATGGGAACGGCGCTCATCCCTATCGTGTGAAGGAGATAAAAGGGCTCCTCTACAGTCGGGTACAGCATTTCCACGCCGATGGGAATCGGACTGGCCGTCGTGTCGGAAAAAAACCTTCCATTCGCGGTGGGGAAACAGCTTATGAAAGTAGTCCTGCACCTGTTCGCCGTACTCGCCGTGACGGATCGGCATGGGGCCGGCGTCGTTCATGGCAAAAAATCGCGAAGGTCGTTGTTGTATATCTATGCGCACTGTATCCCTCCTCACCAGTTCAGTCATATTATAGCATAAATGGCGCCTATATCCTATGTATAATATCCACATAGGAAGGTGGCAATCGCGTCAAACTCGAAGGCCCCTCTTCGCAAACCGCCCTTTTATTGATACAATCAGATTATATTCATGCAAAGGAGGCCACACCTATGAAAATACTGGAAAAAAAATCTGCGCGTCGCCGTCGTGCAGGCGTCGCCGGTCATGTTTGACAAGGACGCGACACTCGACAAGGTCGTAAGCCAAATCGCCGAAGCGGGAAGGCACGGCGCCGAACTCATCGTCTTCCCCGAATCCCTAGTTCCCTGCTATCCCTACGGGCTGACCTTCGGCTTCAACGTCGGCAGCCGGTCTGAAGACGGCCGCAGGGACTGGAAAATATACTACGATAATTCCGTCGTCGTCCCCAGTGCCGACACCGACCGCATCGGCAAGGCCGCCAAAGAAGCGGGCGCCTACGTCAGCATCGGCATTACGGAGCGGGACGGCACAAACTATTCCCTGTACTGCACGAACCTCATCTTTTCCCCCGACGGCAAGATCGCCGCAAAGCACCGCAAGATAAAGCCGACGGGAGCGGAACGGTATATTTGGGCTGATTCACACGCCCCTGACACGTATTTCCCCATCACGGATACGCCGTGGGGCCCCATGGGCACCCTCATCTGTTGGGAAAATTACATGCCCCTGGCCCGCGTTGCCCTGTATCAGCAAGGCGTCTCCCTGTACCTTGCCCCCAATACCAACGACAATCCCGAATGGCAGGACACGATACGGCATATCGCCATCGAAGGGCACTGCTACGTCATCAACGCCGACCAGTACTTTACGAAGGCCATGTATCCTGACACGCTGTTAGCGAAAGATGAAATCGCCAGGCTGAAAGCCGAAACATGCATCGGCGGCAGCTGCATTATCGACCCATACGGCCACTGCGTCACCGAGCCCGTATGGAATCAGGAAGCCATCATCTACGCCGACCTCGACATGGACGCCGTGCCGATGAGCCACATGGAATTCGACGGCGTCGGGCACTATGCGCGGCCTGATATTTTAGAGCTTACCGTCCGCAGCGGCAAATAAATCCTGCTTTCTTACCACAGCGCCGACCCCGCCGCCAATCCCAGCCAGCAGAATAAAAACGCGCCGACGACATTCAGCCCGCCGTACAGCAGGGCAAAGCCCATCTCGCCGGCCCGAATAAAGGTCAGCAATTCCATATTAAAGGTGGAAAAGGTCGTAAAGCCGCCGAGGACGCCTGTAACGGCAAAGAGCTTCACCGACGGCGGCAAGTCGGCCTGGGCCTGAAAATACATCATGAGCAGGCCGATGAGAAAGGAGCCTATGATATTGACCAAAACGGTCCCATAAGGGAAGACGACGCCGCCGTGAGCGTTGGCGAGGAGCGTGACGGCATACCGCAGGGCAGCTCCGATGCCGCCGCCGACGGCCACAGCCAGTATATGCTGCATCATAAAAAACACTTCCTTAGTTTAGCGTATGACGTTCCTATTGTACCACGTTTTACCGCTCCATAAAATAGGGAGAGTACATAACAATACGCTGTGCTTAGTCCACAATTCCCTTGTAAAACGACGGGAAATATAGTAAAATGACAATGAATACTTACGCCGCAGGCTAACAAAATTTATTTACGCAAAGGGATGACGCTATGAAAACACGATGTGTAGAGCTGAGTCAATTCGAATCTGAATTGCTTATCGCTTTTATGAACCAGCCTAAAGATACGCCGATTTCAGCAGGCTTGTGCCGTACGATTTACCGCCGCCTGGAAGGCCATCCGGCCTTCGCCCAAAGCCGCGTAAACGTATATGAAAAAAGCGGCGGCGCCGTTCGCGCCGCAATGGCTCAAAAATAAGTATAACCCACGCTCATTCCCCCTCTGACGAGCTGCTGCAAGTACGCCCTTGGCTGCTGCGGCAGCTCGTTTTATATTTCCCCGATAATCCCTTCAATCAACAACACGGGAGGCTCTCATGAACCAAGACGACATCATCATCCGCGCGGCTTCGCCGGCAGACGGCGCGGCCCTTCTGGCGATTTATGCGCCCTATGTGCGGCATACTGCCATCACCTTCGAATACGCCGTTCCCAGCCTGGAAGAATTTACGGGCAGAATCGCCGTAACGCTGACTAAATACCCCTATCTCGTCGCCGAGCATCGAGGACGCCCTGCAGGCTACGCCTATACCGGTCCCTTTTCCGGCCGCGCCGCCTACGACTGGTCCGCCGAAACGTCGCTGTACATACGCCGGGACTATCGCCGCCAAGGAATCGGCAGAAAGCTGTATGAAGCGCTCGAAGCCGTTTCAAAGGCCCAGCACATCGTTAATTTAAACGCCTGCATCACCTGTCCCGACGCCGACGACGAATACGTAACGCAAAACAGCGTCCAGTTCCACGCTCATATAGGATACGCCATGGTCGGAATCTTTCACAGCTGCGGCTATAAATTCAGCCGCTGGTACAATGTCGCCTGGATGGAAAAATTTCTCGGCGATCATCCGGCCGTTCCCCGAACCAGTCGTCCCCTTCCCCGCCCTTCGTCCAGATCTGCGCCGTATCTTGGGCGGGCAAGTATAAAAAAATCGTCCCCGCGCGATACGATTTCTCCTTACCGGAATCCCCCGTAAGGAAAAAACCTACCGCCGCGAGGACGATTTTTTTATATCCCCATTCCTTTATTCGGCCATAGACCGTTCCAAGCGTTCGGCAATGGCCTTGCCTGTCGCCGTCTTAGCCAGGCCGCCGTCGGACGTTTCCTTCAGCGCGACGGGCAT
>ENA-OQHN01000300-OQHN01000300.1-human-gut-metagenome-genome-assembly--contig:-NODE-300-length-18113-cov-5.698655_pt1 | contig 18113 bp, 18 predicted proteins | sample MGYA00242564_ERZ504721 | MGnify/ENA primary metagenome ERZ504721 (study PRJEB26092, sample SAMD00036212) | human gut metagenome | host: Homo sapiens | study: EMG produced TPA metagenomics assembly of...
GTCTGCAAAGACCCAGACATGGCCCGCTGTTCCCTCTACTATTGGGCAAAAATGTACGGCAGCGAGCTCCGCGAAGGCGAGCCCTATGACAAGCTCATGCCGGCCATTTCCATCAACCTGATGGATTTCAACGCCTTTGCCCAGTATACGGCATGCCATCATTCATACCATATCTGCAACGATGAAACAAAGGACATCCTCATCGATGATTTAGAAATGCACTTTATCGAGCTGGAAAAAATCCGCATCGGCGACATCCGCAAGCTGCGGAAATCAGAGCGCTGGATCGCCTATTTTTCCCACCAATGCAGCGACGAAGAACGGGAGGTGCTGGCTATGAGCGAACCGCCCATCAAAGAAGCGATGAAATGTGAAATGTATTTCACCCAGGACGAAAAGCTGCGCCGGAAATACGAAATTCAGGAAAAAGCGCGGCGCGACTATATTTCTATGATGCACAATATCGAAAAGAGCCGGACCGAAGGCTGGCAGAAAGGCCTCGAAGAAGGACGGGCCGAGGGCTTAGCCGAGGGCCGGGAAGAAGGACGGGCCGAAGGTCGAGAAGAAGGTCGGCTGGAGGAACGGAAACGTTTTACGGAACAAACCGTAGCGACGATGCTCCAGGAAGGCCTGTCCCATGAACTGATCGCCCGCATCATGAACCTGCCAGTAGAAACCATCCAGGCCATTGCCGCCGCCCAGCCTGCGCCGGCAGCAGAGTAATCGTATAAAAAAACATCAGGTACGTGAAGCCGTTCCTGATGTTTTTCTTTGGCTGCCCCATGATATTGAGATAAACAGGACAGCCTATCGGCATGGCAAGGAGATGAAATTCATGCATTCCTCTATATTAGAACCAATCAATACCTATATTCGCAGCCGTCAACGTCAATTCACAGAATTGCTGCGCCAGATTATCACCATTCCCTCGCCGACGGGACAGGAGGGAGAAAAGGCCGCCTGGGTGCTGGCATACCTGCATTCTCTGGGCCAAGGGCAGGCCTACGTCGACGAGGCAGGCAACGTCCTCTGTCCCTGCCAAATCGAGGGGCAGACAGCCTTTCCGCTGTACAGCGCCCATATGGACACCGTATTCGAAGGCCTTACGGATTTGACGCCCCGCATAGACGGCAATATCCTCGCCGCACCGTCGTGCGGCGACAACAGCGCCGGCGTCGCAGGGCTGCTGTTTCTCATCGCCATGATCCGAGACCTGGATCTCTCCCTGCCGCAGGGAGCCCTCTTCGCCTTCAACGTCGGCGAAGAAGGCATGGGCAATCTCAAGGGCATGCGCCGCATCATGGCCGACTGGAAGGGGCGCATTACGGAAGTCGTCGCCGTCGACTGCACCTTCGACGACGTCGTCGCCATTCCCGTCGGGTCGCGCCGCTACCGCGTCTCTATCGAAGCCCAGGGCGGCCACAGCTGGATGCACTTCGGCCACACCAGCGCCATCGCTGCCGCTGCGTCGATCATTTCCAAACTCTACGCCCTGCCCGTCCCGTCTGCGCCGAAAACGACATATAATGTCGGCACCCTCTGCGGCGGCACGACGATTAACTCCATCGCCGCCAATGCCGAATTCACCGTCGACCTGCGATCTGAATCCCGCGACGAGCTCCTCCGTCTGGACGAAGCCTTCCTGCGCCTCGTCTCCGACGCCCGGCGGGACAGCCTGACCCTTACGACGACCCTCCTCGGCGAACGGCCCTGCAGCAGCGGCGCAGACATCTCGGCCCAATGCCGGCGCATCGCCGCCATCCGTAAGACACACTGCCTCAATACGTCCTTCATCGCCGGCAGCACCGACGCCAACATCCCCCTCAGCCTGGGCGTCCCAGCCCTGTCCTTCGGCGTCTGCCGCAGCCACGACGAACACACGACCCGCGAATGGCTGGAACTCGACACGATAGAAACGGGGCTGCAAATCCTATCCGAGTACGTGCTGACAGCGAACAGTCCATTCTAATTGTATTTACGAAAAACACGACCGGCATCTGCCTTCTCCTTGCATTAGCAATACGAAAGACTGCATGTTCCGGTCGTGTTTTTTACGTCTTCTATATTCCCTTTTTCAGTTCTCCCTCAATAACATCAGCCAGTTTCAGGGCCGCATCCCTGAATTCTTCCGGCGTCGTATAGGAATAGGACAGGCGCAGGGAGTTGTTGCGGCGGAAATCGTAGATGTCGCCGGGGTTGATGAGGATGCCCGCCTTGGCGGCGGCCCGGAAGATGAATTCCATGTGAATCGTCTCTTTCAAGGTCAGCCAAATGTAGAAGCCGCCGTCGGGAACCTGCCACGAAGCGATGCTGCGGAAACGCTTGTTCAGCACGTCGAGAGCCGCGTCGCGGCGGCGGCGCAGTTCGTTCCGCAGGAAGGCGTTGTACTCGTCGTACATGCCGCTTTCGAGAAATTCGGCCATGACCAGCTGCGACAGGGAGCTAGCGCCGTAATCGACCTGCATCTTCACATCGCCTAATCGCTGGACGACGGGCTCAGGGCCGACGAGCCAGCCGATGCGCAGGCCCGGGGCCAGGGATTTCGAAGCGCTGCCCAAGTAGATGACCGTGCCGATCTTGTCGATGGCCTTCAGCGGCGGCGGGGCGGCGTCAAAGGACAGATCCTGATAGGCGCCGTCTTCGATAATCGGCAGGCGGCGGTTGGCGCAGAATTTCAAGAGGGCATAGCGGCGGTCTGCCGTCATCGTGCGTCCCGTCGGATTGTGATTCGTCGGGATGGTGTACAGCACGGCGTCGGTTTTCGCTGACGACAGGGGCACGATGTTCTGCAGCGACGCCATGCTGATGCCCTGGGCGTCCATGGCCACGCCGGTCAGGCGCAGCCCTGCCGACTGAAAGACGCGGAGGGAGTTTAAATACGTCGGCCGTTCTGTATACACAACGGAGCCGCCTTCAAGGAGGCTGGCCGAAATGAGCTGCAAAGCCTGCAGGGCTCCCGACGTGATGAGGATAGACGACGGCGGGGCGATGATTCCGATTTTCTCCAGATGGCGCGACACGGCCTTGCGCAGGCGTTCCAGCCCCAGCGGCTCCGGATACCCCAGGGACTCCGTCGACGATGCGACGCGCGCCAGGGCTTCCTTCATCATGTCGGCCGGAAAGAGGCGCGGGTCGAGCTCGCCCGTGCCGAGGCGCACCATGTGCGGCGAAAATTCCAATCGATTGATCTCTTGGACGACGGTCTTATTGGCCTGAAAATAGCCTGCCGACACGTAGCTGCCCCAGTCGGCCTGATGGGGCAGCAGCACCGACCAGGTGTTGCTGGCAATAACCGTGCCGTTGCCCCTGTTGCCTTTAATCAAGCCGTATGAATTCAGCATGTCCAGGGCCTTCCCGATGGTACCGCGGTTGACGCCGAACAAGCGGGCCAGCTCCCGGTGGGACGGCAGACGCGTGCCGATAGGCCATTCTCCCGTTTCTACCTTCTGGCAGACGAAGCGGACGATTTGGGCGTAGACGGCATCCGGGCTGGATTTGTCTGGCTTCCAGTCGATTTGTACTGGCTGGATACGATACATGATGTCCTCCTTTTGGCTTACTTCAATTTTGCCGGTTTGGCTCATTGAAAGGCGCAGCCGGTTTGATATACTAATAGCAGATACGATAACGATGCTGTTATTATACACTATAACTGCTGCGAAATACTATATGCCGCCGCTGATTCGGCCGGCTTAAGGAGGAATATATATGCAGTTCTTTTTACAAGGGCTGACCATGGGCTTGGCCTATGTAGCTCCCATTGGCATGCAAAATCTGTTCGTCATCAACGCCGCCCTCACGTCGTCGCGCCGCCGGGCCCTGCTCACAGCTCTCATCGTCTTATTCTTCGACGCCACCCTGTCGATTTCGTGCTTTTACGGCGTCGGCGCCCTCATGGACCGCTACGAATGGCTCCAGGCCCTCATCCTCTGCATCGGCAGCCTCATCGTCATATCCATCGGCGTCAACCTCATCCGCTCCCGCCAGGACGAAATCGCTCAGTCGGGCCAGCGCATGCCTCTTGGCAAGACGATTTCCAAGGCCTGCGTCGTCACCTGGTTTAACCCGCAGGCTATCCTGGACGGCACGATGATGCTCGGCGCCTTCCACGTCACCTTGTCCATGAGCCAGGCCACGCCCTTTATGGCCGGCGTCGTATCAGCGTCCTTTCTCTGGTTTTTCGGCCTGACCTTTTTCATTTCCCTGTACAGCCATAAATTCAACGCTAAGGCCCTGCGAATCGTCAACGTCATCTGCGGCGCCGTCATCGCCTTCTACGGGGCCAAGCTGTTCTGGAATTTCTTGCAGCTCATGGGCTGGGTATAAGCCCTTGGAGCGGACATGACGTTGAAAGAAACGGCGGAAAAGGGTATTATAAGGGCAATGCCATCATACAGGAGGAGCGTCTTATGTTCAACCGCACCGTCTTTTTCTGGAAAATCGGCGTTCTATCACTCGTCGGCAGCGTCGCCGCCTGGCACATGTACTGCGCGTCCGTGCCCTGGCTGGACACGCTGCCGGCATTTCTCCTATTCTGTATCGCGCCCTTTTTCTTTTCCTTAGCTCACAACGCCATTCACGCCGTGCCGATCTGGCTTGCCAAGGTCTTCGCCTGGGCCGGCGGCTATTGGCTGATCTTTACTATATATTCCTTTATGGGAGCCGTCGTGTACGGTCTGGCCTGGCTGCTCTGCGCTGCTGTTGGCTTCGACTGGCAGGCCGTCGGTTCTAGCTTGTCGGCGTACATACGTGCCTGCGTCCTCGGCTGCATCGTCGTCGGTTCGTACCGAGCTCTCGTGCCGGTATACCGCCATGTCTCCGTCGAGACAGACAAGGTGGAAGCCGACACGACCATCGCCTTCTTGTCGGACACCCATTTGAGCCCCCTGCTGAGCCATTGGTTCGTCAAGGGAATGGTGCGCCGCATCCAGTCGCTCAGCGCCGAGGCCATTATATTCGGCGGCGACCTCATTGACGCTCATTTGGACTTCGTCCGCCGCGACGGAAGCTATACGTACATAAACGGCCTGCGCGCCCCCTTAGGTGTCTACGCCGTCTACGGCAATCACGACTATTTCGACAGCGACGTCGGCAAGCTGGCGCGCCTTCTGCCGGCTGTTCATTTTCTCGCCGACGAGCAGTGTCCTATAGGCCGAAACATCGTCCTGACGGGCATGCGCGACTATATCCACTATCCGAAACACGCCATGCCCGCCGCCGACGCCACGGCCTTCAACATCGCCGTCGACCACGAGCCGCTGCGCATGGTCCCGGCGGCACGGCAAGGATACGACCTGTACCTGGCCGGCCATACCCACGGCGGCCAGTTTTTCCCGGAAAACGTCGTCACCCGCCGCATGTACACTTTGTGCTATGGCGTACGCCGCTTCGGCCGGCTGCTGGCCGTCGTCACCAGCGGCTACGGCTTCTGGGGCACGCCCTTCCGCACCGGCCCCCGGCCGGAAATCGTCATCCTTCACATACACCGCACATAACACGCACATACCCCCTGCTTCGGCATGTTGCCGAGACAGGGGGTATTATGATGCCCTATTTCACTTTAGACGCGATGAGCCTTCCAATCGTTCCATGCCGACGCGGATTTTTTCCGGCGGCACGTTTCCGAAGCTGATGCGCATGCAGTTGCGCCCCTTGCCGCCGCCTTCGACGAAAAATCCTTCGCCGGCGATAAAGGCTACCTTATAGGCCGCCGCTTCCTTAAGCAGCTCCGTCGTATTGATATCGCCGGAGAGCTCGACCCAGGTAAACAGGCCGCCGTCAGGGAAGACGCGCTTCGTCCCCTTCGGCAGGTAGGTGTCGATGCTGTCGATCATGACGTCGCGCCGCTCCCGGTAAATCGCCCGAATCTTCTTCAAGTGCTCGTCGAAGTAGCCCCGCTTGAAGAACTCGGCGCACAGTACCTGAGCCAGGGCCGACGTATGAGAGTTCGTCGCCGTCTTGGCGTCGAGGAGCCGCTCCATGATCGGCGGAGCCGCCACGACGTAGCCTAGGCGCGCCCCCGGCGAGAAAATCTTGGAAAAACTGTTGGCCAGGACTGTATGGCCCGTCTTGTCAAAGACCTTGATAGGCGGCAGCTCTTCGCCGCTGTAACGCAGATCCCGGTACGGGTCGTCCTCCAGGATGAGCACGTCGTACTGGCTGCCCAGCTCAGCCAGCCGCTGCCGCCGTTCTCTCGTCAGCGTCTTGCCCGTCGGGTTGTGGAAGGTCGGAATGACATAGACCATCTTGGGATGGTATTCCTTCATCTTCCGCTCTGCGTCGTCGGGCACGATGCCGTCTTCGTCCGTTTCCACAGCGACGCAATGAGCCTGGAACATTTCAAAAGTCTCAAAGCAGTGGACAAAGGACGGCGATTCGACGAGGATGACGTCGCCCGGGTCGATGACGACCTGACAGAGAAGGTTCATCGTTTCTAAGCCGCCGTTAACGATCATGATGTCGTCCACCCCGGCATGGACGCCCTTCGGCTCCAGCAGGATGCGGGCCACGACGTCGCGCAAATCCTTCAAGCCGATGGGATTGTTGTACTGCAGCGCTTCCAGTCCGCGCTTATCCCTCGTCAGCACGTCGTTTGCAATCTCCCGCACGATATCGACAGGCAGGGCCTCCATGGCCGGCGCGCCGCCGCCGAAGGAAATCATCTCCGGATCGGTCATGGCGCTGAATAAATGGCGCACAATCCTTGCCGAGCCTTCCATTGTTTCCATTCGCTTTGCCAATCGTACCATATGAACCACGCTCCTTCACCGTCCGGCGCCGCCTTGCTTTCCACAGCGCCGCATATCTTTTGATAAACTTAACATACTACAGGGTTAGCCCCTTGTAAAATTAAATTTTTCAGATACGCAATGAAAATTCATCATATCATACGGAACTAAGCTACGGAAGATAGGCCTGGCCGTATTCCAGCAGCAGCTTGCCGATCAAGGCGATGGTTACGGCCATCATGACGAAGCGAATAAATGGCGCACCGCGCCGTATGGCCGTGCGGGAGCCGAAATAGGCGCCGATCATCAGTCCGGCTGCCAGAACGACGGCGTATTCGTACAGGATTTGGTCCCACATGATGAACAGCAGCAAGGACGTGCAGTTCGTCCCAACAGCCAATATCTTGGCATTGCCGGCAGCGACGACGAAATCAAAGCCTACCATAGCAAAGACGATGACCATAAAGGTCCCCGCGCCGGGGCCGGCAAAGCCGTCGTAGGCTCCGATAGCAAAAGACGCCGCCAGTATCTTGGCGGAAAATACCTTGGCCGGTTCCGACGCGCTGTTCCGCCCGATGTCGCGTTTGAAAAACACGACGGCCGCCGTCGCCGCCAGCACGGCGAGAAGAAGGGGCCGCAGCACATCTTCGGGAAGATAGATCATGAAGGCGCTGCCGGCAGCCGAACCGGCCAGAGCCAGGGGAGTCATGCGCCAAGCCAAGGACAGCTTCGTCTTGCCGGCCCGGATAAATTGAATCGAGCTGACCACATTACCGCAGGCCGCAGCCAGTTTATTCGTGCCGATAGCCAGGTTGGGCGGCAGCCCCATTGCAAGCAGCATAGGCAGGGATACGAGGCCTCCGCCGCCGGCAATGGAATCGATGAAGCCGACGAATATGCCGCCGACGCCGCACAGCAGCAAGGACAGGGCCGTACTGCCTATCTCCATCATGTCCTGCCGACCGCCTTTTCATAAAAGACCAGCTCCAGCGGAATCAGGCCGTTCAGCTTGGCCGGCGACGACCCGGCCAGACGGTATCCCAAAGCCTCGTACAAGCTGCGGGCCGGCCTATTATGCATCCACGTATCAAGGCGCACGACGGCGCAGCCCGTGCGGACAGCCCAATCTTCGGCATACTGCACCATAGCCCGTCCATACCCACGGCGAGCCACTCTCGGCGAGATGCACAGCGTATGGAGAACCAATACCTGTTCCGGCAGCGCGCCGTACTGCCAGCCAGCAGCGGCGTATTCCGGCGCCTGTACATGGTTGAGTATCATCGCCGCGCCGACGGCTCCGCCGTCTTCCAATACAAACAGCGTCCCCTGAGCAGCCGCTCCTTCCGCGACGACAGCCGTCGGATACACGCCTGCCTGCCAGCCCGTCGTCGTGCCATGCGCTTCCTCATACTGCAGCAGTGCGTCGTACACCGCCGCAACAGCCGGCACGTCGGCCGCAGTTCCCTTTCGTATCGTATAGGTCACAGCCAATCCCCCTTTATTTCTGATAATACTTGATTAAGCCCTGTGTTCCCAGCTCGCCGTTCGCCCCGTCTTCCGCCGTCAGGGCTTCGTAATTCGTCAGGACCTGACTCAGCATATCCAGATGAAGTCCTTCCCCTTCGGCTTCGCTCTTTGCCAGAGTCATATCCTTGATGAAATGCTTGATGTAAAATCCCGGCCTATAATCGCCGCAGACGATTTTTCCGCCGAAGGCGTTGAGCTGGGCGCTGCCGGCAGCTCCCGTCGCGACGGAGCGCAGGAACACGTCCAGGTCAAGTCCCTTGGCCTTCGCATAAGCCAGGGCTTCGCACACGCCCGACAAGGCGCCGGCAATCATAATCTGATTGGCCATCTTGGCGTGCTGCCCGCTGCCGGCCTTTCCCTGATAATTGATGTTCGTCCCCATAGCTTCAAACAAGGGCAGGCAAGCCTTGAAATCATCTTCGTCGCCGCCGGCTAAGATAGACAAGGTACCGTTGATAGCACCCGTATCGCCGCCGGTGACAGGCGCATCGAGGACAGGAAAGCCTCGTTTCTTCCCTTCAGCGTATATCCTTTCGGCCAGGGTCGGGCTCGTCGTCGTCATGTCGATGAGATACGTCCCCGATGCGGCGCTGTCAAAAATATTACCTGCGCCGAAATAGACTTCCTCTACGTCCTTGGGAAAGCCGACCATCGTAATGACGGCGTCGCAGCCCTGCACGCACTGGCCGATGGTCGGGCAAAACGCCGCCCCTTCGGCGACGAGTTCCGCCGCCTTTGCTTCCGTCCGGGCAAATACCCTCAAGGAAAATCCCCGCTTCATCAAGTTCCGGGCCATGGGCTTGCCCATGATCCCTACGCCAATAAATCCTATCGTCTTCATCATCTATCCCTCCTGAGTATAAAGATAGTTCTATTATACCCTATTTGGAGAGTTCTATTGTATAACTGCACCCATTTTTCCCAGACAAAACCGGCCCGAAGGAAGGACAGAATCTCCTGCTGCGAGCCGGTTATATTATAACAAAGTATTATATTTTATAAGGCATAGATACCTCATGCTGCCATCTCTTACAGAGAATATTCCTGAGGCGGATTGCCGGAAAAATCGGCGATGACCGCACGGGCTTCGGCCAAATAAAAGACTTCGAAAATCGGATTGGACGCGTCGCCGTACTGGCCCTTGACGATGGGATTTGCCATGCACATGTCCTTCGCCGCCATATTGTTTTCAAATACGGCCTTGCCGCTCAGGCGAATCCAGGCGTACGACGGGCTGGAAACGGACAGCTCCACATAGGGATGGACCTGCATGTCCTTGTACACGTCCTTGGTGCTGTTCGTGCAGAACCACAGCTTGCCGTCCAATTCTCCGGCAAACATAAAGGGCCGGCATTTGGCCTTGCCGTCGCGGCCGACTGTCGCCAAATACTGAACGGGATTTTCCTGTAAAAACGTAACGACTTCTTTCATAGTAAAGGACCTCCTCTATCCTATCTATCCATAAGAATTGCAAATTTCTTTCGGCAAGATTATAATAATTCCATCAGGATATATTGTAAAGTAAGCACTTTATTGTGCCGTAGTTACCAAAAGGAAACTATTGGAAAAGGAGGGATTGTGATGGACACGACGAAACCGCTGCCGGCCTGTCCTGTCGAAACGACGCTCATGCTCATCGGCGATAAATGGAAGGTCTTGATTCTTCGCGACCTCCTGCCGGGGACAAAGCGCTTCGGCGAGCTGAAAAAATCCATCGGATCCGTCTCGCAAAAGGTCCTGACGGCCCAGCTCCGCGACATGGAAGCCAAAGGCCTGGTCCATCGCCGGGTCTACGCCGAAGTGCCGCCCCGCGTCGAGTACAGCCTGACCGACCTGGGCCAAAGCCTGCGCCCCATTTTAGAGGCCCTGTCGGCCTGGGGCGAGCAGTACAAAGCCAACCATCATGCATAAGAAAAGCAGCCGCAGACATCGTCCCATGACGCCGCCGCGGCTGTTTTTCGTTTCCTACCTCTATATTAACTTTTGAAAAGCGATCTTCGTACTGTTGGCAAACCAGATCGTCCCGCAGTATGTAAAGCCCATGGCGGCGATGATGCCCCGCATGATAGCGTTGTCTTCGTCCGTATCGACGCGGACGGAGTGCACGTCTCTGGACTTGGCCATCGTTTCCGCTTCCGTAAAGAGGCGCTTCGCCAGGCCCTGCCCCTTATAGGCGTCGCTGACGGCCATGCGGTGAATGACGGCGTACGGCCCGTCGGCCAGCCATTGGCCCTTCAAGCCGTCGTAGGCCGGTTCGCCGCCGAAATCGATGCAGCAATAGGCGATCATATCGTCGCCGTCGGTCAGGACATAGCCCTTTTCCGCGGCAATATCGCCGGCAATATCCTGTTCCTCCGGATAGCCGTCCTGCCACTGGTCGACGCCCTTGCTCTTTAAAAAGGCCTTGGCCTGATTTATCAAAGCCATGCTTCCCTGTATATCTGCTGTCGTTGCCATGCGAAATGTAATCATTCCATTCGTCTCCCTTCTTATCGTTTCAGCCGGCTCCACTCGTCGGCGGCGTTCCGGCTCATGACGGCGGCCAGCCGCAGGGCCGCCGCCTTGTCGTCATCGCTCAGTCCGGCCAGACAGGCCGCGGCCTGCCGGTTTTCTTCGGCAATAAACTCGTCGTATATAGCCAGCCCCTTTTCCGCAGGGTATACGTTCCACGCCCGGCCATCCCGGCTGTCGCGCCGTTTTTCTACATAGCCGGCGGCGGCCAGCTTATCGACGGCCTTGGTCGTCGTCGCCTTGTCGACGGCGCACTGCAGCGTCAGGTCGGTCAGCGTCAGGCCCGGCGTTTCGCAGATGCGGGTAAAGAAAACAAATTGCCCCCGCTGAAACCCGTAGGCCTTAAATTTCTCATCCATAATCGAGTGGATGCACCGGCTCAGCATCCCAATATGGCGCAGCAAGTCGCATTCCAGCGATTCCATCGGCGAGCCTCCTTTTCTCGTTTTTTAATTGAAATTTCAACTAAATGCAGTATAGTATACTCCGGCCCGTTTGTCAATACGGAGATGCTGCCCCTTCGTGTTCCTTGCCGCCATAGCCTGTACCGAAACTCCCCTCCCTGCCCCTGCTTAAGGCCGGCGACACCTTTGTGTTAGAACGAAACGGCGAGCGCGACGATTTCTGGCACATGCTGGACGGCAAATTCTGTTCCGAAGCGTGGGACTGCGTCAGCCCCTGCGCCTGCGCAGCCTTGCAGGGAGGCTCTATCATGCGCGGCTGGACGAACGACGAAAAGATGATGATCGCCTGCTGCAATGACGGCACGCGGCCGGTTATCTTCAAAATCGAACGCATCGACATAGAAGACTAAGAAAGAACCCCGGCGGACAGCAGGCATAAGGCCGGCAGCCGCCGGGGGTTCCGTAAAAGGAGACGCCCCCGCACGAGGCGAGGGCGCGAAAGAGAGTATAGAAAGATTTATGTGATAAAAATGGTATGGACAAGCAGCATAATTAGTTAAAGCAGTACTGGCAAAAGACGCCGGTCAAATCAAATTGACGGCTTTCCATCTGGCGAACCGGTTCTCCGTCGTGCACAGGCTGCGCTCCGATAGAGGCGGCTAAATCTTCGCCGCGGCAGTAAATGCCTTCGCCGTTTGCTTCTCCGCTGAACGGCAGCGGTACCATGACATTGATCATCTGGTCAAAAGAAAATCGCTTCATCATAGCATCCCTCCCTGCAGGCATCACCGTTTCATCTCGCCTGCTGACCATACTATAAATCAAATCGGGCTCTTAGTCAATGCTTTTTTGGAATTATTTTTGCTAATTATTAATTCTTTTGCAGAATATTCATCGGTATCTTTTATCTATAATCACGAGCCATTTGTCCATTCAGACTACTATCTACGATTCATTGCCAACAGGCGCTTCCTATAGTACAATGTTCCCGTAACAACAACGTTGTCTGTAAGGAGGAATCGTCATGGAAAACCCTACGTTTACGCAAGATATGGAAGCATTCGTCCAAGCCTACGCCCGTTCTGTGAATACCTGCGATATGGCCCTGGCCAAATCCCTTTGGAAGCAGGACGGCGCCGTATCCTTTATTCACCCGTCGGGCTACGAGCATTTCCTTTTCCGAGGTCGTGCAGCATTTTTTACCGGGATACGATGGAGGCCCGCCTTTTCTAAACGCGAGTTAGTCCCCAAGCACCTGCGCTGCGCCCAGTACGGCGACACGGCTGTCCTTGAATTCGAATGGGATTTTTATGCTACAGCCCGCGAAGACGGCTCCGCCGTCCATACACAGGGACGGGAATCGCAGTTTTTAGTTCGTGAGGATACCAGCTGGAAAATCGTCCACATCCACTACTCGCCCTTACCGGAAAAATAAATTCTATCAATCGACGCCGTCCTATCTCAGGGCGGCGTGTTTCTTATCCAACGGGCGCATCGCTTCGTTTTTTACGTCTTAGAATAACAAGTTTATATTGATATACGTTGTCAATGTAAATCTAAAAACAGCGTCCCCTTTGCAGCCGCCGTTTCTTGGCAAATTCCCCTTCTTTTATAGCAATTTCCCTACAATTTTAGGCGAATTGTTACAGTTTCGACTAAAATCGTCATTTTGCCTCTTATTTTCTTTACTGTCATGATATACTTTGTATAAGCAAGAAAATGAATTCGCAGGGGAGATTTACTATGAATATCAACAAGAAGGTAAAAATGGCTGTCGCCGCCGTCGTCATCGCAGCCTGCGCGTTCGGCGGCTACCAATACTATCAGACCAAGCAGGCCGAAGCTCAGGCCGCGGCAGTAGAAACGGCAAAAGTCGTCCGCATGAACTTGAAGTCTACAGTCTCGGCGACAGGTACGATCAAGCCGGTTAATTCCGTTGAAGTATCGCCGAAAATTACGGCCCGTATCAGTCAGATACTGGTCAAGGAAAATGACCATGTCACAGCCGGCCAGACCGTCGCTATCCTCGACGGCAAGGACTATCAGGCCCAGCGCGACCAGGCCCAGTTCCGCGTTACCAATACGCTGCGAGAATATAACCGTGCCAAGGAGCTGTACGCAGTCGGAGCCGATACGAAGCAGGCCCTGGACAACGCCGAATTCAACTACGATACGGCTGTCAGCCAGCTCAACGAAGCCGAATCAGACGTAGCTGAAACGGTCATCACCGCCCCGATGGACGGCATCGTCGTCGGCGAACCGAAGAGCGTCGGCACCATGGCCGTACAAGGCAACAACAACCCGACGGTCATCATGTACATTGCCGACACGTCGCAGAAGCAGATTTTAGCCAAAATCGACGAAACGGATATCGGCCAGATCCAGGTAGGCCAGACGGCGACCTTCACCGTCGACACCTATATGGATAAGACCTTTACAGCCCGCGTATCGAAGATTTCCCAGACCGACACGAGCAATACGTGGAACACAACGGGCACATCCAGCACCACATCGTCCTCGTCTTCGTCGGGCAGCGTCATTTATTACTACGTCACCCTTGACGTAGACGACCCGAACGACGAGCTGCGCATCGGCATGACGGCCCGCGTAGACATCAATACGTCGGAAAAGGAAAACGCCATGGTCGTCCCCATTGCGGCCCTCAAGACCAATGACAAGGGCTCCTATGTCCTGCGCGTCAACAGCGCCGGCCATACCGAACAGGTACCGGTTACGACAGGCATTTACAGCGATGAATTCGTAGAAATCCTGTCGGGCCTCGACGTAGGCGACAAGATTTCCATTACCTACACGGCCGCCAAGGCGACGAGCTCCCAGAATAAAAACCAGCGTCAAGGACCGCCGCCTCGCATGTAGCATCCTCGCAAGGGAGAATCGTATGGAAAACGTAATCGAATTAAAAGATATTAAAAAAATATATCATATTGGCGGAGAGGATTTCGCCGCTCTGGCCGGCATTACCCTAACCATCAAGGAAGGCGAATTCGCCGCCCTTATGGGCCCGTCCGGCTCAGGGAAATCGACGCTCATGAATATCCTCGGCTGCCTCGACAGGCCCACGGAAGGGTCGTACAAGCTCAGCGGCAAGGAAGTTGCCCACCTGAGCGACGACGAGCTGGCCGTCACGCGGAACCAGCGCATCGGCTTCGTCTTTCAGAACTTTAACCTCCTGTCGCGCATTACAGCGCTGGAAAACGTCGCCCTGCCCTTGGTCTACGCCGGCGTCGGCCATAAAGAACGAACCCAGCGGGCCATAAAAAAGCTCGAAGCCGTAGGACTGGCTACGTGGGCCCACCACAAGCCCAACGAGCTGTCCGGCGGCCAGCGCCAGCGCGTAGCCATTGCCAGGGCCCTGGTCAACGAGCCGAGCATCATCATGGCCGACGAACCGACGGGGAACCTCGACACGAAGTCGACAAAGGAAATCATGGCGATTTTCGAATCCCTCCACGAAGACCATAAGACGGTCATCCTCGTCACCCACGAGCCGGAAATCGCCGCCTGCGCCAGCCGCCAGCTCCTCATGTGCGACGGCCTGATTACGCGGGACGAAGGAAAGGGGGTCGTCATGGATGTTGTTTAAAGAAAGCGTGCAGATCGCCATTACGGCCCTCCTTTCCAACAAACTCCGCTCCATCCTCACCATGCTGGGCATCATCATCGGCGTCGGCGCCCGTCATCGCCCATTGATTTTCCCACTGCGGCGATGGCGCTCCCGACCAGAACGTCACCGACTCCGATCGCCAGCCTTGGGCAGCAACATGCTCATCGTCACGCGGGCTCGACGAACCAGGGCGGCGTCCGTTCGGCAGCCGGCTCCAGCCAGCGTCTGAAGCTGGAAGACGCCGAAGCCATTAAGAAAAAGATAAAGAACATCGACTACGTATCGCCGACGGTCAACAGCTCGTACCAGATCGTCAACGGCAACCAGAACTGGAACTCGTCGGTCTACGGCGTCACGCCGGAATACCTGCAGATCCGCGACCTGTCCGTATCGACGGGTTCGTTCATCACTCAGGCTGACGTCAACTCGCGCAACCGCATCGCCGTCATCGGCACGACCGTCGCCGCCAACCTCTTCGACGCCCAGAACCCCGTCGGCAAGAACATCCGCATCAACGGCCAGCCCTATAAGGTCGTCGGCGTCCTCGAAAGCAAGGGCCAGTCGTCTATGGGCAGCGACCAGGACGACATCGTCATCATCCCCCTGACGACGGCGCAGGAACGCCTCATGGGCATTACGTACATCCGCTCCATCAACATCCAGGTGTCGAGCGCCGACCGCATCGAATACGTACAGGGCCAGGTCGAAGCCCTTCTCCGCCAGCGCCATCACATCGTCGGCGATAAAGAAGACGACTTCACCGTCCGCAATCTGACCAGCCTCATGGAAACGATGAACGACACGACGACGATGCTTACCTTGTTCCTCGGCAGCATCGCCGCCATTTCCCTCATCGTCGGCGGCATCGGCATCATGAACATCATGATGGTATCCGTCACGGAACGGACGCGGGAAATCGGCATCCGCAAGGCCCTTGGCGCGACTTTCCGCAACATCATGATGCAGTTTCTCATCGAGTCAGTCGTCATCGGCGTCATCGGCGGCCTCTTAGGCGTTGCCTGCGGCGTCGGCCTGGCTATGGGCATCGCCGAGCTCGGCCTGTTTACGACGGTCATCACAGCCGCTCCTATCGTCATTTCCTTTGGCTTTTCCGTTGGCATCGGCCTGTTCTTCGGCATTTACCCGGCCCGCAAAGCGGCTCGCCTCGACCCCATCGAAGCCCTGCGCTACGAATAAAGCTTAAAAATTCTAACGTTTAACTCAAATATTATAACGTTTAACTCGGTAATTCCCTAAAAAATCCTCTTGACAAACGGCCTGTATCCATGGATAATAAGTTCAACACCTCAAAACGCCCCGCATATATGCGGAGCCTATACAGGCCATGACCAGGTAAAGAACAGGTTTCCCTTTCCTACAGAGAATCCGGCAGCGGTGAGAGCCGGACCAGAAACAGACCTGCTTCGACATCGCCTGCGAGCTGCCGCGCCGAGCGTCCTGCACGGGAGGCGCAGCCGTACGTCAGCGTTAAGGACAGCCTTCGGGCCCTAAGTGATAAAGCAGGGTGGTACCGCGAGCCTTCGCCCCTGCCGTCTCCATCGTCGAGACGGCAGGGGCTTTTCGTATACATGGCAGTTTGAGGAAATGATCTATCAAGGGGGAGTATCGTATGGAAAATGCAATGGAAAGACAACAAACCGCTGCGGCAGCTGCGCCGGCAAGGACGAATTTCCGCTGGAAAATCGCCTTTCTTATCTTTTTAATCAGCTTTGTAGCTTACATGGACCGCGTCAATTTATCCGTAGCGACACCTGTCATCATGCAAGAATTCGGTTTTACAAAAATTGATATGGGCTTCATTCAGACGTGTTTCTTCGCAGGCTACGCCCTCATGCAGGTTCCCGGCGGCATGCTCGCCGAAAAGCTGGGCCTGCGCCGCACCGGCGCCCTGGCCATTCTCTGGTGGTCTATCTTCACAGCTCTGACAGCCTTTGCCAAAGGCAAGGTCAGCTTCGCCGCCGTCCGCCTGCTCTTCGGCATGGGCGAAGGCCCAGTCTTCCCGGCCTTGGGAGCAGCGACCTTCAGCTGGTTCAATACCCGTGAAAAGGGCAAGGCCAGCTCGTCCATCCTCATGGGCACCTTCTTCGGCCCCGTCGTCGGCCCGGCCATTACGGTCGCCCTCATGGCCGCCATGGGCTGGCACGCCGTATTCATCATCTTCGGCCTCGTCGGCATCGTCCTGGCCTGGGTATGGCACAAATACGCCCACGATAACCCGGCTCACAGCCCCTACGTCAACGAAGCCGAATACGCTCATATCACCGAAGGCCGCGCCGCTGCCAGTGAAAAGAAAAGCGTCGCCCCGTGGAGCAAATTCCTCCGCTCGTCCCAGTTCTGGGCCGTCGGCATTCAGTTCATGGTCGTCGACTACATCATGTACGTCTTCCTGGCCTGGCTGCCCCTGTACCTGACGGAAGTGCACAACCTGTCCTTGAAAGCTATGGGCATCTGGGCTTCCTTCCCGTGGATCGCCCTCATGGCCATGGTCTTCGTCGCCGGTTATATTTCCGATAAAATGGCCAACGGCAAAAACAGCGAACGGCAGTACACCATGCGTACCTTCACGGCTATGGCCGGCGTCGCCGTCACCTCTATCGGCCTGTACGTCGCCGCACATACGCCGAGTGCCGAAATGAACATCTTCTGGATGACCGTCTCCCTCGGCGCATTAGGCTTCTCCATGAGCGCCAGCTGGGCCACAGTTATCTCCCTGGGCGGCAAATACACCGGCTCCGTATCGGGCTGGATGAACCTCTGGGGCAATATCGGCGGCGTCCTCGCCCCCATCGTCACGGCCTACTTCGTCACCAACTACGGCTGGAACGACGCCTTCATCGCCACGTCTCTCTTCGGCATCGTAGCCATCGTCGCCTGGATCTTCGTCAAGCCGGGCAAGGCCCTGACGCCGAACGAATAATATCCGTACACAGCAAAAAAGGAGTCTCTCTGACAGAGGCTCCTTTTATTTGTGCGTATTGTATATCAATCCAGCAAACATACGGTCTACTTATTCATTGACACGGTGCAGTCCATCTTGTACACTATACCAAGAGGTGCTGCGTACACCAAACGGCAGGCGGTAATCATGCCCCGGAAGCGGGGTGATGCGTATGGATTCTATCAATACTACCTTAGTGTTACTGATAGTATTGTTCTATCTCATTTCGCACAAACAAAAATAGCCGCCCATTAGAGCTCCACTTCTACTTGGCGACTATCTTTGTTCGTTAACTAGAGGGGCTAACCGGTTGTCGGCGCAGCACCTCGTTTTCATGTTCATCATAGCATACCCCTTCC
>ENA-OQHN01000306-OQHN01000306.1-human-gut-metagenome-genome-assembly--contig:-NODE-306-length-17989-cov-2.501680_pt1 | contig 17989 bp, 22 predicted proteins | sample MGYA00242564_ERZ504721 | MGnify/ENA primary metagenome ERZ504721 (study PRJEB26092, sample SAMD00036212) | human gut metagenome | host: Homo sapiens | study: EMG produced TPA metagenomics assembly of...
CGGTACCGGCGATCTTGAAGTCCATGTCGCCCAGGGCGTCTTCATCGCCCAAGATGTCGGTGAGCACGATTGAACTTGTCGCCTTCCTTGATCAGGCCCATGGCCACACCGGCCACAGGGGCGCTGATGGGGATACCGGCATCCATGAGGGGAGAGGCAGCCGCCGCACACGGCAGCCATGGAAGAGGAGCCGTTGGATTCCACGGTCTCGGAGACCACGCGCACGGTGGAGGGAGTCGGCGCGGCCGGCATGACGGACGCGAGGACTTCTGCGGCAGGCGCCGTGGCCGATCTCGCGACGGGAGACGCGCACGGGCTTCACTTCGCCCACGCTGAAGGGCGGGAAGTTGTAATGCAGCATGAAGCGCTTGGTCACGTCGCCGCTCAGGCTGTCCATGCGCTGCTCATCGGTGGAGGAGCCCAGGGTGGTCACCACCAGGGACTTGGTCTCACCGCGGCGGAAGATGGCAGAGCCGTGGGCGCGGGGCAGCACGCTGGTCTGGATCTGGATGGGGCGCACGGTCTTGGTGTCGCGGCCGTCGATGCGCACGCCTTCGTTGACGATGCGGGCACGCACGATCTTCTTTTCCAGGTCGCCGATGATCTCGCCCACTTCCTTCAGGGCTTCGCTCTCGGCCCAGGCGGGGTCATTGAGCAGGGCTTCCATGACCTTGTCCTTGACGGCCTTGCGGGCGTCCTTGCGGGCCAGCTTTTCGGGCACGCGCAGGGCTTCTTCGATGCCGGCCTCGCGGGCCAGTTCCTGCACGCGGGCCACCAGCACCGGATCGTCCTGATGGGGGATGAAGGGCATCTTTTCCTTGCCGGCCAGTTCGCGCAGCTTGAGCTGGGCGTCGATGAGCGGCTGGATCTCCTTGCGGCCCCATTCCAGAGCGTCGATGATGACGTCTTCGGGCACGAAGGTGGCTTCGCCTTCCACCATGGTCAGGGCATCGCGGGAAGCGGCGAACACGATGTTCAGGTCGCTGCGCTCCTGCTCCTCAAAGGTGGGATTGAGCACGAACTGACCGTCGATGCGGCCGATGCGGCCACCGGCCACGGGGCCTTCGAACGGCAGGGGCGAGAGCATGACGGCGGCGGAAGCGCCGGTCAGGGCCAGCACGTCGGACTCGTTCTCCTGGTCGGCGGAGATGACGCTGGCCAGCACCTGCACGTCTTCGTTCAGGCCCTTGGGGAACAGGGGACGGATGGGACGGTCGATGAGGCGGGAGACCAGGGTCTCACGCTCGGAGGGACGGCCGATCTCGCGGCGGAAGAAGCTGCCGGGGATACGGCCGGCGGCGTACATCTTTTCGGAATATTCCACGGTGAGGGGGAAGAAGCCCTTGTCGAACTCCAGAGGCTGGGAGCAGACGGTCACCAGCACCACCGTACCGCCGCACTGCACCCAAACGGCGCCGTGGGCCTGGTTTGCCAGACGGCCGGTCTCGAAAATGATTTCCTTGCCGCCCACGGTGGCCGTGACGCGGGTAGGATTGAAGATATCCTGGTTCATGTGGACCTCGTATGAAGGGGATTCCGGCAAAAGCGGGCAACAGCGCCCCGCTGTGCGGCCTTGGGCCACGGGTGCTGCCCGGTCTTCCCGGACCCCCCTTCCTGCTAAATGTTGTCGTGAGGCGAGATTGCAAAAAGGGGGGGCTTGGCCCCCCCTCTCAAACCATCGTAATTACTTGCGCAGGCCGAGCTTGGCGATCAGCGCACGGTAACGCTGAATGTCCTTCTTCTTCAGGTAGTTCAGCAGCTTGCGGCGCTGGCCAACCAGCTTCAGCAGACCGGTGCGGGAGTGGAAGTCCTTCTTGTGCACCTTGAAGTGACCGGTCAGGCCTTCGATGCGGGCGGTCAGCAGGGCCACCTGCACTTCCGGGGAGCCGGTGTCGCCTTCGTGTTTGGCGTGAGCGTCGATAACCACTTTCTTCTGTTCAGCGTCCATAGCCACAGCAGTTCTCCTTTACGGATGTAAGTTAATTCCAGAGGCCCCTCAGCACGGTCCAGCAGGGCCCCTGGGGCGTTTCGGAACGGCGGGCCAGAGCCAGGGGCATGCCCTGACGCTGCAAAAGCGCCTTGTCGCCCACATCGTCGCGGCAGGGGATGGCCATGCCGTTACGGATGCGGGCCTCGGCGGCTTCGTCCAGCTCCAGCACCGGCCAGTGGGGCAGCGCCTCGGCAAGGGGGCGCAGATGCTTCACCAGCAGGCCCGGATCGGCCGACAGTTCGTCCAGTCCGCAGGCCACTTCGAGACCGAAGGGGTGACTGTACTCCCGGGTCAGTTCCGTGAGCACGGCTCCGCATCCCAGTCGCATCCCCAAGCTGTGGGCCAGGGAGCGTATATAGGTGCCGGAACTGCATGCGACCCGAAAGCGTACAAACGGCAGCTCGACCTCGAGCACGTCCGCTTGCGAAATTTCCATGCTTTTGACCTTCTTGGGCACTTCCTTGCCCTTGCGCGCCAGCTTGTAGAGGGACTGGCCCTCGTGCTTGGCCGCGGAATAGGCGGGCACTTCCTGCTCGTGCAGGGTCAGCCAGTGGGCCACCTCGGCGCGCACATCGGCTTCGGTCACCTGCTGCCACGGGGATTCCGTCAGCACCTCGCCCTGGATGTCCCAGGTATCGGTGGTGAGGCCCAGGCGCAGCTGACCGCTGTAGACCTTGCCGCCGTCGGCCAGCAGGTGCGAGGCGATCTTGGTGCCCTGTCCCAGCAGCACCAGCAGCACGCCGGAAGCCATGGGATCCAGGGTGCCCGCGTGGCCGATCTTGCGCTGGCCCAGGCGCTTGAGCGCCGAGAGGCAGCGGGCCGACGTGGGGCCGGAAGGCTTGTTGAGCACCAGGACGCCGTCCAGCTGGGGCAGCGGCGCCGGTTTGCGTGCGGCGGTGGAAGTCTGTTCGGTCATACGCAAAAAATAATGATAGCAAGCCTGCGGCATGAAGTCAAAAGCGCAGGCATATGGCGGCAGGCAATAGCCTGTTGCGGGCCAAAGGTCAAGCGATTTGTGGGCCCGTCGCGCGGCGGGGACGGCGAACTGTCCGGGAAGGCTATCTGACGCTGCCCGCCTTGCCGGACTTTTACGGAGACGCCACATACGGCCGCCGGGCCAACCGGATGCGCGCAGGATCCTCCCACGCGACCGCTTGCCGGGCCCTGCCCCGGGCCCGACCGAAAGCCTGTACCCGCCATCCGCATTGATGTAGCATCCGGCATCCAAGCCAGTATGGGGGCAGACTATGAACAACTACAGACAGATAGTCAGCATCGCCCTTCTCATCACGTCCGTCGTGCTCATCCTGACCGGAGGGCTGATCCTGCTCCACCTCGATTCGCGCACCGTCATGCATCTGCACAAATATTTCGGCGTGGCTTTCATGGTAGCGGCCCTGCTGCACATGGGCATCAACAGCAAGCCCCTGCGCCATTACCTGGGCATGCGCTCGCTGGTGGTCCCCCTGCTGGTGGCGGCCGTCCTGCTGGTCGCGGCCGTCGCGGCCTACGACATGACCCGGCACCACGGCTACGGGAGATATGCCCGCGACACGACGTTCTTCTGCCGCTAGACCGGACATTCGCAGCAGCCATCCGGCATCCCGATACGCCGGGACAGCCCCGGCACGCTGTCTGCCTAAAAAAACGGCCCGCCGGAAAGCATCCGACGGGCCGTCCTCTCTTTTCGGAAAATCGTCTGCGGGCCTAGGCTTCGGCCTCGGCCTTGAGGGCCTCTGTCTGGGCGGCGGTGGCCAGAGCCTCGAACAGGGGCTCGACTTCGCCTTCCATGATGCGGTCCAGAGAGTACAGGGTCAGGTTGATGCGGTGGTCGGTGCAGCGGCCCTGGGGGAAGTTATAGGTACGGATGCGCTCGGAGCGGTCACCGGAGCCCACCTGGGCCTTGCGGTCGGCGGAAAGCTCGTTGTTCTGGCGCTCGCGCTCGGCGGCCAGGATACGGGAGGCCAGAACCTTCATGGCGCGGGCCTTGTTCTTGTGCTGCGAACGTTCGTCCTGGCAGGTCACCACGGTACCGGTGGGGATGTGGGTGATGCGCACGGCGGACTCGGTCTTGTTGACGTGCTGGCCGCCGGCACCGGAAGCGCGGTAGATGTCGATGCGCAGGTCTTCGGGGCGGATCTCCACGTCCACTTCCTCGGCTTCGGGCATCACGGCCACGGTGGCGGCGGAAGTATGGATGCGGCCCTGGGTCTCGGTGGCGGGCACGCGCTGCACGCGGTGGGTGCCGGCCTCGAACTTGAGGTGGCTGTACACGCGGTCACCGGAGATGAGGCAGATGATTTCCTTGTAGCCGCCGCTGTCGGAAGGGGATTCGCTCATGATCTCCACCTTCCAGCCCTTGATTTCGGCATAGCGGGTGTACATGCGGAAGAGGTCGGCGGCGAACAGGGCCGCTTCCTCACCGCCGGTACCGGCGCGGATTTCAAGGATGGTGTTCTTTTCGTCCAGCGGGTCCTTGGGCAGCAGCAGCACCTTGATCTTGTGCTCCAGCTCGGGCAGTTCGGCTTCGGCGGCGGCGATCTCTTCTTGCGCCATGGCCTTGATGTCCGGATCGCTGTCGTGCAGGAGCTGCTTGTTCTCTTCCAGTTCCTGCGTGAGGCTGCGATGACGGCGGAACAGTTCCACCACGTCGCGCAGGTCCGCATGCGCCTTGGTCAGCTTGCGGTACTGATCCTGGTCGTTGTAGACGTCAGGCTGGGCAAGCGCCTGTTCAAGCTCCATATACTTTTTTTCAAGACCTTCCAGCTTGGCAAACATGCGAACTCCAGAAATGTATGGCCCCGCCGGAGCGACTAGGCGTCGCGCCGGTAGGGAGCCGTGATGATATTGTCGCCCGCCTGGCGCCCAGGGCTTCGCGCAGGGCCACCACCGCCACATCGAGCTGGCGCTCGTCGGGCTCGGCCGTGGTCATGCGCTGCAGGGTCAGGCCGGGGGCCCGCAGCAGCGTGGCCATGAAGCCGTCGGGCATGCGGGCAGCGTAACGGATAAGCTCATAGGCCAGCGCGCTGATGGGCACCATGAGCAGCAGTTTGAACACGATGGTCAATGCCTGCTTGGCCACCGCCCCTTCCGGGCAGTAGATGAACAGCAGCAGGGGCACCAGCACCGCATGCAGGATGATGGAGATGCTGATGACGAACAGCAGGAACGTGGTGCCGCAGCGGGGATGCAGGCGGCTCATGCGGGCCGCCGTGGCGGCGTCCACGTCGCCCCCGGCTTCGAAGGCATGGATGACCTTGTGCTCCGCGCCATGGTACTGGAACACGCGCCGGATATCGGGCACGAAGGAGATGGCCCAGATATAGCCCATGAAGATCAGGCACTTGAACAGGCCGTCCCACAGATGGAAGGTGAGTCCTTCCACCCCGCCGCCCAGATCCAGCCACTGCATGAGCAGCGACAGCAGGTGCGGCACGACCACGAACAGACCCACGGCCATGGCCAGGGAAAGCAGCAGGGTCAGTACCAGATGCCAACCCTTGAGCTCTTCCTCGGTGCCTTCGGCCTGATGTTCCGCGGAACGGTTGAGCGCCTTGATGCCGTTGACCAGGGTCTCGATGAGCACGGGAAAGCCGCGCACGAAAGGCTTTTTCAGCCAGGGATGCCGTGTCAGCGAGAACCAGGGCATGCGCCGGGCCACGATCTCGCCGTCGGGACGGCGCAGGGCCAGCGCGTAGGCGTCACCATTGCGCATCATGACGCCTTCCAGAACGGCCTGCCCGCCCACGGTGGGGCAGCCGGCCGTCAGCATCAGGGAAACAAGACGGGACAGGCGCATAGACTCCCTCAAAAAAACGCCAAGCCTCCGGCGGGAGCGTGAAACCAAAGATTCCAACGCCTCCGCCAGAGGTGGGATAACGTTCGCGTCCAGCAGACGCGGGGCAGCACACCGCTTGCGCGGCAGCGCCTACTTCTTTTCAAATTTGGCGTACTTCTTGCGGAAGCGGTCGATACGGCCGGCCGTATCCAGGAAGCGCTGCTTGCCGGTGAAGAAGGGATGGCAGGCGGAGCACACTTCGACGTGCACTTCTTCGCCCTTCGTGGAGAGCACCTGTTCCTGATTACCGCAAGCGCAGGTAATGGTGGCGTTGAACACCTTGGGATGGATATCTTTCTTCATGATCCTTACCTCGTATGGCAACGGCATATGCCGTCAATAGTCGTCTTCTGCGCGGCTTTTGCGCATCAGGGCCCAAATCAATAGCCCATAAACGCAGCTTTGGCAAGTCCCCTGCCCCGGCGGAAGGACGTTTTCCCGGAGTTTTTCCCGCTCCGGGCAAGGCCGGGCCGCCCGTCACGGCAGGGGCCCGAAGATAAGGACGTTTGCTGCGAACAGCGGACAGCAGGCGAAGGCCGTGCCCCGGCAGGCGCATCCGGGAGGGCATCCGGGGCAAGATGGCCGGCCATCCGGACGAAGATACGGGGCAGGGACCTCCACCGCCGATCCCGTCACACGGGGCCACGCCGGTAATCTCCACCGAAAAACGGATACGCCCCGCCCATGTATGCGGGCCCCGGCCTGCCCCCTCCGCCCGGGGCCGGTTGCCAGCGCCGGGCCGACAGGCTACAGTGCGGCCATGTGTGCAAAAATCGCCCGCCAGCGCGCGGATCAACTGGTCTTCATGCAGGGCCTGGCCGAAAGCCGTGAACAGGCCCGCCGTCTCATCATGGCCGGCAAGGTGGCGTTCTCCTCCGAAGGACTGCCCCCCGGCGCCCCGCCCCAAAAGGTGGACAAGCCCGGGCATCCCTATCCCGAAGGCACGGTCTTCGAGCTGCTGGGGCAGGAGCGCTTCGTCAGTCGCGGCGCCTACAAGCTGCTGACCATCCTGGACAATTTCAAGCTCGACGTGAGCGGTATGGTCTGTCTTGATGCCGGTGCCTCCACCGGCGGTTTCACGGACTGTCTGCTCCAGCACGGCGCCACGCGCGTCTATGCCGTGGACGTGGGCAAGAACCAGCTGCACGAGAAGCTGCGTGCCGACGAGCGCGTCATCAATCTGGAAGGCGTCAACCTGCGCGCCGCCGCGCCCGAGCTCATCCCCGAGCCCGTGGACCTGGTGGTGGCCGACGTGTCCTTCATCTCCCTGACGCTCATCCTGCCGCCCTGCATGACCTGGCTCAAGCCCGGCGGTCTGGCCGCCGTGCTCATCAAGCCGCAGTTCGAACTGGGCCCCGGCGAGACCGTCAAGGGCGTCGTGCGCGACGAGGCCGCCCGCCAGCGCGCCGTGGACAAGATCGTCCGCTTCTGCACCGAGAACCTGCACCTGGAGAGCCGGGGCGTGCTGCCCGCCGCCATCAAGGGCCCCAAGGGCAACCAGGAATATATGGCCCTCTTCGCCCGGCCCTGACCGGAACGGTGAGTTTTTTTGAGGGGAGGGGGAAAGCAGGGGCGCCCTCTGGCATCAAAGGCTCCATGACGACCGCTACAAACGATAAAAAGCCTGCCTTCGTTGAAGGCAGGGCTTTTTATATTTACCGGACTATCGTCGGCAGGCAGCAGAGCTTTTCCGATGCCTTGCCACCGTCCTGTTTTCCCTAAAAGCTGTACAGGAAGGCCGGGGCCTCACGGCCCAGCAGGGCATCGGCATCAAGGCCGAACCAGGTCTTGAGGCTCTTTTCCCACCATTCGTCTTCGCTGGGGGGCGTCAGCAGGGGCTGGTCCACGGGCACCTTGCAGACATCGGCCAGCCAGCGGTGCGCGGCCTGCTGGCCGCCCAGCTCGTCCACAAGGCCCAGCTCCACGGCTTCACGGCCGGTAAAGATCTTGCCCGTGGCCAGACGCGCAGCGCGGGTACGATCCATATGACGGCCCTGGGCCACGATGTCCACGAACTGCTCGTGCATGTCCTTGAGCACGCCCTGGAAATAGGCCTTTCGTCCGCAGTGAGCGGTTCCAGCATGGAAACGCCGGCTCGGTCCTTGGTAGGGCGGCGGGTGGGTCAGGGTCTGGCGGCCCAAGGCCCAGCTTGTCCACGCAGGCCCCGGATCTGGGGGATGTCCATGCGCACGCCGATGGAGCCGGTCACGGTGGAGGCATTGGCGAAGACGCGCTTGCCCGCCATGCTGACATCAGCGCCGAGGCGCCGTGCTGCCCATGCTGACGGCGATGGGCTTGTCCTTGCCCAGACGGGCCAGGGCCTCATACAGTTCCTGCGAGGCGGCAGCACCACCGCCAGGGGAGTCCACGCGCACCAGCACGCCCTTGACGCCGGGCATGCGGCCCAGTTTGTCGATCCAGCGCAGCTGGGCATCGATGTCCATGATGGGCCCGGTCACACGCACCAGGGCGATGCGCTCGCTGCCCAGACCGGTGGCCTGGGAGACCATGAAGGCCGCGATGCCGCCCAGCAGCAGGATCAGCAGGCCCCAGAAAATGACGGGATGACGTTTGCGGAAAGGCACCCGGAAAAGATGCAGCCAGGCCTTTTGCGGCACATGCGAAAGCGGGCAGGACGCGGAGCAGGAAAAGGAGGGGGCCGCAGCCGTGGCGCCCTTGCCGCCGCGGGCGCTTTGCCGGCCGGGGCCTCGCCGTTCATGCTCAGGGGATGTTCCGTGAAGTCGTCGGCTTCGGGAGCATCCAGGCGCAGCTCGGGCGTAGCCTGCCGGGTACGTTCGGGATCATTGATTTGCATGGGAGTGTTCGGGTAAAAAATGTCGGGATGGCCGCAAAAACGCGGCCCCTGTCCCCAGCGGGACAGGCTCCAAGGACGCGCCGCCCGCGACGCACCGGAGCGTGCCGTGCGGCAGGCGGGGAATGCGTCCCGACCCTAAGCCCATCCCTCGGGAAAGACAAGGAGACATCATGGAGACATTGTCCGTGGCCACGCGCAGCCGCTGCGAAATGCGCGACATCACCGCCCAGGTCCGGGATCTGGTGGCCCGCGGCCGCCAGCAGGGCCGCCGCAACGGCGCCCTGCTGCTCTTCTCGCCGCACACCACCTGCGGCCTGACCATCAATGAAGGGGCGGATCCCGACGTCCGCCGCGACATGGTGCGCTTTTTCAGCGCCATGGTGCCGCAGGACGCGGGCTTCGACCATGCCGAAGGCAACAGCGACGCCCACATCAAGACCACCCTGCACGGCCCCAGCCTGATGCTTATCGTGGAGGACGGCCAGTTGCAGCTGGGCCGCTGGCAGTCCATCTATCTGTGCGAAGGTGACGGTCCCCGTCAGCGCACGCTCTGGGCCCAGTGGCTCCCCGGCGAGGACAGCACGCGCCCATGAGCATGCCGCACGATATTTCCCTGATCCTGACCCTCACCGGAGGCCTGGGCGCCGCCCTCGTCCTGGGCTTCGTGACCCAGAAGCTCCGTTTGTCGCCTCTGGTAGGCTATTTGCTGGCGGGCATCCTGGTGGGGCCGCATTCGCCGGGCTTCGTGGCCGATGCGGGGCTGGCCTCGCAACTGGCCGAGATCGGCATCATCCTGCTCATGTTCGGCGTGGGCCTGCACTTTCACCTCAAGGACCTGCTGGCCGTGCGCGGCATCGCCCTGGGCGGGGCCGCCGTGCAGATCACGCTCACGACCCTGTCCTGCATGTTCCTGCTCCAGTTCTGGGGCTTCTCTCTCTGGGCGGGCGCGGTCTTCGGCATGTCGGTCTCCGTGGCGAGCACCGTGGTGCTCACCCGCGTCCTGGCCGACAACCATGTGCTGCACACCCCTACCGGCCATGTGGCCCTGGGCTGGCTGGTGGTGGAAGACCTGTTCACCATCCTGCTGCTGGTGCTCCTGCCCGTGGTCCTGGGCGCCGGAGAAGGCAACATCTGGTGGATACTGGGCAAGACCCTGCTCAAGCTGGCCGCGCTCACGGTCTTCACCCTCGTGGCCGGACAGCGCCTGATCCCCGCCCTGCTGGGCTATGTGGCGCGCACGGGCACCCGTGACCTGTTCACGCTGGCGGTCATCGTGCTCGCCCTGGGCATCGCCGTGGGCTCGGCCCTGTTCTTCGACGCGTCCATGGCCTCGGGGCCTTTTGGCGGGCATGGTGGTAGGCCAGTCCGATTTCAGCGCCCGTGCCACCGCCGAGGCCTTGCCCCTGCGTGATGCCTTCGCGGTGCTGTTCTTCGTGTCCGTAGGCATGCTCTTCGACCCCGCCGCCCTGCTGGAACAATGGCCCCTTTTCCTGATGGCCCCTGGGCGTCATCGTGCTGCTCAAGCCCCTGCTGGCCTTCCTGGTCTGCCTCGTGGCCCGAAAACCGCTGCGTCTGGCCGTTTCCGTGGGGCTTTCGCTGGGGCAGATAGGCGAATTCACCTTCATCCTCATAGCGCTGGGGGTCAGCTTCGGCCTGTTCGACAGCAGCATCAGCAATGCCGTCATCCCGGCGGCCCTGCTCTCCATCACGCTCAACCCGTTGCTCTTCCGGCGTGTGGGGCCCTGACCCGTCTGCTGGAGCGCCTGGGCCTGGCGCCCGCCTGCCCCGCATGGAGCACGGGCAGACCGCTGCCGACGGCCTGCCGCGCGTGGTGGTCGTGGGCTTCGGCCCCGTGGGCCGCAGCCTGTGCCGCATCGCCCGGGCACACGGCATGCTGCCTGTGGTGGTGGAGGCCAATATCGATACGGTCCGCCGCCTGCGCAGGCTGGGTCGTCCGGCCGTCCATGGCGACGCCACCCAGGCCGAAGTGCTGCGCGAAGCCGGTCTGGCACAGGCGCAGGCCCTGCTGCTTTCGGCCCCGGCCATCCCGGCCAGGGAAGTGGTGCCCATCGCCCGTGCCATCAACCCGGATCTGCGCATCTTCGTCAACACGCCCTTTGCCAGCGAGGCCGACAGCCTGCGCAGCATGGGCGTAGAGGGCGCCTTCAGCGGCGAACGCGAGGTGGCCCTGAGCATGTCCCGTTTCCTGCTGGATGATCTGGGTGTGGGGCGTACCGGCCTGGAAGCGGAACTGGAACGTGTACGCGAAGTCTTCGCCGAGAGCCCCTCGACGCAAAAAAGCTGATCGACGCCGGGCCGTCTTGACCGCGGCCCGGCAAAGGATGCCTCATGCGGTCTTTGTCCGATCCTTTTCCCCGCATCATCCTGCATCTGGACATGGATGCCTTCTTTGCCTCCGTGGAGCAGATGGATCACCCGGAGTGGCGCGGCAAGCCTGTCATCATCGGCGGCGAGACGCGCGGGGTGGTCTCCACCGCGTCCTATGAGGCGCGGCGCTTCGGCGTGCATTCGGCCATGCCCATGGCCACGGCCCATCGTCTGTGCCCGCAGGCCATCTTCGTGCGCGGCAACCGCCGGCGCTATGCGGAGATATCCGGCCGCATCATGGCCGCCCTGCAGGACTTTTCCCCGCTGGTGGAGCCGGCCAGCATCGACGAGGCCTATCTGGACGCCACCGGCCTGGAACGCCTGTTCGGCCCTGTGGAACAGCTCATCCCGGCCATCAAGGCCCGGGTGCGCGAGGTCACCGGCGGCCTGACCTGTTCCGTGGGCGCGGCGCCGGTCAAGTTCCTGGCCAAGATCTGTTCGGACATCAACAAGCCCGACGGCATCTACATCCTACGCCCGGAAGACGTGGATGGCTTCCTGGGCGGGCTGGACGTGCGCCGTCTGCCCGGTGTGGGCAGGCGCATGGTGGCCGAGCTGGAGGCCCTGGGCATCCGCCGCGTGGAGCAGCTGCGCCGCTACAGCCCGGAGCTGCTGGAGCAGCGCTTCGGCAAGTGGGGGGCGGGAACTGCACGCCCGGGGCCCGGGGCATCGACCCCCGGCCGGTGGTGCCCGAACACGAGGCCAAGAGCGAGAGCGCCGAGACCACCTTTGCCCGCGATACCCGCGACCGGGAATTCCTCAAGACCATGCTCCTCGGCCATGCCGAGCGCGTGGGGGCCTCGCTGCGCCGCCACGGCCTGCGCGGCCGTACCGTGACCCTCAAGGTCAAATTCGCGGATTTCCGTCAGATCACCCGATCCCGCACCCTGCCCGAAGCCACGGACAGCACCGAGACCATCTACGAGACCGGTACCGCCCTGCTGGAAGCCGAAGCCCTGCCCCAGCCGGTGCGGCTCATCGGCCTGGGCGTGTCCGGTTTCGGCAACGCCCCCACCCAGGAGCTGCTGCCCGGCGTGTTCCGCGGCGTACAGGGCCGCGACCCCGAGCAGGAGGCCCGGCGCCGCCGTCTGGACGCCGCCCTGGACAACCTGCGGGGCAAATTCGGCAAACAGGCCATCCAGCGCGGCCGCCTGTTCCGCCCACGCGATGATGGCGAGGATGATTAAGATGATGTTTTGAGGGGAGGGGGACCCCCTCCCCTTCCCCAGCGCGCTTTACCAGACAGGCCGCCCCTGACGAGGCGGCCTGTCATTGTTTTTGCCGTTTCACATAATGGATGCCCTGTCCCCGTCAGACAACGACGGGGACCAGTCTCCACACCTTGATAAAAGTTTTTTCCGGGGTTGGGGGTGTGGGGAAGGGGCAGTTTTTACTAAAAAACGCCCCTTCCCCCACAAAACAAAAAGGCCGGAAGAAGGAGAATTCTTCCGGCCGGGCCGCCCCCCAAGGCAGCCCCGCACTGCCTGCCCGCCTGTGCGTCGGGCGCAGGTAGTCGGCTGTGGAGAAATATGGTGTGCGCTGTCAGGCCATCTCCGCAAAAAGGATGCCCGGCAGGGCGCAATGGCTAAAATTCAAAGCGTTCCAGTTCCGGCACGGAAAGATCGGCATGGAACAGGGCCGAATCCCCGGCATCGGGCCGCAGCAGCAGGCGCAGGCACAGGGAGACCATCAGGCAGGCCACCCCGGCCGGGGCCGTGGCGATGACGCCTTCGTGGCGGGCACTGCCCGCTTCCTCGCTGGTCAGCCCGGAAGCGTAGAGTTCCCGCAGATGCAGGCGCCCGGAACGGGCCGCGCGTGCGAAACCCTCGGCCCGCAGCACGGAGCCGTGCACGAACGGCACCCCCGCCGCGGCGGAACGTTCTTCCAATAGCATTTTCAGCGCAAGGTCGTCCAGACAATCCAGGGCCACATCCACATCTTGCAGCATGTCCGGCAAATTTTTTCATCCGCTTCCACATGCCGCACATCCAGGGCCAGATAGCCTGCCATGTCGCGACAACCGCGCGCCGTGGCCACGGCCTTGGGCTGGCCCAGCGTGCTTTCCGTGCAGAAATACTGACGATTGAGGTTGCTCTCCTCAAAGATGTCGCTGTCGCACAGGCGCAGGCCCCCCACGCCCAGCCGCGCCAGCAGGGAGGCCACATGCCCGCCCAGACCGCCGCAGCCCAGCACGAAGACACGAGTTTGCAACAGACGAACCATTGCATCAGCGGAAAAAACACCGTAGTTTCTACGGAAGCGTTCCGGCCAGATGCCGTCTTGCAGGAGCGCGACCATCACCTCCCGTTCGGGAAGGACGGCCCCTGCGGCCAGCTGCCGGATGGCAGTGCCGCCGACGAAGGGCGTACCGTCCGCAGCCCGGCGCAGCACATGCGGCCCGGCCCATGAGGCCAGCGAGCCGTCGTGCAGGAACGCGCCGAGGCGCTCCCGTATCCTGGACGCAGTCCAGGGCGGGAACGCCGCGGAACATGCCCCTTCCCCAGGGGATGGCGATGTGATGGGTGTCATGATCAACGGGCGTCTAACCTCCTCCGACAGCAGGAAAAAAGGCCACACGAGCACCGTCGCATATCTTGCTCTGGACCTCTTTTTGACGCCCGTTGATCATGACGATTTTTATCTCTTCCAGCGGCAGTCCCACCATCCTTGCCACATCGGCAGCCGTGGCGTCTTCGGGCGCATCAAGCGTTATCCCCGCTTCTGGATCATATCCCGGTACATAGTCCCGCAGGGTCGTGCTCAGTTTGACGAGTATGCTCATGCTGGCCTCCGATGATGGCGTCCGCCGGTCAAGAAAAAGTGTGACGATCCGGGCCCGCCCCAAAGGCGGGCCCGGTCTCAGTCTATGCTACTTCTTGATCCAGTTGAAGACCGTCTTCAGCTCTTCGTGCGAGATGTCGAAGGTCGTGTTGTGCGGGGCCACGGGCTCGTCCACGAAGAAATCGGGCAGGTGGTCGGCGGCTTCGGTGATGCCGGCACGACGGTTGAAGTCGATTTCGGTGGAGAGGATGCGCTGGCCCAGGGTGACCACGTCGTCACCGGTCAGCTGCCAGCCGTACTTGGCGTTGAGCATGTCCACGATGGCGGCCAGGGCATCCGGGATGTCCAGGATGGCGAAGGCGGTGAACAGGCACAGGCCCACGGAGTCCACGGAAGCCGTGGCGATCTGCAGGTTGCGGGACAGTTCGATCTGGCCTTCGGGCTTCAACGGATCGACCTTGCCGCCGCAGCTCAGGATGTTGGCGGTCACGGCGTAACCGGCGGTGTGGTCGGCGCCCATGGGGGTGGTGGCGTAGGTCACGCCCACGCCCTTGACGGCGCGAGGATCGTAGGCGGGCAGGCTCTGGCCCTTGACGCAGGGCACGCGGCGCACGCCGAACACGCGGCCGGTGGTGGCGGTACCGCAGCCGATGATGCGGCCCAGGGGGGTACCGTCGCTGATGCCCTGCATGGCGGCCTTCACGGCTTCCACGTCACCGTAGGGGATGCCGCCGCCGGCCATGGCAACGCCCACGGCCACGCCCACGTCGATGGTGTCCACACCGATGTCGTCGCACATGTAGTCGAAGCGGCTCACGGCGTCGATGTCGCTGATGCCGCTGTGGGGACCGAAGGACCACAGGGTCTCGTACTCAGGCCACTTGCTCTGGAACTTGCCCTGCTTGTCGGGGAACAGGCCGGAGCAGCGGATGATGCAGCCGCTCATGCAGCCGTGGGCCACGGCACCTTCGCCGCCGCGTTCCTTGGTCAGGCGGTTCATGGTCTCGCCGGACACGCCTTCGTGCTTGTCGAACTGGCCCACGGAGAAGTTGGCGGTGGGCAGACCGCCGGCTTCGTGCAGGATGTTCACCAGCACGCCGGTGCCGTATTCGGCCAGGCCCTTGCCGGTGATGGGATGCTCGGTCAGGGCCTTGGCGAAGCGCTTGGAAGCTTCGCGGAAGGCCTTTTCATCCACCAGAGGATGGTTCTTGCCGCCCTCGGGGTTGATGATGATGGCCTTGAGGCCCTTGGAACCCATGACGGCTCCGACGCCGCCACGCCCGGCATGACGCATGGGACGCAGCTCGCGGTCGGTGAAAGCGATACTGGCGGCGGTCAGCTTGAACTCACCGGCGCGGCCGATGGTCACATAGCTGCACTTGTCGCCGTAGGCCTCCACCAGTTTGGCGACGGCGTCGAAGTTGTTGAGGCCGGCCACGGTGGAGGGCACCAGCTTGGCGGAGTCCTTGCTCAGTTCCAGCTGCCACCATTCGCCTTCGGTGGCCATGTCTTCAACGATGATGGCCATGATGCCCAGCTTGGCCAGATGGCCGCCGGGCTGGCCGCCGGGGCGATCCGCGCCTTCCATGAGGCGGGTCTGTGGAACCACTTCCAGGATGTGGTGTTCGATCTCAGTAACGTCCTGACCACCCATTCGCTGACCGGCACCCTGCTGGAAGGGATCTTCGGTTATCAGGAAACGCCGAGCGTCAGTGAAGTGGCTGTCTATTTCATCTATCTCATTCCGGCGCTGGCGCTGTTCTTCTATGCCATCGCGGCCAGGCACGCAGCCGTCGCATACCGCGTCCTGAAGTGCTTATTATGTCTACAAAATCATGCAAGTTGCATCCAGTCGGCAAGGCTGAGGCACCCCAGGCGCTTACTCAGGTAAGTGACTGGGGTGAATGAAAGCAGTCAACGCATTTGCGGCAGGAATGATAACGGGTCAGAAAGAAATTGGGCTTCCCGGAGGAAGCCCTTTCTTTTTTAGTTCGGCTGTATGTAGGGTACAGCACGATGAATTCTTTAACGGCGGCAATAGTGACAGATTCGATAACTAAATCCTATTCTGTTCTAAGCAATGCTGCCGTAAAAGTTGCAAGGATGTGACGAACCGCTCAATACCTTAGTAACGAAAGCGGTTATTGCGCTGATAGCGTGGGATTTTTGGCGATTTAATCGCCCGTATCGCCCACACCACCGCCACGGCCAACAGCAACCACGGCAGCAGTTTTAGCATCAGTGCAAACAGCCCACCGATAAACATCACCGCGGTGGCAACCACCAATGCGGCAATGATCCCCAGCAGCGAGACGCCGGTTACCAACAGCATGACAAAAAATCCAATCACAAAAAGTAGTTCCAGCATGGCTCTCTCCAGTAATGCATAACAACGATACGCTGCTATGACCATTACAAGATCCGTGCCAAAAATAAGTGATTGATAGTAAATAAAACGCCCGGCAATGCGGTGCCGGGCGTGGTGAATTTGACCAGGTTTTAGTGAAATTATCGCTTGTCTGCCACCAGACGCAGCGCTTGCTCCAGCACCTCGATATCGGCTCCCGCTTTATGGGCGTTTTCACTCAGGTAACGACGCCACTGGCGCGCGCCCGGGATCCCCTGAACAGACCCAGCATGTGGCGGGTCACGTGGCCCAGATAGGTGCCGTTGCTCAGCTCACGCTCAATGTAGGGGTACATTGCCCGCACCACCGCGACCGGATCGCGATCGGCGCCATCCACACCAAAGATTTCGCGATCGACCGCCGCCAGCACGCCCGGGTTCTGGTACGCCTCGCGGCCCACCATTACGCCATCCATATGCGCTAAATGCGCTTTGGCCTCGTCCAGAGACTTGATACCGCCATTGATCGACATGGTCAGCTGCGGGAAATCACGCTTCAGCTGATAGACACGCGGGTAATCCAGAGGCGGGATCTCACGGTTCTCTTTCGGGCTAAGGCCAGAAAGCCAGGCTTTGCGGGCATGGATGATAAACATGTCGCACTCGCCCTTGCCGGCTACCGTGCCGATAAAGTCGCAGAGAAATTCGTAGCTGTCCTGATCGTCGATGCCGATACGGGTTTTGACCGTCACCGGAATGGAGACCACATCGCGCATCGCTTTCACGCAGTCGGCCACCAGCTGCGCATTGCCCATCAGGCAGGCACCAAACATGCCGTTCTGCACACGATCGGAGGGGCAGCCAACGTTGAGGTTGATCTCGTCATAACCGCGCTCTTCTGCCAGCTTCGCGCAGTGCGCCAGCGCGGCCGGATCGCTGCCGCCGAGCTGCAAGGCTACCGGATGCTCTTCTTCGCTGAAGGCGAGGTAGTCGCCCTTGCCATGAATAATCGCCCCGGTGGTCACCATCTCGGTATAGAGCAGAGTATGGCGCGACAGCAAACGCAGGAAGTAGCGACAGTGTCTGTCTGTCCAGTCGAGCATCGGCGCGATGGAAAAACGGTGAGCAGGATAGATGGACGAGTTTTCTGACGACATGGCGAAATTTTAAGCATCTGGTGAAAAGGGGGCGCTACTATAGCACAGATTTGCCGGAGGCAGAGCGCCTCCGGTTCCTGTCAGAACCTCACGCTAAATTGCGCTCCGGCCCCCCAGGTTTCATCCTCGCCGACGATGCCGGTCAGATCAATATGCACGGTGTTAAAGGGGGCGAAGCCCAGCCCGCCGGTAAAGACGTTACTGTCGTTGCCCTTCACGTCACCGCGAAAGCCGCCGCGCACCGCCAGCCAGCCCAGCAGAGAGACCTCTGCCCCCGCCCCGACATACTGCGAATTTTCTTCGCTTTTGAAGCCCCGGGTTTGAGTCAGATCGCCGTCGGCGCTGAGGGTTAACAGGCCGGTATGCCAGGCCACCCCCGCCGTGACCAGAGGGCGGATCTGCCAGGTATCCTGATAACTCACCTCTTGCCCGGTACGCCCGTTGAGAACGCGGATATCGTTGGTATCAATGTCGCGGGATAACAGGTTCTGCCCGCTCAGGCCGACCGTCCAGTTTTCACCGAAGTCCACTGCAACGCCGACATCGACGTTAAAACTGGTATCGTCATTGCGGTAACGGCTGCTGTTAAAGTCGCTGCTGTCGTAGGTATAGATGGAGGTGGTGTAGTTGTAGAGCCAGGTTTGTTGCAGCTTTGGCGTCACGCCGACCGAAAC
>ENA-OQHN01000309-OQHN01000309.1-human-gut-metagenome-genome-assembly--contig:-NODE-309-length-17915-cov-3.326063_pt1 | contig 17915 bp, 18 predicted proteins | sample MGYA00242564_ERZ504721 | MGnify/ENA primary metagenome ERZ504721 (study PRJEB26092, sample SAMD00036212) | human gut metagenome | host: Homo sapiens | study: EMG produced TPA metagenomics assembly of...
CCGACCAGCATGACCGTCATAGCAGAGGAGGACTGGATCGCAATGGTGATGCCCATGCCGAGCAAAAGGGCCTTGAAGCGGTTCGAGGTCATGGAACGCAAAATACGTTCGAGCTTGCCGCCGACCAATTTTTTCAAGGCTGGAGGAAAGCAAATGCATGCCGTAGAGGAAGAACGCAAGTCCGCCAAAGAGTGTAATAACGGAGAAAATGTCCATTTGTGGTTGCAGCTCCTTTGTGTGCGCAAAACGCTCGCTTTTCAAATTTTTTTCATTTTTTCTTACTAATCTTTAACATACAAGCATTATTCTAACATAGGTGACGGCGGGAATTCAATGCTTTTTTGATAAAAAACGTCGAAAGAGAAAATTATCTTGCCTTGACCCGCGGTAAACATCGCGGTATACTGTATTTATATTTTAGGCGCATTTTAGGCAAACGCATTTGAATACTTGAAAAATAAGGTGGGAAACGTGATGAAAACGGCGGCAATTTTGGTGGCGGCAGGTAGCTCTGCGCGCATGAAAAGCGGCGGCGCATCGAAAACGATGATGGAGATCGGCGGCGAGCCGGTTCTGAGCCGTACACTGCGCGCATTTGAGAATGCCGCGTGCATCTCAAAGATCGTTATTGTGGCGCGTGCGTGCGATTTCGATGCAATCCAAAAAGCGTCGGCGTTCGTCACAAAGCCGCTCACGATTACCGAGGGCGGCAAGGAGCGGCAGGATTCCGTTTCAAACGGTGCGGCGCTTTGCGGTGACGCAGAGTATATCGCCGTGCACGATGCGGCGCGACCGTTTATCACGCCGGAGGAAATCGAAACCGTGTGCGCGGACGCGGAAAAATACGGCGCGGCGACGCTGGCGGTGCCGGTGAAAGACACCATCAAGGTTGCTGCGGCGGACGGCACGGTGTGCGCTACGCCGGAGAGAAGCACTTTGCGTGCCATTCAGACGCCGCAGGTATTCCGCCTTTCTTTGTATAAAGAAGCGCTGTGCCTTGCGAAAAACGCCGGAAAGCAATATACGGACGATTGCCAGCTCATTGAAGCGGCGGGCGGCAAGGTATATTTGACCCCGGGCGACTACAAAAACATCAAGATCACAACGCCGGAGGATCTGCTTGTGGCAGAGGCTTTTGCGGCGGAAAAGTAAAGGAGTGTTACTATGCGGATCGGTCACGGTTATGACGTACACAAGCTTGTAGAAAACAGAAAGCTCATTTTGGGCGGCGTGCATATCCCGTATGAAAAGGGTCTTTTGGGGCATTCCGATGCGGACGTGCTCGCGCATGCCATAGCGGATGCTTTGCTCGGCGCGGCGACGCTCGGGGACATCGGCGTGCTTTTCCCGGACGATGACCCGCAGTACGCCGGTGCGGACAGCTTAAAGCTGCTCGCGGTGGCGGTGGCGGCGGTACGCCGCAAGGGCTTTGGTATTGAAAATATCGATGCGACGATTTTGGCACAGCGTCCGAAGCTGCGCCCGTACATCGATGAGATGCGCCGCAACATTGCATCCGCCTGCAACCTCGACCTCGATTGTGTGAGCATCAAGGCAACGACGGAGGAGGGCCTCGGCTTTACCGGCCGCGGCGAGGGTATTGCAGCGCATGCGGTGTGCCTGCTGAAATAAATTTACAGTATTTTTGAGAGCTTCGCTTCGGCGGGGCTCTTTTTTGCACCAATTCCCGGCTTGTCTCATATTCTGTTTTAATGAGACTGTTTTGAAGGCTTGGAGGTGCTTGCAATGGAAAACAAAAGAGACACGGGCGGGAAGCGGCTTATTGTTGTCAGCAGCGTGACCTATGCGCTGAAAAGCCGTGATCTGCTTTTTCAAAGAGGGATAAAAGCCTACATTGAGCGGCTGCCGCGCACCCGAGAAAGCGGCTGCGGCTATGGTGTATATGTTCCGCAGCGCACGGACGAAGCGGAGCGCATTTTGCGGGATGCAGGCGTGAAAGTGTTCTACCGTGCGGAACGGGGCGAAAAGAAATGATCTATCTCGATAACAGCGCGACAACGTACCCAAAGCCGCTTTCGGTGCGCCGCAAAATGGCGCAGGCGCTGGAGCAGTTCGGCGCGAACCCCGGTCGCGGCGGGTTTAAAATGAGCTTGCAGACGGCGCAGGCGGTCTACGATGTGCGGCAGAAGGCGGCGAGCTTTTTCGGTGCGGCGGGCCCGGAGTGCATCTCGTTTCAGCCGAGCTGCACGCAGTCGCTGAATATCGTTATCCATTCGTTAAAGCGTGGCGACCATGTGCTTGTGACCGATTTGGAGCACAATGCGGTTTTGCGGCCGCTGAAAGCCATGGAGGCGCACGGTGTTTCGTTTACCGTTGTGCCCGTGACGCCCGGCGACAACGACGCGACGCTCGACGCGTTCCGTCATGCGATGCGCGAGAACACAAGGTTGTTTGTCTGCACGCAGGCCTCGAATGTATTCGGCATCCGCGCGCCTGTGGAGCGGCTGGCGGCGCTTGCGCATATATACGGCGCGGAAATCTGCGTGGACGCGGCGCAGTCCGGCGGGGTGATTCCCATTCATGCGGAGCGCGACGGCATCGATTACCTTTGCTGCGCAGGACACAAGGGGTTATACGGTCCGATGGGCACGGGTATGCTCATTACGAAAAACGGCGAAAAGCTGGAAAGCCTGATACAGGGCGGCACGGGTACGCGCGCGTTGGAGCTGGACCAGCCGCGGGAAATGCCGGAGTACCTTGAAAGCGGCACGCAGAATGTGGCGGGCATCCTCGCACTCGGCGCGGGCATGGATTTTGTGCGCACGAACGGTGAATACATGCTGCGGGAGAGGGAAATGCGCCACATTCGCCGTGTATACGAGGCATTCAAAAACATGCCGCATGTTGTTTTATACACCGCAATGCCGGACACGATGTACTTTGTGCCGCTGCTCGGCTTTAACGTGCGCGGTATGCAGAGTGAAGAAGTGGGCGAGGTACTTGCAAAGCGGAACATTGCCGTGCGCTGTGGGTTCCACTGTGCGCCGCTCGTACACCGCAAAATGGGAACGGACGGTGAAGCGCCCGGCGGCGCGGTGCGCGTTTCGCCGGGTGCGTTCACGACCGACAGGGACATTACGGAGCTGATTCGCACGGTCTATTCGCTCCGGGCTGAAAGTGCGGCGCGAAAAGTCAAATAAAAATGAACAAAGTGTAAATAAAAATCGAAAAATACAGAAAAGAACAGGAAAAAACATACAATTCCCCCTTTTCATCCCCACCTCTTTGTGTTAAACTATATACAGTACGCATTTAGGTTTTGTAAAAAAGTAAATCGTATGGAGCGGATGTGCACCGTGTGCATGTACCGCCGAATCCTGTGCAAAGAGGTGAATGCTTTGAATAAGGTTTTTGAAGCCATTGCTTCCTGGTGGGAGTGGATGGTGAGCATTGCCATGAATTTTCAATTTAAAGATGCCGTTGATATTATCATCGTTGCATTTTTGATCTACGGTGTGGTCAAGCTTGTGCGCGAAACGCGCGCGGGGCAGCTTGTAAAGGGACTTTTTCTGCTTGTCATTCTGTTTATTATTTCTTCGTATTTTAATCTGGTGATGGTCAGCCGCGTGCTGGCGTATTTCTTCCAGTTCGCTTTCGTCGCAATCCTCATCGTGTTTCAGCCGGAAATCCGCAAAGCGCTCGAGCAAGTGGGCCGCAACAACGTCGGACAATCTATTGCGGCTGTGGTAACAGGCCGTGACCGCAGCTATGACCGCGCGCAGATCCGCAAGGCAATCAACGCCGTGGTAGACGGCGTGGGCATTTTACAGCAGCTCAAAATGGGCGCGCTTATCGTATTCGAGCGCAAAACGAAGCTTGGCGACATCATTGAGACCGGCACGCAGATTAACTGCGAGCCTTCCGGCCAGATCGTGGGCAATATTTTCTTCAATAAAGCGCCTTTGCATGACGGCGCCATGATCATTCGCGACGGCATGATTCATGCGGCGGGCTGTATTCTGCCGCTGACGAAAAACACTTCGGTCTCTGCAGAGCTCGGCACGCGTCACCGCGCGGCGCTCGGTGTCAGTGAGGAATCGGATGCCGTGGTCGTGGTGGTTTCGGAAGAAACGGGGCAGATCTCCGTGGCTGTAAACGGCGTTTTGGCGTGCCGCTTTACGCGCGATACGCTGCGTGATGTTTTGGAGGGGTACCTCATTCCGCAGGAAGAAGCTTCCACCGTGCGCCGTAAGTTCGACGTGCTGAAAAGCAAAAGGACGGTGAAGAAGTGATGGCAAAAATGTCTAAGAAACCCAGAAACGAAGTAAAACAACGCTTACGCGTGTTTGAAAACAACACAATTTTGCTTATCTTTTCATTCCTTGCCGCGGCGGCCGTCTGGTTTGCCATGATGGCGAGCAACTCCGAAAGCCGTGCGACCGTGATCCGCAATGTGCCGATTAACGTTGAAATTTCCGATACGGCGCAGGAAGCCGGTGTGCGCGTGTTCAGTATGAGCAGCAGCGCGACGGATGTGAGTATTACGGGCAACTCACTTATCACAAGTAAGGTGACGAGTGAGGACATCGGCGTTACGGGGACGCTGGATCCTTCCGTCAGCATGCTGACGGGCAGCAGCTTGCAACAGACGACGCTTTCTCTGCGCGCAGCAAAAAAGGGCAACACCCTCGCCGAATACGAGGTGGAAAGCGTTTCGCCGTCCGAGATTACAGTGGTGTATGATAAATATAAAGAAACGCAGCTCACTTTGGAAACAAATTTTCAGTACACTACGGCGGAAAATTACTATGCGCCTTCTACGCCCACACTTTCTACGGAGCTTATCACGGTCTCCGGCCCGGAAAGCAGCGTGAACAAGGTGGCGCGTGCCGTGTTGGAATATAAGTTCAGCGAAGAGCTCACGCAGTCGAAGTCGCTTTCCTGCAAAGTGACGTTGTACGACGCGAACGGCAATGTACTTGACCCAACGGAGCTCTATTTGAAGCTGAGCGACGACACGGTGGAGGTCTCCATTCCGGTGACGAGCCGACAGACGGTCAAGTTGGAAGCGGACGTGCGCAATATTCCGGACAGCTTTGCCTCGAACCGCATCACGATCGACCCGGCAGAAATTGAAATTGCCGGCGACAGTGAAACGGTCTCAAAGTACACGACCCTGACGCTCTCCACGCCAATCAACTTCCTGGACGTTACGCCGGAAAACAACACGTTCACGGTGGCTATCCCGGTGCCGAGCGGTGTGACAAATGTGACGCGAGTGGAAAACGCGACCGTTACATTCAACCTGAACGGTTACAAGGAAACGTCTGTGCTGACGAGCAACATCAGCGTCACCAACGTGCCGGAGGGTATGGAAGCAGAGCTTTCTACAAAGACGCTCACGCTGAAGATCATCGGCACGGCGGCGCAGATCTCGAAGCTGACGGGAGATTCCGTTTTCTGTACGGTGGATCTTTCCACGGTGACAGACCCGAGCGGCAGCATGGAAGCGCCGGTGACGGTGACGATTAACAATGCGGATTCCTGCTGGGCGACCGGCAGCTACACGGCGCATGTGACGCTTTCGCCGAAAACCGAATCTTCCACCAGCAATGCTTCGGAATAAATAAGCAAAATGAAAACCCGCCGAGCTGAAAAGTTTCGGCGGGTTTGTGTTTTATGGGGAGAGTACATTCAGCGTAGCGCGATCATGTCGCCGGTGACGTGCGAAAGCCAGTCTTTTACGGCGAACGGTACGCCGGTGGCTTTTAAATAACGATCACCAAATGATGGCGATGAGAATAAGCAGCACCTTAAGCGCAAATTGCGGGTTGCCGTGTTGGTGCTCGTCTTCGTGTTCCGGCACATGGTGTTCTTTAGCGGTCTGCTTGGCGGTTTCGGGTTTCCGTGTTTTTTCTTCCATAACGGCACCTCTTTTCTGCAAAGATACAGAATCTTTCATTTCCATTTACCACATGCCTTTCCTGTTTTCTATAATTTATCGACTTTTTTCTTCGGGAAAAATCAACAAAAATTCGGGAAATAATTTTGCGCTGAGCGCGTATAAAACAAGACACTTTGGTGTCTTGTTCAGAAAACCCATACAGCCGGGCTTCCTACGGCTTGAACATCCGCCGGAAATTCAAGTCTACCTGTCCTGACGATTACGAACGCAAAAGTGTTTCGCCGTTTGCGGACGACGACTCAAGGCACTGTCTTGAGAATCCGTAAACTTTCTTGAAGAAAGTTTAATCAAAGACTTTGTTCGTCGCTTTGCCGACAGATGGAGAATGTGTTTTCTTTTTCTACAAACAGTTTCGCAGATAATTGTGAAATTCTGTTGAATAACCGGCAAAAAAATGCTAAAATATTCTTTTAGAAATGAAACGAATTTACATAGGACACGGTTGCCGCGCAGTAGTTGGGGTTGCGCGGAAAATCGGGCTTTTGATTTAAAGGGTGAAGCAAAATGATCTTGCGAAAATGGGAGGTGCGTCCTCTCGATAAGGAACGCGCGGCGGCGTTTGCACAGACGTATGGCGTGCCGTTCTTCCTCGCGATGCTGATGAATATTCGCGGCCTTGACGATGCCGCGCATCTGCGGGAATTTCTTGGCGAGGGCGAGCCGCTCTCCGACCCGTTTCTTTTAAAAGATATGGACAAAGCCGCGGCGCGTATTACCCGCGCGGTGGACAACATGGAAAAAATCGCGGTTTACGGGGATTACGATGCCGACGGCGTGACTTCGACCGCCATGCTGTATTCGTACCTTGAAACGCGTGGTGCGGACGTAATCTTCTACATACCGCAGCGCGAGGGCGAAGGCTACGGCATGAACATCGGCGCCGTGGAATACTTAAAAGAGCAAGGTGTGTCGCTCATTGTCACGGTCGACAACGGCATTTCCTCCGTGCAGGAGGTAGCGCGCGCGAACGAGCTTGGCATTGATGTGGTCGTCACCGATCATCACCGCCCGCAGGAGATATTGCCCGATGCTGTGGCGGTCGTGGACGCATACCGACCGGATGACACAAGCCCCTATAAGCATTTTTCCGGTGTAGGCATCGCGTTTAAATTGCTTATGGCGCTGGAGGACGGAGCGGGCGACGTGGAAGATCTGTTAGAAGCATACAGCGATCTCGCGGCCATCGGCACCATCGGCGATATTGTGCCGTTGACGGGCGAAAACCGTACGCTGATCCGCGCGGGTCTTGAGCGTCTTTCACAGAGCGACCGCCCGGGCGTGCAGGCACTTTTGGAAAACGCAGGCGTTGCAGGGAAGGCACTGACGAGCACGAATGTGGCGTTTACGCTTGTGCCGCGCATCAACGCGACGGGCCGTATGGGCGCGCCGGAACGCGCCGTGCGCTTGCTCATCAGCGGCTATGAAGAGGAAGCCGAGGTACTGAGTGAGGAAATTTGCGCCGATAACGAGGAACGCCGCCGTGTGGAAGCAGAGATTGCCGAAGCGGCGTTTGCGGATATCGAAGCGAAAGGATACATGAAAGACCGCGTGGTCGTGGTGGACGGTGAAAACTGGCACCATGGTGTTATCGGCATTGTGGCGTCCCGTGTGACGGAGCGCTGCGGCAAGCCGTGCATGATCATTTCGCGCGGCGAAACAGAGGCGAAGGGCAGCGGCAGAAGCATTGAGGGTTTCTCGCTGTTTGAAGCCATCTGCGCGTGCGGCGACTTGCTCATCAAATTCGGCGGACATCCCATGGCGGCGGGTATCACGTTGAAGCCCGAAAACATCGAAGCGTTCCGCAAGCGCATCAATCAGTATGCGGCGGAGCACTTCCCGCAGATGCCCACGCAGACGGTCACACTGGACTGCAAGCTGAACCCGGCGGCACTTTCGGTTTCCATGGCGCAAAGCCTGACGCAGTTGGAGCCGTTTGGAAACGGCAACCCGCAGCCGGTGTTCGGTTTGTTCAACATGGAGCTTTCCAATGTCACACCGGTCGGCGGCGGGGGTCATCTGCGCCTGACCTTAGAAAAGAACGGCGCGGTCATCACGGCGATGCGTTTTAATACAAAGCCCGAGGAGCTGCCGTACCACATCGGCGATAAGATCGACCTTGCGGTGCAGCTGGAGGCGCGCGAATTTCGCGGCCAGCCGTCGCTGACTGTCATCGTGCGCGATATGAAGTTTGCAGCGTTCAATACGGAAAAGAATATAGCGTCACTTGCGAGCTTTGAAAAGTGGCAGCGCGGCGAGGTGCTTTCCGCGGAGGATAAAAACAGATTATACCCCGACCGCGCGTGCTTAGCGGCCATTTACCGCGCACTGCGCACGGTAAACGGTAAAGAGACGGACCAGGTTCGGTTTGTTTCGCAGTTTGGAAAAGATATGACACTGGGACTCTTTAAAACGGCGCTTCTTGTATTTGAGGAGCGCGGCTTGGTACACAGCGAAATTGCAGACGATACATTTACGGCAACGCTCATCGAAACGAGCGGCAAAACAGATATTACACGTTCCCCGGTGCTTTTGGCACTGCAATAAGGGAACGGAAGGAGTGAAAAACGATGGAAGAAGCAGCAAAAACGTATGCGGACCTTGTGTCACTGATCGAAAAAAGCGAAAAAGAATATGACCTCGCGTTGATCGAAAAAGCGTATCAGTTCGCGGAGGCAGCGCATCAGGGACAGGTGCGGCGCTCCGGCGAGCCGTACATCATCCACCCCATTGCGGTGGCGTATAAGCTTGTGGAATTCGGCATGGATACCCCGTCCGTCGTGGCAGGTCTGCTGCATGACGTCATTGAGGACACGCCGGTTACGTATGACGACATTGTGAAAGCGTTCGGTAAGGAGATTGCAAACCTGACGGACGGCGTGACAAAGCTCGGCAAGATCCCGTTCTCCTCCCGTGAAGAGCAGCAGGCGGAAAACCTGCGCAAAATGCTCATTGCGATGAGCGAGGATATCCGCGTGATCATTATTAAATTTGCGGACCGCATGCACAATTTAGCGACGCTCGAATACGTAGCGCCGCAGAAGCAGCGCGACAAGGCGCTGGAATGTCTTGAGGTGTACGCTCCCATTGCGCACCGTCTCGGCATGCGTAAGGTTAAGGAATACATGGAGGACGTTTCTTTAAAGTACCTTGACCCTGTTGCGTATAAGGAGATTGAAGATAACCTTGAGGCGCGCAGCACAAAGCGCAAGCAGTTTATTGAGACAACGAAAGAAATGATCCGCAGTCGTGTGGAGCCGCTTATCCCGGGCGTATATATTGAAGGGCGCGTAAAAAGCGTCAACGGCATTTATCGCAAGATGTTCATTCAGGGTAAGAGCTTTGACGAAATTTACGACGTGTTCGCCCTGCGCGTAATCGTCGATACCATCAACGATTGCTATAATGTGCTCGGTATCATCCACGATATGTTCACCCCGCTGCCGAACCGCTTTAAGGACTACATTTCCACGCCGAAGCAGAACATGTACCAGTCCTTGCACACGACGGTCATCAGCAAAGAGGGCATCCCGTTCGAGGTGCAGATTCGCACGTGGGAAATGCACCACACGGCAGAATACGGCATCGCGGCGCACTGGAAGTATAAGCTCGGCATGACGAGCGGCAACGAAAAGCCCGACTCGCTGGAGGGCCGCTTGCAGTGGATCCGCAACATGCTCGATAACCAGTCCGAAAGTGAAGATATCACTGACCTTGTGCGCTCCATCAAGACCGATCTTGCGCCGGAAGAGGTGTTCGTCTTCACCCCGAAAGGTGATGTTATCAACCTGCCGATGGGCTCTACGGTTATCGATTTTGCGTATGCCATTCATTCCGCCGTCGGCAACCGCATGATCGGTGCAAAGGTTGACCAGAAGATCGTGCCGCTCGATTACAAGGTAAAAACGGGCGAGATCATTGAGATTTTGACGACGAAGGAGGTCGGCCGCGGCCCGAACCGCGACTGGCTTTCCATCGTGCGTACAAGCGAAGCACGCAATAAGATCCGCGCGTGGTTCAAGAAAGAAAAGCGCGATGAGAACATCGTAGAGGGCAAGGCGGAGTTGGAGCGCGAATTTAAGCGCAACGGCATCGTGATGAGCGACGAGCTGATGCAGTTCATGCTGGAAAGCGCCGGCCGCCGCCACAGCTGCGTCACGCCCGATGATTTCTATGCGGCCATCGGCTACGGCGGCATACAGCTTTGGAAGCTTCTGCCGCGCGTAAAAGAGGAATACCAAAAGACCCACAAGCCTGCACCCGAACCGCAGCAGGAGATTGCGCAGCAGACCCCGCCGCCGAACCTCAACAAGAAAGCGGCAGGCGGCGTGCTCGTAGAGGGTATGGACAACTGTCTCAATCAAGTTCTCCCGCTGCTGCAACCCGCTGCCGGGCGATGAGATTGTCGGCTTCATCACGCGCGGTTTCGGCGTTTCCATCCACAAACGCAGCTGCTCGAACGTGCCGAAGGATTTCTCGCAGGCGCCGGAGCCGGAGCGCTGGGTGCGTGCGCACTGGGCGGGTGAAGTCAAGGAAGAGTTCAAGTCTACGCTGCATATTTGTGGCGACCGACCGTTCCGGCCTGCTCGCAGACGTGACCCAGCAGCTTTTCAATATGCACATTTTCATTCACTCGCTCAACTCCCGCGAGGTCAAAAATTCGGAGAATGCCGTCATTTCGGCAACGATTACCATCAACGGCCTTTCGCATCTGCAGACCGTTATCGACCGCTTGCAGAAGATTAAGGGCGTAATCTCTATTGACCGCAGCTAAAGGTAAACAAAGATATGAAATATAAATGTATAACGGGCGGGCCTATTTCGGAAAATTGCTACCTGCTCATCGACGAAAAAACGAATCAGGCGGCGGTCGTTGACCCCGGCTTTTTGAACGACGCTCTGTTAAATGAAATTAAAAAATATACGGTGCAAAGAATTTTGCTGACACACGGCCATTTTGACCACATTTGGGAGGCTGACCGCCTGCACGAGATGCTCGGTGTGCCGGTGTGCGCCTATGAGACGGAAGCGGCGTTTGCAGCGGACGATAAGCAAAACGGCTCGCTTCTCATGATGTACGAGTCCGTCACCTGCAAAGTGCACGAGGCTTTCAAAGACGGTGAAACATTTCAGATCGGCGAAGTGCCGGTCACGGTGCTGCACACGCCCGGCCACACCGCGGGCGGCGTGAGCTACATTACGCCGGACGCCGTGTTTACGGGCGATACGCTGATGGGCTACTCCGTCGGGCGGTGCGACCTGCCAACCGGCAACAGTGCCGAGCTGCGCGAGTCTCTGAAAAAGCTTGCGGCGCTGTCCGGAAATCCCGATATCTGCGGCGGCCACGGCCCCGTGACGACGCTGGAAGACGAAAAGCGCCGAAATCCGTATTTATAAAGGAAAATGTATGGTTTTATATATTATCGATCACCCTTATCATTATGAGGCGGAAAACCTCTGCCGCGTGTTTTACCCGTTTGACAAAGTCACGGTACAGCACGAATTTATGCCGAGCGATGAAAACCGCACGGTGTACACCGCCGAAGAAAACGGCGAATATATCGTGCGCATTGAAGACGCAGACGGCAAAACGGAGCGCAAAGCAAAAGTAGGCGCAGAGACCGAATACGGCATGGTGTCTTTATTATTTGATGCATTTTGCGCCCACACGGGCAAAATGCCGCGCTGGGGCATGCTGACGGGTATTCACCCCATTAAGCTTCTGCGCCAGCTGACCGAACAGCACGGCGAAGCGGAAGCGGCAAGGCTGTTCCGCGAAAAATACTTCGTCTCAAACGAAAAAACGGCACTTGCGGTGCGCACCCTGCGCGCACAAAAGCCCATTACGGATAAAGTGCGTGAAAACGACTACTCTTTGTACATTTCCGTGCCGTTCTGCCCCACGCGCTGCGCGTACTGCTCATTCGTTTCGCAGAGCGTGGAAAAGGCCAAGAAACAGATCCCGGAATATCACCGCCTGCTTTTGGAAGAGCTGAAAGAGACGGCGAAAGTCGCTGATGCTTTGGGCTTAAATCTGCGCGCTGTGTATGTCGGGGGCGGCACACCCACGACGTTCTCCGCAGAGCAGCTTTCCGAGATGATCCGCGTTGTGAAAGATTCGTTCGACATGTCGCAGTGCGAGGAACTTACGGTGGAGGCCGGCCGCCCGGATACCATTGACCGTGCAAAGCTGGATGCGCTGCTTAAAAGCGGCGTTTCGCGTATCAGCATCAACCCGCAAACCTTGCAGGACAACGTACTCGAAAACATCGGCCGCCGCCATACGGCGCAGCAGACTGTGGATGCGTTTCACCTCGCGCGGGAAGCGGGCTTTACGAATATCAATATGGACCTCATTGTCGGCTTGCCGGGTGACACGTATGAGACGTTCTGTGACACAATCGAAAAGGTCATTGCGCTTGACCCTGAGAACGTGACGGTGCACGCGCTCGCATTGAAGCGCTCCTCGTTCATCACGCAGAGCGGCGAGATCAACAAGGCCCACGCCGATGCCGCGCTTGCCGACCGCATGATGGCTTATGCCGAAAAGCGGCTGACAGAGCGGGGGCTTGAGCCGTATTATCTCTATCGCCAAAGCCGCATGGCGGGCAATTTGGAGAATACGGGCTGGGCAAAGCCGGGCACCGAGTGTGCATATAATATTTTCACGATGGATGAGACCGAAACGGTGCTGGCGTGTGGCGCAGGCGGCGTGACGAAGCTTAAGAACCCGTATTCCGAAGATCTTTCACGCATTTTTAACTTCAAATATTCGTATGAATATATCAGCCGTTATCTGGAGATTCTCGAACGAAAGGAGGGCATCGCGAAGCAATATGAGCAATTTCGCAAGCGGTTACATTAAATATATCAATCACTTAGAGCAGATTAACGACGCGGCGCTTTTGAACCCGCAGGTCATGATCGATGAGGTGGAGGATTCCTATCACGAGCACATCGAAAACATTGCGCGCAACATTGTGACGCATTACAAAACCGCGAAGGTGTGCATGCTGGCGGGGCCGTCCTCCAGCGGCAAGACGACCACGGCGCATTTATTGCAGCGCGAGCTCGGCAAGCTCGGTGTGCACGCCGAGATTGTCTCGCTTGACGATTTTTACCTTGGCCCGGACGAAACGCCCGTGCTGCCGAACGGCGAAAAGGACTATGAGACCGTGGACGCGCTCGACATTGCGCTTATTCAGGATTGTTTGAATTCCGTCATTCACAGCGGCTCCTGCCTTTTGCCGGAGTACGATTTTACAACGAAGACCCGAACATTGGCGGCAAGAAAGCTCGATGTCAGCGACCGCGGGTTCGTCATCATGGAGGGTCTGCACGCGCTGAACCCTATTTTTACGCGTGATCTGCCGGAGGGCAGCACCATAAAGCTGTATGTCAGCGTGAAGCAGCAGATCAAGGACATCAACGGCGAGGTCATTTCGCCGATGGATATTCGCCTTGTGCGCCGCATCTCGCGTGATATCCGTTCCCGCGATACCATGCCGGAGCGCACCATCGCCATGTGGGATAATGTGGTGGCGGGCGAAGATAAATACATCCGCCCGTACCGCCTTTCCGCGGACTACACGGTGAACTCCATTCATATCTATGAACCGTGTGTGCTGCGCAGGCTTGTCATTCCGCTTCTGCGCGAAATCCCGGAGGATAACCCGTGTTACCGTAAGGCGCGCGATTTAGATGCCCGTCTGATGCGCTTTGAGCCCATTGATGCCGAGCTGGTGCCTGCAAACTCCATGCTGCGTGAATTTTTGGGTCCGAAAGTAGAAAACGGTACGAATTAAGGTTATTGTCAGGAAAAATTTAACCTTTGTTTACAAAATTGCCGGTTTGTCATTTGCTTTTTGACACAAATTGCGCTATAATGGGACTAAAGAAAGGTACATGAAACGGTGTGCTTCTTAAAGGTTCCGTTTCCAAACCACAAAAGGAGAATTTGTTATGGGAATTTTTGATGATGTTGTTGTCAACGCAAAATCCGCTGCACAGACCGTAGGCAAAATGGCAGGCCAGTTTGTGGATATGTCCAAGCTGCGCATCAATATGTCCGAGCTGAACGGCGAGATCACGAAGCGCTATCAGGAGCTTGGCCGCTTCATTTACGAGGCCAAGAAGGCCGGCTCCGCAGACGAAGCCGAGCTTGCAGACCAGATCGCCGGTATCGATGATCTGTATGCACAGCTTTCCGCGGTTTCCGCACAGTACGCTTCCATGCAGAATAAAGTGACTTGCCCGGCATGTGGCAAGAAGATGCCGACGGATTCCATGTTCTGCAGCCACTGCGGCGCAAAGCTGGAGAACGCACCGGCAGAGCCGGAAGAAGCTGCCGAAGCAGTCGAGAAGGCCGAAGTCCCCGCAGAGCCGGAGACGACGGAAGTCACAATCGAGACAGAGAAGACGGCTGAGCCGACCGAGGAAGTCAAGACCGAGAAAACGACCGAGGAATAATTGAAAACGCGGGCCCGGCCTGCAAGGACGTAAAACCAGAAGGAAAGAGGTGCCCCCTCTTTCCTTTTCTTTCGCCGAGAAACTTTTTTGAAACGGAAGGGTTTTATGGAGCAAAAACGGCCCGCGGCGCGCGTGCAGCAGGGATTTCTACACGGCGCGTTCATTTTAATGTTCGGCGTTCTTCTGGTGAAGGCCATTGGGGCGTTGTTTAAAATCCCGTTATCGAGTATCATCACGGAAGACGGTATGGGATACTTCAGCACGGCGTACAGTTTTTTTAACGTGCTGTTCAGCCTTTCCACCGTCGGTTTTCCCGTGGCAGTGGCGCGGCTGACTGCGGCGGAGGACGCCTTAGGGCATTTTCGTGACGTGCGGCAAATCAAAGCGGCGGCGCTGCCGGTGTTTTCGGTCATCGGCGTTCTCTGTGCTCTGCTGATGGCAAGTTTTGCACCGCTTTATACGCACTTGGTGCAAAGCCCCGGCGCACTTTTCTCCATGTTGGCGCTTGCGCCGTGTGCCGCGCTGTGTAGTATTTCCTCCGTGTACCGCGGTTATTTTGAGGGCCTGCGCAATATGCTGCCTACGGCGCGTTCGCAGGTTGCGGAATCGCTCGGCAAGCTTATTTTCGGGCTTTCCGGCGCGATTTCTGTGATGCATATGGGCACACGGGAGCTGCAAGTGAGCGGCACGGTATTCGGCTGTACCGTGAAAAGTGAAGCAGATGGCTGTCAGCTTGTCTGCGCTTTAGGTGCTGCTGCCGCAATCCTCGGCGTGACGCTCGGCGCGGTGCTGGGGCTTTTGACGCTTGTCTTCCAAAGTCGCAGGGACGGCGTCACAAAAGCGATGCTGCAACGCGCGCCGAAGCCGAAAAGCAAGCGTATTTGGGCCGGAAAATTGCTGCGCACTGCACTGCCCATTTCGCTTGGGGCAGTCGCCATGAGCTTTTCCGGACTCATTGATGCGTCATTTTTGCAGACGCGTGTCGCCTATGCCGTGCAGACAGACCCCGCAGCGTTGCTTTCCATGTACGCCGGCGCGATCCCCAAAGGGAATCTCGCCGCGCCGGAAACCGTGCCGAACTACCTTTTCGGCTGCTACAATATGGCGCTGACACTCTTTTTGCTCGTGCCAAGCGTAACGCAGTCGTTCGGGGTCAGCGCGCTGCCGAGCGTGACACGGGCATTCCAGACGGGGGATTTGCGGAAACTGAAGCGCACCGTGGAAGCGGTGCTGCGTATCACGTTTTTGACGGCACTGCCGATGGGGGTGGGGATTTCCGTTTTGGCGCAGCCCACCGCACTACTGATCTACGGTGCACGGCCGGGCACGGTCATCGTGGGGCGCGTGCTGACGACCTTGGGCGCGGCGTCCGTTTTTGCGGCGCTGTGCGGGCCGCTGAACAGCATCTTGCAGGCGATGGGCCATGTGGAGCTGCCCGTGGTGCTGACGCTCATTGGGCTATTCGTAAAAGCCGTGCTCGATTACACGCTCGCTGCTGTGCCGCGTGTGAACGTGCTTGGCGGCGCTGTCGGCACGCTCGTATGCTATGCGCTCGCAAGTGTGTTGGCGTGCATTGCGATACGGCGTATTGCAGGCGTGAAAATAGATTTCTTTTCCACTTTTAAAAAGCCGTTTCTGGCATCCGTTTGCTGTGGCGTGGCGGCTCTTTTAACACACAAAGCATGGTGTGCGGTGCTGCCGGAATCGCGTTTTTCCGCGCTGCCTGCGGTGTTTTTGGGGGCGCTTATCTATGTTGTTTTCCTGCTGATTGCACGCGGGATCTGTGAAGAAGACATCAAAGCACTGCCAAACGGAGAAAAAATTACAAAAAGACTTGAAAAATACTTGCAAAAAGCAGGGGGATAGGGTAAAATATGAAAGCTGCGTTGAAATATGTAGGAAAATCCCGTTATACACTGGAAGATCTCAAGGAGATCATCACGATTCTGCGTGCGCCGGACGGCTGCCCGTGGGACCGCGAGCAGGATCACAAGAGCATCCGCCGCGATTTTCTGGAGGAGTGCTACGAAGCGATAGAAGCCATCGATACGGAAGACCCCGTGCTGCTGCGCGAGGAGCTTGGTGATGTGCTTTTTCAGGTGGCGTTCCACAGTGAGCTCGAGCGTGAAGCCGGTCGGTTCGACCTTGACGATGTGATCAGCGACGTTGCTGCCAAAATGGTGCAGCGTCACCCGCATGTATTTGCCGATGTGACGGCGGACACGACCGAGCAGGTGCTGACAAACTGGGATCAGATTAAGCGCGAGACGAAAAAACAGAAGTCCGACCGCGAGGTGCTTGAAAGCGTAACGCCCGCCATGCCCGCTTTGATGCGTACCCAGAAGGTACTGAAAAAGGCGGCGAAAATGGGCGCGGATAACGGCACGACCGATGACCTGCGCGAAAGCGTTTGCAAAGCTGTAAGCGGTGCAACCGAAGAAAACGGCGCGGAATCGATTGGCAAAGCGCTTTTCAATTTAACGGAACTCGCACGCCGTCTCGGCGTAGATGCAGAGCAGGCGCTGTCTGAAGCCTGCCGCGCGTATATTGAGCAGTTCGGCGCAGAAGAATAAAGCAATTCACGCTCCGGTGATGGTTCGCGCCGCGGGTGATGAAGATAAATCTAAAAATTTGGAGGTTATTCATAATGAATAAAACAGAACTCATTGCTGCTGTTGCAGAAAAGGCTACCATTTCCAAGAAAGACGCGGAAAACGCTGTTTCCGCTGTTATCGCTTCCATCACAGAGTCCCTCGCAGGCGGCGAGAAGGTTCAGATCGCAGGTTTCGGCACCTTTGAAGTTCGCGAGAGAGGCGAGCGCGTTGGCCGTGACCCGAGAACGAGCGCTGAGATCGTGATCCCGGCTTCCAAGGCTCCGGCATTCAAGGCAGGCAAGGCCCTGAAGGAATCTGTCAATAAGTAATTTTGGCAAATAATTTGTGATGGAACGGATCCCGAAGTGGGTCCGTTCTTCTGTTATAGGCAGCTTTATGCCTCCATGTATTAAAGAAAAGGAGTTTGAACATGAGACTGGATAAATACTTGAAGGTTTCCCGCATTATCAAGCGCCGCACCGTGGCAAACGAAGCCTGCGACGCCGGTCGAGTCGTCGTCAACGGCAAGATTGCCCGCGCTTCCTACGATGTGAAGGTGAACGATGTCATCGAGCTCACGCTCGGCGCGCGCACCGTGAAGGCCCGCGTCGTTTCCGTGAATGAATATGCAAAAAAAGACGAAGCGGCTATGATGTACGAGATCATCGAAGAAAAGTAAGTTTTTTTAGACTGTGCTTTTAACACGCTGAGCTGCTCTTTTGCATAAATATTCGCCGCTTGTTCGGTCTTTTTCCGAAAATCGCTGCATATAAATAGGCGATACAGCATAAAAGAGGATCGGTGATACAGTGGCACAGACGGCAAGCGCAAAAGCACATTCTTTGCACATTGAAAACCGCTCGCGTCTTACGGCAAGCGGCGTTACGCGCGTGGAGTTTTTTCAGCGAGACGCTCATCACGGTGCAGAC
>ENA-OQHN01000311-OQHN01000311.1-human-gut-metagenome-genome-assembly--contig:-NODE-311-length-17879-cov-3.634802_pt1 | contig 17879 bp, 16 predicted proteins | sample MGYA00242564_ERZ504721 | MGnify/ENA primary metagenome ERZ504721 (study PRJEB26092, sample SAMD00036212) | human gut metagenome | host: Homo sapiens | study: EMG produced TPA metagenomics assembly of...
ATATCTACACGAAAAACAAAAAGGGAGAAAGGAAATGGCAGAAGAAATCATCACCAGCACCAATGCCGAAACCGCTACCGACCACGAGTATAACGCCAGCGAGATCCAGGTGCTGAAGGGTCTGGAGGCCGTGCGCAAACGCCCCGGCATGTATATCGGCAAGCTGGGCGACGGCTCGCAGGCCGACGACGGCATTTACGTCCTGATCAAGGAGGTGGTGGACAACTCTGTCGATGAGTTCATCATGGGCGCCGGCAAGCAGATCGACGTGACGGTCGAGGACGACATCGTGACTGTCCGCGACTACGGGCGCGGTATTCCGCTCAAGTCCCTCGCTGCGGCCGTCAGCGAGATGAATACCGGCGGCAAGTACGGCGGTTCGGCCTTCAAGAAGACCGTCGGACTGAACGGTGTCGGCGTCAAGGCCGTCAATATGCTTTCGAGCGAATTTACCGCCCGTTCGGTGCGCGACGGCGAGGCCCGCACGGTGACTTTCGCGCAGGGGCTCGAGCAGAGCGACCGCTGGGAGAGCGGCGTGCAGGAGAAAAACGGTACGTTTATCAGTTTCCGTGTGGACCGGGAGGTGTTCGGCGACTATTCCTACAATCTGGAGTACGTCGAGCAGATGATTCGCAACTATACTTACCTCAATCTGGGGCTGACCTTCCGTTTCAACGGTCAGAGCTATGTTTCGAAGAACGGCTTGCTGGACCTTCTGGGCGAGAACATGACCGAGGAGCCGCTTTATGCGCCGATCCACCTTTCGGGCGAGGATATCGAAGTGGCCATCGCACACGGTACGGGTTACGGCGAGAGTTACTATTCGTTCGTCAATGGACAATACACCTCGCAGGGCGGTACGCATCAGGCGGCTTTCCGTGAAGCGATCGCCAAGACCATCAAGGAGTTTTATCACAAGGATTACGATCCTTCGGACATCCGCACGTCGATCATCGCCGCCATTTCGGTCCGTGTGACCGATCCGGTGTTCGAGTCGCAGACCAAGATCAAACTGGGCTCGAAGGAGATCGAACCGGGGGTTCCGCTGCGCAACTTCATCGTCGATTTTCTGGCCAAGCACTTGGACGACTACCTGCACAAGCACTCCGAGACGGCCCAGATTCTGCAAAAGAAGATCGTCGAGAACGAGAAGGAGCGCAAGGCGATCTCCGGTATTCAGAAGAAAGCCCGCGAAACGGCCAAGAAGGTGTCGCTCAACAACAAGAAGCTGCGCGACTGCAAGATACATCTGACGGACAAGAACGAGCTGGCCGAGGAGTCGATGATCTTCATTACGGAGGGTAATTCGGCATCCGGTTCGATCACCAAGAGCCGCGACGTGCGTACGCAGGCGGTTTTTTCGCTGCGGGGCAAGCCGCTCAACTGCTTCGGCCTCACGAAGAAGGTCGTATATGAGAACGAGGAGTTCAACCTGTTGCAGGCGGCGCTCAACATCGAGGAGGATATGGACAACCTGCGGTACAACAAGGTCGTGATCGCCACCGATGCCGATGTCGATGGCATGCACATCCGCTTGCTGCTGATGACCTTCTTCCTGCAATTCTTTCCCGACGTGATCCGCGGCGGACACTTGTACGTGTTGCAGACACCGTTGTTCCGCGTGCGTAACAAGAAGGAGACGCATTACTGTTACAGCGAGGAGGAGAAAAACCGGGCGGTCGCACGATGCGGCGCCAACGCCGAAATCACCCGTTTCAAAGGTCTGGGTGAGATTTCTCCCGACGAGTTCCGGGGGTTCATCGGCCAGGATATCCGCCTGGATAAGGTGCGGCTTACGAAGGACGACCCGATCCACGATATGCTGGAGTTCTACATGGGTAAGAACACCTATGAGCGGCAGGGCTTTATTATCGGTAACCTGCGTATCGAGGAGGATATCGTGGAGAGCGACCTGGCGATCGGGTAACCGCCGTTTCTTATCGACCGGTGCGGTTTTCTTGTGCGGTGCCGGTGCGAAACCGAAAACAGAACATAGATTATGAGCGAACAAAGAGAAGATATGACGGAACGGGACGATCTGCCCGGCGAGGTTCCTGCGGCGGCGGATGACGCTGCGGGGAGTGTCGGGGCCGAAGAGTCCGCCGCTCCGACGGGCAAATACGGCAAGTTGCTCTCCGAGGAGGGCGGCGTGCGCAAGCTGACGGGTATGTACCGTAACTGGTTCCTCGATTACGCTTCGTATGTCATCCTGGAGCGAGCCGTTCCGCACGTGCAGGACGGGACTCAAGCCGGTGCAGCGGCGTATTCTGCATGCCATGAAAGCCGTCGATGACGGTCGTTACAACAAGGTGGCCAATATCGTGGGCCAGACCATGCAGTATCACCCGCACGGCGATGCTTCGATCAAGGATGCGCTGGTGCAGTTGGGACAGAAGGACCTGCTGATAGACTGTCAGGGCAACTGGGGCAACATCCTCACCGGCGACGAAGCCGCTGCGGGCCGTTACATCGAAGCCCGCCTGTCGAAATTCGCCCTCGACGTGGTTTTCAACAAGAAGACGACCGAGTGGATGCGCTCCTACGACGGCCGTAACGAGGAGCCGGTGACGCTTCCCGTGAAATTCCCGCTGCTGCTGGCGCAGGGTGCCGACGGTATCGCGGTCGGTCTGGCGTCGAAGATTCTGCCGCACAACTTCATCGAGCTGATCAATGCGGCGATCGCGTCATTGCAGGGGAGGGATTTCGTGCTGTACCCCGATTTCCCGACGGGCGGCATGATCGACGTGAGCCGCTACAACGACGGACTGCGGGGCGGTACGGTCAAGGTGCGTGCCCGCATTTCGAAGATCGACAAGCGGACGCTGGCCATCACCGAGATTCCCTACACCACGACCACCGAGTCTATCAAGGATTCGATCGTCAAGGCCAACGAGAAGGGAAAGATCAAGATCCGCAAGGTGGACGACAATACGGCCGAGAAGGTCGAAATCATCGTGCAGGTCGCGCCCGACGAGTCGTCGGACAAGACCATCGACGCGCTCTACGCTTTTACGGACTGCGAAGTGTCGATCGCCCCGAATGCCTGCGTGATCTGCGATGACAAACCCCATTTCCTGGGGTGAGCGAGATCCTGCGCCGTTCAGCGGAGCATACCCGCGAGCTGCTGAAAATGGAGCTTGAAATCCGCCTGAACGAACTCAACGAAGCATGGCATGCGGCTTCTCTGGAGCGGATTTTCATCGTTAATAAATTGTATCAGCTCATCGAGAGCTGCAAAACCCGCGAGGAGGCTTACGCAGCCGTCGGCAAGGGGCTGGAACCGTTTACCAAGGTGCTGCGCCGTGCGGTCACGACCGAGGACATCCAGCGTCTGACGGAGCTGAAGTTCATCCGTATTTCGCGTTACGACAGCGACAAGGCCGACAACGAGATCCGGCAGATCGAGGAGGATATCGCCCAAACGCAGCACCATCTGGCGCATCTGACCGACTATACGATTGCTTATTACGAGCGTATCCGCGACAAATACGGCAAGGGCCGCGAGCGGCGTACCGAGTTGCGTGAGTTCGACTCGATCGAAGCGACGAAGGTGGCTGTCACGAATGCCAAACTGTACGTCGATCGTGTGGAGGGCTTCTTCGGTATCGGCAAGTCGATGAAGGATTCCGAGTTCGTGTGCGACTGTTCGGATATCGACGACGTGATCGTGTTCACCAAAGACGGCCGCTATGTGATTACGAAGGTGAGCGACAAAGCCTTTTTCGACAAGAATATCTATTATATCGGGGTGTTCAAGCGCAACGACGAGCGGACGATCTATAACGTCCTCTACCGCGACGGCAAGAACGGCCCGATCCTGATGAAGCGCTGCGCCATCAAGGGCATCACGCGCGACAAGGAGTACAACATCACCAAAGGCGATCCGAAGAGTGAAATCCTCTATATGTCTGTCAATCCGAACGGTGAGGCCGAAGTGTTGAAGATTTACTTCAAGCCGCGTCCGCGTTTGAAGAAGGTGATCGTCGATCTCGATTTCTCGACCGTGGCGATCAAGGGGCGGCAGAGCCAGGGCAACCTTTTCTCGCGTTACGGCATCCATAAGATCGTCCTCAAGGAGCGGGGTACTTCGACCCTCGGAGGACAGCAGATCTGGTACGACGAAGACGTGCACCGGCTCAATACGGACGGCCGGGGCGTATTGCTCGGCGAGTTCCAGGGGATGACAAACTCATTGTCCGCACGGCCAAGAACGTCTATTACACGACGAATTTCGACATTACGCAGCACTTTCCCGACGATACGGTTCACGTGTCGAAATATTCGCCCGACACGGTCTATGCGGTGGCCTATTTCGACCGCTCGCAGAATTACTACTATCTGAAGCGCTTTACGGCCGAGCAGGGTGAAAAGATGCAGTCGTTCCTGGACGAAGATGCCGATCTGGTGGCCGTGACGTCCTGCCCGGGGGCTGTGCTGGTGCTGACCTTCCAGGGGGCACAGGCTTCGCGTCCGGCGGAGGAGATCGACGTGGACGGTTTCGTCGGCGTGAAGAGCCACCGGGCCAAGGGCAAGCGCCTTACGACCTACGACGTGGCGACGCTCGCTTTCGTGGAGCCGGAGCGACCCGAGCGGCCGGAGCCTTCCGGGGAGGATGCTCCGAATGGTTCGGAGGGGGATTTCGACCTGCCCGAAACGATGACCGTCGAGGGTACGGACGCCGAGTTCGAAATCGAACGTCCGAAAGGCGACACGGAGGAGGTGATCGTCGATACCGAGCAGTTGAATTTATTTTAGGAGTTAGGATATGATCGTTTTTCTGGTCGGATACATGGGGTGCGGAAAAACCACCATCGGCCGTCGGCTCGCCCGGCGGTTGGGTTACGACTTCGCCGATACCGACGACCGGATCGAGAAACAGGAGGGTGCCGACGTGTGCGACATCTTCCATTATGCCGGTGAGGAGTATTTCCGCAAGGCGGAGCGCGGGATGCTCGAACAGCTGATCGCTTCGGGCGACGACCTGGTGGTTTCCACGGGCGGCGGGCTTCCCGTCTGGGCGGACAACATGGTCCGTATGAACGGAGCCGGTCTGACGGTCTATATCCGCCGTTCGGCAGAGCAGATCGCAGCGCGTTTGAGTCCTCACGGACGTTGGAAGCGCCCCAAGTTGAGGGGACTCGACGACCGGGAGCTGGTCGAATTCATGTCGCGCAACATGGCCGAGCGGGAGCCGTTTTACGGCCAGGCTGCGCTGACGATCGACGGCGGCGCGATGAGCGACGACGAAATCCTCGAATTTATCACTGAAAAACTGAAGGAACGAAATGGATAACCGGCCTGTCGGCGTATATGATTCGGGGTTGGGCGGCCTGACGGTCTGGCGCGAAATCCGCCGCCAGTTGCCGGAGGAGTCGCTCGTCTATCTGGGCGACGGTAAGAATTGTCCCTATGGTGCGCGTCCGGCCGATGAGATCTGCCGTCTGGCGGACGAGGCGGTCGGACGGCTGGTCGGTGCCGGTTGCAAAATGGTCGTCGTCGCCTGCAATACGGCTACGGCTGCGGCCATCGATTTTCTGCGCCGCAAATACCGGCAGATGCCTATCGTGGGGATGGAACCCGCCGTGAAGCCCGCCTGCCTGAATACCCGCAGCGGGGTGGTAGGTGTGCTGGCTACGGCCCGGAGTCTGGACGGCGATCTGTTCCGCCGCACGGCGGCCCGTTACGGGGAGAATATCCGGGTGCTGACCGCCGTAGGCGAAGGGTTCGTCGAACTGGTCGAGGAAGACCGCGAACAGTCGCCCGAAGCCGTTGAGACTGTGCGCCGCGTGCTGGAGCCGATGATCCGCGAGGGTGCCGACCAGATCGTGCTGGGTTGTACGCACTATCCGTTCCTGCTCCCGGTTTTCCGGCAGGTGATCGGTGAACGCGGGGTTGCCGTGGTCGATCCTTCGCCTGCCGTAGGACGCAGGGTGGGGCAGTTGCTCGACCAGTATGACCTGCGGGCCGAAAAAGGCGCCACCGCGAATTACGGATTTCTTACCTTTGCGGATGAAGCGTACCGGTCGCGGCTGGAATGCAAGGCTTTCGGTTAGCGGCTCCGCACCGGCTGCGGTCCGAAAACGGAATCGGGGGGGGCGGCCCTTTCGAAACCGATCCTGCATTTGAACTTTCCGAAAAAAATCCCTACCTTCGCTCGATAAATATACGATATGGCTACCAAGAAAAACAGTTCGGCAAAAAGCCCGCAGGCTACCTCCCGTTCCAACCGTGACAGCATGCGTTGGATACTGGGCTTGCTGCTGCTTTTCGCGGGGCTTTTCCTGACGGCTTCGGTGCTGTTTTACTATTTCGACTGGCGGGCCGACATGAGCCTTGTGTCCGGTGTCGAACAGGAGGATCCCCGCCTGGCAGACCTGTCGGATGCGATCGAGAATCCCTGCGGTTACGCCGGGGCTTGGTTGGCCGAGCGTCTGGTGGGGCGTTCGTTCGGCCTGTTCGGTATCATTTTGCCCCTGATCGTCACGATGGTCGGAGTGCGGATCATCCGCCAGCGTCCGCTGCTTTTCAACCATTCGGTGCTCGGAGCTTTGTTGATTCTGATTCTGGGTTCCCTTACGTTGGGCTTCGCCTTCGGCGAGAAGTGGGCCGTTTTCGGCAGCGGGTGGGGCGGTGCCTTCGGGGTCGAGGTCGCCCGGAGGCTGACGAGCGTGATCGGCGTGCTGGGAAATATCATCCTGTTGCTGGGCGCCTGGATTCTGACGGGCGTGTTCATCAACCGCAACTTCATCAATACGGTCAATACGGCAGGCAATGCAATGGTGGACAAGGGCGGCAAGATCGTCGATCTGGTCAAACAGTCGGTCGTGAATGTCGCCGACCATCGTTCGAAATCCGGGGAGGAGAAGACCGATCCCGAGCCTGAACCCGATTCTAAACCCGAATCCGAACGGCCCCAGCCCGAACCCGTGCCTGCTCCCGTCGATGCGTCGGCCCGCACTTCCGCTGCGGATGGAGCGGCCGAGGTGACGATTCAGCGGCCTGCGCCGGTTGCGGCTCCCGTTCCCGATGAGCCGGACGAGAGTCCCTTCCTCGAAATTCCCCTTACGGAAGAGGTTCCTGCAACGGTTGCCGAGCCGGCTCCGTCCCGTTCTGCCGGACCCCGTATCGTGGGGGGCGACGATGTATTTACCGAGGTCGATCTTTCGGGAGGCGAAGCCGACGCTGCCTTTACCGCACCCCGGGAACCCGAGCAACCGCAGTATGCGTCGGAGCCCGCGCCGGTCGTGGACGGAATTACGGAATATACGCTTACGGCGGAGCCGGAAATTCCGGCCGAAGGCGTCGTGGTGACCGTTGAAGCACGCGAGGCCAAGGTCGTGGACGAGAAAAGCATCGAGAGCAGTCTCTACGACCCGTTGAAGGATCTGAACAACTACCAGCGTCCGCCCGTGACGCTGCTCGAGGATTATACGTCCGATTCGCAGGTGAGCGACGAGGAGATTTACGAGAACAAGTCCAAGATCGAACAGACGCTCAAGGATTTCGGGATTCCGATCCAGCGGATCAAAGCTACGGTGGGACCTACGGTGACGCTCTATGAGATCGTGCAGGCCCAGGGCGTCAAGATCTCCAAGATACAGGGATTGGAGAACGATATCGCCCAGAGCCTCAAGGCGCTCGGTATCCGCATCATCGCTCCGATTCCGGGCAAGGGTACCATCGGTATTGAGGTGCCGAACCGCGACAAGCAGGTCGTGTCGATGTATTCGGCCGTGCGTTCGCTGCGGTTCCAGGAGTCGAAGGCCGAACTTCCGGTGGTGATCGGTCGCACGATCCAGAACGAGAACTATGTCTTCGACCTGGCGAAGATGCCTCACCTGCTCGTGGCCGGTGCTACGGGGCAGGGTAAGTCGGTCGGTTTGAATGCCATCATCACCTCGCTGCTTTACAAGAAACACCCCTCGCAGCTCAAGTTCGTGATGATCGATCCCAAGATGGTCGAGTTCTCGCTCTATTCCAAGATCGAGAAGCACTTCCTGGCCAAGATGGAGTCCGAGGACGAAGCGATCGTCACCGACCCCCGCAAGGCGGTCTATACGCTCAACTCCCTCTGTACGGAGATGGACAACCGGCTGGAACTTTGCAAGATGGCGGGAGCCCGCAACATCGCCGAATACAACGATAAATTCACGGCGCGGCGGCTCAATCCCGAAAAGGGACACCGCTACCTGCCCTATATCGTAGTTGTGGTCGATGAGTTCGCCGACCTGATTATGACGGCCCGCGAGGTCGAAGGTCCCGTGATGCGTCTGGCGCAGAAAGCCCGTGCCATCGGTATTCACCTGATTATCGCCACGCAGCGCCCCGACGTGAAGGTCATCACGGGCGGTATCAAGGCCAATTTCCCGGCCCGTATCGCCTTCCGCGTGATGCAGATGATCGACTCGCGCACGATCATCGATCAGCCGGGCGCCAACCAGCTTATCGGCCGGGGCGACATGCTCTTCTCGAAGGACGGGGAGCTGATCCGTATCCAGTGTGCGCTGGTCGAAACCCGCGAAGTGGAGCGGATCGTGGATTTCATCGGCCGCCAACAGGGATATTCCGAAGCCTACCGGCTGCCCGATTACGTGCCGGAATCGAGTGGCGGAGAATCCTCGTCGCTGGGCAGCGAGAGCGGGGCTCCGGTGCGCTACGACACGCTGTTCGCCGACATTGCCCGTGCAGCCGTGTCGCAGGGACAGATTTCGACCTCTTCGATTCAGCGCAATTACGAGGTGGGCTTCAACCGTGCCGGTCGGATCATGATGCAGCTCGAGCGGGCCGGCATCGTCGGCCGTCAGGAGGGAGCCAAGCCGCGCGATATTCTCTTCCACGACCTGCCTTCGCTGGAGGCCCGCCTGCAGGAGTTGGGAGTATTTTGATGCGATGATCGCTCCGGACGAGGCTTGAATGTGTTTGGGTATTATGAAATAGGGATTGCCGTTGTCTTGTCGTACGAAAGCGGGGTGCGGAACACTCTTCGGATTGGTAATTCGGAATAAAAACGAGGGAGAAAACGATGAATTGGATCGTATTGTTTATCGCGGGAGTTTTCGAGGTGGCCATGACTTTCTGTTTAGGGAAGACCAAGGGGGCCCAGGGTACGGAGCTTTATCTTTGGATCGGAGGGTTCGTCCTGGCGACAGTGTTGAGTATGGGTTTGCTGGCCAAAGCCGTGCAGACGCTCCCGATCGGTACCGCGTACGCTATTTGGACCGGCGTGGGAGCTCTCGGTACGGTGTTGCTGGGGATTTTCGTCTTCGGCGAATCGGCGGGTTTCGCCCGGATTTTTTTATCGTTACCTTGTTCGGTTCTATCGTCGGACTAAAATTGGTTTCGCATTGAATATATTGAATAAGGATGGTCGAAACATTCGTGATGTCGATTGTCGTTTTTCGGATTTTAGAATTCGACCGTTGTCGGAGCGGTTTCGGAGTACATTTGCAGATTCGGCCGATGTATTCGGACGGAAATCGACGGAATGACGACGGTTCGGTCTATCGGAGTATAATCGGAAAAAATATCTTATGAAACGATCTGTTTTGTTGTTGGCGGCACTGTTTGCCGTGCTCTCTGTCCAGGCCGATAACCGGCCGCAGGCCGTGTTGAAGCAACTGACCGCTGCGCTCGGAGCGCTGGAGGGGTACAGCGTAGTCTTCGAGGTGCATACCGACGGGGATGTCGTGCCGGGCTATTACGAGGTGAGCGGCGACAACTACTATATGTATGTCAATGGGCAGGAGGTTTACGGCGATGCGGAGTTCCGTTACGAAATCGACCCCGATCGCAAAGAGGTGGTCATCGACCGTGTGGATCTCACGTCCCATAACCTGCTCAATAATCCTACAAGGGCGTTCGATTTCATCGACGGCGAATATGCCGCCTCGCTTTTGAGCGAGAAGGGAAGCACGGCCGTAATCCGGCTTACTCCGCTGCGTATCCAGTCGGCCGTCGGGCAGATCGACGTCGAAGTGGACACGGCCCGTTCGCTGCCGACGGCAGTGATCTACGAAATCGACGGCGACCGGGTTCGGATCGACATCCGCTCCGTCACCGTTCACGAGGCGTCGCCCCGCACTTTCGATGCGGAGAATTACGCCGGGTACGAGTGGATCGACTTCCGGTAGTGTATTTTTCCGGTCGTGCTGGCGGTCGTAAATGGGTTGCGGTATATAAAATTTGTCCGAACGGCTTTGAAATTCCCCGACACTTTGCCGGGGAATTTTTTTGATGTCGTCAAAACGGCTGAAAATAGCCGAAAATGGTGTGTGCGGTGAAAAATCTTGCAGGAACGGGTGATTTTATTGGGTCCAAAGTTGCTTATTCGACGAATAAATGCTATTTTTGTGTGTTTGTAGAATGTATTTTCGGATGTTTTCGATAAGCGGGGCCCGACGAATAAACTTGTCGGACCGAGCGAAGAGAACAAAGAACGCAAGTCCGCTGTTTTCGATCGGGCGAAAGAGTGCCCCGAATTTGTCCGGACTGTCCGAATGTAGAAAATAAGGGATAAAGTTCGATGTTTTCGACCGGCGAAGGGTGGCGCGGAATGCGTTCGGGCCGTGCCGGGCAGAGAAAACGAAGAGAGAAACTCAAAGAATGACATGCTGACAGAAGAAGAAAAGAATGCCGGATTGGAGGGAAAAATCATTCCCATCAATATCGAAGAGCAGATGAAGTCCGCTTACATCGACTATTCGATGTCCGTATCGTATCGCGTGCGCTGCCGGACGTGCGGGACGGTTTGAAGCCCGTACACCGTCGTATTCTTTACGATATGAGTGCGGAACTGAACCTCTACTCCGACAAACCCACGCGTAAGTCCGCCCGTATCGTCGGCGACGTGCTGGGTAAGTTCCACCCGCACGGCGACAGTTCGGTCTATGAAGCGATGGTGCGTATGGCCCAGGATTGGTCGATGCGCTACCCGCTGGTGGACGGTCAGGGTAACTTCGGTTCGATGGACGGCGATTCGCCTGCGGCGATGCGTTATACCGAGGCCCGCATGCAGAAGATCACCGATGAGGTGATGGCCGATATCGACAAGGATACGATCGATTGGACGCTCAACTTCGACGATACGATCCCCGAACCTACGGTGCTTCCGACGAAGATCCCCTTGTTGCTGGTGAACGGCGCGAGCGGTATCGCCGTCGGTATGGCGACCAATATGGCGCCGCACAATTTGGGCGAGGTGATCGACGCCTGCTGTGCTTTCGTGGACAATCCGGAGATAGCATGTGAGGAACTGCTCAAGTACGTCAAGGGCCCCGATTTCCCGACAGGAGGAATTATTTACGGCTACGAAGGGGTTCGGGAAGCGTTGCTGACAGGCCGGGGCCGTGTGGTCATGCGTGCCCGCACGGAGATCGAGCATACGGCCAGCGGCCGCGAGTGCATCGTCATCACCGAAATTCCCTATATGATCAACAAGGCGGAGATGATCAAGAAGATCGCTGACCTTATCAACGAAAAGAAGATCGAGGGCATTTCCTATATCAACGACGAGTCCGACCGGAACGGCATGCGTATCATCGTCATCCTGAAACACGATGCCGTGGCGAGCGTGGTGCTCAATACGCTGTATAAGAATACGCCGCTGCAAACCTCGTTCGCGGTGAACAACATCGCGCTGGTGAACGGTCGTCCGATGATGCTCAATCTGCTGGATCTGGTGCGGCATTTCGTCGAGCACCGCCACGACGTGATCGTGCGGCGCACGCGCTTCGATTTGGCCAAGGCCGAGAAGAGGCTGCATATCGTGTTGGGTCTGCTCATCGCGCAGGACAACATCGACGAGATCATCCACATCATCCGGGCAGCCAAGAACCCCGACTTGGCCAAGCAGGCCATGATGGAGCGCTTCAGCTTGAGCGACGCACAGGCTTCGGCCATTATCGAGATGCGTCTACGCGCTCTGACGGGACTCGAACACGACAAGCTGGTTGCCGAGCGCAACGAGCTGGAGGCGCAGATCGCTTATTTCAACGATGTGCTGGGCAGCCGCGAATTGCAGATGAAGATCGTCAAGGACGAATTGTTGGAGGTGAAGGCTAAATACGGCGACGAACGGCGCTCGGAGATCGTTTATGCTTCCGAAGAGTTCAACCCGGAGGATTTCTACGCCGACGACGAGATGGTCATCACCATTTCGCACTTGGGCTATATCAAGCGTACGCCGCTGGCCGAATACCGTACTCAGAAGCCGGGGCGGCGTCGGCGCCAAGGGCAGCGCGACGCGCGACGAGGATTTCATCGAGCATATCTATATGGCCACGATGCATAATACGATGCTCTTCTTCACGGAGAAGGGCCGCTGCTACTGGCTCAAGGTTTACGAGATTCCCGAAGGGACGCGCTCCTCGAAAGGACGGGCGATTCAGAATGTCATCCAGATCGAGCCGGACGACAAGGTGCGTGCCTATATCAACGTGAAGCGTCTGGACGATGCGGAATACGTGAACAACAACTATATCATCATGTGTACCAAGGACGGCACGATCAAGAAGACCAAACTGGAAGCGTACTCGCGTCCCCGTCAGAACGGCGTCAATGCCATCGTAATCCGCGAGGGCGACCAGTTGATCGAGGCCAAGCTCACCAGCGGCAATGCCGAGGTGATGATCGCGGCCCGGGAAGGCAAGGCGATCCGCTTCAACGAGAATACGGTGCGCCCGATCGGGCGTGTCGGTGCCGGTGTGCGCGGTATTTCGCTCGACGAAGGCGACGAGGTGGTCGGCATGATCTGCATCGAACCCAACAGTTCGCAGGACGTGCTGGTACTCAGCGAGAACGGTTACGGAAAGCGTACCGATCTGGACGAATACCGCATTACCAACCGCGGCGGCAAGGGTGTGAAGACGATCAACATTACGGAAAAAACCGGCAAGCTGATTTCGATCCAGGCCGTGACCGACGAGAACGACCTGATGATTATCAACCGTTCGGGGCTGACGATCCGTACGGCAGTAGATCAGATCCGTGTGGCGGGACGCGCTACGCAGGGCGTGCGTATCATCAACCTGCGTGAGGGAGATGCCATCGCTTCGGTGATTGCCGTTCCCGCCAACGAAGAGGAGGAGCCGGCGGTCCTCGATGGGGCGGGCGCTCCGGAATCCGAGTCCGAAGAGAACGTTAGTAAAGAACAATAGAAGATAATACCTATAAATTAAAAACCCCGTTCATTATGAAAAAACTTATTTTGGCCCTGGCCGCCGTTGCCTTGTTGGGAACTGCTGCCCAGGCACAGAAAATCAACAAGGAGGCCTTGTTGCAGAAGATCGAAAAGAACGAAACGGCGAGTGCCGATGCGAAGAAGGGAGCGAAAGCCGCTACCTGGCTCAATTTGGGTAAGAGCTATGTCGAGGCTATACTTGCTCCTACCAAGGACCTCTATGTCGGAGAACCCGGTTTGCAGTTGAGTTTGTCGCTGGGCGATCCGAAATCGATCGATGAGGTTACGATCAACGGCCTGTCGGTAGCTGCACAGAACTATGATTACGTGACGGTTTACGTTTCGAACGGCCAGGTAATCGGCTGGAAGGAGATAGAACCCGTAAAGGAAGGTGCTATCGATAAGGCGATCGCTGCTTTGAACAAGGCTTACGAACTCGATTCCAAGCAGGGTCCGAAAGTCAAGGAGCAGCTTATGGCGATCAGCAACTACTGTTCGCAATTGGGCGATGCCTGCAATAATATCGGTGAATACAAACTCGGTTCGGAGGCTTTCGAAACCGCTTTCCGTGCGGAGATGAGTCCGGCTTGCGGTACTCCCGACGCTTCGCGCCTTTACTATGCGGGCTATCTGGCCGCTGCTGCCGGCGAGAAGGACGCTGCTGAATATGCTCGCGGCGTGGAATTGCTGAATAAGGCGCTTGAAATGGGATATACGGATGACAACGGTATGATCTATTACTACCTGTTCCATAATTATTATGGCCAGCGTGAGGCGGACCGTGCCAATGTCCTGAAAGCCAAAGACGCCCTGATGACCGGTATTACTAAATTCCCGAAGAATCAGGATATTCTCAAGAGTTTGATTATGTTGTATTCGATGGAAGAGGGGTTGGGCGATTCGTCGGAGCTGGTTACGATGCTCGACGATGCGATTGCCGGTGATCCCCAGAACATCGAACTGTGGTTCAGCCGTGCCCAGATCTTCGTTTCGTTGGAGGATTACGATGAGGCGATTGCCTCCCTGGAGAAGGCGATCGAACTGAATCCTCAGTCTTACGAAGCGCAGTTCTTTACGGGTTACTATATCATTATGAAGGCCGATGCACTGAATCAGGAGGCCAATGAGAAAGAATATACCAATGCGGGCGAGTATGAAGCCGACCAGAAGGAGATTCTTTCGATCTATTCGCAGGCTGTTCCCTATCTGGAAGTTGCCCATGAGATTATGCCGCAAAATCCCGATCCCGTACAGCTGCTCAAGACTCTTTGCTATCGTCTGCGCGACGAACCCGGCATGATGGAGAAATACGAGAAATACAACGAGCTTTACAAACAGATGTAATTCGAACGTTGGTTTCCAAATAAAGCCCGGAGCAAGACGCTCCGGGCTTTTTTGTTTTTCAACCGATCACTTTGTTTACAGACACGTTTGTTCCCTGTACCGAAATGGCGGCAGCGGTGCGAAGAGGAAAGTTCCGTATAATCTTTTCGTTACTGTTGAAAAATTTATTGCAGTACGGTGTATGCAGTAGTTGAAGAGGAAGGGATCTGCCGGACGAAGAACCCCGGTTATTTGGATCGGCGGAGAGGAAGGGCCGTCCTTTGCAGGGCGAAGATACGTCGGGAAATTTATGCCGCAGCTTTTCGATAGATGAGCCGCAGGCGCCGGGTCATCAGGAGTTGCAAGCGTGCCGCGCAGGAACATATAGAGCGTGAAGGCCAGCCAAAGGGCGTTGTTTCCGATGACGGGATAGAGCGAGTAGAAGATACCGAAATAGGCGACGGTCGAGAGCAGCATCGAATTGCGCATCACTTTGGTTTCGGTCGCACCCACCATGATACCGTCCATGATGAAGGGCATGGCGCTGGCCAGCGGGATGAGGATGATCCAGACGATGTAATTACCCGCCGTCGAAACGACCTGTGCTGCGTCCGGAGTTCCGGCCTTGATGAAAATGCCTAACAGGTCGCGCCACCAGATGAGGTATATGCCGACGAACAGCACCGAGATCAGTGTGCCCCAGCCCAGACAACGTCCCAGGCAGCGACGCAGCGATTGTTCGTCCCGGGCTCCGATGAAGCGTCCCGTGAGGGCTTCGGCGGCATAGGCGAAGCCGTCGTTCATGTAGGAGAAAAGGGTGAATATCTGGAGCAGAAGCGTATTGACCGTCAGCAGGATCGGGTCCTCCATACGGGCCGATGCCGCCGTGAAGAAGGTATATACGGCTACGATACAGAGCGTACGGACGATGATGTCGCGGTTGATGAGGAAAAATTTCCGCACCGGTTCCCAGTCCACCACTTCACGCCACGTAAACCGTGTGAGAATTTTGCGGTATCGCAGGATAAGCAGCAGGACCGCCAGCAGGACCCCCGTATTTTGGGCCACGACCGAGCCATAGGCGATGCCCGTGATGCCCATGCCGTGTCCGAATACGAGCCACAGGCTCGTGGAAACGTGTACGATATTCACCGTGACGGCGATACACATCGGGATCACGGCATTCTGCATGCCTGTGTACCAGCCGTTGAATCCGAAGAGCATGATACCGGCGGGTACCGCCCAGATGCGGGCGTAGAAATAGTCGTGTACGATTTCGTTGCCGTTCATGGCCCATAGTGCCAGTCGCCCCAGAGGGTTTTGGAAACAAATAACCAGCAGGCCGAGGATCGCTGCGACCAGGATGCCCCGGACGAGCATGTTGGTGCATTCGTGGAAATTTCCTGCACCGAAAGCCTGCGCCGTGAGTCCGCTGGTACCCATGCGCACGAAGCTGCAGTTCCAGTAGATGAAGTTGAAGATGGATACGCCGATGGCGAGTGCCCCGATCGTCGCTGCGGAGTTGTCCAGGTGTCCTGCGACGGCGGAACTCACGATACCCATAAGGGGGACCGTGATGTTGGAGATGATGTTCGGAACGGCTAATCGGAGGATTTCTCGGTTCATGTCCTGGGTTTTGATGCGCAAATATACGGCTTTTACGGGTAAGGGGAAATATTTTGGCACGGTATTTCGATCGGATTTCCGCAGGGATAATCCTCTTTTTCCGGAAAATAGCGGCTGTCGGTGCCGTTATCCCGAAAATTCGATTACCTTTGCTGCCTGCACCGGTATTTTCGGCCGGTGCGGAATGCCGGGGTTTTCCCTGTTATGCAGGGGAAATCGAGTGAAATTGCCGATTTGGGACCTGGCGTCGTAAAACGCCGTAGCGTGAGTTTTGCGGGTTCCATCGACGATTGCGATTTCCGGGAATACGACTTATTAAATTCGCAAAACTCACAGAATCGATTATGAAAGATTTCAAAAACGACTCGGATACGACGTTGGCCCGCTTCGGGCGCGATAAGCGGGCGCGTATTTCCTCTGCGGAGCGTATCGAGCGTCGCCCGCGTTTGCAGCGTGATGCCGCCGATTCGGAGCACTCTTCGGACAGCCGTCCGCGCGCATCTTACAACCCTAATTTTACGAGCGACAACCGTCCCGTGCGGGAAGACCGTGCGCACCGTGACGATTCCCGTCGTTTCGGGAACCGGTCGTTCGGTTCGGACGACCGACGTAGGAACGATGCTGCAGATCGGGAGTTCAAGCCTCGTTTTTCGGAGCGGAAAGACGGGTACGCTTCCCGCCCGTACGAGGATAACAAACCGGGCGGTTTCAAGAAGTTCGGCAAACCTTACGGTGAGCAGAAGGAGGGGCGCGACCGGTCATTCGGCGATCGGAAATCCGGCGGTTATAGCCGTTCGGACAAACCTTACGGCGAACGTCGGTACGACGACCGCAAACAGGACGGTTACAAGACATTCGATAAGCCTTACGGTGAACGCCGTTCCGACGATCGGAAATCCGGTGGGTTCCGGGGCGGCGACCGCTCGTTCGGCCGCCGGGACGATAAGTTCCGAAGTTATCCCAGATACAATCCCAACAAACCAACGGGCGAGATACGCCTGAACCGTTTCATCGCCCAGTCGGGGATCTGTTCGCGCCGCGAAGCGGACGATTTCATCCAGGCGGGGCTGGTGACCGTCAATGGGGTGGTCGTGACGACGCTGGGAACGAAAGTCCAGCCTACGGACGAGGTGAAATTCAACGACAGCCGTGTCGAGGGCGAGAAGAAGGTCTATCTGGTGCTCAACAAGCCCAAGGGTTACGTGACTTCGCTCGACGATCCCCACGCCGACAAGACGGTCATGGAGTTGGTGAAGGACGCCTGTACGGAGCGTATCTATCCTGTGGGACGCCTCGATAAGAATAGTGTCGGGCTGTTGCTTTTCACCAACGACGGCGATCTGACCCGCCAACTCACGCACCCTTCGTTCCAGAAGAAGAAGATTTACCAGGTGTCGTTGGACAAGCCCCTCACCAAAGCGGATATGGAGCAGATCGCTCAAGGCATTACGCTGGAGGACGGCGAGATCTATGCCGATGAGATCGCCTATGTCAAGGAGGACAAGACGGAGGTGGGGATCGAGATCCATTCGGGCCGCAACCGCATCGTGCGCCGTATTTTCGAGCATCTGGGTTATGCGGTCAAGAAACTTGACCGTGTTTACTACGCCGGGCTTTCGAAGAAAAATCTCAAGCGGGGACAGTGGCGCTTCCTGACCCGCGAGGAGGTGCAGCGCCTCAAGTCGGGGCAGTATGAATAGGAGTACGCCCAAGCGATGTATAAAGAAAGCCGAAATCCAAAGATTTCGGCTTT
>ENA-OQHN01000313-OQHN01000313.1-human-gut-metagenome-genome-assembly--contig:-NODE-313-length-17828-cov-5.084741_pt1 | contig 17828 bp, 18 predicted proteins | sample MGYA00242564_ERZ504721 | MGnify/ENA primary metagenome ERZ504721 (study PRJEB26092, sample SAMD00036212) | human gut metagenome | host: Homo sapiens | study: EMG produced TPA metagenomics assembly of...
AGTCGCCGTATGTCACCTTATTGCCGCGATATGCCTTACCGGTCAGGCGACCTCTGTGCACTCTGCGGTATTTAACTCTCTTAGGCAGTAACATTACGCACGTCCTCCTTCTCTCTTATTGTTTCTGCGGGTGTTGTTGCTCTCGTTGAGCACTTCGCCCTTGTACAGCCAAACCTTAACGCCGATGCGGCCGTAGGTGGTAGCTGCTTCTGCAAAGCCGTAATCGATGTCCGCACGGATGGTCTGCAGCGGAATGGTACCGTCATGATACTGCTCGCTTCTTGCGATTTCCGCACCGTTCAAACGGCCGGAGCACATGATTTTGATACCCTTTGCGCCGAGCTTCATGGAGCGGCCGATGCACTGCTTCATCGCACGTCTGAATGCGATTCTCTTTTCGAGCTGCTGTGCAACGTTCTCTGCTACGAGCTGTGCGTCGAGGTCCGGGCGCTTAACTTCAACAATGTTGATGACGACCGGCTTGCCGAGCTGCTTCTCGCACTGTGCGCGGAGCTTCTCGATTTCTGCGCCGCCCTTACCGATGACCATACCGGGCTTTGCGCAGTGAATGTGAATGCGAACCTTGGAGGCATCGCGCTCAATTTCAATCTTCGGAACACCTGCGAGGTAGAGCTGCTTCTTCAGCGTTTTGCGGAGGTTGTAGTCCTCAACGAGCGTATCGCCGAAATCAGCTTTCTTTGCGAACCAGCGGGAATCCCAGTCTTTGATGACGCCCACGCGTAAGCCGTGGGGATTAACTTTCTGACCCATTTATGTGACCTCCTCGCTTATTCCTTCTCTTTCACAACGAGTGTGACATGAGAGGTTCTCTTCAAAATTCTGTAAGCTCTTCCCTGAGCTCTCGGGCGGATTCTCTTGAGCATCGGACCCGGGCAAACGTAGCACTCGGAAACATAGAGGTTGTTTCTGTCCATGTTGAAGTTGTTCTCTGCGTTTGCGATCGCGCTCTTGAGGAGCTTCTCGAGATCTTCGCACGCCGCCTTCGGGGTGTGCTTCAGGATTGCCATTGCGAGGTCAACGGGCTTGTTTCTGATGAGGTCCAGAACGATCTCAACCTTGCGGGGAGAAATTCGGGTATACTTCAGAACTGCTTTTGCTTCCATCTTATACTCTCCTTTCTCTTAGCGGCTGGTCTTGGAACCGGCGTGACCCTTGAAGGTGCGGGTCGGGGCGAACTCGCCGAGCTTGTGACCGACCATATCTTCTGTCACGTAAACCGGAACGTGCTTGCGGCCGTCATGGACGGCGATTGTGTGACCGACGAAATCCGGGAAGATCATGGAAGCGCGGCTCCATGTCTTGACGATCTTCTTTTCGCCGTTCTCATTCATTGCCTGAATCCTTTTAAGCAGTGCGGGCTGACAAAAAGGACCCTTTTTTAAGCTTCTGCTCATGTTCTTTTAAGCTCCTTTCCGTGCCTTACTTACCGTTTCTGCGCTTAACGATGAACTTGTTGCTTGCCTTCTTCTTGGAACGAGTCTTATAACCAAGAGCCGGCTTGCCCCACGGTGTAACCGGGCCCGGGCGACCAACAGGGCTCTTGCCCTCACCGCCGCCGTGCGGGTGGTCATTCGGGTTCATGACGGAACCTCTGACGGTCGGTCTCCAACCCATGTTTCTCTTACGGCCGGCCTTACCGATCTTCACGTTCTCGTGGTCGATATTGGAAACCTGGCCGACGGTTGCCATGCAGGCATCCGGAACATTTCTCAGCTCGCCGGACGGGAGTCTCAGCAGAGCCATGCCGTTTTCCTTAGCCATCAGCTGAGCCATGATGCCGGCTGCACGGGCAAGCTGTGCGCCCTTGCCGGGATAAAGCTCAACGTTGTGGACAAAGGTACCGGTGGGGATATTTGCGAGCGGCAGTGCGTTGCCGGGCTTAATATCTGCATCCTTACCGGAGAATACCTGATCGCCGACCTTCAGGCCGTTCGGTGCGATGATGTATCTCTTCTCGCCGTCTTCGTACTGCACGAGTGCGATGAAAGCGGAACGGTTCGGGTCGTACTCGAGGGTAAGGACCGTAGCAGCCATGTCGTTCTTCTGGCGCTTGAAGTCGATCACACGGTACTTCTTGCGGTTGCCGCCGCCTCTGTGGCGAACGGTGATTCTGCCGTAGCTGTTGCGGCCGGCAGCTTTATTCTTCGGAGCCAGCAGGCTCTTCTCCGGACCCGTCTTGCTCAATGCGCTGAAGTCCGTGGTGGACATGTTGCGGCGAGCATTCGTAGTCGGCTTATAGTTAATGATTGCCATTGTGTTTCACTCCTTGTTTGGCTTTGCGGGATCGGGCAAATTCCCATTCATGCCCTTGGGGTTCGAATTACTCGAGCCGAATTAAACCATGGACTCGAAGAACTCGATGGACTTGCTGCCCTCGGTGAGGGTTACAACAGCCTTTTTCCAAGCTCTGGTGTAGCCTTCATATCTGCCCTGGCGGCGGAACTTGCCGCGAACGTTCAGGGTGTTGACCTTCTGAACCTTGACGCCGAACAGCTCTTCAACCGCCTTAGCGATTTCAATCTTGTTTGCATCCTGGCAGACTTCAAATGTGTACTTCTTATTCGCAACGCCGGTCATGGATTTCTCCGTGATGATGGGGCGAATGACGATGTCCTGCGCTTTCATTATGCGTACACCTCCTCAATTTTGGAGACGGCATCCTTTACAACGATGAACTTGTCCGCGTTGAGGATGTCATATACGTTCAGCGTGTTGACCTGTGCGGTCTTAACGCCCGGGATGTTCGCTGCGGAAGCGATGACCTGTGCATCGACCTCGGAGAGAACGATGAGCGCCTTCTTCTCGCTGCCGAGCGCCTTGAGCATCTCAGCAATCTTCTTCGTCTTGTAACCCTCGGTTGCGATGGAATCGACAACGATCATTTCGTTATCCTGGACCTTGCTGGAGAGTGCGGACTTCATAGCGAGACGCTTCACCTTCTTGTTGAGGGTGACGGTGTAATCTCTCGGCTTCGGTGCGAACACGATGCCGCCGTGTGTCCACTGCGGAGCTCTGGTGGAGCCCTGTCTTGCACGGCCTGTGCCCTTCTGTCTCCACGGCTTTCTGCCGCCGCCGGAAACTTCGGAACGGGTGAGGGCGGACTGTGTGCCCTGTCTCTGGTTTGCGAGATACGCCTTGACCATATCATTCATGACGGAAACGTTCGGCTCAATACCGAAAACGCCTTCTGCAAGCTCGATCTTTTCGACCTCTTTGCCTGCCATGTTCAAAACTGCTACTGTAGGCATTCTTTATTCCTCCTTCCCTTACGCTTTCACGCTGTCGCGCAGAACAACGGTGCCGCCGTTCGGGCCCGGAATAGCGCCCTTAACTGCGATGAGATTGTTTTCTGCGTCTACCTTGACAACAGCGAGGTTCTGGACTGTGACCTTCTCTGCGCCGAGGTGACCAGCCATCTTCAGGCCCTTCCAAACTCTGGACGGGCTGGAGCAAGCACCGTTGGAACCGCCGTGGCGTGCAACCGGGCCGGAACCGTGGGTCTCTTTAAGTCTCTGGAAGTTCCAGCGCTTGATGACGCCGGCGTAACCCTTACCTTTGCTGGTGCCCGTTACGTCAACCTTGTCGCCGTTTGCGAACACGTCAGCCTTGATGAGGTCGCCTACGTTGTAAGCGCCGCAATCGCTGAATCTGAATTCCTTCAGGGTCTTCTTCGGGGCAACGTCGCCCTTCTTGAAGTGGCCGGTGAGCGGCTTGCTCACGCGCTGCGGCTTCTGATCGCCGAAGCCAACCTGAACTGCATCGTAGCCGTCGTTTTCAACAGTCTTCTTCTGTGTGACAACACACGGACCGGCTTCAACAACTGTTACGGGCACGACTCTGCCCTTTTCGTCGAAGATCTGCGTCATGCCGATCTTCTTGCCGATGATTGCTTTCTGCATTTTGTATCCTCCTTTAGGTTATTGGTCGGATCTCTCCGACATGACCCTCCTGCCTGTAGGTTGAGCGGTTATCTGTCGAACGAAATCAGAGCTTGATTTCGATCTCAACACCGGCGGGGAGCTCTAAGCCCATCAACGCCTCAACGGTTTTGTTGCTGGGTCTCAGGATGTCGATAAGTCTCTTATGGGTTCTCATCTCGAACTGCTCACGGCTGTCCTTGTACTTATGAACAGCGCGCAGAATCGTGACGATCTGCTTCTCTGTCGGCAGCGGTACCGGGCCGGAAACTCTTGCGCCCGTGCGCTTTGCGGTCTGCACGATCTTTTCAGCTGCCTGATCGACAACCTGATGATCGTAACCCTTAATTCTAATCCTGATCTTTTCTTTGACTGCCACTTAAATCGCCTCCTGTTAAATTTTAGTTGGCGGGCGGGGGTTTTTATGAACACTGGCCCGGGTGTTTCACCAAGAAGCCATATAAAAACCGGATATTCACTTTTGTGAAATCCGGGATGCTTTTGGGTCGGTGTAAAATCACAAAACCCTCATAAAAAAACCATTGATCTGCCTTTTTGTCCGGCCTGTGCGCCTTAGAAATCAACGCATGGTTCCGCGCGCCACTCCCGTAGGAGCCGCTCAGCGTATCAAATTGTGTCGCCCGGTTTGAAATCGGACATACTCCACGGAAAAACCGGCATGTCTCAGCCGCAACCTCCCGCTTCATCGCATATCTGTCGCAGTCACGCAAGTATTATTATAACAGGCAAAGTATGAAATTGCAACCCCTTTTTTCGAAAAATTTTTCAGCTTTTCTGCGGCTTTTTCCGTTTTTTCAATTTGCGCCGTATCTTGTGCTTTCACCCGCGCGGCATACAACCGACGAAGCAAAAAACGGGACGGCCCGACCGCCCCGTCTTTCTTTTTATCGCACACTTTCTATGCATCTACAGGCTCTACGCGCAGGAAATCCATCGTTTCCGCCGGCTCACGCCCGTCTGCAGAGAACACGAACTGCTTATCCTGCCCATCGTCCATGACTTCGAAAAAGGCGGTCGTGCCGTCGGCACCGTACACAAAGCGCAGCGTCTCAATTGCGTTTGACGCGGGATCATACCAGCCGCCGTCCGCATGGCGGATCGGCCCGTCCGGAAACGTCAGCTCCCACAGGCAATCCACCGGCTCGTAGATTTTCGTTCCCTGCGCCGTCTCCACCGTAAACGACGCCCGCAGCTCCGTCCTACGCAGGAACCGGCACAGCCGCCAGCCCCTTGGCCTCCAGCGCGGCGGGCTCCGCCGCCGTACTGTCCTCCACCCGCACGCCGGAGAGGGAAATATGGAACGGCAGGGGCAGCGGCATAAGCCAGAGCACAAGCGCGAGCAGCACGATGCCCACGCAGACCCGCCCGATAATTTTCCGGTTTAATTTCTTCACAGTAATACTCCTATCATAAGAAACTAGCGGTTTAATGTACGGGTAATCTTCACTTCCGATCCATATCTATACCGCACCGGACCTGTTGTATCCTATCCATTATTGTCAACAGTTCATTAATATTTTTGAAATATTATTTAACCCCCCTTGATAACATGTCTCTTGTTATCAAGGGGGGTAACTTTATTTACCAGCCTGCGCGCACAACGTAGACGATCATATCGCGTCTGCCGAATGCGGTGCAGTCTTCCAGCGTATCGTAGTAGAGGTCTGCCACGATGTCACCGCACATGGCCGCTCCGCCGGTGTCCATGGCGTAACAGTAGCCATATGTCCACGAGCCGTCCACCGCGGTGATGTACAGCAGCGAACCGTACGGGATGCGGTTTGGGTCTACGGCGACATAACCGACCTGCGGTGTAGCGCCGATGGATGTGACGGCGCCTGCCGGTGCATAGTATGCAGTGCAGGAGCCCGTAAGGCTATACTCAAAGGAGGACGGTGCGCCGGAAGCATCCGTGAAGACGTTCTGCTTCTCTTTTGTACCGCGCAGCACGACCGCGCTCTTCGCTTCCTTTAAAACTTCTTTCGTCTTGACGACGCGGTTTTCTTCCTCGCCGTCCGCATACGTGACCGTGTAGGTAACTTTGGCTTCGCCTTCCACGCCCTCGGTCTTCGTCTCCGTTTCGCCCTCATAGAGCTCTTCGGTATCTTCGTATACCGTGCTGTACGCGACAGCTTCGTTCTCGGTGATCTCTTCGGTGCGGATGCGAACAACGCGGATCACATCGCCGCTCGATACGTTATCCTCTGCCTTCACCTGCTTTTCACCCTCTGCGGTCGCGACCAGAATGCGGTCGTTCTCGCCGAGCGTAATGCCCATGGCTTCTACGGCATCACTGTAATTTTCAGCGGCAACGCTCTTCTCGGTCGTTTTGCCGTCTGCCGTAACGGTGAGGTCAAGGTAACGCTGCACGCGGATGCGCATACCGTTTGTAAGTGCGGTATCCATGGCCGGTGTGACGGTGTCGTTTTCGCCGAGCGTGATGCCGGCGGCTTTCAGCGCGTCTTCTACGGTGCCCTCGTTGAGGTCTTCCATGCGGCGCTTGCCGTCTGCCGAAACAAACACACGCTTTGCGCGGGTGATCTGCACGGCGATGTCTGCCGTAAGTGCGGCGGTGAGATCGGCATCTGCCGTATCTCTTGCGCCGAGCGTAATCTCGTTTTCCGCAAACACGTCGGAAAGCGTTTTGCCTTTCGGGGCTAAAATCATCTGAGAGGCGTTATCCTCCTTGACGGAAACGCGCACAAAGCGCTGCACGGTGAGCGTGCCGTTCTCCGGGGAGAAGTCGTAGGTATCGATGTCCGAAACGGGTGCCATGCCCTCGGTCTGTGCGCGGGAAAGAATATCCTGCGGGTTCTGACCGATCATACTGAATCTGTATGTTTCGGAGCCGTCATATACGGTGATATCGGCGGTATTTGCCATAACCGTAACAACGGAAGAGATGCTGAGCGCTGCAACCAGAACGACGATCAGAAGGATCTTCGGCATCAGGCTCTTTTGCTGTTTTCTAACATGCCGCATAGCTCTTGCTCCTTTCAAAAAACTGTGAAGCGTTTTGCGCTTCGATTTGGCAAAGCTTCGGCGGCCACCCCGCCCTCTTGCTTTGCGTCCACTACCTTTCCTGACCTTTGAAATACGGGTGCAAAATGCCCTTTCCAAAAGTCATTTGAGAGTATAATGTGAAAATGATGGTCTGTCAAGTTTTTCGAAAGGTTATTTTTGTGCAATATGCTGAGTTACGCATGGTGTTTTAATTTACATAACAACTCATTTGATATTTTTGAAAGCGATTATTTGCTTTTTTTACGGAACTTTTTTGCGGCGCTCTGTGCAATTTGCAAAAATTTTGCAAAGGTAAAAACATCGAACAAATTTTCTTATACCTTAATATTGTATATTCTTTCATATTCATTTCGATGAATTTCGCGAACTTTCTGCGTTTTCCCGTTTTATATCGTATATTGTTCCGAATTTGATACATTTCACGTGCTGTGCGGCACTTTTCCTTTACAGCAGAAATTTTCAAAAAACCGCGGTCAAAAGGCAGGTATATTTCATAAAAAGCGTGCTGTATTTTGGGCAGCTCTCCGAAAAAATCGCATTTGCGGCTTTTGGAAGCGGGATGTCCGTTTCAATCGGGCCGATTTTGTGTCGAAATGCGTCTCACCGTGTCCGCAGAAAAAATTATCGTCAACCGATGTATAGAATACGCATGTTAAGTTTACATAACCCGAGTTTTGCATAGAGTTTTGTTTCCGTGCCGCGAACGTTTTTTGATTTGCCTCTTATATATAATAGAACATCACGGGCAACTTTTTAGGGCCGACCGTGATGCTTTATCTCATGCGTTCTGTTTCTTTATATAAGCGATAAGCTCGTTTGCCGCGGTGCGGTGTGCGCCCACACCGGGGTGGTCACGGCAGCCGCGATTTTTGAGGTCATCCGTCAGCGACAGAAATTCTGCGTTCGCGTCGCCCGTTTCTGCTTTGTAATCGTCTATGGCCTTTTGCAGCGCCGGGGCAAGCTCCAAGCCGAGCATACCGTAGATCCACACAAGACGGGCGTTGGGGTAATACCCACGCAATTGCTTTAAAAACGCGGTCGCGCCGTGCGCAAAACGCGCTTCGTCTTCGGGGTTCAGCTTACCGTCTTCCGTGCGGCGGTTCTGAAACGTCTCGCCGGTTGTTTCATCTGTCCAGGCAGGCTGTGAAAACGCGCCGCAGTCGTTTGTACCGAGGTTGATGAAGATGTAATTCGGCTGCCATTTTGTGAAATCATACGGCTCTTTTGCGCCGAGGGCAATGTTTTTTTCGCCGCTCAAAAGGCCGCAAAGCTGCCCGTAGATGGGCGGAATGGCGCTGTTTGGGTCGTTGTTCCAGCCGCAGCACACGCCCCAGCCACTCTGCGATGAGACACGGATATCGGCGTTTAAAGCACGGGACACCATGACAGCGTAGTTATTCTCCGCGCTGAAGAACATGGAAATCCAGTCTGTTTCCGCTTTCGCGCCGATGTCGCCCTCGCCGCTCGTGATGCTGTCGCCGATGAATTCGATCTTTAAATTGCGCTCCGGCACGGGCAGGAATTCGCCGTCTGTTTCGACGGCGTTAATCTGCAAAACACTCTCCGGGTCGGCGTTCATGGCCTGCGTATCTTTAAAGATGCGCACGTTCTTGACCTTTTCGGGGTCCATGCCGCGGAACACGCACACGCGCTCCGTGCCCTTCTGCGCCATGCGGCGGGAGAAGAACTCGCCATTCACCATAAAGCTGTACCACGGCTCGTGGATGTCCCAATCCGCCGTAAATTCCACCCACAGCTCGCTGCCGCGCACATTAAGCTCTAAGCCCGCCGCCGTCCAGAACAGCGTGAGCGGCGTTAACGAGCCGTTTGTGCGCCCGTGCACAAGGTGCGGAACTTCGGGTAAGGTATATCGCTTGACTTCGCTCATTTTGCCTCCGCCTCGGCAAGCTCCTTCTTATAAAGATACTTGTCAATGTCTTCCTTGATGTTGTCCGGAATCTTCTTTTCCACCGGGAACACCGCCGCATTGATCAGCGTATCGGCATACGTGAGCACAATCTCCAGCGTTTTGCCGAGTGCCTCTGCGGAAAGGAACTCCATGGTATCAAAACGGTTGTGGATATACGCCGCACCTTTTGCACCGTCGCGGGAGAAGTTGATTGCCGGAATGCCGTTATCCGCAAACGGGATGGAATCGGAAGAATAAATGCTCTGGCGCGTCACAGCGGAGAGGCCGTTGATTTTGAGCATGTAATCGGTGTAGTGTACGAGGGATTCCTCGCCTGTGACAGCCGCCGTGTTATAGCCGAGGATCGGCGCACCGACGTCAACGTTAATCATGAAGACGTGATCTTTCAGCTCATCCTTGTGGTCGCGCACGAATGCCTTGCTGCCCTCGAGGCCGATCTCTTCACTGCCGTACCAGCAGAACTTTACGGTACGCTTCGGCGGGTGCTGCGCGAACCAACGCGCCGCTTCCATGTTGATGACGGAGCCTGCGCCGTTATCGTATACGCCTTTGGAAAATTCAACGGAGTCATAATGTGCGCCGAAGGAGATAATCTGCTCCGGATGCTCGGTGCCTTTGATTTCCGCAATCACATTGTGCGACGTGAGTGTAAGGTTCTTGTTCTGTACAGTAACCTTTGCGCGGGATGCACCCTTGTTGACGATCTCCATAGCGTCCACGGTGCGCAGCTGTACCGCCGGTGCATTGCCGAACGCACGCAGCGCACTGCGCAGCTTGCGTTGATGCAGATCGGTATTCTCGAGGTCATCGTGAATATCGCCGTCCATGGTGACGACAGCTGCGGCGCCCGCTTCCATCAGGCTGCGATACAGCGGCACGCGCAGAAAGCCGTTGACGAGCACAATCTTGCCCTTGACGTTCAACAGGTCAACCGGGAGCGCATTTTCCACGTAGACAAAATCCGCCGTAAAACCGTCTGCGGCGGTGCTTTCCGCGCACTGGTAACCGCGCACGGTATAGCTCTTGCGGTACGGCTCCAGAATCTCGAATGTCGCTTCCACTTCGGCGGATTCGATCTCAAACGGCTCAATCACAGCGGACAGACCGAAGCTTTCACACTCCGCTTTCAGGATTTCCGCGGCTTTTAATTCTTCTGAGGAGCCGGCCACGCGCGTAAAGCCGATTTTATCGAGCAGTGCGAACGCACGGTTTTCGTCATATTTTTCCAATGTAAACAACTGCCTTTCTCTTTGATTTTATACGGTATTTATTCCTATTATATAGTATACAAAAATAAATTGCAAGCAATTTTGCGCTAAAATGAAAGTGTACGGCTTTAAAAATGCAAAAAGCAGGGTCATTCCCCGCTTTAGAGAATAATCCTGCAATTTTGCATATGAATTCACTTAAAATGCCTGTGCGCAGACGAATTTAATCTCTTCGATCTCCATACCGGTCTGGCCGAAGTAGAGCTTGAGATAATTCGTGCCGCCGAACAGCACGCCGATGTCCTGCTCTGCGGTAACGACCTCGCCGTTCGTGCCGTTGATCATGACCATGCCGCGCAGGTTACCGTCGATGAAGATAGACATCGGAATCTGCGCCACTTCATTGGCGTTTGCTTTTACGCGCATGACAAACTTATAGAGGCCGTTTTTCTTATAGCGGATGCCGAGAACGGTGGAAGCGCCTTTTTCCGTATTGACTGCGGAAATGTCGAGCGGAGCTTCGTCATCGATGAACTGATACTCGCCGTTGAAATCGACGTAATCTTCGCTCGTCTTCTCCGCTTCTGCGGCTTCGCGCTCCTCATCGCTCATGCGGCCGAGGCTGCGCTCCATCACAGGCGAGTTCATCACGGTGCGGCAGATATTCATCGCAGAGCGCACGAGCGCGTCACGCGTCAGTCTGCCGTCTGCAAGAGCGTCGTCCAAATTATCGTGTTGGCTGTTCGAGACGGCGTCCGCGTTAACCATGTTGAGGTCATTCTGCGCGCGCACCTGTGCGGCGACGTTCTCGCGGGTGGCTTCTTCGCCCTCGCGATCGTTGCCCTTTGCCCACCAGTCGGTCATAACGGTACCTGTGAAGCCCCACTCGTCGCGCAAGATGGTCGTGAGCAGGTCGAAGTTGCTGGCCGTCCAAATGCCGTTCAGACCACCGTAGGTGGACATGACGGAATATGCGCCGCCCTCTTTTACGGCCGTTTCAAACGCACGCAGGTAAATTTCACGCAGTGCGCGCTCGGAAAGGATGGAATCGATCTCGGTTCTCTTAAACTCCTGGTTGTTGCAGGCAAAGTGCTTGATGGTGCCGGTGACACCGAAGCGGCGCATACCGCGCAGCTGTGCGGCGGCGAGCTTGCCGGTGAGCAGCGGGTCCTCCGAGAAATACTCAAAGTTTCTGCCGTTTAAGGGGCTGCGGTGGATATTGAGACCCGGGCCGAGAAGTGTATCGACGCGGTTTTTGCGCTGCTCCTTGCCTTGCATGGCGAAAAGTTCTTCATTCAGCTTTTCGTTAAAGGTGCAGGCAAGCAAGGTGCCGTTCGGCAGGCTGAACGCGACGGTGCCGCAGTCCATACGAATGCCGGAGGGGCCGTCTGCACAGCAGGCTGTGGGAATGCCGAAGTTGACGAGGTTTTCCGTGACGCCGCCGAACGCGCCTGCGGTGCCCGCCGTGACCTTCGGAGAGTTCATGCCCTCGCCGCGCATAAGGCAGATGAGGTCTTCATCGGAAAGCTGCGCTACAAAGTCTTCCAGCTCCGCTTTGCCGTCGAATACATCGCCGAGCTTGATGCCCTTGTCGCCCGTATACGACTTTGCAGGCTTTAATGCCGCCGCGCTGCGGGCCGCCATATCGTATTCGCGCTGCGGTGCGGGCTCGAATGCGATCGTGTTATTGTGATTCACCATGCGGTCAAACTTCGTGACCGGCGCGCACGCCTGTACACACGTGCGGGTGACGGTATCTTCTTTTACTTCAAAGCTGCCGGAGAGCTTTGCGCCGCGCACGCAGCCGCCCGTGTAGACGTTATACGCGCCGCTTTCAAGCACATAGCAGAATCTGTGTCCCGTAACGCCGCTGTCGTCGTAGGACGCAAGATTTGCGATTGGGAACGTGAGCGTAAGCGTTTCGCTTTCGCCCGGCTGCAGGGTTTCGGTCTTTGCGAATGCGGCGAGGCTTCTTGCGGCCTTGCCGAGCTTGCCTTGCGGTGCTTCAACGAAGACGGTGACGACCTCTTTGCCCTGCACGTCGCCGGTGTTTTTCACAGTGACTTTCTCTGTAACGGTCTCGCCGTCGAAATCGAAGCTTTCAACCGTGCGGGTGAAGGTCGTGTAGCTGAGACCGTAGCCGAACGGATACAGCACACAGTCTTTTGCGAACGTCTCAAAGTAGCGGTAGCCGACGTAGATGTCTTCTTTATAAATGACCCGTGTGGGATCACCGAAGCCCTCTGTGGACGGATAGTCGCTGATGTCAAGCGCGATGGTGTCGCTCAGCTTGCCGCACGGCGTGACAGTGCCTGTGAGAACATCTGCAGCGCCTGCGCCGCCCTCCTGGCCGCCCTGCCAGACGTACAGCACAGCGGCGGGATCGTATTCTTTCACCCACTTCATATCCATGATATTGCCGACGTTCAGCAGAACCGCAACACGCTTGAACGCGCCGCAAACCTCTTTTAACATCTGATGCTCGGCGGCCGTCAAGAGATAGCTGCCCTCTGCGGCGCTGTTGTCCTTATCTTCACCTGCGGTGCGGCCGATGATGACAACGGCGATATCGGACTTTGCAGCAGCCTGCTCGGCGAGCTCTTTCGTGACGGGCATTTCCTCCTGACACCACGGCTCCTGTGCCCAGCCCATGCCCTTTTCAAACGGATGGTCCTTCAGCCAGTCACGGTAGGTCTGCTCCAGCTCCTCGTTGACGGAAATGTCTTTGTTTTCTTTTAAAGCGTCCAGAATGTTCGTGACGTAGCGGGTATTAACTGCGCCGCCGGAGCCTGTGCCGCTCTTATAATAGTCGAACTGAATTCTGCCGAATACGGAAACGCGCTCACCCTTTCGGATTGGCAGCGCCTTGTCGTCATTTTTCAGCAGCACGCAGCCTTCCGCCACGGCCTGACGCGCCAGCGCGGCATACTCGTTCCAATCGATCTTATACGGATTGCTCATTTATTTTTCCTTTCTGCATGATCTATGCCGTTTACGGTGTATTCTCTTTGTTATAATGATAAACGATTTTGTGGATTTTATCAAGCCGCGCAGTTAAGTTTCTGTGAAAAAATCACGTGAACGAAAATTTTCGTTGTAAAACGCTTTAAAAACGGTTATGATACATATAAATAGAAACCCTTTACGGAAGGAGTTACCGTTATGCCTGCTTTTTATACCCATTATCGCTTTGGCTGCGATGTTTTAAAACAGCTGCCGGAGGACATCCGCAGCATTTGCACCGCGCACCGCGGGCTTTTTGACATTGGCTTACACGGACCGGACATCTACTTTTTCTATCGACCTGTTCTGCCGAACAAGGTGAACCGCATCGGCTATGCGGCACACAAGCGCTCCGGGCGCTACTTTTTACAGCGCGCACAGAAGGTCATTGCGTCTGCGCATGACAAAGATGCTGCCCGCGCGTATTTCTACGGGCTTTTGTGCCACTTCACGCTGGATTCTATCTGCCACCCGTACATCCACACGGCGATGAAAGAATTCAACGTCACGCACGCGGCGACGGAGACCGCCTTCGACCGCGCTTTGCTACTCAAAGACGGCAAAGACCCACAGCACTTTGACCCGTGCGGTCATTTTGAAGTGAACACGCGCAACGCCGCCGTGATTACGCCCTTCTACACGCCGGAAGCTACTGTGGCGCTGACCGAAAAGAGCATCTCCTCCATGGTATTCTACGGCCGTGTGCTGTTCACGCCGAACAAGGCGCTGCGCCGCGCCATTGACACCGGGCTTTACATCACGTTCCACCACGACGCCATTGCCGATATGATGATGACCACGCAGGACGTGCCGAGCTGCAAGCTGTGCACGGAGCACCTTATCGAACTGTACGGCAAAGCACTGGAGCTTGCGAAAACGCTTTTCCCAGCTGCGCAAAAGCTGCTCCAAAACGAAAAAGTCTCCTGCCCGGAGCTTGACCGCACATTTGACGGCTGATTTCAAATTTTTACCAAAATGCCCGCCATGCAGGAACCAAAACGTTCTGCACGGCGGGCATTTTATTTCCCGGGTTTTACCCTATAGCAAAAGCTCCCGTTCACGAAAGCCTGTGAACGGGAGCTTTGATTTTCACTTACAAATCCAATCAGATTTCCGGCTCTACCAGATGGCAGGCGCAGAAATGACCCGGACGAATTTCACGCAGCTGCGGCTTCGACTCTCTGCACTTGTCGCAGGCGACCGGACAACGGCCGGCAAAGTTGCAGCCCTTCGGCGTGTTGATCGGACTCGGCACGTCGCCGGAAAGAATCTGGCGGTGCTTCTGCGCTTCTGCACTCGGGTCCGGAATCGGCACTGCGGAAAGCAGAGCCTTGGAGTACGGATGCAGCGTGTGCGCATACAGATCGTCGGAAGAAGCGAGCTCAACGACATTGCCGAGGTACATAACGGCGATACGGTCGCTGATGTACTTGACGATGTTGAGGTCGTGCGCAATGAAGAGGAACGTCAGTCCGAGCTGCTGCTGCAGGTCGTGCAGCAGGTTGATGATCTGGGACTGGATGGAAACGTCCAGTGCTGAGATCGGCTCATCGCACACGATGAATTCCGGCTCGATAGCGAGCGCACGGGCAATGCCGATACGCTGGCGCTGACCGCCGGAGAACTCATGCGGGAAGCGGTTGGCGTGCTCTTTGTTCAGGCCGACCAGCTCGAGGAGCTCGTATACGCGCTCCTGACGGCGCTTTGCGTCGTACATGCCGTGGATGACCATACCTTCTTCAATGATGGAGGAAACGGTCATACGCGGATCCAGAGAAGCGTACGGATCCTGGAAAATGATCTGCGCTTTTTTCGCATACTTGAAACGCGTTGCGGCGTTTTTCAGATTCAGCTCTTCGCCGGCATAGTAGAGCTTGCCGGACGTTGCGGGATAAATGCCCATGGCCACACGGCCGAGCGTGGACTTGCCGCAGCCGGACTCGCCGACAAGGCCGAGCGTTTCGCCCTTATAAATATCGAGAGAAATGTGGTCGACGGCCTTCAGCATACCGCCGGAAACCTTAAAGTGCTTGCATACGTCGTCCAGAACGATCAGTTTTTCATTACTGCTCATCCGGCTCACCCCTTTCTGCTGCGCTCGGGCAATCGGGATGGAGCAGCCAGCATGCTGCCTCATGGCCCTCGCCCACCTTGAATACCGGCGGCTGCTCCTCATGACAAATCTTCATGCAGTGTGTGCAGCGGGCACCGAAACCGCAACCCTTCGGCGGGTTCAGCAAATCCGGCGGTGTGCCGGGGATGGAAACAAGGCGCTGGGTCTTGTTCATATCCACGGACGGCAGGCTCTTTAACAATGCCTGCGTGTACGGGTGCGCATTGCGATAGAAAATATCCTCGCAGGTGCCGGTCTCTACAACCTTACCTGCATACATGACCGCCACGCGGTCTGCCATGGACGCCACGACGCCGAGGTCGTGCGTGATGAGGATAATCGCGGTGCTGGTCTTCTCTTTGATCTCGGCGAGCAGGTCCATAATCTGCGCCTGAATGGTCACGTCCAGTGCGGTGGTCGGCTCATCGGCAATGAGGAGCTTCGGGTTGCAGGAAAGTGCCATTGCGATCATGGCACGCTGACGCATGCCGCCGGAGAATTCGTGCGGATACTGCTTTGCACGCTCTTCCGGGTTCGGAATGTTAACAAGGGAGAGGTACTTAATGGCTTCCGCCTTCGCCTCTGCCTTGGAAAGATGACGGTGGTGCTGAATGGCCTCGACAATCTGCTTGCCGACGGGCTTTGTCGGGTTCAGGCAGGTCATCGGGTCCTGGAAGATCATGGAAACTTCCTTGCCGCGAATCTTCTGCATTTCTTTTTCGTTCGCGGCTACGATGTCGTGCTCGCCGAGCTGCACGCTGCCCTCTTTAATTCTTGCGGGCGGCATGGGGTTCAGCTTCATGATGGTCTGCGCCGTGACGCTCTTGCCGCAGCCGGACTCACCGACGATGGCGAGCACTTCGCCCTCGCTCAGCGAGAATGTGACGCCGCGGACAGCCTTGACCTCACCGGCGTAGGTATCGAAGGAAACGTGCAGGTTCTGCACATCTAATACTTTATTCATGTTGAATTACCTCCTCAAGCGCGGGTCAAATGCATCGCGCAGGCCGTCGCCCAACAGGTTGAAGGAAAGCATTGTAAGGCTGATGGCAACTGCCGGCACAACAAGCTGGTACGGATACGTCATGAACACATCTTGACCGCCCTTTGCCAGAACGCCCCAAGACGGCTGCGGAACCGGAACACCGAGACCGATGTAGGAAAGGAACGCCTCGGTGAAAATCGCGCTCGGAATTGCGAGGGTGACGTTGATGATGATAACGGAAAGTGCATTCGGAATGAGGTGCTTTGCAATGATTCTGGAGCTCTTTGCGCCCATGGCTTCTGCCGCTACGATATATTCCTGACTCTTGAGCTGGAGCACCTGACCACGCACAAGACGTGCCATGCCGGTCCAGCCGGTGATGCCGTAGGCGACGACCATGGTGAAGATGCCCTTCGGGAGTACCATCATCAAAAGGATAACGACGATGAGGTACGGAATACCGTTGACGATCTCCACGATACGCATCATGATGGTATCAACCGCACCGCCGATATAACCGGAAATACCGCCGTAGATCAGGCCGACGATGAGGTTGACAAACACGGCTGCGAACGCGATCATCAGAGAGACGCGGCCGCCTTCAAAGGCGCGCAGGAAAAGGTCACGGCCGAGGTTATCGGTGCCGAAATAGTGTACATGGTGCTGTCCCTCATAGCGGGAATCTGTACAAACTGTCATGAAGCCCTTGTTGACTTCGCCAAGGTGCTGTTCACGGCTCTCAAACGGAGAGAAGAACGGCACGATGATGCAGGAAAGGATGAGAAGCACGATGATGAAGAAACACACAACGGCAACTTTGTTTTTCATCAGTCTGCCGATGGCATCTTTCCAGAAGGTCGTGCTCGGGCGGGAAATGCCCTCGCGGCGAGCGGAGTCGGAACCGATCCACTCAAAACGGCTTTTATCTATCTGTGTCATACTCAGCCCTCCAATTTCACGCGCGGATCAATGAGACCATACGCAATATCGACTACGAGGTTCGCAATAATAAGGAACGCGCCGTAGAAAACCGTGGTGCCGCAGATCATGGTGTAATCGAGACCCTGAATGCTCTGCACGAAATACTTGCCGAGGCCCGGGATACCGAAAACGCTTTCTACGACGAAGCCGCCGGTGAGGATGCCTGCCGTGATCGGGCCGAGGACCGTGACGACCGGCATGATGGCGTTGCGCATTGCATGCTTAAAGATGATGCCGCTCTGGGAAAGGCCTTTTGCCTTAGCGGTCTTGATGTAATCCTGACCGAGAACGTCCAGCATGCTGGTACGCATCAGACGGGAGATCGTCGCGAGAGAACCGAAGCCGAGTGCGACAACCGGGAGAATGTGGCTGTTGAAGCCTTCCCAGCCGGTAATAGCGAAAATACGCATGCCCGTTGCCATATACAGCTTGAGGCCGAGGAAATACTGCAAAACAGAGGCCACAACGAACGACGGAACGGAAACACCGAGCAGTGCAATAATCATGGCAACTGTGTCGGCTGCCTTGCCGCGCTTAATGGCTGCGAGTGTGCCGAGGAGTACGCCGCCGATGAAGGCGAAGCAAATGGAACGGATACCGACGTCAAACGAAATGGCAAATGCTT
>ENA-OQHN01000316-OQHN01000316.1-human-gut-metagenome-genome-assembly--contig:-NODE-316-length-17821-cov-4.078162_pt1 | contig 17821 bp, 18 predicted proteins | sample MGYA00242564_ERZ504721 | MGnify/ENA primary metagenome ERZ504721 (study PRJEB26092, sample SAMD00036212) | human gut metagenome | host: Homo sapiens | study: EMG produced TPA metagenomics assembly of...
GGCGCGGGCTGTGCTACCTCTGCCGAGGCTTCCTCTACGGGCTGCTCCGTTTCAGGCTCCGTCACAGCGTCGGGTTCTTCCGTCACCCCGGGCGTTGTTTTTTCCGACTCTTCCGGCGCGCCGTTGGCTTTCGCCTTGCGCTCCGCTTCCAATATCTCGTCCACCGAGAATTTGTTCTCATCGTTCATGGTTTTGGGTCCTTTCTTTTTCGCCTCAGCCCTTGGCCTTGATGCCCGCGCGCTGCCGCGCAATCTCATAGCAAAGCACGCCGCAGGCCACCGAAGCGTTCAGCGAATTGATTCTGCCCTTCATCGGCAGAGAAACGATAAAATCCGATTTTTCTTTCACAAGTCTGGACACGCCGAAGCCTTCGGAGCCGACAACAAGCGCTGCCGGGCCGGAGAAATCGGTTTGGCACCAATCCGTGCCGTCCATATCCGCGGCGTATACCCAAACGCCGCGCGCTTTGATCTCCTCAAGAAATACCGCAATATTCGTCACACGCGCCACGGGGACGTATTCCACCGCGCCCGCAGAAGCCTTGCCGACCGCCGCCGTAAGGCCAACGCTGCGGCGCTTCGGGATAACAACGCCGTGTGCGCCCGCACATTCCGCCGTTCTGAGGATCGCGCCGAGGTTATGCGGGTCCGCAATCTCGTCGCACACAAGGATAAACGGCGGCTCGTTTCGGCTTTCCGCCAGCGCAAAAATATCCTCTACCTCGGAGAACGCGTGCACCGCCGCCATAGCGATGATACCCTGGTGGTTTTCGCCGCCGCACATGCCGTCCAGCTTACGGGAATCCACTTCCTTTACCGGGATGCCCGCCTGCTTTGCCATGCGGAGAATGGACGATACCGAACCGTTTTTCTCCCCGCGCCGCACAAGGATGCTGTCGATGGGTCTGCCCGCTTTAAGCGCCTCCGTAACGGCATTGCGCCCTGCTATGACATCTCTTTCTCTCTCGTTTTCCATGAACAAACCTATTCCTTTCCGCGGCTTCAGAACACGTCTGCGGCCGAAATTCGCAATACTATCGCAGTATATAGTAGATTATAACATACTTATATTTGCCATTGCAACCGAAACGCGCAATTTAGCGCGGTTTTTGCAGGCGGTTTTTGCGCCTAAAACCGCCGTGTTTTTGGGCAGTTTTTTCGCCGCGCTCTTTTCGTCATTTTGACGGTGCTTTTGCGTGTTCATTTTGCTCGGCATAATTATTCATTCGGGTTGCATATCTTCTCACATCTTGCTGTATATGAGCTGGCCTTTACATTTATACAATCTGTAATATGCACGGCAGAAGTATACACACAGCGAGCTTTCCACAGCGTTTTCCGTTTAAGCTGTGGAAAACTCTGTGGAAAGTGTTAAAAACCCGCTTTCGGTGCTCTTTTTACTTTCCACAGCTTTTCACAATGTAAAATATTATGTAAACTATTCCGTCGAAAATGCCGCTTTTTACCGTTTTTTTTCACAGAATACTCACTATAAACCGTGTGTAAAATTTGCGTGAAAAGCCTTGTGTTTGCCCGAAAAAATGTCCCTATATATGGTGTTTTTGCGAAAAACAGCGTTTTTATTCCAAATTAGAACGATTTAGGCGAAATCCTAGGCGGCGAGATTTTCCGTTTAAGCACATTTTGTGAAAAAAAGCAAGGCGGCAAGCTTTACACGGTTGTTTTTTCACCTAAAATCGTGTAAAATGAAAATAGCGAGCAGAAAGACACCGGAAAGCTGCGCACTTTTTAGACGTGTCCCACAAAAAAGCGGGGCCGCACAAACCGTAAGCCACGGCAATTAAAACAAAAGACATTTTTCGGATAAACATGCACTGTATACAACTATAAGAAAAGAGGAACCCAAAATGCGTGAAGACATTTGCTCTATACCGATCAGTGAAATTTTCGAGCCGAAGGACGGCTGCCCGTTCTGCCGCATGCGCGACATGCTCGAGGACCGCATGGCCACCTACATTACCGGCGCGGCCATGATGGAGCCCGACGTGCGCGTGGAAACGAACCGCCTCGGCTTCTGCCACCAACATTTTGAGCAGATCTTACAGCGCGGCAGCCGCCTGTCCGTCGCCCTTATTCTCGAAAGTCTCTTAGACGAAGCCGGCAAAGAGATCCTGCCCGAGGACGACAAGCTCGCGCCGAAAAAAATTCTCGCCGCCGCAGATCGCCGTGCGCACAGCTGCTTTGTCTGCGAAAACGTTGAGAAAAACATGCAGCACCTCAGCGCCACGGTTATCAAGCTCTGGCAGAGTGAGCCGGAGTTCCGCACACTGTACAGCGAGCAGACGCACATCTGCCTGCCGCATTACAGCTTCATTTTGGCTGCTGCGCAGAAAATGCCGCGTAAAAACTTTCAGCCGTTTGCGGCAGAAACCAAGCGCCTTGCGAAAAACTATCTCGATACCGTCAAGGCCGACACCACCCATTTCTGCCGCATGTTCGATTACCGCAATGCGGGCGGCGACTGGGGCAATTCCCGCGATGCCATTGAGCGTGCCATCACGTATCTGACGAGCCGAGAGCCCACCGTCACCACCAAAACGGAAGGCAAAAACCGTTGATGCGCTTCACCCCGCCCGATGGCGTTTTAAACCTCGCCCAAACGCTCGACTGTGGGCAGTCGTTCCGCTTTTATCCCGTCACACTTGAAAACAACATTCCCGCATGGCGCGGTGTGGCATTTTCCCGCGGGCTGACCGTCTATCAAGATGAAAATAACGACCTCGTTTTAGACTGCACCGAGCAGGAATTTCGTGACATTTGGTTTGATTATTTCGATTTTAACACAGATTACAAAAAGTCCCGCGAAGTGCTTTCCGCTCTGCACCCCGCGCTGAAAGAAGCCGCCGAATTCGCGGGCGGCATCCGCATTTTAAAGCAGGAGCCGTTTGAGGCGCTGTGCTCGTTCATCATCTCGCAGAACAACAACATTCCGCGCATCAAGGGCATTATAGAGCGCTTGTGTCTGCATTTCGGCGAGCCGTTTCTTTATCATAACGAGACCCGCTACGCATTCCCGGCACCGAAAAAATTGGCCTCCTGCACGCCGGAAGACCTCGCTCCGCTGCGCGCGGGCTTTCGCGCGAAATATCTCATCGATGCCGCAAAGCGCATCGCTTCCGGCGAGATCGATTTAGAAGCCGTGCGCAAAATGCCGCTTCCCGATGCCAAAGCAAAATTGCAGACGATTTCAGGCGTCGGCCCAAAAGTCGCGGACTGCGCTTTGCTCTACGGTCTGCACCGCACGGAGTGCTTCCCGATGGACGTGTGGATGAAGCGCGCCGTATTGCTTTTGCCGAGGCTTTCCCCCGCAGATTTCGGTGAAAACGCCGGCATCGCGCAGCAGTACTTATTCCACTATGTGCGCATGCACCCCGAGCTTTTCAAATAAAGAATTCGTCCGGGACCGGCGGCAGGTCATCGGGTATCGCCGCCATACTTCTTTTTATGATCTTCGCCATTTCTTCCGGCGTTTCCGGGCAGCCGTACAAAAGCCACTTGCGCGTCACGGCAAAGTACCCCGCTTTCACAAATTCAAAATGATATTCCATGCAGTGCTCGCTCTCGATGCCGAGCCGCCGAAAAAAAGGCTTGAAGACGTTTTCAAACAGCGTCTGATAGCCTTTTTCCAGTTCTGCCGTGCCGAATTTCTCAAAATACGCCCGGTAAAACGCCCTGTCGCGCTTTGCCTCGCGCAGCGTCGCCGCCACATATGCTTCGGAGAAGATATTCGGGTCGCCGTGCATCTCTTCGTGTATCCGCTCTACGGACTCCGTCCATTTCTCCTCTACGATCGCTGTTATCAGCGCGGGTATGTCCGCATAGTGCAGGTAAAACGATGAGCGGTTGATGCCCGTCGCCTCACAAATTTCCCGCACGGAAATTTGATTTGTTTTTTTATTGAGCACCATTTTCGTAAACGCCTTGCGGATGCGCCGGTCGGTCTCCGCAAATCGCTCGTTTTTCTTTGTGTTCATTTTGCCCTCCATTAACACAACACTCATCGTGTTTTAGCGGTTGTTTTCCAAATCTCCACGTGTTATGCTTGTATTAACAGAACAAGTGTTGACTTTATAGTAGCGCATTGCAAACATAAAATCAAGGAGGAATTTTTCGTGAAAACCGAAGAACTTTTTGAGCGCGCACCCGTGTGGAAATCCATTTTCAAGATGTGCCTGCCCACCGTTGTCGTTATGCTCGTCATGACCGTCTACAACATGGCCGATATGGTGTTCGTCGGGCAAACCGGCATCGCGGCACAGGTCGCCGCCGTTTCGCTCGCGTCGCCGTTTTTTTTATTGCAGATGACGCTCGGCACATGGATCGGCGGTGGCGGCTGCACCGTGATTTCGACAGCGCTCGGCGCAAAAGACACCGAAAAAGCCAAATCCGCAAGCGCCGCATGTACGCTTTTAAGCCTTGCTTCCGGCGTCCTGCTCGGCGGCGCCGCGCTCCTTTTCCCGAACGCCTTCCTGCACTTTTTCGGCGCCGATGCCGCCACGTGGGACTACACCGCGCAGTACCTTCAGATTCTGGCGCTCGGCACGCCCGTGGTGGTCTTTTCCAATGTATTCGCAAACCTTGTCCGCGCCGAAGGTGCCGTGCAGGTTGCCGTCATGCTCAATATGCTCGGCACTGTCACCAATATTATACTTGACCCACTTTTCATCTCCGGCCTGAACCTCGGCGTGCAGGGTGCCGCCATCGCAACGGTTCTCGGCAATGTTTTAACCGCGCTCGGCCTGCTTTTTTATCTTCGCCGCCGCAATACCATTTTAACGCTCAACATGCGCAAAGCATTCCACATGCCGCATGTCTTCCGTGAAATTTTTACGCTCGGCATTCCGGGCTCTGTCAGCAACCTTTTGATGAGTGCCGTCAACACGATCACAAATCGCATTGTCATCGCCTATGGGGCCGATACTGTCGCCGAAATGGGCGCGGGCGGCAAAGCGGGCATGATCGTCGCCATGGTCGTCATGGCCATTGCCCTCGGCGTGCAGCCCATGTTCGCATATCTTTACGGCGCGGGCAACACTGCCCGCCTGCGCGAGACCTTCCGCAAAAGCGGCATTTTGGCGGTCTCTCTCGGCATCGTGTTAAGCGTCGTCTGCTTCATTTTCCGCTTTCCTATCTGCGGCCTGTTCTTAAAGGACGAAGCTCTCGTCGCTTCCGCCGCGCACATCACGGCGCTCGGTCTCCTCGGCATGCCGCTTATCGGTATATATTATCTTGCGGTCAATTACCTCCAGTCCGTCGGCAAAGCGGTGCAGGCTTCCGTGCTTTCCGTTCTGCGGCAGGGTGCCGTTTATGTACCGCTTCTGCTTTCTCTCCATGGTATGTTCGGTCTTTTCGGCGTGTTTTTACGCCGCACCCGCCGCCGATATTTTCTCCACACTTTTTAGCCATCTTACTCCATTTACCGCGCCATAAAGAAAGATCTCGTCTCCGCAAAGCCGCATTCGCCCGCAAAAGCCAAAAATACCTTCTAAAATCAACTGAATTTTCATATTCTGTCCATGACTTTTTCCCGCGCTTCTGTTATACTTTAATATAGAAACCAATGCAGTATAAGGAGACGGTACGATGGGCGCATTTGTAGAATTTGAAAATGTATCGAAAATTTATAAAACCGGCGATGTAGAGGTGCACGCCTTAACCGATGCAAGCTTTGAAATTCAAAAGGGCGAATTCTGCGTCATCGTCGGTGAATCCGGCGCGGGAAAAACGACGCTTTTAAATATCCTCGGCGGCATGGATACGCTGTCTAAAGGCACCGTCCGCATGGACGGACGCGACATCAGCCACTTTAACCGCACCCAGCTTGAAAACTACCGCCGCTATGACATCGGCTTCGTCTTCCAATTTTATAACCTTATCCCGAATTTAACGGCGCTCGAAAACGTGGAAATTGCGGCACAGCTGTGCACCGATGCCATCCCCGCCGAAGACGTGCTCCGCGCCGTCGGTCTCCATGACCGCATGCAGAACTTTCCCGCACAGCTCTCGGGCGGTGAACAGCAGCGTGTTTCCATTGCCCGCGCACTCGCCAAAAAGCCGAAGCTCCTTCTGTGCGACGAGCCCACCGGCGCACTCGATTACGAGACCGGCAAATCTATTTTAAAGCTTTTGCAGGATACCTGCCGCCGCGACGGCATGACCGTCGTCATCATCACGCACAATGCGGCGCTTGCCGCCATGGCAGACCGCATCATCCGCGTAAAAAGCGGCCACATTTACTCCGTTCGCATGAACGAGCACATCACGCCCGTGGAACAGCTTGAATGGTAACGCGAAGGGAGCCGGAAAACGCATGACAAAAGCACTCAGAAAAAACACGCGGCGCAGCATTTCGGGCAGCCTTGGGCGATATATCGCTATCCTGCTCATCATTATGCTGGGCGTGGCGTTTCTCACGGGTCTGCGAGATACCCGTCCCATCATGTCCGCCACCGAGACCGCCTATATAAAAAACACGAAGCTCTACGATCTTCGCCTCATCTCCACCATCGGCTTTGATGCGGACGACGTTGCCGCCGTGCAGAAAGCCGACGGTGTGGTTGCCGCCGCAGGCAGTGTGAATGCCGATTTCATCTGGCAGCACGACAGCAAAGAGCGCGTTTACCGTGCACATATGCTGACAGATAACATCAACGAGCCTGTGCTCACTGCCGGACGTATGCCTGAAAACGGCAGTGAGTGCCTTATAGATTCCAGTCGCTTTTCGGAAGACATGATTGGACAAACGATCGAAATTTCCGACTCCAACGACGAAGATACGAAGAAAAGCTTCAAATACAGCACCTACACCGTGGTCGGCCTTGCAGATTCTCCGCTGTACATCCACACGCTGCGCGGCACCACGTCGCTTGGCGACGGCACGCTGCAGGGCTTCGTTCTCATCCCGGAGGACGGCTTCGATTTCGAGTATTACACAGAATTATACGTTACCTGCACCGATGAATTCCCGCTATACAGCGACGATTACGACGATTACATCGATACGTTCTCCGATACTGTCGAAGCCGCCGCCACCGCTTCCGTCAACGCGCGTTTTGATCGTCTCACGTCCGACGGCAAAGCCGAAATTTCAGACGCCGAGAACGAACTGAACGACAAAAAAGCCGAAGCCGAAACGGAGCTTGACGACGCCAAAGCACAGCTTGACGATGCAAAAGAGACCATCACCTCCGGCGAAGCGAAACTTTTCGACGCGAAAAAGCAATTGGACGATGCCAAAGCACAGTTGGATGCAGGCGCAGAGCAAATTCAGCCCGACTTCACTTCGTGGGAAAGCGCCCTGCAAAGCGGCTTTGACGCATATTACAGCGGCAAGCAGCAATTAGAGGATGCCCTTGCGGAGAGTCAGGCGCAGATCGACGCCGGTTACGCGCAGCTGCAGGAAAACGAAAAGCTCTACACTGAAAAATATGCCGAATTCACATCCGGCAAAGAGCAGTATGAAGCGGGTCTTACCGCCGCAAAGGACGCCCGCACACAAATTGACGCCGCACGCGCCGACTTAAACGAGAAAAAAGCGCAGCTCACGGCGGGCTTTGCCGCACTCGACGAAGCGCAGGCGCAGCTTGATGCCGTAAAAGATACGCTCGACCCGGCAGAAGCCGAAGCGCAGCAAACGGCGCTCGATATGCAGCGCGCCGCTTTGAATCAAAATCAGACGCAGCTCGACGATGCCGAAGCCGTATTAAACGAACAGGATGCCGCCCTCACCGCGCAGGAAGCGCAGCTCACAGAGACCGGCGAGCAGCTCGATGAAGCCGAAACCGCCCTCTCGCAAATGCGCACGCTGCTCGATGTCGGCCAAAACGATTACACCGACGGCATAGCACAACTTGAATATCAGAGAAAAACGCAAACTGCAAAGCTTGACGAAGCGTATGCTTCGCTCATCACGTTTCAAAACGGCATCAAAGAATACAACGAGGGCCTCGCTTCATACAACGACGGCGTAAAAGAGCTCGCCGACGGCAAAGCCGAATACGAAGACGGCCTTAAAGACTACGAGGACGGCAAAAAGGAATTTGACGAGCAAATCTCCGACGCCAAACAGAAAATCGCCGACGCCAAACAAGAGCTCGCCGATTTAAAGAAGCCGGAGCTCTACGTTTTAACACGTGACACAAACGCCGGCTACGTCTCGTTTGAAAGCGATTCCACCATCGTCGAAAAGCTCTCGGGGGTCTTCCCCATTTTCTTCTTTCTCATCGCGGCGCTCGTCTGCTCCACCACCATGACCCGTATGATCGACGATGAACGTACACAGATCGGCACGCTCCGCGCACTCGGGTACAGCCGCGGCTCCATCCTCGCAAAATACCTGCTCTATTCCGGCAGCGCCGCCGCACTCGGCTGTGTCATCGGCTATTTTGCGGGCGGTTATGTTTTCCCGTTCGTCATCTGGACAGCCTACGGCATGCTGTATCGCATTCCGGGTTTCGTCCTACTGTATGACCCCGTGCTGTTTGTCATCGCGCTTGCGGCGTCGCTTTTATGCTCGGCGGGCACCACATATTTAGCCCTGCGCATCGAGATGCAGAACATGCCCGCAAACCTCATCCGCCCGAAGACCCCGGCCGTCGGCAAGCGCATTTTTCTCGAGCGCATCACGCCGCTGTGGAAGCGCCTGAAATTCTTGCACAAGGTCTCCCTGCGCAACATTTTCCGCTTTAAAAAGCGCATGATCATGATGATTCTCGGCATTGCGGGCTGCACCGCGCTGGTGCTCACCGGCTTCGGTATCCATGATTCCGTCGCGAACATTGCAAACTTCCAGTTTGATGATATTCAAAAATACGATGTCAGCGCCCAGTTCTCCGATACGCTGACCGAAGATAAAATCAACGAAGTCGAAAGCGACCACAAATCGGAACTTGACGCCGCCACCGCCGTGCAGATGACCTCCGGTGACGTCACAGGCGGCAGCATCACAAAATCCGCTTACATCGTCGCGTCCGACGATCCCGCCATCACCGACATTTTCGATCTGCATATCGATGGCGAGACCGTACCCTACCCCGGCAAAGGCGAAGTGCTGCTCACCGAAAAACTCGCCGAGCTCACCGATATCAAAACCGGCGATACCGTCACCGTTTCCGTTTCGGACACGGAAAAAGCCGAGCTCAAGGTCGCGGGTTTAGTTGAAAACTACGTGCAAAATTACCTCTACATGACGGGCGAAACGTACGCCATGATCGCCGATAAGGGCTACGAGCCGAAAACGCTCCTGCTGCGCGTAAACGACAGCGCAGACGAATATGCGCTTTCCGCTGCACTCTCCAAAACGGACGGCGTATCCTCCGTTTCCGTCGTCACCGATACGCGCAATATGATTGACCAAATGATGCAGAGCCTAAACTATGTCGTTGCGCTCGTGCTCATTTCCGCCGGCGCACTCGCGTTCATCGTCCTGTTTAACCTCGGCAACATCAATCTGACCGAACGCGTCAGGGAAATTGCCACCATCAAGGTGCTCGGCTTCCATTCCAGGGAAACCGGCGCGTATGTGTTCCGTGAAAATATCATTTTGTCCATGATGGGCATCGTCGTCGGCCTGCCGCTCGGCGTTCTGCTGCACACATTTGTGCTCATGCAGATCCGCGTCGATATGGTCTCTTTCAAAGCTGTCATCGCACCCGTCAGCTTCCTTTTGACCGTTGTCATGGTCGTGCTGTTCACGGTTATCACCGACCTCGTCATGCGCAAGAAAATTACCAAAATCGACATGGCGGAATCCTTAAAATCGATCGAATAAACAAAAGCTCTGCCGCACCCCGTTGCCGCAGAGCTTTTGTTGTGCCATAATCCAAACGATAAATAAAGTTGGTCGCGTTTCGCCGGAATTCAAGACCGCCACGGACGACCTGTGCTGCTTCATGAGCCTGATTGCGACCATGCTTTTTAAAGACACCCACACTTTCGGCACGTTTATTCAGACATGGGGCATGAACTTCCCGTGCGCCGTGCTGTGGCAAATGTTTTACTGTAGCCCGCTCGTCCGCCTGATTTTTCGCTTGATTTTCAGGGAAAAGAAAAGTAAATAAGCATAGAAAAAATTCTCCCTCGGCTCCGCAGCCAAAGGAGAATTTTCTTTATCCCGGCAAAATTTCCGCCAAAATCGCGTTGGAGACCAAAAAGCCTTCCGCGGTCAGCGAAATTCGCTCGTAATCTGCATGTATCAGATTTTTCGGCAAGTGCTTACAACCTTCCAGAACCCCGTCAAACAGCGCACCGCCGTTTTCAAATCGTGTCTCGCAAATCTTTCTTTGCAGCCCCTCGGTCAGCCGAAGCGACAGCATCGCAAACTCCGAAAAACCGCCGCCCGCGCCGTCGTCTGTGGGCACATTGCCGTTTAAAAAGCCCTCTAAATCGCGTGGGAAATAAAATCGCCTGCCCTCCATAAAGGAGTGCGCCGCGGGACCGAGTCCCAAATATTCCCCGCACCGCCAATACTGCAAATTGTGTCGGCTCTCTTTGCCCGGCCGCGCAAAATTGCTGATCTCATACTGGGCGTACCCGTGCTTTTTAAGCTCGTTTACGGCAAACAAATACTGGTCTGCCGTGCCGTCTTCATCGGGCAGATTAAGCTCTTGCTTTGCAAACGGCGTACCGGGCTCTATCTTTAAAATATACGCGGAAACATGGTCGGCCTCGAGTGCCGCGCAAAAATCGATCGAGCTTTTCAGTGTCTCCAAGTTCGAGTTCGGCAGGCCGAGCATCAAATCGACCGAAACATTGTCGATGCTCGCTTCTCTCGCCGCTTCCACCGCTTCCCGCACGGTTTCCGCCGTGTGCCTGCGGCCGAGAATTTTTCAATTCCGCCTCGTTTGCGGACTGCATACCCATTGAAATACGGTTGAACCCGCCGCGTTTCAGCGTTTCAAAAAATGAAACGTCTACATCCGCCGGGTTGCACTCCGTCGTGATTTCCGCGTTTTCGGCAACATTAAACTGCTCTTTCACTTTTTCGAGCACGCGGCACAGTCTTTTCGCACCGAACACACTCGGCGTGCCGCCGCCAAAATATACCGTATGCAGCAGCCGTTCGCCGTATTTTTCACCGTACACTGCAAGCCGCGCACACAGCGCCGCTAAATAGCGGTCAAATACGTCGTCTTCTTCCGGCCGCGCGGAGTAGAAATCGCAATACGGGCACTTGCTTTTGCAAAACGGAATGTGGATATACAGCGAAAACGGTTTATTCATCGAGCTTCAGAACCGCCATAAACGCCTCCTGCGGTACTTCTACCGTGCCCAGCTGGCGCATGCGCTTCTTGCCTTCCTTCTGCTTTTCCAGCAGCTTCTTTTTACGGGTGATGTCACCGCCGTAGCACTTCGCCAAAACGTCCTTGCGCATCGCTTTAACGGTCTCACGCGCGATGATCTTGCCGCCGATGCACGCCTGCACCGGCACCTCAAACAACTGGCGCGGAATTTTCTCCTTCAGCTTTTCCACCATCTTGCGGGCGCGCGGGTACGCCTTTTCCGCGTGGATGATAAATGAAAGCGCGTCCACCACTTCGCCGTTCAGCATAATATCCAGCTTCACAAGCTCGCTCTTGCGGTAGCCGATGAGCTCATAGTCAAACGACGCATAGCCGCGCGTGCGGGATTTCAGCGCGTCGAAGAAATCGTAGATAATTTCATTGAGCGGCAGCTCGTAGTGAATATCCACACGGTCGGTGTCAATGTATTTCATATCCTTGAAAATGCCGCGTCTGTCCTGACAAAGCTCCATGATGTTACCCACAAATTCTGTCGGGGAGTAAATGTGCGCGTTCGCAATCGGCTCCTCCGCCAGTGCAATGTGCGAGGGATCAGGGTAATTCGTCGGGTTATCGATGGAAAGCTTTGTGCCGTCCGTCTTTGTAATGTGGTACACAACGCTCGGCGCGGTTGTGATGAGGTCAAGGTTATATTCTCTCTCCAGACGCTCCTGAATGATCTCCATGTGCAGCAGTCCCAAAAAGCCGCAGCGGAAGCCGAAGCCGAGCGCCACGGAGGTCTCCGGCTCAAACGTCAGCGCCGCGTCGTTCAGCTGCAATTTTTCGAGCGCATCTCTAAGGTCTGCATAGTGTGCACCGTCTGCCGGGTACACGCCACAGAAAACCATCGGCTGCACCGCACGGTAGCCGGGCAGCGGCTCTGCCGCCGGTCTGTCCGCCAGCGTAATGGTGTCGCCCACGCGCGCCTCGCGCACGTTTTTGATCGATGCCGTAATGTAGCCGACTTCGCCCGCGGAAAGGCTCTTTGCGGGCTCCAAAGACGTCGCGCGCAGAATGCCGCACTCCACCACGGTGAACTCACTGCCCACCGCCATCATGCGGATGGTGTCACCGGGGTGCACCGTCCCCTCTTTAATACGCACATACGCGATAACGCCGCGGTATGCGTCATAGTAGGAGTCGAAAATCAGTGCGCGCAGCGGCATGTCCGGGTCGCCCTGCGGTGCGGGAATATCCGTCACGATTTTCTCCATAACGGCTTTGATGTTGAGGCCCGTTTTCGCGCTGATGCGCGGCGCGTCCTCTGCCGGAATACCGATGACGTCCTCAATCTCCGCCGCAACCTTGTCCGGGTCCGCGGAAATCAGATCGATCTTGTTCAATACCGGTACGACCTCAAGGCCTGCGTCCACCGCAAGGTACGTGTTTGCAAGCGTCTGCGCCTCAATGCCCTGAGAAGCGTCCACCACCAGCACCGCGCCCTCACAGGCCGCAAGTGAGCGGGAAACCTCGTAGTTAAAGTCCACGTGACCCGGGGTATCGATAAGGTTGAACGTATATGCCTCACCGTCGTTCGCGCGGTAGACGAGCGTCACAGCATGCGCCTTGATGGTGATGCCGCGCTCGCGCTCCAGATCCATGTTGTCGAGGATCTGGTCTTCCATGTCGCGCTTCGCGACCGCCTCGGTCTGCTCCAAAATGCGGTCGGCAAGCGTGCTTTTGCCGTGGTCAATATGTGCAATGATGCTGAAATTGCGAATTTTACTCTGTTCCAAGCGTGATTCTCCTCTTTAGAAGTATACATAGTTAAGTATAGCATTTTCACGGCGTTTGCGCAATGACTGCTTTTGAAAAAGTCCGCATTTTAAGGTGCTTCACACCTTGCGCTTTTCTGCCTAAACGTGGTATCATAGAAAAGACAAAACCACGCGTATACGTGGTTCCATAAGGAGAACCGATATGCCGAGATTTTTTACATCTGCCGTGCAGTTTGACGAAGCCGCGTCCGTAGGCTCTGCCGTCATAGACGGTGAAGACGGCCGCCACATCGCCCGCTCCCTGCGCATGCACACGGGCGACGCCCTCACGCTTTCGGACGGTGCCGGCACCGACTACACAGGCGAAATTGAAAGCATCACGGGCGATACCGTCATGGTGCGCCTTACCGATAAGTTTAAAACAGAAGCGAGCCCACCCTGCGCGTCACGCTGTACCCCGGTATGCCGAAGGCCGATAAACTGGAGCTCATCACGCAAAAAGCCGTGGAGCTCGGCGTCACGAAGATTGTGCCCGTTTTGACTTCCCGCAGCGTTTCCCGGCCGGATGCAAAATCCGTTTCAAAAAAACAAGAGCGTTTGCAGCGCATCGCGCTTGAAGCCGCAAAGCAGAGCGGCCGCGGCATCATCCCAGAAATCGGTAAAATGACCGATTTGGAGTCCGCACTCAAAACCGCACCCGGCAAAAAAGATTTTATTCTACGAAGGCGGAGGCGAAGCGCTCGGCACGCTCGTCTCCCCCGATGAGGCCGAAGTTTCCGTCTTCATCGGCCCGGAGGGCGGCTTTGACGCTGCCGAAGTGCAGCTCGCTAAACAATACGGCGCTACACCCGCCACGCTCGGCCCACGCATTTTAAGAACAGAAACCGCACCGCTTGCGGCGCTTTCCGTTTTAATGTACATCACGGGGAATATGCAATGAAAACAGTTTTAGTCACCGGCGCGTCGGGTGAGATCGGCGCTGCCATCGCAAAAGAATTCGCCGCCGCAGGTTACGCCCTCGCGCTCCACGGCGCAAAGCACATTGAAAATGTAAATCAACTTGCCGAAACTTTCAAATCAAACGGCATCGAAGCCTATCCCGTCTGCGGCGACCTTTCCGACCCCGCCGCATGCGAGCGCGTGTGGGCGGACACCGAAAAAAAACTCGGGCATATTGACGCTCTCGTCAACGCCGCCGGCATCTCGCTCGTTGATTTTTTCGACACCATGACGCCCGCACAGTGGAAAACTTTGTGTGACACGAATCTGTCCTCTGCCGTTTACCTCTCTCAATGCGCGTCCCGCTCCATGATCCGCCAAAATCCGGCGCTATCGTCAATGTCTCGTCCATTTGGGGCGTGAGCGGCGCGGCAATGGAAGTCGCATATTCCGCCGCCAAGGCCGGTATGCTCGGGCTCACCCGCGCACTGGCCTTGGAGCTCGCCCCGTCGAACATCACCGTCAATGCCGTCGCACCCGGCTATATCGATACCAAAATGAACGCCCATTTGTCCGAAGACGAAAAAAAGCGCTGTGCGAGGAGATTCCCCTCGGGCGCGCAGGCACCCGGCAGACGGTCGCCGCAGGCGTCAGATTTTAGTCCGAAGCCAGTACATCACCGGTGAACGCTCGTCATTTCGGGTCGGCTGGCGTTAAGGATGAATATTTACCATGTCCAACAATCGATGCTTATTCCTTCGCACTCGGCGTGTGCGAGGCATTCTGCGAGGTTGTCCGTGCCGGCGTAAAGCGCATCGCGCTCAGCCACCCGTTCACAGAAGACGAACTTCAAAACGTACTCGGCGCAGATTTTCTCCCCGCGTGTGAAGCAGTTGCCCGAAAGTACGGCTGCAAAGCGTATTATTTAAAAGAACCGCTCATCACCGACCTTTTCCCGGTCTCGTTGAACAGCGGCAAGCAAAACGTCGTTTTCTACCGCGAAGACCGTGACCTTAAAGAATTCTTAAGCATCCAACACGATAAACAAACCCTCATCGCCGAAAACAACTATACGGGCGAAAACCGCCGCCAAATCGCCGTGCGTTACGGGCATCTGCTCTCGTACAGCGACGAAGCCATCGCCCGCTATTTATCGCAAAATACAGAACTCGAGTAATCAAAGGAGCACCCCTATGTCCATGACCATTAACAAAGAGCTGCCGAACCCGGCGGCCCTCAAAGCCGAATTTCCCGTCCCGGAGCACATCAAAGAAATCAAAGCCGCGCGCGATAAAGAGATTGCCGCCGTGTTCCGCGGAGAGTCCGATAAATTTATCGTCATCGTCGGCCCCTGCTCGGCGGATAACGAAGAAAGCGTCTGCGAATACACCCGCCGCCTTGCCCGTGTGAACGAGCAGGTGAAAGACCGCCTCATTCTGATTCCACGCATCTACACCAATAAGCCCCGCACCACGGGCGAGGGCTACAAGGGTATGCTGCACCAGCCGGACCCCGATAAAGCCCCTGACCTGCTCGGCGGCATCATCGCCATCCGCAAAATGCACATGCGCGCCATTGAGGAGACCGGCCTCACATGCGCAGACGAAATGCTGTACCCCGAAAACCGCAGCTATTTGGATGACCTTCTGTCCTACGAAGCCATCGGCGCGCGCTCGGTCGAGAACCAGCAGCACCGTCTGACTGCAAGCTCTATGGATATCCCCGCCGGCATGAAAAACCCCACTTCCGGAGACCTTGCCGTCATGATGAACTCCATCAAAGCCGCCCAAAGCGCGCACAACTTCATCTACCGCGGGTGCGATGTCACCACCACCGGCAATCCGCTCGCCCACGCTATTTTGCGCGGCGGCGTTGATAAATACGGCACAACTATCCCGAACTACCACTACGAGGATTTAAAGCGTCTTGCTTCCCTCTACGAAAAAAGCGGGCTCGAAAATCCCGCCTGCGTCGTGGATGTCAACCACTCGAATTCCGGCAAAAAGTTCAAAGAGCAGATCCGCATCGTCAGCGAGGTGCTGCACAGCCGTTCCTACGACCCCGCCATACACAAGCTCGTCAAGGGCGTCATGATTGAAAGCTACCTCTTCGAGGGCGCGCAGAAGATTTGCCCGGAGATGATCCACGGCAAATCCATCACAGACCCCTGCCTCGGCTGGGAAGACACCGAAAAGCTGCTTTACAGCATCGCGGAAAAAGCGTAAAGGGAGTTGTAAGATGAAACTGTACGTCACACGCCACGGCGAAACACCCATGAACGCTGCGCACCGCGTCTGCGGACTCACGAATATCGACCTCACCGAAAAAGGCATCGCGCAGGCAAAAGAAGCCGGGCGCAGCCTCCAAGATAAAGGCATCAAGCGCATCATCGCCTCCCCACTCCTGCGCGCCCAACACACCGCAAGGCTCATCGCAGACGAGATCGGCATAGATACCATCGAGACCGAACAGCAGCTCATCGAGCAAAACTATGGTATCTACGAAAATACCGATTGGGACGGCGAAGCGTTCAACGCAAATAAGCGCGAGTTCGCCGTACGCTACCCCGGCGGTGAGTCCATGCTGGACTTAGCCGGTCGGCTCTACCCGCTTTTAAACAAGCTGAAAGCCGAAAACGGCCCCACCACGCTCCTCGTCTGCCACGGCGGCATCTGCCGCATGATCCGCACCTACTTCTTAGATGTCAAAACACCGACTACGCCGCCATTCAAGCTTCCAAACTGCGGCATCATGGAGTTTGAGCTATAAAAAAGCATCTCGGCTATAGACGGGTGTCCGTAAAACAGATTAATCCTCCGTATGGCTTAGACCATGCGGAGGATTTGTTTATGTCTAATCTTCCAACTTGCTGGCGGCAAACGGTTTGTCAAAACCGTTTGCGGACGGCAAGTCCACAGGGGATAGCCGCTTTAGCGGCGCAAGGGGGTGTAGCCACCTTGACGGAACGAAGTGACGAAACATTCTCGGTCGTGCAGTTTTCTTCTGCTGACCGGGAATGAAGCTCCGCAGGACGCACTACTCTCGATAGAGAGTATAGAAGTGCGCCCTTTAGTTCCTAAAGGGATTTTATCAGTTCGACAAACTTGAATTTTCAAATTAGTCTTTGCAGATAACCTTTGAACCTTCACCATCAATTACAATTCCCTGACGGTTGTTAATTGGGCATAGATTCAAATCCGAAAACTCAGTCATTATTTTCTCGGTAACTTTCTTAAATGGTGCTGTAAGATAATGCGGAAGAACATAGAAATCAATCAAATCAAGCCCTGCATCATCTTCTTGTGAGTAGTCCTCCGGCTTTTCATCCATTTGCTCGATATATTGGATGCTTGGAGCGCATATAATTGCGCCTGCCGACTCGCCGATCATCAATTTTCCATTTGCCAATTCCTTTTTCAGCAACCCATCAGTTCTTGTTTTACGGAGTTGGTCCATAAGAAAGAAAGAATTTCCGCCGGTAAAATATATCACATCTGCATCTTCAAAAACAGACTGTATTGTTGAATAAGCCTCCGTTGAAATATCAATTTCAGTTTACGATTGCTCCCAACTTTTTGAATAATTTTCGAGCCGAGCCGACATAACCGGTGTAGCCTTCACGCAACGAAGCTGTTGGAATAAATGCGACTTTCTTATTTTCAATTTCTTCCTTTATCAGACTTCCTACACTTGAAAAGTGCGAACATAAAAATAGTTTCATCAATATTCTCCTTTATAAATTCTTTAGGTTAGAATCGATGATGGAGTAAACGAAAAAGCAGTTTTGACATTTCAGTGAACTGCCCCTTCGTTTACTCCATTTTCGATTTGACCGAATTGAACAAAGTGAGCGTCCGAGTAGCTA